>RCNF010003655.1_pt1 | contig 11370 bp, 11 predicted proteins | sample 2041311 | NCBI WGS metagenome assembly RCNF01 (sample SAMN09708228, study PRJNA481090) | Marine sediment metagenome, whole genome shotgun sequencing project. | biome: marine sediment; feature: ocean; material: sediment; isolation source: Sewage treatment plant 2 marine sediment (STP2) ... | reverse complement strand
ACAATAGGGCAAAAAAAAAGGTATTGTTCATACCCTTTAAAAAGACCGGGTGCACACCCAGGGGCATTTAGTAGATGGAAAAGTTGATAGAGGGTTGCAGGAAACCGGAGGAAGAATTAAAAGGTAATCGTAAAGGACCGGGTTCGTTTGGTCAGCCTGACCAAACGAACCCAGATGGCCACGCCCGTGTCGCCTGCACGATGGCCATGTGCACCGATGCCGCCATAGCAAGAAAGTTAAAAATGTCCATCATTGGTATGATAATAGGGAAAGCCTTTGGCAGCTGGGGGTTGTTGCTGGTCTGTTTCCTGTGCTTTCTGATCGTGAAGATTTCAAACCGGATACTCCCGGATAGCTGAAACCCTTTGGCTGGGATAAGTAGTGCAATAAGTAATCAGGTGGATTTATTCGGTGGGTTGTTGCCTTGTTTTGAGTGCGCGGACAATCTGATCTCGAAGTGTAGCGGGGTTAATCTCAATCCCTGGGGAAAAATAGCGATAGCAGGCCGTCACGAACCGGAGAAACGGGCCGTCAGGTTTTCCTTTGGGCCCGGTTGCCTTGCCGGCGCCGGCCTTCCGCCCCGACATGCCTTCATAAATATCGGCCAACATCGTGATCGTCGTTGCCGTCGATTTCACTCGGCGCCCTGCGTCTCCGCTTGGTAAGTCGTGCAGGGCGATAGAAACCGCTTCCTGTAGACCAAAAGCGTGATGCCGGATACTTTCCAACAGGTGCATATCGTTGAACGGTTTACGCAGGAGGGTTTTCGTCGGGAAACTCAACCCGTCCACCGCTGCCAGGTAGCCTTTCGAGGCTTTCTCAAGGCGCAAAAGCTCCCCGCGGGTTTTTTTTGTGGTCGGCGCCTGGTTGCGATGCTCTGACATGGCAAACACGATCATAACTTCATTCAGCTGTGCTGCCACTTTGTCGGCCAGATCCGGGGTGATGTCCTTTGACGGAAGGCCAGGTATCTGGGCTTCTTTTATGATCTGTTTCACCAGGGAAAGGGACTCCGGTTTAAATCCGCTAGCCTTCAAGGCATCGGTTCGTTTCTCGTCTGAAGATGTGACAACGGGATTGTACTTGTGAGGACGGGGTTTCTTTGGCATGGCGGCGCCTCCTTCAGGCGTTCCTTATAAAAGGTGCCCGGGGCAGGCCGGTAAGGTGCCGGCTTTTCGCGGATCAGGCTATCCCCGAGTAAGTCGATAATACCACATATGCACCTTTATGCAAAAGGCTGGAAAAACGCCGTCAAGCATATGCATATACGTGCCAAATATCTCTTTTTCAGTGGCAACGATCTGACGTAACTTTCTGAAATCACTTTGCTTAACAAGTCCCTGCATCGCCACCACCAAGCATATAACCCCTCAGTCTACGAGGGGTTTTTTGTTTTAAACCCCCACGAAAACTATCCGCTCCTTCTACTTGTCCCTAATACTTGTCCCACATTGGGCAGAAGGAGTCGGCAAAATGACACGCTCACCATCCTACCTTGCACACAATCAATTCGGCTACTGCTTCAGGATGCACATTCCACTGGATCTGCAAAACTGCATCGGAAAAAAGGAGTTGCGATACAGTCTACAAACTAGGCGGTTAGGTGAAGCCAAAACGCGGGCAAGAGGCCTTGCCGGCAATATCCAAATCCTATTCAGCGTCTTAGGACGGAGGAATCTACGTTTGAAAAAAATGACACCTAAACTGGTCAATGAATTGATCAGGCGGTACCGTGACCAGGCGATTAAAGAGGCACAGAGGCCGGTCAACCCTTACAAAAATGACCCCCGCAGTTGGGATCATGAGATGCGGAATGTTGACTCCGACGATGAATTGTATGGCTTCATGCATGAGCTAAGCACCCTTGTGGACTGGCAAAAGCGTAAAGCCGTCACTGGTGACTATACTGGAACTGATGAGTCTGCCGAAAAACTGTGCAAGGATAAGGACATCACATTCAAAAAGGATTCAGTGGAGTTTTGCGAACTCTGCCGAGGGATGCTTAATGCCGACAGTGAGGCAACTGGAATTACATTGGATTTCCTGGAGAAGGAATACCCTCATCCTACCGGATGAGATCCCATCTACCAAGGGCAAAGATTTGTACCCAGTGATGGATGCTTTCCAAAGAAAGCACCCTCTCATCGGTCACTATTTCAATACCGGGGTCGGTATCGACCTTCAGTACCTGGACTCCCAGATAGCTGAGAAGGTGCTGATCCACTTCAGCAATATGGGATATGGGATTCAGTCTACTTGATGACTTTATCAAAGCTACATATTGAGGTATAATTTTTCAGCAGGCCCTGAAAATCAGTTGACCAACCGAAAGGAACCCCATGAATGACCAACCAGACCTTGACGAATGCTCTGACGATACAAAGCAAATCACGGTTCATTTACCTTGCCAGTTGGCTGAGCGTGCTGAAAGATACGCCAAGGAAAACGGCAATACCATCACCGGTGTCGTAATAGAGGCCCTGGATACATTTTTGAGAGGGGAAAAGTTGGATGTGTCTGGGTGGTAAGGTCCCCAATGCTCTCAGGATGGATGCAGGATGTGGCTCAGAGATGGATGGACAGGAAGGTTACCCACCGCCCCACAAAAGATTGACACAGCACCGATTACCCCACACTTGTTCTTGCGAACGCAAGGTAGTCGAGGGTTTACGGGGACAGAAATCACTCAAGGCGGTTGACATGCTCATATCCCAATAGCCATCGTGGCAACGATGGCTTCTGGGCGTTGCCCAGGCAAAACAGAGCCTTCAGGCGCTATGCTAAAGGCTACCGAGTGGACACCCTGTCCTGGGAGGCTGTGCGAAAGCTGGACTTTCAGATTTCCTGATAGGTAGAAAACCAGAATAGAAGAACTCTTCTAAGTTGGCTTAATGAACGATGATATATCGCTGAGCCATCATCACTCCATCATCCACTTTTCGGCTTCGGCCATTGTACGAAAAACCTGAATGGGTGTCCTCGCTTCTGATGACATCTGAAACATGCGGGATAGCCCATACTCTAAATCTCTGCTAACCACAAAAGCCACTTTGACGTTATTTATTCCTGGCGGAAATCTTTTGGAATACTGCGCCATCTCCATGACCGTAGCAGTATCAAAAGAAGATAGGTCGGTGTCTCTGAAATCCCATAGCCTCCCCATTCCATTTTTATATCGCTCGTCAGCTACCGCTAAATCAAATGCACTAAGAATTGGCTTTTTGCTTAACTGGCCCGATAGTTTGATATAGGCTATATTTTTTTCTTCATCAATGTGCAGATCCATCCCTTTTCCTTTCGAGTGACCAGCCATTATCAGCTATGTAATATGATTTCAGGATTGGGAAGGGCTCTGGATCGTAGTGCTCTCAATATCTTCAGATCCGCAACCTTCTTTATGGGAGCCTTTTCATGGAACAATCAACTCAGTCGTTTGGGTGAATAGGCCAAAAGAGGAACGCTGGCATCTGGCGCATTATTTGACGGGTCGTCGGGAATCGGTGAATCAGTCCCGGCCTGGGCCGCATGCCACCTGTATTTTTCCCGGGCCTCTGCTGAAATGGTGACCCGGTCAACAACACCGAAGGTCCGCTCTTCTTGCCCTTTTCGCTCAGCGGTTGCCGAATCCGACCGTGGAGACCATTCAATGGGGAAAATTCTCTGGTCGTTCACAATAATATAGGGGGTAAATTCTCCCACGGGTGCAACCTTATACGGCCAAAAAAGCGATCTGGTCCGATCTCTATAAATTTTATATCGATGGCGATGGACTCTAAGAATAATGTTTTCTCATCCAAGACCTGCAAGACCCATCCGACTGCATAACCCGCTCGGCTATTCATGATTGTAGACAGATTGGACCCCCACTTCTGGTAGAGCAATTACCATGCCTGTTTAAAGATGGATGCAAATTTAATGGATTAAATACGATAACGACAGGTTAAGTTTGGATTGCTATTAATTTTGGAACAATGTGGTAGGTAAATTTTTTCTAATTGTGAAACGAATTCTATCGCTTGTGAGTCAATCAGCTTGGTCTAACCCTCCCACAATCGCATCTGCCGGGTAATCCAAACAGGCCTTGACATCCCAAGTGAATAGTGATGGAACGCCAATCAGTAGGAATCCTATTCACACCTACCGAGGATGCCTGATGAATAAATTCCAGGCCATGGCGCAGATCATGCTGCTGTTAAATGAGGATGGCCTCCTTAGACCGGGAAGCCATGTTTACCAAACAGTCAGGAGAATGATTTCCGACAAAATCGACAGGTTGGGACCCGATGCCGCTCTGGCAGATGTCGTGGATGGAAAACTTCAAATACTCGATCAGATAAAGATATTGGCCATGTGGCACAAGTCTGCAGGTCGGCGGCCTCCCCCCAAATTTTAGCACCTACCGATCCAATATCTCATACTAATCGGTCTCTTCGACATCGCTGTCGATATTTTCGGCAATGAATTCCCGGAGGAGTTTTTTTCCGCCACTATAATGCCGGAGGGTGAATTCCGCACCGCAGACCCAGCCTGGTTTGAAAAATAGGCGATTGGTGGACGGGCGGAATTGGGAAATGTGCCGGGGTATGCCGGCCACCTGCACCGGTATCTTTCCATTTACGATCATCGGTTTGATTTCGGCACCGATTTCAATCTCTTCCGGAGAGTCAATTAAAAAACCCACGCCAAATTCGTTGATATTGAAGATGCGGTAGGTTTTCCCGTTGATGGATATGGTCAGATCCGTGACGGCAAATCGGCGTTTCTTTCTTTTCCCCAGAACCTGATCCATGTCCGCCTCCTGTTGTCCTTGCTTTTGACCGGCCTTTTTGACGGTCTATTTATAAGGATGATGTTCAATGACATATTTCTTGTATCTGATCAAGTTGTCTTCCTCTTTAGCAAAATATGAAACGCGGATGGCTGGGAGCGTGGTGGAACCCTTATTTTAACTTTTCGTATTATTTAGTGTTGATGACTGTCATCGCGAAGATGGACAACCCGTTGCTGGAACCGGTTTTTGAAGTTGCGTTTATGAAATCCGGTAACCGGCCGATAATATGCCCATACGGACGGCATCGGATAAATACCCGGTGTCGAAATGAACGCGGTGGCGGTAAATTAATCGAAACAGCAACATCCGATTGCTCTCCGGGGCAAAGGAAACTATTGTGAGCAAGCCTGTAGAGATATTGCCGATTATCAATCGGCTTGGCTTTTTTAATTCGTTTACTGCGGAAGAGAAGCGGCAGATGGTGTCGGACGATACTCACTTCAGGGTATACAATCCTGGAGAGATGCTCATCCGCCAGGGCCACAGCGACCAGAGCCTGTTTATCATCCTCACCGGTACGGTCAACATCACGGAAGGTGCCGGCGGAACCGTTTTGGCTGTTTTAAAGGCCGGCGATATCTTCGGAGAGATGGCCTTTTTAACCGACACCCGGCGAACTGCCAACGTTGTCGCCAGAGAATCGGTAATTGCGTTGAAGCTGGACCGGGTGATGTTCGAACAGCTCCCCCCGGAAATTCGCGAGAAGTTCAAGGACAAGATAATTGAGAAGATGGTGGCCCGACTGGACGCGGCGAACAAGGAAATGTCCCGGCTCAATGCGGTTCTGAACGCAGGTTCCCCGGAACCGTTGAAATCCATGGGAACGCACGCGGGTTTGTCGATCACCGATTCGCCTGCACCGCTGTTTGTCTCCGGCCGCGAGCTGATCCGCAAGATCATCACCAATCCCGCGTCACTTCCGGCCATGCCGGAGGTGATGCTCAAGGTCCAGCAGATGATCAAAAACCCGGCAACCAGTCCCGCCCAACTGGCCAAAATCATCGAAATCGATCCCGCCATGGTGACCGGCATTCTCAAGGTGGCCAATTCTGCTTATTACGGGTTTCGGGGAAAGGTCGCCACCATTCAGCACGCCTCAGCCCTGTTCGGTACCCGGCGGCTGGCTGAGCTGATTACGGCCATTAGCGCAGGCGGGGTATTGGGAAAATCCATGGAGGGATACGGACTCAAGGCCGGCGATATGTGGCGCCATTCTATTGCGGTGGCCTGCACGGCCGGTGAAATCGCCGCCGCGGTAAGATTTGACGCCCCTGACATTGCCTACATGGCGGGACTGCTTCACGACATGGGGAAAATCATTCTAGACCCTTACGTTCGTGAGCGGAAAGTATTGTTCGACAACTACACCGCCACCCACCCAAAAAAAACCGTCCAGGATGCGGAGCGCGATATCTTAGGCTTTGATCATGCCGTGATTGCAGCTATTCTATGTGATAACTGGGATTTGCCGCGATCCATATCTTTTGGCATTCGACACCACCACCAGCCTTCGTCTGCAGGAGACCATCAGTTATCCCATATCGTGCATCTGGCGGATTATATTACCCTCCAGGCGGGCGTTGGCGTCGCCGGCACAGCCTTCTGCCGGGAACTGGATGAAAGCAGCCGGTCCCTGGTGCCTTTGGATTCGGATATATTAAACGCTGCGGTAGAAAAGGCACGCCAGTACGTGGACGGCCTGACGCGGCAGGTTTCCAGACCATGATCCCCGCTGCTTATCCCGATTCGCATAAGGCGCCGGTCCAATCCTTAGTGCAAGATCGACATCATTTCAAAGTAAGTGCCACGGGCTTGAACGGCGGGCTTCTTCTAACCCGATAGGTCCCGTCTCCGGGTACATTAGTCCTTGAAATCAGACACCCCAATATATTATAGTCAGTTTTACTTGGTGTCGATCCACAAATGGCCAATTTGCCTGATATCTGCGTTATGCTCAAAATTTTATCCTCGGGATATCAACTATATGCACCCCAAGGGCACTTCTTTCAGGGCGCCTGCGGTAAAATTTTTCGCATGCCTTGATCTCAACCCAATTTGCCTATTTCTGGATGGACACTAGTTAATTGACGCCGGCGTTGCGGCCTAAAGCCGCGACCTTTTCGACGTAGGCACGGATGTCGCATTTGCGTTCGAGACCGGATGCCGCCATGTAACGCACCTTTCCGAAAATCTCCCGTTGGAACCAGGCCCGGTCGTGCAGACCGAACACCCAGCCCACGCCGGCGTAGGAGTTGGGATCCCTGCCGTCCAGGAAATATCGGTTGTTCAGTGCGAGTGCCGTTTCAAACGCCTGCTCCGGCGTCGGCGACCACTCGATAATCTTCTTGCCCCAGTACATGCGCATGTAGCTGTGCATGAAGCCGGTGTCGCGCATCTCTGCCATGGCGGCATTCCAATAGGGATCGTGGGTTCCGGCCGTTTCCAAGGTTTTCCGATCGTAGAGGCTTTCGCGCCGGTCTGCGGCATGCTCCGCCAATGTTTTCTGCGCCCAGGCCGGCAGGCAGCGGAAGCGGTCATAGTCCGGCGTGTAGTGAACGAAATTGGCTGCCAGTTCCCGGCGCACGATCAGCTCCTCCAAATAGGCGGCGCGGTCCGCTTCGGCGCCCGTGGATGCATTGGCGATCTGCAGGGCCAGGAACACCGGCGAAATCTGCCCGAAGTGCAGGTAGGGGCTCATGTGTGAGATGTCGTCAGTCTGGGGCTGATTGCGGTTGCCGGCATAATGGTGCAGATGATGGGCGATAAATCGGCGCAGCCGCTTTTTGGCCTCCGCCGGCCCGCCTTTGAAAAAGAATGTGACGGCAGGGACCGTCCGGTCAATGTGGAGCCCTTCCAGGATCGCGTCGATGGCGCCAAGGTCCAAGCTCTCCGGCCCGATATCGATGGATGAACGTTTAGGCCGGTAGCGGGGGCAGGGTATCAGGAATTGCTCCAGGTGCTTGTGGATTTTGGGACGAATGGTGCGGGCCGCATACTCGGCCTTGGGAGATACGGTGGCCACCGGCACCACCACATCGCCCTCCACGGCGACGACCCGGCAAGGGGCGGATGAAGACAGCGATTGGCGCCAGGCGCGCTGATGGCGGGTGTAGCCCACATCGCAAACCAGCAGGGCCGACCGATCCATCAGCGGGCCGATCACCGTGGCGGGGTCGCCTTTTTGCACCACCATGCCAATGCGGCGCCCGGCCAGCTGGCGCCGGGTTTCAGCCAGACCTTCCAGCATGAAGCGGTAATGACGCAGGTTGGCCTCCGGATAGCTGTCGGTCAGCGCGAAGCACACCAGCACCGGCAGATCCATTGGCCTGGGCGATGGCGTATTCCAGGGCCGGGTTGTCATGGGCCCGCTGGGATTGCTGCATCCAGTAGAGCACCCACGCGCCTTTTTGCACGGCCTTCCGATTGAGATTGCTGATGCGCTCCTGCTCAATGCCCATTGATTCTGGTTCCTTTCCCTGACCTGAGTTCATCGATAAAATGCGCAGAGGATCAGGTTGTTATTGATTTTCTCACCGGTGGATTATTTTCATGGCCACCGAAATTTAAATATGTGCATCGGTATCCATACTTGTCAGAGCCTCTTTTTCACGATGGGTTTTCCTTCCAGGCCGTCCAGGATTTCCATAAGGCGGCGTTTACGAAAGTGCTGTTGCCTCAACGCGCTCAGGTACTGCTCCCAGGCCTCTTTTTTTTTCTTCCGGGTCACAATTGACGCCGCTTTACGAAGGTATCTGGCCGCCTCCTGGTAGGCACTGGGCTTGACTTGCGCAATCAGCCCTTCCGCCTTGTTTTTCCAGATATCCACCGCCCGATCCGGCGCGTGGATTTGAACGGCGGTGGCGATTTCGTCTTGATCAACCCCGTACCCCCCGAAACGGTCTTTAGGACGCTGATCGTACCATCTCAAAGCCTGGTCGGGTTTTTTCTCAAGGATGGCGATGGCAATCAGCTGGTCGACCAGGGGGAATCGTTTGCGTTGATCCGCCTTAGGCCGGTCCAGACCGGACGGAGGGATGGGCCAGCCTTTCTGCTTCCAAGGCAGCTCACCGTTTTCAAGATAGCACAACAGGTATTTGCGCACCGCGGGCCAGGCTTTGGCCTTGCCCGCGGCTTGCCTGCATTCCGTGAAGGCCTGTCGCGAAGGATGGCGCATGAATGCCTCGACCCGAATAGCCGTTACTGCAGGCCAATCTTTTTGTCGCTTGCGAATATCCAGCAGCTTGTCGCGCAATCCGGATGCGATACCGGGCCATTTTGCTTTCGTGGCGGCAACTCCCTTTTGAATCCAGTGCTCGGCGTCTTTATAGCGGCGTGCTTCCATCAGCCGTTTAACCAGACGATCATAGCTGCCCGTCTTGCGAGCTTCACTTTCACAAAGTGCGAGAACCTCTTTCTCCCTGCCGGCCTGCTCTAAAGCATGGATCACCCAGTTGCTGAGTTGGTTACGCTCGTAATTGCGGCTGAAACTATCCACACCGCTTTTACCTTTAAGTCCATCCAGACGGGTCAGCAAACGGTCAACCAAGGTGTGCCAGGCGGGTTTGGGGTGTTGCCGGTGCAGATACTCCGAAAAAGCTTCGCACACATCGAACTGATCCTCGAGCACGGCATCCAGCGCCCAGTTCAGCTTGTCGGCTGCATCGAGGGACGATTGGTCCAGTGCCTCGACGATCACCGGCATGCAAGCGACCACTTCCATAGCGGTTTCGCCCTCGTCGTGGCTCTCCTCCACCTGACGGGTACCGGACGTCAACAGTTCCAGGCCCAGGCGCAACACCTCGTCGGCATGCCCCGCCTTGAGCAGCGTCTCAAGCTTTGTGCAAATCCCGGAATAGTCGGGCGTAAAGCCCTCGTTTCGCCAGTAGTTCTGCCAGCCGTGCTGATTGACAGTTTCACGGATCTCCCGGCGCAGGCGAGTCACCAGCGATTTGGTGTTACCTGAGATCAACTGCCCACGGTCGGCAAGATAACTTGCCATTTCCGGGTACTGCTCGGCAAGCTCATGAATTAAATCGATGAGCTGTGCCTTGGTTTTGCCCTTTAGAAAGCCGGCGATCTCCTTTTGCCGATCCCGGGTTGTGGTATTTACTAGATTAACCGGCTCATCATCCGGTTCGTCTTCCCACGCTTCATCTTCCAAAAGTTTCAGGCGATCGTCGTCCTGCTTTACCTTAGGAACGCGCCGGTTGTCTTCAACCCGTTTCAGGTATTCAATCACCACGGCAACGCCATGTTTGCAGTCAATTGCATAAGGACAGGTGCAGATCGAATCAGGCAAGCCATCTTGATCTATGAACACGCGGGTGGCATAGCGCCACGTCCCGTTAACCCAGGCGATTAGGTTGCCATCGTCCGTTACAGCCAGATCGGATACAAGTCCCTGGCGTTGATAGTTTTTGCCCCGGGAGACGATTTTCCTACCAGCCCATTCCTCGATATCGATCCAGGTCAGATCGGCAAACCGATCCAGCTGTGTTTTCTTTTTCGGCATGGAGTACCATTCCTGTTTGTTCTCGTTTCGAAATTACCGCATAAATCGGGATTAGCAGCACTTCGACCCGAAGAAGAAAGTTGTCAAAAATAAAGATTCGAGTCAACAATGGCTCAGCGAGAAAAATAGAAGTTCTTTTCGATGTCCAAAAGCTATCAAATCAACATCGGATGTCAAGGATGACCTATCCGTTTCGAAATGAATGCCGTGGCAGGCTATCCAGATTTGCGCTGCATTGAGAAATTTCATGGCCGGCCTCCTTCTGTAAATGCGTTTGACATGTGGGCGTGGCCCAAGGTAAGCCTATGATATTCTAATGATAGATGAGAGGATTCACTCATGCCGAAGGAATTTGAAGGTGCAGAGCCGAACCTGTCTGAGATCGACACATTGCGCCGAGAGGTCGCCCGTTTGAAAGACATTGAACAGCGCTGCCAGAAGGCCAATGCGGCTCTCAAAGCCATTGAAGAAAGAAACCGGCTCTTAGGCGATAGCACGCCGCTGGGAATTTTCACCATCGATGTCCAGGGCGGCATCACCGGTATCAACCTGAAAATGCTGGAAATATTTGCCTGGCCTTCCGTCGACGATCCGACTTCGATGAATCTGTTCGATAGTCAGACCCTGGCTGGATCGGGGATTGTTGCCGATATTCAGCGCTGCATCGCCCGAAAGAAACCGGTGGTCGCCGAATACCCTTACTTCGACCCCCAAGGGTCCTGTATCCATTTGCGCTACCATCTCAGTCCTATACCTGGAAGCAATGGCGCCGTTAGCGGTGTAATGGCCATTGTTGAGGACAATACCGACCTGAAAAAAACGGAGGAGGCGCTCAGGGAAAGTGAAAAACGCTATCGCCAATTGTTTCAATCTGCACCCATCGCCCTGATCGAATGGGATGTCTCCCATCTGAAAGCTTATCTGGAAAAACTGCGTGCATCCGACGTCACCAATTTCAGGGAATACCTGGAGGGGCATCCCCAGGAGGTTCACCATTGCTGGTCGTTGATCAAGACCGTTAACTATA
>RCNF010007342.1_pt1 | contig 11371 bp, 6 predicted proteins | sample 2041311 | NCBI WGS metagenome assembly RCNF01 (sample SAMN09708228, study PRJNA481090) | Marine sediment metagenome, whole genome shotgun sequencing project. | biome: marine sediment; feature: ocean; material: sediment; isolation source: Sewage treatment plant 2 marine sediment (STP2) ... | reverse complement strand
GTGCCCGTCCCGGCCGCGACCCAGACCGGCGGCACCGCCACCGTGGTCGGTCTGAGCTCCAACGCCGCCTTCCGCACCAATATCTACGCCACCGCCGGCGCGGACGGCGCCACCATGGAACTCAGCCTGCTCGATCCCGAGGGCAACTCCTTCGCCACGGCAAATCTCGCCCTGGCCGCCTGGGAGCCCTACCTCAAGCGGGTGGATCAGCTCTTCACCGGCGTCGCCAACTTCGACAATGCGACTCTCGTCGCGATGGTGACCGCCGGTTCGGCGGTGGTCGGCGCCTCGAAGGTCGACAACGAGTCCACCGATCCGACGACGCTGGAATCCGACGCCACCGCCGGTGGATCGTCATCGATTGACGGCACCTATCAGATTTCGATCTATGATTCGGCCCTCTTTGCCGCCGGCGGCAATTTTGTGATCGATTCAGAGGTCGTCACCCAGATCAACGCCACCTACTTCAACTGGGACAAGCTCGAGGGCGGCGAACCGGCCTGCACCCTGCAGTTCCTCTGGGGCCTCGGAATGAGCCCGACCCCGCTTGCCGACTTCGCCTCGGGCGTCACCTTCTCCGACAGCTACGCCTCCACCGGCAGTGGCGTCATGGAGTGGACCGTGACCTTCACCGTCTCAGACAACATGGTCATCGACGGCACCGTCAGCGCGGTGGGTTCGGACTTCACCGATGCTGAAGAACTCGGCTGCAACGGCGACTTCCCGGCCCTCGCACTCAAGGGCGGCAAAATGGAGTAGCCGTCACCTGACGGACAAATGAACAACAAAAAGGGCCGCCCAGATGGGCGGCCTTTTTTTTGTTTCTGCGGACCATTAGCTCGCCTCTGAGCCCGGTTCTCTCATCGCGATGCCGGAGCGAGCTACGAATCCCCCGGCGGCGGCGGGTCCTTCGTCCCGGCCGTCGTCCACGGACCACACCTGAGAAGCCGTTTCGCAGTCATCCAACCGCCACGGATCGCTCCGTGCTCGGAGATGGCCACCTCGGCGTAGTGGCTGCAGGTCGGGCTCAGCCGACACTGGCCACGCGGAAAGAACCAATGCCCCACCTCCTGATGGAGGCGGACCGAACCGAGGAGGACCCGCGCGCTCAATTGCCGCTCGGGCGCCCGTGCGAGGTCCACCGTCAGAGCGACAAGAAACACGACGGCGACGACGAGCAAAGCCCACCGTCGCCGCTGTGTTTTTTTTTGGGCCGGCTTGTCAGAACTTGTCGGCAAACTCACTGATGCCCGGGACGACGAGCCGTTCGCCTTTGAGGCCCTTGACGATGCACATCACATGCAACACGATCACGGCTACCATGACCACGGGCCAGGCCAGACCAAGGATGCAACCGAGACCCGCGCTCATGGCGCCGATCACCATCCCCGCAATGGTCAGCCCGACGAAGATGACAAACTCGGCGGCAGTGAGCACCAAACCATTCTTGGCGTGCCACTGAACTTCCGCGTCGTCTTTCTCCACCAGCAGCGGGATCAGAGCGAGCAAACCGAGATAGGAAAGCACGATCCAGAGTTTGCGATTCTCCGAGACGACCCCTCCCGAGGTCGGGCTCGGGACCGGAGCCTCCGGCGGTGGTTCGGCGGGTGGGGGTGGGGCAGCCGGAGGTGGCGGCGGCGGTGCGTTGTCGCCGGGATCTTGAGGGGGGGTTCCATCCATCATCGTGCACTCCCTTCGAGTGTGGGGATCTGAAATAGTGTGAACAGGAGGATCTTACCTGAACACCCGACAATCGGGAAACCACCCTCATTACAAATCTTCGCCCCTGAAGTCGCGTACGACTGCAGGGGCGAAGATTTGTTTGGTAGCCCGTACGGGGTTCGACCAGGGGCAGCTACGCGAATTGTTCAAGCTGGGTATGGGGTAGTGGCGAAGACCGTCACCATGGACGACTGAAAGGAGTTGTGGTAGCCCGTACGGGATTCGAACCCGTGTTACCGGCGTGAGAGGCCAGCGTCCTAACCCCTAGACGAACGGGCCACGCGGATCGACAAATTAACACACGATCCACCGACACGCAACTCGATCGGTTGGGACCGTGTTTTGCTATACTTTCGCGCTGATTACTACGCAGGAGGATGTGAATGACTATTCGTGTGGGCATCAACGGTTTCGGACGCATCGGTCGTCTCGTGGCGCGTCATCTCAAAGCTCGTGACGGCATCGATCTGGTTGCCATCAACGATCTGACCTCGCCGGAGATGCTCGGTTATCTTTTCAAGCACGACTCGGTCCACGGTATCTACAAGGGCTCGGTGAAGGTCGATGGTCAGACCATCACCATCGACGGCGACGCCATGAAGGTCTTCGCCGAACGCGACCCTGCCAAGCTGCCCTGGAAAGAACTCGGCGTCGACTATGTTTTCGAGGCCACCGGTCTGTTCCGCGATCGCGAGACAGCGGGCGGGCACCTCACCGCCGGCGCCAAAAAGGTCATCATCACCGCTCCGGGCAAGACGGTCGACGAGACCTTTGTCATGGGTGTCAACAACGAGCTCTATGACCCCCAACGTCACCACGTCGTGTCCAACGCCTCGTGCACGACCAACTGTCTGGCCCCAATGGCCAAGGTGCTGCACGAGACCGTGGGCATCGAACACGGCTGGCTGACCACGACCCACGCCTACACCAACGGCCAGAAGCTCCTTGATGTCCAAAGTGGAGACATGCGCCGGTCCCGGGCCGCGGCCATCAACATCATTCCCACTTCCACCGGCGCCGCACGCGCCATCTCCCTTGTCTACCCGGTTCTTGCCGGCAAGCTCGACGGTGCCGCCATGCGGGTTCCGGTTCCCGATGGGTCGGTCTGTGACCTCATCTTTGTCGCCGGCCGCGACGGAACCGTCGACGAGCTTCGTCAGGCCATGGTCGAGGCCGCCAATGGCGAGCTCAAGGGCATCCTTCGGGCCGCCGACGAACCTCTCGTCTCGTCGGACATCATCGGCGAGGAACACTCGTCCATCGTCGATCTCGAGCTCATCTCCCAGGTGGCGCCCAACTTCTTCCGCGTCGTGAGCTGGTATGACAACGAGAATTCCTACTCGGTGCGCTGCGTCGATCTCCTGGCATATATGGCGGAGAAGGACAACTCATGACCCTGCCCGTCCTCGCGGACCTCGTTGGGGTCGAGGGCGCCAGGGTTCTGATCCGTCTCGATCTCAATGTGCCCATTGCCGATGGGGTGGTCCAGGACGATACCCGGATCGTTGCGGCTCTGCCAACCCTCAAGTGGCTCGGGGAGCGCGCATCGGTGATCGCCGCCTGCTCCCACCTCGGCAAGGCCAAGGGGGCTCCGGACCCTGCGTACAGTCTGGCCCCGGTGGCGCCGGTACTCGCCAAGGCCCTCGGGCGTCCGGTCCGCTTTGTCGAGGACTGTCTCGATCCATCCATCGCGAACGCCGAGCCCGGCACCCTCCTGCTGTTGGAAAACCTCCGCTTCCATCCGGGTGAGAAGGCCGACGATGCCGGGTTCGCCGCACAGCTGACGGCTCCTTTCACGCACTATGTCAACGACGCCTTCGGCACCGCCCACCGGGCGCACGCCTCGGTCTCGGCCGCGCCTCGGCTCTTCAGCCAGGGGAAAAAAGCCGCCGGCTTTCTCATGGAACGTGAGGTCGCCGCCCTCTCGCGGGTGTTGACCGACCCGGAGCAACCGTTTGTCTCGGTGGTCGGCGGCGCCAAGATCTCCACCAAGACCGCCCCGCTCGAGGCTCTGCTCGATCGTGTGCAGACCCTGCTCATCGGCGGCGGGATGGCCAACACCTTCCTCAAGGCCCAGGGTATGGAGATCGGCCGGTCCCTGGTGGAGGACGAGATGCTCGCCACCGCCCGGGCGGTCATGGACAAGGCTGCCGCACGGGGGATCGAACTTCTCATCCCCACCGATGTCGTGGTCGCCGACGGTCTCGACAATCCATCGCGGGTCGAGGTCGTGGCTTCGGATGCGATTCCCGCCGATCTCATGGTTGTCGATCTCGGGCCCGAGAGTCGCGAGCGTTACTCCGGGGCTCTCGCCGGAGCGAAGACGGTGTTCTGGAACGGCCCTATGGGGGTCTTCGAGGTCGATGCCTTCGCCAAGGGGACCCTCGCGATCGCCACCGCCATGGCGGCGAGTTCCGGTTTCACCGTGGTCGGCGGCGGTGAATCGGTGCTGGCGATCCGCCGCGCCGGTGTGGTCGATCGCATCGATCACGTCTCCACCGGCGGCGGCGCCTCACTTAGTTTTTTGACCGGCGATCCCTTGCCGGCCCTGACAGCGTTGGAGGAATGATGCGGAGATTTCTGATTGCCGGCAACTGGAAGATGCACAAGGGTGTCGGCGAGACCTCGGCGTTGATCGAGGGCCTGCTCGCAACCGGTCCCTCACCGGCGGTGGATGTCGTCGTCAGCCCTCCCTACACCTCCCTGCCGACCGCGGCCATGCTTTTGACCGGATCCACGATCGATCTCGCCGCTCAGAACGTCCACTGGGAATCGAGCGGAGCTTTCACCGGCGAGATTTCGGGCGAAATGCTGAGGGAACTCGGCGCCGAGTGGGTCATCGTCGGCCATTCCGAGCGGCGCACCCTCTTTGGCGAGACCGACCGAACCGCCCGTGACCGCGCCCGCGCCGCCCAACAGGCCGGCCTCAAGGTCATCTACTGCATCGGCGAGACCCTCGAGGAGCGGGAGTCGGATCGCACCTTCCAGGTTCTGGAAAGCCAGACCGATGGCCTCGGAAGCCTTTCAGGCGCCGAACTGGTGGTTGCATATGAACCGGTGTGGGCCATCGGCACCGGTCGTACTGCCTCGCCGGAGCAGGCTCAGGAGGCACACGCTTTTATCCGTGGCTGCCTCGAGAGAGCCTTCTCTGCCGATGAAGCGGCGGGGATCCGAATCCTCTACGGAGGCAGTCTCAAGCCTGGAAACGCCAATGAATTGTTGTCTAAACCCGATGTCGATGGAGGTCTCATTGGTGGGGCCAGCCTTGACGTAGACTCGTTTTCCGCTATCATCCGCGCTGCGGCGGACTGCGCCGCGGGAGAGTAATGTGACCGTTCTACTTGTTGTCCTATACGTTCTGGTCTGTATTTTTCTGGTCCTGGTCGTCCTGCTCCAGCAGGGCAAGGGAGCCGATCTCGCCGGTGCCTTCGGTGGCGGCGGAAGCCAGACCTCCTTCGGACCCCGCTCGGCGTCCAACATCATGCACCGCATGACCACCGTCTTTTTTATCCTCTTTGTCGTGCTTTCACTGGCGCTGGCGATTCTTTCGGGCAAGCAGAGCAAGTCGGTCATGGAGGCGGTTGAGGCTCCGGTCGTTCCCGTCGTCGAAGAGGTCATCATCGAGGAGGGCGTCATCGACGCCGCCATCGAGCCTCTGGCGGAGGAGAGCGCGGCAACCGAGGACACGGCCGGGGACGAAACGGATGGCGAAACTGAAGACGTCCCACCCGCGGGCGAGTAAGGACTTGCCTTTCGAAGGCAAGATGTTTAAGATCGCTGCCGAAGTGGCGAAATTGGTAGACGCGCACGGTTGAGGGCCGTGTGGAGCGATCCGTGCCGGTTCGAGTCCGGCCTTCGGCACCATTTTCAATTCGAGCCCGGTCTCCCCGAGACCGGGCTCGAATTGCGTTGACGGCGCAATCCTCCAACCCTCCGCTCCGCCCCCGAAAACTGTGACGCCCGTCTCACCTTCGGTGACCGCGTTCCGTCACAGACCAGCTATGCTTCCGAGATGATGTCTCGACTCTTCGGCGCTCTCACGATCCTGATTGTCATCGGGCTTGCCTTCGTCTCCCCCGTCTGGGCGGGTGGGCCCATCTCGCAGCGCGATGATGAGAGCCGCTCCATCCTCGAGCGGATCAAGCTGTACCAGGAGCGCCACGGAGTACGGGGCGAACTCGATTCCGGGCAGATGCTCGAGCGGACCCGGTGGGGCTATGAACGTTGGCTCGCCGCCGAGCACTCCCGCGCGACAAAAGGTACGACGGCCGCGGGTTGGGTGAGCCTCGGACCGGCCAACGGTGCTGGGCGGATGACCGCCCTGGCGCCGCACCCCGGTGTCGATGGGACCATCCTCGCCGGCGCGGCCAGCGGCGGAGTCTGGAAGACCACCGATGAAGGCCTGAGCTGGCGACCCCTCACCGATGGTCTTGCCGATCTCTCGGTCGGCGCCCTGGCCATCGCGCCCTCGAACCCGTCTGTGGTCTACATCGGCAGCGGCGAGGCCGGACTCGGGAGCTTCTTTGTTCCCGGGATCGGACTTCTTCGCTCCGATGACGGCGGCGAAACCTGGTTTCTGCCCCAACCCGGGGAGATCATCGCCGAGCAGTTCTTTTCCCTGTCGGTGGATCCGAGGAATGAAGACCACGTGCTCGCGGCCACCGAAAAGGGGCTCTATCGCACCACCGATGGCGGTCTGAGCTGGGATCTCCGTTTATCGCATCCCGATCTCTACGGCGTCACCGAGGTCATCCGGTCGGCGGCCGACCCGGATCGGCTGTGGTCGGCTCTGTGGTGCTTCAGCCAGTGCCCCGATCCCCTGACGAGGGTCATGACCTCGGCGGATGCGGGGATGACCTGGGAACCCTCCGCCGATGGTCTGCCAGACGCCCTGCTCAACAACCCCATTGCCAACCGCATCGCCCTCACCGTCGCGCCGTCGGACGATGAGGTTCTCTACACCGCGCTCAACACATCGCGCTACACCCCTCAGGGACCCGAGGCCGCGATCTACCGATCCTCCGATGGCGGATCGACCTGGTTCAACACCGGGGATCCCGGAGCCTACCTGCTCTACCAGGGGTGGTATGACAACGCCATCACCGTCGATCCGACGGATCCGGATGTGGTCGTGGCCGCCGGGGTCTGGTATGTCCGGTCAACGGACGGCGGCTCCTCCTGGACCACCATGGATCCCATCGCCGCGGGCGACTGGATGGGCACCGAGACCCTTCCCCATGTCGATGGCCATGCCTTTGCCTGGCAGGGCGACAACCTGTGGTTGGGCTGCGACGGCGGGGTCTGGCTCTCCGCCGATGGTGGATCCACATGGGATGGACGCAACGATTCGCTGGTGACCCGGCAATACTACGGCCTCGATATCGATCCCATCCGGCAAGACCGCATCCTCGGAGGGACCCAGGACAACAAGACCAATCTGCGGCTCGGCCCCGGCGCCGACGACTGGGAATGGGTCCTCGATGGCGACGGCTTCGAGTGCGCCATCAATCCTCTGGTGCCCGATCTGGTCTACGGCACCATCTATGGCACCCTCGTCTTCAGCAGCACCGACGGCGGCTTTGTCTGGAAAAACATCTCGCCCAGCACCGGCGGCGATCTCACCCCATTCGCGACACCCCTGGTCATGCGCTCGGAGACTCCCTGGCAGCTCTTCACCGGCTCGAGCCGGGTCTGGGAATCGACCGACGCCGGAACATCATGGAGCGATCTCGGCACCGAGGTCGCAACCGGCGAGTGGTCCATCGAGGTGATCCGGGCCATCGCCATCACCCCTGCCGATGACACCCGCCTGCTCATCGGAAAGGGACCGGAGCTCTACACAAGCTCGGACGGCGGCACGTCCTGGCGGGTCTCGCCAATGACCGCTTTTGTCAACGCCGTAGCGCTTTCCCCGCTCGATCCCGATCTCGCGGTGGCCGGTCTGGCCCGGACCTCGGAGGACGAGCCCCAGCTCGTACGCACCACTGACGGCGGCCACACCTGGCACCCCGCCGATACCGGTCTGCCCCCGTTCGCGGTCCAGGCCCTGAGCTGGCACCCGTTCGACCCCGATCTCGTCTTCGCCGGAACCGATGTCGGTCTCTATCGATCGACGGACGGCGGGCTCAGCTGGACGCCCGACGGCGAAGGTCTCCCCGCAGCCTCGGTCCACGATCTTCGGATCGCCGACGACGGCTCGCGCATCGTCGTGGCCTCGCACGGCCGGGGTATCTGGGAGCTGCGCCTCGCCGATCCGGTGGGCGAATCACCATCGGTGACCCTCGACGGCCCCGAATTCGCGATCATCGGCGATCCGGTGGTCTTCCACGCCGCCGCCATCGACCCCGATGGCGACGACCTCGAGCTCCGGTGGGTCTACTCGGATCCCTGGCAGCTCAAGCCGGGAAGCCAGGGCTCGGGCACGGCGGCCTCGGCGCTGACCCACAACTTTGCCACGGGTGGAGAGTATCTGGTGGCTGCCAACGCCATCGACTCCACCGGGCGAATGGGGTTCGACTCGATGCTCGTGACGGCCTACGAGCCCGGTGACGACTGCTCGACACCGCGAGTCATACCCTCAAGCGGCCCGTTTCCCTACACGATTCTCACCGAGAACCGCGGCGCCGGCGTCGGCGCCGAGGACCCCGAAGTGCCGTGCACCACTTGGCCCGGCGACCCGAACGCCGGCCGCTGGGCGTCGATCTGGCTCGAATTCACTCCATCCGAGAGCGGCACCTACACCTTCTCGACCTGTGGATCGACCACCGACACCGCACTCTCGGCCTGGACCGGTGCCTCATGCGGTCCGTACGAACCCATCGACGGCGCCTGCAACGATGACGATCGACTGAGAAACTGCGGCGGCAGGGAGACCGATTCGTGGCTCTCCCTCGAGCTCGAGGCGGGTGTCACCATCCGCATGATGGTGGGCACCACCGAAGACACCGATGTCGGCGACCTCCGCATCACGATCGACTGCCCATCCTGCCACCCACCTCCGGATCACTCGAGCCTGCTGGTGTCTGCGGCTGCCCGAACCTCCGGTTCCCAGAGCAGCTTCTGGACCTCGAGCCTGCAGCTGGTGAACACCGGTGACGAGGCGGCGACCACCTCGGTCGAGCTCCTCCCCGGTCCCGACACCACCCCTGCCATGGGGAGCTATGAACTCGCCCCCGGCGAGGCCGTGACCCTCGATGATGTGGTGGGCGACCTGGTGGGCGGCCGCGGGTCCGGGGCTCTGCGGCTCAGGTCCACGGGGGCCATGGCCGCGACCACCCGAACCTCGACTTCCGGGGATGACGGCAGCTACGGCCAGGGAATTCCGGCGGCCGGTGAGGCCGTCATTGCATCGGACGGAGCGGCGGTCCGGCTCTTCGGCTTCCCGGATGACACCGATTTTCGAACCAACCTCGGTCTCGTCAACCCCGGGACCGATGAAGTCGCTCTGATCATCCGATTCTACGACCACGAGACCAACAAGCTCGCCGAAGACCATCAAACCCTCGAGGGTGGGAGCTGGATCCAGCTCAACCGGATCTTCGAAGATTTCGAGATTGCCGCCGAGACCTCGCTGGTCGTCATCCGCCAGACTTCAAAAGAGGGCAGTTTCTCGGGTTACGCCTCGGTGGTGGATGAACGCACGAGCGATCCGACCTACCTCGGTCCCACCGCCGTCGGTCGCGTCGGCGATCCGCTATGGGTCCCCGCGGTCGCCCACACCAGCGGCGTCGGCGGCGCCGAGTGGCGCACCGATCTTACCCTCTCAAATCCGGGGACCGGTGATCTCATCACGAGTCTCGAGCTCGTCGGTCCGGGCGGTGTCCTGGCTTCGACCAACGTGCACGTGCCGGATGGTTGGGTCCTCAGCTTTCCGGATGTGGTCGCCGAGACCCTCGGCGCCTCCGGCGCCGGCGCCCTCAGGATCAGCCCGAACCTCGGCATTGTCATGGCCACCAGCCGCACCTATGCGACGACCCCCGACGGCAGCTACGGCCAGGGTATCCCCGGCGTTGCCGAGGGCGAGGTCTTCGTCGAGGGTGAACTCGGGTACCTGCCCGGTCTGCGACAGAACGAGGACTTCCGAACCAACATCGGCTTTGCCAACACCAGCGACGGCCCCGTGGACATCGTCGTCGCCGCCCACGCGGCCGATGGCCGTGAACTCAGCACCTCGAGCCATCGCGTTGAAGGCCCATCATGGGTGCAGCTCAATCAACCGCTTCCGGATGGAACCGCATACGCAACCGTCCTGAGTACCACACCAGGGGCGAAATACCTGGCCTACGCCTCGGTCGTCGACCGCGAGACCGACGATCCCACCTACATCGCCGCCATGCGCGCGGCAGATCAGTAGGTAACCCTATACCTTCTTCTTCCCCTGCTGCGCCTGCTGCTTGCGGATCCTCGCCCAGGTGTCTCGCAGGGTGACGATGCGGTTAAAAACCGGCGCGTCGTCGGTCGAGTCGATGTCCGGCGCAAAATAGCCGAGGCGCTCGAACTGGACCTGTTCGCCTGGCGCAAAAGCCGCGAGGCTCGGCTCGAGCTTGCAGCCCGATCGGATCTCCAGCGAGTTCGGGTTGAGGTCATCGACGAAATCGCCATCGGCGCCGGGGATCTCGACCTCGAAGAGATGGTCATAGAGCCGGACTTCAGCATCCACGGCGGCGGCGGCCGAAACCCAGTGGAGCGTCGCCTTGACCTTGCGGCCGTCGGGCGAATCGCCGCCCTTGGTGGCGGGATCGTAGGTGCAGCGGAGCTCGACGACCTCGCCGTCTTCGTTTTTCACAACCTCGTCACACGTGATGAAGTAGGCGTAGCGCAGCCGCACCTCGCGCCCGGGGGCGAGGCGGAAGAACTTCTTCGGCGGATCCTCCATGAAGTCCTGGCGCTCGATAAAGATCTCCCGGCCAAAGGGCACTATCCGCGCGCCGGCGTCGGGGTCTTCGGGGTTGTTGATCGCCTCGAGCTCTTCGCCGGAGCCTTCCGGGTAGTTGGTGATGACGACCTTGAGAGGATCGAGCACCGCCATGCGTCGCTCGGCGTCGATGTTGAGGATCTCGCGGATGCAGAACTCGAAGAGGGCGTAGTCGACGACGCTGTCGCGCTTTGCGAGACCGACCTTTTCGATGAGGTTGCGGATTGCCGCCGGGGGCACACCGCGCCGGCGGATTCCCGACAAGGTCGGCATCCTGGGGTCGTCCCAACCATCGACGTGGCCCTCCTTCACCAGGCGGAGCAGTTTGCGTTTCGACAGCACGGTGGAGCTCAGATTGAGCCGGGCGAATTCGATCTGCCGCGGCGCCGAGGGCACCGAAAGATGCTCGATCAACCAATCGTAGAGCGGCCGATGGTCCTCGAACTCGAGGGTGCAGAGAGAGTGGGTGATGTGCTCGATGGCATCCGACTGTCCGTGGGCGTAGTCATAGGTCGGGTAGATGGACCACGTGTCACCGGTGCGGGGGTGGTCGGCTTGGAGGATGCGGTAGATCACCGGATCGCGGAGATTGATGTTTCCCGAGGCCATGTCGATCTTGGCCCGCAGCACCCGTTCGCCATCGGAAAACTCGCCTGAGCGCATCCGCCGGAACAAATCGAGGTTCTCCTCCACCGGGCGATCACGATACGGGCTCGGGCGGCCGGGCTCGGTCAG
>RCNF010001813.1_pt1 | contig 11372 bp, 11 predicted proteins | sample 2041311 | NCBI WGS metagenome assembly RCNF01 (sample SAMN09708228, study PRJNA481090) | Marine sediment metagenome, whole genome shotgun sequencing project. | biome: marine sediment; feature: ocean; material: sediment; isolation source: Sewage treatment plant 2 marine sediment (STP2) ... | reverse complement strand
CCAATCAGATGGGCCCAGCCTATCGGCCGCTCGCTGACGGTGGTGGGTCGCGACGGCCGCCTTGTCACGGCGAAGCCCAATGGGCGAAGCCGGAAGGCCGTCAGCAACTCCCCTGCTCCCCTTTAGGGCCCGGGCCGCAGCGTGATCCGGTAGATCTCCGATGGCGCGAAGAGCCTCATGGGCGGGCCCCACCTCCCAGCGCCGCGGCACACGACCTGGGTCATACCGCCGACCCGGCGCACACCGGCCAGGTGCGGGAAGACGCGCCGAACCAGATAATGAGCCGGCCAGATCTGGGCGCCGTGGGTGTGGCCGTTGAGCATCAGACCCACTCCTGCAGCGGCAGCGGCATCTTCGTTGCCCGGGGTGTGCTGGAGCAGCACGATGGCTGCATCTTGGGGGACGTCCTCCAGTGCGGCGTCGAGATCGGCCACCAGCTCGCCGGTCTGCCGGCCGCCGCCGTGATCGGCGACTCCGGCAACCCACAGTCCGGGCGCCACTTCGGCGGCGGCATTGTCGAGGACAGTGAAACCCGCATCGAGCATGAGCTGTCGGGATCTCTCGGCGCCCGCGTAGTACTCGTGGTTTCCGAGCACCGCAAGAACGCCCATGGGAGCGTTGAGTTCCCGAAGCAGGGGCACGAGCTTCTCGACAGCGCCCGCATCGGAGTCGACGAGGTCGCCGGTAATGGCCACCACATCCGGTCGAAGACCACGGATCTGTTCGATCACCGATCGCAACGAGCGAGCACCAATGAGGTTGCCGAGATGGAGATCCGAAAGTTGGACGACGACCAGGCCGTCTGCAGCATTCGGGATGTTGGGCAGCTCGACATCAAGCTCCACCGTCCGCGGCCGCACCTGGCCGCCCACCCAGGCGACGATCGCCAGGACCACGGCAAGCCCAACCGCAGCCGCCCTCAGCCCAACAACCCACGGTTTGAGAATCAGACCGAAGACGGTCACCAGATCGACCACACCGAGGGCGGAGAGCAGGAGAATCAAAACCCCCATCCACACGGCCCCGCCATATTCGATCGCCGTGCCGACATTCGGTGCACCACGGTTGAAGAGAATTCGACCCAACGGGTACGAGCAATAGCCGACGGCAAGAGCGATCAGCAGGACGCGGTGACCGACCGGGCTCGCGAACAGCGGCAGCGACCACAGACGCCAGCCCACGTAGATGTGGACGAGCAGCCAGATTCCAAATACCACCGAGAAAAAGACCAGGAATCGCATACGTTGTGTCATCTCCGGAAAAACGGTGGGCGGTTCGCCGGTGTCTGGCGGACGCCCCCTTCAAACGCCCACTCCACAGGTTGAACGCCTTCCCCACCTGGACGCTCAAACGTGCAAAGCTTCAACGTCTGAATAATTAGAACGCGCTCCCGCACCACCCTTGGGCCGCCGCCATCGAGGCATCGATCACGCGGTAGGCGGGTTGGTAAGCCTGAACATAGGCCGCGCTGTGGTGAACCGCCGGATAGCCCTTCTGTTTCATTTCACGGGCGAACTGCTGAAGCTCGTGCGAGAGATCCTTCTTTCCCTCGGACGGCAGCCATCGAACGGCCAGATCGAGGGCCACGCCCATCTGCTGAGGGTCGCCGTGAACCGCGTTCGCGGTCGCAACAAAAGTCTCCAACAACACGTCGGTGTCGAAGCCGTTCACCACGAAGGGACGGAGGTTGACCCGCACCAGAAACGGGTCGCCGCCGAGAGTGTCGCACCAGGTTTCATTCGTCGTGGCCGGCCCCATTGCGGCGAGTTCGTTGCGCAGGAAAAGCCCTGCCTGGTCGGGGTCGGTTACAGCGTGACCCGGACCAAACATGGCCTGGTGGAGAAACTTGTAAATGTCCACCGCCTCGGCGTTCGGGTGGCTGGCAACGTCGAAGGCGAGGGCCTGAACCGCGTTCGAGGTGGCGTCGGTGGCTTGTGGTTCGGACGCAAGGCACAGTGTCGCCGCGGCGACAACGAGCGCCGCTACGGCGACAACGAGGGCGAGACTCCTCATACCTCGAGTCTCTTGACAAACGGTTCGTAGGTCATGAAGTCGGCGTGGTGGACCAACCAGGCTTCGGTGGTCCTCGCCACCATGTTGCCCTCACCCGCGTGGGTGGCGATGATGTGGCACACTGCATCGGGCAGACCGCACTCCATTGCCACCGCCACACCGGTGAACGGATGGCGCAGATACTTGCCCCGCGCGCTCGCTCGGCTCCCACCTTCGCCGTCGCTCTCATACTCGAGCACCTTGCCGACATCCGCGAGGATCGCGCCTGCCACCACCACGTCCATGTCGACTGGAAGGGCCTCGGCAAAAAAGTCACCAACCGTGCGCGCGGCGTCGCGCGCCACGTGCACAACCGCCCTCTTGTGGGCCATGAACGTCACCGGGCAGTCGGGGACCTTGAGGGTGAAGGGAATGCGTTCAAGATCGGCCGGCGTCAGAGGCGAGTACTCGAACGCGCGCACCCAACAGTCGGTGGTCTTGTCCCGCAGATCCTCATCCTCGATCCACTCGAGTTCGGGCCAGATTCTGTGAACTTCGTCACGCAGCATGTTGCCTCCGTGGAAAGAGAATAACCCGAGACGACGCCAGGTAAGCAGCGCCCCGGGCCGGCCTGACTTTCCGATCGCGTTTCCCGGGAGGAGCCACCCTATGCATTGTTTGCCCATGACGACGTCCCGACGGCAGCGGTGGGGTGTCAAACAAGGCAAAGAATGGCACCTCCGCCACACGCGGTTTCGCACACCCTGAGCTTTCGGGCCTTTCGAGTCGGTGGGGTGCTGTGATGGAAATTCCGAAATCCGAAATCCGAAATCCGAAATGGACGGGCCGCAGGCCCGTCAGAGCGACTCCCACGACACGACCCAATCGACCTCGGCGAAGGTGTCGGAGAACGGCAGTTCGGGGCCACAGGTCTTCTTCACCGATCCACCGGTCTTTTTGATGAGCTCGAGCAGCCAGCTCTGCTGCAGTCCCCGCCAGTGGGGCTCGTTCCAACCGGTTGAGGTGGCCGCCACACAGAAGAGCACCTGTCCGAGATCGGGGCTGGTGTAGACGCCGCCGACCACCGCAACACCACCGTCGGTGTTGGTCAGAGTGCCTGTCTTGACGGTCACCGACCCGGCCCGCTTCTGCGAGGCGAGCCTGGGGAACTTTCGATCCGTCGCTCCCGCGTCGCACCCGATGACCGGCAAGAGATCTCCTGGCGTGAGGCCGAGATCCGTCGTTGTTTCGACAAAGGCCCTCATGAGGAGGACCCCGGTTTGCGCTGTCAGCCGGTTGCGTCGCTCCCCGGATGCCGATTCGAGCTGCACTTCGGTGGCAGAAAGGCCGAGTCGCTGTCCGAGAAAGGTTTCGAGATCCGCGGCGCCACCAAGACCGTCCGCGACCCGGACAATATCGTTGTTCGAGTACACGTTGAATCTGCGCAAGAGCGTCGGCAGCGGGTTGGACCGGTGAACCGCTACCGGTATCCAGCCATCGGGCGCTCCGCTGCGGGTCGAACCGACGATCTCCACCCGGGGCGGGTCGGAAGGGTCCCACCCCCGCCGCGCGCAAACGGCCTCCCAGGCGGCCCGGGTCGTCCGGTCCCAACGCTTCGAGTCGAGCACCATCCGCAACCGCCGCCCCATGAGGTCCACCCGGTCGCGCGGATCGAGCACCCGCTTTTCAACCCCGTTTTCCCAGCCGATCCAGAAGTCTCCGTCGATCGCGAGCCAGCCCTCGATCCTGGTCAGACGGAGGCGGTTGAGCATTCGCGCCACCAGAAAGACGTTTTCCGCCTGGAAATCGGGGTCTCCCCAACCCTGGACCACCAGCGAGCCCACGAGTCGGCCGGTCGCCTTGTCCCAGTCGCCGGCAACGCCGAAGACGGTCCGGTACCGGAAGTCGGGGCCGAGTCGCTCGAGGGCCCACAACGAGGTCCCGACTTTGATCAGGGAGGCCGGGTTGAACGGGGTTTCGTCATTCTGAGTCGCCAGGACCGCACCTTCGAGGGTCTCTGCGTGAAACAGCAACTGATCACGGTCGGCGGGTTCACCTGGAACGGCCGACGCCAGTGCGATGAAGGCTGCAATGACGACGAAGGTCCGCACCCCTCGCGGTCTCATCGGCATCACGACCCGTACAGCAGGCGATCCGCCAGCCCCGTCCGCAACATGTGACCGGGGTCGAGTTCGGCCTTGATGGCGGCGAATTGATCGAGTTGTCCGTCGCGGAAGGTCTCGCGATACAGCTCGGCCGGCAGAGCAGCGTCCTTGGCCGGATAAAATCGGCCGCCCGCATCCACCACAGGGCTCGCCAGCTCGCGCACCATGGACCACAGGTCGCTTCGCCGGCGGGGAGAAACCGGAAAGTCGAGGGCCAGCGAAAAGCCGTCAACCGCGTGGCTCATCAGAAATGGATCCGGGCGGTGGCGTTTGAGAACCGCGAGAAACGACGGCATCCCATGCTCGTGACACACTTCGAGCTGGTTGCGGAAGACTTCTTCTGCACGATCAAGGGGGACAAAACTCTGGTGCTGGATGAGGCCGCCCGGCTCGTAGACCTTTTTCCAGTTGGGCACGTAGTCGAGAAGGAACGAAAAGCCCGCCAGCGACTGGCGGTAGGTCGCGTTGTCGCCGATGGTGCTTCCGGAAAGGTACTTCGCGAGGTTGATGGCGCGCATTCCAGGGCGGTTGGTCAAGGGCTTCAACATCCTCCACATCTGCCCTTTCGGCACGATTCCGACGAGGTTCGACGGCAGGTCCTGAGCCGCAGTGGAGAGATGCGCCCCCGGCTCTTTGTCTTCGCCCTCCTCAAGGTGGCGGGCAAAGTGAAGGAGGCCGCGACCGAGATTTTTTCCCCGGGCAAACGCGTCGATCCAACCGACCACATACTCCCACTGGTCCTTGGCCTCGTCGGTCAAACGGAGCATGGTCTCGAGGTCCGGCGCCGCCACGGCACGCACCTCGACCAGGCCTGAATGGACCTTTTTGAGTTGGAGCCGCGCCCGGGTGATGATCCCGAGTTGGCCAAAGGACCCCACTACGGCGTAGAAAAGATCACGCTCACGATCGGGCGAAATGGTGCGGGAGCCGCCGCCAGGCACCGTCAGGTCGAACTCGGTGCAGTGCTCGCCGATGGTTCCGCGGCACCAGTTGTTCTTGCCGTGAACGTTCATGGCCAGTGCGCCACCGATTGTGGGTTCCATGGTGCCGGTGACCACCGGCGGCCACCAGCCGTGGGCGATCGCCATCCGCCACAGTGCCCGCAAATTGACACCCGGCTCGACATCGACGACGCCGGCCTGCGGGTCCCACCGCAACACCCGGTCGAGATCTGAGAGATCGAGAACCACGGACTCGGCGCCGATGGAGGCATCGCCATATGAGCACCCGGCGCCACGAAGCGCAACCGGCATGCTCTCTGAACGCGCCACATCCAGGGCCTCGGCGACGCCCGACGCGTCACGAGGCCGGAAGACGTAGCCGGGAGCGCCCACCGCCATGCCCCAGCCCTCGACCCATTCCAACCGGCTCGAGACGTTCACGTCAAATCCCGAGCCTGGTAAAGATCGTCGAAGGGATCGCTCGAATAATGGCCATCACCATTCTCCACCGCGCCGGCACGTAGGCAGTCACCGCCCCGCGACTCGCCTTGGCAAGAATGATCTCAGCCGCGCGATCCGGCGAGATGACCCAGAACAACCCCTCCTTACCGCGGGTCATGGCCGTGTCCACAAAACCCGGTTTGATGGTGACAACCCGCACGCCTTGCACCGCCACCCGGTTTCGCAACGCCTCGAGAAAGGTGTGAAACGCGGCCTTCGAGGCGCAGTAGCCAGGGTTGCCCGACCGCCCGCGATCGCCTGCAACCGAGCCGATGCCGACAATCGTCCCGCGGCCGAGCCGCGCCATCCGATCGGCAACCGGGTTGAGCCATGCCATGGCGCCGATGGCGTTGATCTCCATCATCTCGCGGTCCTTGTCGGTGTCGTACTCATCACCGGCCACGGCAGGCATGACCCCCGCCGCATACACCACCAGATCGAGCCCGCCCAGGCGACGCGCGATTTCACGCACCAGCCCGGGAACGTCGTCAGTCGCACGGACGTCGTGGGCCACCGCCAGCGAGAGATCCTTGCCGGCGGCGGCGTTGATCTCGTCTGCGACCCGCAGCAGTTCCTGTTCGCGACGGGCGACGATGGCCACATTGACGCCCTCGACCGCCAGACGCCTGGCGATCGCTTCACCGATCCCCGACGAAGCACCGATCACCAGAGCGTTGGAAAAGTCGACAGCAGTCACGCGCAGAACCCCCTCGAAAGATTATCCCACGGGCGGAACAACCGCGAGCCGGAGACGTTTGCGCTCCTCCTCGACCCGCTCATCGTAGGCGGCTCCGATCACCCTTTCCTTGAGGGCGTCGGACACCGGCAGCACCATGGGATATCCCTGCCACGTCAGCGCGGCACCGGTTGATTCATCCACCACCCGGCCGTCGGCGATCACATTGCTCGCCTCCGGCAACGGCACGCCATCGAACAGGGTCTCCAGACTCTGGATGAGCGCCTCGTCCTCGGGTTTGAGGAAGCGCACGCGACGCCGACTCTGGATGGCCACGTGATAGCTGGAAGGCACGTAGTAGATCCCATCGAGCTCGAGGATTTCCGCCATCGCCACCAACCAACCGAAGACCTCTTTGAGGAGACCGAGACCGGGGTGTTTCTGCTCCGGCAGAGGCCTCCTGTAGGGACCGAAATGGGCGCGGGGGTTCTGCAGCAGCAGCCACTCCACCACCAGGACCTGGCAACCCGGCACGACTCGCGATCCGCGGTTGACCCGCAGTTCCATCAGCAACTCGCCGCGATCCGGCTCGGAGTAGATGCGCACGGTGTCGCCGACCGTTCCCGAAAGGTCAACCTCGACGGAGGGATGTCGAAAACCCCGCAACCGCATCTGGTCGAGAAGACCCAAACGCTCCAACAAAAGCTCGACCCCGTGATTCGAAAAATGGGACAGAAACCGGGTGCGCTGGGGAGCCTCCGGCATCAGACCGATGAGGTCTTCCTCGGTCAGGCTCCAGTTGAATCCGCTCGGTTCCGCTGTCAGATCCGAGGGGTCGAGTTCGCTGCGGAGCCGACGAAAGCGTCTCAGAACCATCTCGGCGTCATCCGGCGTTTTGACCACCTTGCCACTGACCAACCACGAAAAGAAGCGGGCGCTGTACCTCCAGCTCCCCGAACCGTAACCACCCGCGAGCACGATGACCAAAGGCAACCGCCGCCGGGGCTTGCGCAGGAGTTCGACCACCAGGCGGTCGCGGCGAAACATCCCGTCGGCTGAAATCCGCCAATTGCCCAGCGCGTCGTCGGCCGCGGGGTCGGTTCCTGCAACGTATATGACAAGACCGGGGCGAACGTTCATCATGACATCGGGCAGGGTCTTCAGCAGGGTCCCGAGATAGACCTCGTCGCTGACATCGGCGCCGAGGGCGATCGCGGTGGAGGCCACAGCATCGGTATCGCCCCAGTTTTCGTTGTGGATCGAATAGGTGTGGACCGTCGAGTCGTGGGCAAATATCTCACGGGTGCCGTTGCCGTCGTGGATATCGAGATCGACAACCAGGATGGGTTCTTTGAAACCCTTGGCACGGAGCCGCGCCACCGCCACCGCCACATCGTTGAAAACACAGAAACCCATGCCCCGGTCGCGTGCGGCGTGGTGGTATCCGCCGCCAAGGTTGATCGCCACCGACCGGCCCTGCATGGCGAGACGCGTGGCCTGGATCGTCCCACCGACTCCCAATCGCTGCATTCCCAGCACCATTTGAACCTGGGCGTCGGAGACCCGCTCACCGAAGATCCGCTCGGTCAACTCCGGATCACGGCCGACCGCATCGACGTAGTCGAGATCGTGCACCCGCAGCAAGCTGCGCAGGCCAGGTGGCCGCGGCACCGAGATCTCGTCCCGATCCAGCAGGCCCTCATCCACCAGGAAACCGAGGATCTTTTCGCCCCGGGTTGGATCTACTGGGGCCGCATCGACCAAACCCGCGTATGCGGGGTGATAGATGAATCGCACGTGGGGAGCCAGCCACCGACGGCGCCACCGCCGCCAGCGCCGGCGGAGGTGTCGGCCAAACCGGATCATGACATTCGCCCGGTTGTTCGGCGGCGGTTGGTGTTCGACCACAGGGTGAGTATAAGCGGGTGAACGTTCAACGTTTCCACACTCAGTTATTCAAGCGTCAGAAGTTCAGAGCTGTGTCACTGTGTATCCCCGTTGCCGCAGCATCTCGACAACCCCGTCCTCGCCCACCAGGTGCATTGCACCGACGATGACCATGGCGTCGCGCCGGCCCTCCAGAAGCTCCTCGATCACTGGCAGCCACGCCCTGTTGCGAGCGCTGTTCAGCTTTTCGTAGAGATCGGGATAGCCGTCAAACTCACTGCCCATGATTTCCTGCACGTAGGCGACATCACCCGTACGCCACTTCGTGGAGAGCTCGTCCATCAGCGGGATCATGGTCTCGAGATCAGCGAGGGTGAATTCGAGAAACTCAAGGCCCTGCTCGGGCGTCAGACCGGCAAACAAACCGATCTGAAACTCCGCGGTCTCGAGGGCCAACCGCTCCTTGCCGGCCTCGCCGGCACGATTCCAAAAGTGGATATCGATGCCCGATTCCGCCGAATAGCCGGCTTTCTCCAGTTCGAAGGATGTCAGGGTCAGAGCTGCCAGCCACGGTTTCATGAATTGGAACATGCCGGACGGCATGCCCGCTTCAATCATTTTCTCGCTGAATTCAGACCACATGTCCGGCCCCGCCACCTGTTCGAGGGTCCGGCCATCTTGGAAACTCCCCGCTTCCAGCATCCGAATGGCCGCGGTGGTCGCCTCATCGAGGTCAATCTCGAATACCACCACAGCCGATCGGTCGAAGGCGGCCTCGATGACCGGCGGAAGGGGGTAGGCGTCTTTCTGGAGGGCGTGCACAGAACCCAGAAGATAGACGACGGCGCCGTCCTTCTGCGCCTTCCACATGAAGACCGAACCGTCGTTCTCAGCGACCATCCCCGTTGAAACAGTCAAGAAAAGAATCAGAGCGGACATCGTGAACCTTCGACTCATCAAACCTCCAACCTCAGCAAGTGTATCCAAACCGTGATTTCAGATTTCGGAATTCCCACCCGCCTTCATTCCTAATTCCTAATTCCTCATTCCTAATTCCTTCGTGATATCGTGTATCAACGGGCTCAAAGCCCAACCGAGAGGAGAACCAATGGCCAACCCGACAGCAGTTTTTGAAACATCAGCAGGCACGTTCAAAGCCGAGATCTTCGTCGATGAGTTGCCGATCACAGGGAGCAACTTCGTCAAGCTGGCACAAGACGGCTTTTTTGACGGGCTGCACTTTCACCGCGTGATCAAGAACTTCATGATTCAGTTCGGCTGCCCCTATTCCAAAGACCCAGAGAGCTCGCGGGCCGGCACCGGCGGGCCACCGCACGGCACGATCGCCGACGAACACCTCGAGAGCGCGAAGTTCACGAACGCTCCGGGCACATTGTCGATGGCCAATACCGGCCGTCCCGACAGCGGAGGCTCGCAGTTCTTTATCAACACCGCCAACAACGCCTACCTCGATTGGTTCAGCTCAGGGGCGTCGAAGCACCCAGTCTTTGGCAAGATCACCGATGGCATGGATGTCGTGACGGCGATCGGGACCACCAAGACTGCCGCTGGGGATCGCCCTGTGACACCGATCATGGTCAAACACATCACCATCGAGGAATAATAGCCAAAGGCCTGTGGAAATAACGTGGGGAGCCCCTCGTTATCCATGAGGATGTTGAACGCTCATATGCAAAGGACGTGACAATGAAGACTGCACGAGTTGCTGCGCTGACCCTGGCCATCGCCGCCGTCATGACGGTGCCCACAATCACCTCTGCCGAGGGAGGGATCCCGAGGAGCACCCTGCCCGGTGTGAAATCCATCGAGACCGTCCAACGGATGGTGATGCCCGAGATCGATCTGGCCGAAGTCCTGGCGGAAGACGCGATCCGGGAGAATTCCGGGCGTCCGGTGGCTCCCCGCTTTGCCAAGGCGATGCCCGTGAGCATTTCTCCCGACTCAAGAGGGACCTGGGAGACGCTCGACGACGGATCGAAAGTGTGGCGGCTGCGCATTTCCTCACCGGGCGCGCTCAGTCTGAACCTCGGCCTCGAGCGATTCGATCTCCCGACGGGTGCGAAGTTCTGGATCCATGACGCCGAGGGCGCCCAGGTCCAGGGCCCATATACCGCGCAGAACAGGAACAACGCCGGGGGGCTGTGGACCGCGGTGGTTCTGGGCGATGAACTGGTCGCCGAGCTCCACCTGCCGGCCGGGTCCGACGCCGATTTGAAGATCGCATCGGTCAACCACGGTTACCGGTTCTTTGGCGGACCCAAGAATCTCGATGGTGAGAAGCGCGGCGCCTGCAACATCACGGCAGACACATAGTAGGTGCCGGCGAAAAGATTGGACATCACGTAGGGACCGGGCAGCGCCTGCTCAACGAACGCCACGGGTGCATGATCCATCGCCGCGTTGGTGAATGCGGCCACGGCTAACGCTCTCTCCGTGTCAATGTCCCCCTGGTTAAGCACCCTGATGATCTCAAGCCCAGATAACACGCCTAATGCGCCATCGAAGACCCCGGCCTCCCTCACGGTATCCAGATGGCTCCCAACCACCACGGGGAGCAGGCTTGGGTCGGTCCCCTTCCTGATACCGAATATATTCCCTATCCTGTCGACCTTGACCTCAAGCCCCTCTTCCCTTAGCCACCCGGTAAATAGATCCCTGGCATCCTTGTCTGCGTCGTTTAGCGCCAGACGGTTAACCCCTCTTTGCTCTCTGCCTACCTGACCCATCTCCGTCAGGGTATTCCAGAGCCTATCTCCATCAATCTGAAACTGCATATTGGACCATTTACTCATTACAGTAACTGATGTATTGGTTTTTTCATGGAGACGCGGGCAAGGAATTGAATTATCGCGTATGCACATCTGACGCTAACTAGTTCAAGGCGCGCGTCTTGCACTATATTTCATTAACTTCTCTTCCAAGTATTATCCATGTTTGATCTGCTTCTAAAAAATGGCGAGATTGTTGATGGCTCGGGTAACCCCAGTTACCGTGGAGATATCGCGATAAGTGATGGATTGATACGAGCTATCGGCGTCGTAGACGAGGAGTCCAGAGAGGTCATTGATATCTCAGGACTGGTTGTGACTCCCGGATTCATTGACACTCACAGCCACGCAGATGGTGCCATTTTTGAGCATCCCGACGCACTGGCCGCGGTCAACCAGGGAATCACCACGGTTATTATCG
>RCNF010002253.1_pt1 | contig 11379 bp, 10 predicted proteins | sample 2041311 | NCBI WGS metagenome assembly RCNF01 (sample SAMN09708228, study PRJNA481090) | Marine sediment metagenome, whole genome shotgun sequencing project. | biome: marine sediment; feature: ocean; material: sediment; isolation source: Sewage treatment plant 2 marine sediment (STP2) ... | reverse complement strand
AGTCCTTCATAGCAGATCACTTCAAAATAATTAACGCGTTGTTTAACATTAAATTGCGTTCCTAAAACACTAACTTTACCTAACCAGGTCACTACATCAAATTGTGATCCTTTTTCAACTTTAAAATAGGCTTCCCCAACTAAATTAACCTCTCTCTTTTTCTTCCAGTTTCGTTTTTCATATTTTAAAGACGAAGCTGCATTCAATTTCACTTTTGAGTTATCTGGCAATTCAATGGATGCCGTATTACTTGCTAATGTTTTAACAGTAGCCATATCACCATATATAGGCGAATAATAAACAGCTAATCCTATTATAAATATTGCTGCCACACGAAGTAATGGTTTAATCCATTGTGTAGTTTTTGTAGCTTGTTTGCGTTTTTTAATCGTGGAATTCAATTTTTCAAATTCCAGACTGACGTTATATGACGTATCTTTAAAAAGCTTTGCTTTTTCAGAAAGCTTCGTATAAGAATCATACTCCGGCAGTCCTTCAAAGGTCTTTTGTTCAGCAGCATTTAGCTCGTCGTCTAACCATTTTTGTATTAAAAGTTCTTTATTCATATCATGTTTTCTATTTATACAACAACTTAAGAAGGATTTTTCCTACCCTACTCATACAATTTTTTGTATTTGTTTGTTGTCGCTCCAATTATGTAACAATTAACTTTCAAAAGTTCCTACTACGTTTTGATTATTTTATATGTGTTCAATTTCTAATCTTAATTTAGCTAAGGCACCATAAATTCTTTTTTCAACAGCTTTTCTTGAAATTCCTAGCATTTCAGCAATCTCCTTATGTTTTTTGCCCTCCACTCTATTTAATAGGAAAGCAACACGTTGAGCTTCCGTTAAATTTGAAAGTGCATTTTCATACTTTTGCATGTATTCAGATTCTTCTAATAGAAACTCAGGGTTTTCATTAGTATAGTCCTTAGGTTTAGTTTGTTGATGTCTTAATACAACCTTTTGATGCTTAAACTCGTTAAGCATCATATTATTTGCAGTAGTAAATAAAAATGATTTTGCCTTTTCAGGAGTTATATTTTTACAGTTATCCCAAAGTTTAATAAATGCCTCTTGAACTTTATCTCTAGGATCTAAACCATCACCATACTTATATCGTAAAAAATTATATACGTCATTTGAAAGAGTATTAAATATTTTAGAAAAAACATGTTCTTCACAAATATCTGTTTTTAAGGACTTTAGCATTATTTATTATTTTTTTTACCTTTTTTGGTAGGGTTTTTTTCAATTTGGTTGTTTAATAACTAGAAATCAGATTAAAAACTTACAATTTAACAAAGATAATAATTCTGATTTAGTTCAAGTTACAATATTTAATAAACAATCAATTAACAGAAAAGAAGTCTAATTAATTGCTTCTAACAAATATAAAGGTGATGAAAACAAAAACAATATTTAAGTTTATAATTTTTCTATTAGTTTCAGTATTGCTGAAAACTAGTTTATCTGCTCAAAATTTTAATGGTATAGATAAAGCACCTCACGATATTTCTTATTATAGAGAGAATATGGTTGCTAAACCATTGGTAAAAGTTATTTATGGTAGACCAAAAAAAGATGGACGAGATATTTTTGGAAATATTGTCGAATATGGAAAAGTTTGGAGAACCGGAGCCAATGAGGCCACAGAAGTTAAATTTTATCAAGACATATTATTTGGCGATACTAAAGTATTAGCCGGAACATACGTATTACTTACAATACCTGGAGAAAATGAATGGGAAGTTATTTTAAGTTCTAACGTTGATGTTTGGGGAGCATTTCAGTACAATCCCATTTTTAATGTGGCCAGTATAACAGTTCCCTCAAATAGAGCAGAGTCTGTTGAAACATTTTCAATAGCCTTTAAGGAAAAGCAAGATAAAATAAATATGGTGTTAGCATGGGATTCTACCAGAGTTAAAATACCAATTTCATTTAATATAAAGGAACAGTACGCTAAGCTTTAACAAATAGTAAAAAGGGGTAAACTGCCTTAACACAACCTTGTGTTAAGGCAGTTTTTTTGTTTGTAGAAAAATACGATTCATAAACAGTATATAATAATTTTTTTTTCGCTGGTTTTCAGGAAGATATTTTTGAATAATTATCAATATTAAAGGAAATTTAAAAAAATTCAAATAATTTACTGATTTAAAAAAATGTGACTTATTTTTTATTTAAGTGTCATAATAACAAAATTGCTTAATACTATAAATATGAAAAAGGAAACATTTTTAAAAGCACTATTATTAATTGTAATTACGTTACTAGTAAATCAGAATATAAATTCACAGGATTTTCAAAAATTAGATAGAGCACCTCATGATATCTCATATTATAGAGAAAACATGATCGCACAGCCATTAGTAAAAGTAATATACGGAAGGCCACAAAAAAATGAGCGAGAAGTGTTCGGCAATATAGTAGAATATGGAAAAGTATGGAGAACTGGAGCCAATGAGGCTACAGAAGTGAAGTTTTATCAAGATATATTATTCGGGGATGTAAAAGTAGCCGCTGGAACTTATGTGCTGTTAACAGTGCCGTCAGAAAACGAATGGGAAGTAATACTAAGTTCTAACGTTGATGTATGGGGGGCTTTTCAATACAACCCGTCTTTTGATGTTGCTAAAATTAAAGTATCTACAAAAAAAGCAGAGTCAATTGAATTTTTTTCAATTGACTTCAAAGAAAAAAACAGCAATGTTGAAATGGTTTTAGCTTGGGATTCTACACGGGTAAATATACCAATTGCATTTTATATAAAGGAACAGTACGCTAAGCTTTAACAAATAGTAAAAATAGTAAAAAGGAGTAAACTGCCTTAACACGATCTTGTGTTAAGGCAGTTTTTTTTGCATTAAATTAAATTTTATAAAAAAAAAGATTTTTTTTTAAATGGGGGGTAGGAACTTTTTAAAGTAAGTTGTTTTATATATGAATAGTGAAATAATATTAATCATTAATTTTAAAAAACAGATATACTATAAGTCAAAATTAACAAAGGGGTAAGCTGTCTTAACGCTATGGTGAGTTAAGACAGTTTTTAGACATTATGGACATATCATTTTAATAGGTAGGGATTAAATGCAAAGAAGATATTTTTACAGATTAAAAAATGAAATTATGAAAACAAAAATTATGAATATTAGGTTTGATCTTTTGAGATACTTATTGTTCTTACCTTTATTACTATTCTTTTCTTGTCAAGAAAGTATTGAAGAAATTTCATTAGATGCAGCGGCAGTTTTTAATAAAGATTCAAAAATAGTGACCTTGATGAAATCAGCTGTTAAAAGTGGTGATGATGATGATCAATGCGCAGAATTCAAATATCCTTTTGCGTTGTATGTATATTATACCGGTAGCCGATCTATAGAAACAAGAGTTATTGATAGTGATGAAAGCTTATTTTCATTTTTCGATGAAATGACAAGTACAGATCAATTAAATTTTGATTTTCCATTTGAATTAATTGGCACTGATAATGAAGTGACTATGGTAAGCAATTTAACTGAATTAGAGGAGACATTACAAATTGTAGTTGATGCTTGTAGAGGAGATGTAGAATATGACTTCTGTGATGATAAAAACAAGAAGGTGTACATCTGTCACAAAGGGAAAACCCTTTGCGTAAGTATAAATGCTATTTGGGGCCACCTTAGTAACCATGAAGATGATTATATAGGCAAATGTGACGATGACATCAATGATGATTAATCAAGATATATATAACAATCAAGGAATATAAGAAATACAGTATGCGCTAAATATTGAATTTTAATTTATTAATTCGTTTCTTAATAAGAAAGTTGCTATGAAGAATTAATAGAGTTGAACTGCCTTAGTTTCTAAGGCAGTTTTTTTTGTTTCTAATGTTTAGATAATTGGTTAGTTCAGATAAATACTATTTCAGGTTTTATGTAAATATTACCTTAAAATCTAAAAAAAATCGAATAGGAGGTAGGAGTTTTTAGGCGATAGTTGTTTAATATATGAAGAGTCTTAATAAAGAGATTCAAATTAAAAAATCGAGCTTTTAATAATTCTTAAAAAGTTAAAAATAGTAAATGAAACATAAAGTAAACTCTTGAAAAAGGTCACTAAAAAGAAACATTTATTTAATTACTAAGTTTTAAAAATTAAAAGCAAAAAAATGGGAAAGTTGCTATGTGAAAATGTAAGGGTTGTCTTAGTTTATTAAGGCAACTTTTACTCCCAAAATGAAAGAGAAATTCGAAAGATTCAAATCCTTTCTCCCCGTTTTTAAATATTAAAAAGAATCATAAGATTAGTTTATATTTAAATAGTTTAGTTTCAAAAAAAGCTTACCATTGGTAAGCTTTTTTTATTTTTTTATATGTGATATTATGACTTTGTTGAAGCCGATAATTTACATTTAATCCTAAGAACTATAAATGAGAAGTCATTTTGCCAATATTAATTTTTTCTACTTTAGTGATCGTAATATCTCTTACATATTTCATATCAGACCATAAATATTTATGGCCTTTCAATCTACTAGTTCTTCTCATTCTCCGTCTTAATCGATCAATTTCAATTTCAGATGCTTTTCTTCTTTCACCAAGTATCCCATACAGTTTATGGGCTGGATAATCCGTGAATTTCTCTTTGAATAATGACTTTATCCAAAACCATTTATTGCTGTTAACACCTAATATGCAAATCATTCGATTTGACTTAGAATGATTAGGTAATTTGGTTGGAAATTTCTCAAAATAGAATCCAGTTTGATCCTTATTAAGGAAAAATGAACCTATAGGTGTAGTTGTTGGGTTGTTATCAGAATCCAAAGAGGCTATTGAAACATGAAGACTAGAACTAAAGCTTTTACTAAAATGTTTTCTTATTTTATTCCAGTTTGCTATATCAGTCATTTGTCTCCTTAATTAACGCGCTATATTCAATTACCGTTTCTGTATTCAAGATCTCAACCGGATTATTTCATGATCCTTCAAGCCCCAAATAGACAATCAAAAATATATACTTTGCATTTTATAACCTAATTCTCACTAAAAAAGCAAGTTTTATTGTTTTATCGGTTTTGAACCAATTATTGATTCACTTTTGATCTTGACAGGTTATATTATGATCCTTAGAATTCCGTAGTCTAAATGAAAAGTTGCAAACCTTCAATTTGCTCTTTATTTTATTTTCACTTCGGTTTGAGAGCAAGTTCGCAGGATTGAGCTCGAATCTCTCACTCATCCTAGCGCTCCGCGCTGAAAATAAAAAGCTGCTGAAAACAAAAGCAAGCTATGTTTTTTAGCCTGCTTTATATTTACTCGTGACCTCGACAGGATTGGCTTTGCCCTTCCTGACAAAGCTCCGCTTTGAAAATTAAAAAAACAATTACATCGCTATTTTCCAAAAAAGAAGCGAGCTCCTTTTTTGGAACTCGCTTGCAATGGAACCTTTTTTTGATTCATTCGTGACCTCGACAAGATTCAAACTTGTAACCTCTTGAGCCGTAATCAAGTGCGCTATTCAGTTGCGCCACGAGGCCGTTTTTATGGGCAGCAAATATATTTCTTTTTTAATGAAATGAAAAAATTATTGAATACTTATTTAAGAGTTAATAAGCTTTTTAAATTTTTCAAGTATTGGAGTGGCTTTTTCTTTATCTTCTTCATAAATAAATAGCTCAACTTGTGATGGAGAACCACCATAAAACCCAGATCGTATTCCAGATTGAAAATTGTTTTTAACCAATGAAGGTATTTTAAAATCATCTAGATCTAATTGCAATCTTTGTATTTCAATTAATGAACCGGTAAATAACTTAGTATGTTTAGAATGTTCGTCCATAGCTTTATGACTTTAGTTAAAGATACAAAATTTATTAGTATTAATCTAAGCTGTTTTTAGTAATATAATACCTCCAACCTATTAAGGCTAATTGTATTTTAGAGGCTTGGCCCATATCTAATTGCCTTTTAGTTAAACTCGGTAAAAGCAATTTATTAATTTTCGCAGCAGTTTTAAAAACTTGTTTCTTCATGTTCACAAAGCTAAACAAAAAACTCTTGAAGTTGATCAAGAGTTACACTGATGAATTTTATGGTTACATCTTTTTTGTTTAAATAGGTTTTAATAAAAATTTAATAGTGCTTTTTATAGTTTTACCAAATCCCCACCTTTTTCAACACAAAGAGCCCTTTTATAAATCTTTAAAAGGGCTCTTTAAAATGGAGGTCTTTTTTGAGAAATCTTATTATTTTTTGGTAGTTATAACGATTACTCCGGCCTTCCCTTTTTCGCCATATTTTTCAATCGCCTTCTTACCTTTAAACACATTCATCGCTGCAATTTTATCAGGATCTAATTCTTCCATCTCTTTTTTAGTAAACTCTTTGCCATCTACTAAAATTAATGGTTCGTTATCGTCATCACCTTCTGAAATAAATACCAAATTACCTTTGCCGTCACCTTTTGTATTTGTTATTTTAATAACCTCAGTTTTAACTTCTTTTCCGTCATCGTCCATTTCAATATGAATTTCATGCTCTTCATCACTATCGTGATCATTGTCTATATCAATGACCATCCTTTTTGTGATTACTTTAGTTGTATCCCCATCTTTAGTTACCCACACATTAGTTGTTTCGTCATCATCACTTTCATGTATTGTAAAAACATGACCTTGATCTTTATGCTTAATATTTTTAATAATTTTATTTGAAAAATGGTAAGCATCGCCATGGCTTCTATCTTTTGAACCAATGCTTAAGCTATTGCTTTCACTGTCAAATGATATTTGAATTGGATTAATACCCTCGTCATTATCAGAAGCATGAGAAGCTGATGCTTTTCCATTGATTGTCTTTGCATCAATTTTAATGGCTGTTATTTCATCTTTACTATTTCTTTTGATACCATTAAACTTTACGTTAAGCCCCTTTTCTGCAAAAGTTTCAGTAACTTTTTTTAGATCGTCTCCATTACTTTCTTTAGAGATGAGCAATTCAATAATTTCAATATTTATTTCTATAAATCCCTTTTTAACTTTTTTCTTTTGAGCAATGGTCGTAGTATTGAAAGCGAAGACAAAAGCTAATAATAATGGTGTTATTAAGGCAATTTTCCATTGCGACTTCCTGTTTGATCTTGTTTTGTGTAGCATAATTATTCGTTTTTTTAATAGTGAATTATAAAAATTATTGGCTAAAGCCATTTGATATTGGGGTATACTTGTTTTTAATAATAATTGTTGATATGATTGTTGTGAATATGATATTTTTTGGGCTAGTTCATCAGCAATGAATTCTAAGTTTTGCTCCATTTCTTTTTTATACAACCAGGCAAAAGGGTTAAACCATTGTAAGGCGATTAATAAATTGGTAATAAGTGTGTCAAAGGAATGATGCTGGTTAACATGTACTTTTTCATGTGCCAAAATTTGATCGAGTTCGTTTTGAGTAAATTGAGCGGGATTGTATACAATATAGTTGAAAAAGGAAAAAGGAGATGTTTCACTTTCAGTTTCAACATAATAATAGTTTCCAACTTTTACCCCGTCATTTTTAAGAATTAAAAAACCTAGAGATATAAGTTGGTTTATAAATCTTACCAGAAAAATAATCGTTACAATAAGATAAATATACGAAGTAATTGCTACCCAATTAATTGAAGATTCTGAACCCAGATTTGAATTTGTGGTAAATTTGTTAGGTATAATTTGCGTAAGTTGAGAGGATTCTATATTAACATAAATTGGAATAATTATAAATGGCAGAACAATGGCTAATACAATTCCTGATAATAAAAAATACCGGTTTGTTTGAAAGTATGTTTCCTTCTGTAATATAAATCTATAAAAGCCATAAAATATCATAATTATGACCGCAGGTTTCCATAAGTAGATTAAAAGAGCGTCCATAACTATTCAATTTTTTTTTGTTCAATTAAATCGATAATTTCTTTTAATTCTTCAATGCTTATTTTCTCTTCTTTGGCAAAAAATGAAACCGCGTTTTTATATGAGTTTTCAAAATAATTTGTAATTGTTTTATTCATGAAATTCTTACGGTATTCTTCTTTTAAAACTAAAGGATAATATTCATGAGTTTTACCATAGGCAATGTGCTTGACATATCCTTTCTCTTCCATTTTTCTTATGATAGTAGAAATAGTATTATAATGTGGCTTTGGGCTGGGTAATTTTGAAACTACATCTTTTACAAAACCTTTTTTTAGTTGCCATAAAACTTGTAGAATTTCCTCTTCCTTATTAGTTAATTTTTCCATACAGCCTAATTTTAACAACAAACATAACTATATATTTAGTTATAGAACTATAAAAATAGTTAATTAACTAAATTTTAAGATTTTTCATTACAGGTTTAGTTTATTAAAAAAATCAAATGGTATATTTACGCTTTTAAAATTTATATGAGTATTTTACTTATTATTCTTGGATTTTTATTGCTTGTATTGGGGGGTGAGTTTTTAGTTCGATCTTCAGTAGGGTTATCCTTTAAACTGAATTTATCAAAGTTGGTCATTGGTATGACAGTTGTTTCTTTTGCTACCTCGGCACCTGAACTATTGGTTAGTTTACAAGCAGCACTTAACGGTTCTGAAGATTTAGCACTAGGTAATGTAATAGGCTCAAATATTGCAAACATTGCCCTTGTTTTAGGAATTACGGCTATTATTACACCTTTAGTGGTTGGTACAGATTTTTACAAAATGAACTGGCCAGCCATGATGATATTTTCGATTGTATTGTACTTTTTTTTAAAAAATGATTTTGTTTTAAGTAGATTCGAAGGCATCATTTTATTTGTAGGACTTATTGCCTTTATAATTTTGATGATTGTAAAAGCTAAAATAGACAAAACCATAAAAGTTGAAGAAGTTGACGAAGCTTTAATGGAAACATCTTATGCTAAGATATTTATTTGGCTAGTAATTGGCGGTGGGGCATTATATTTTGGTGCTGACTTTTTAGTAGACGGATCTAAGGAAATTGCACTTAACTTAGGCATCAGTGAGCGGGTTATTGGTTTAAGTGTTGTTGCCGTTGGTACGAGCATACCAGAGTTGGCGGCTTCTATTATTGCGGCAAAAAGAGGCGAAAAAGCCATTTCATTGGGGAATTTAATTGGTTCTAATATCTTTAATATTGGTTCAGTTCTTGGATTAACGGCTATGATAAAACCTATTCAAGTAATAGATAAAGGGATAATTACTAAAGATATTTTTTGGATGATTGCTATTGCTGCGATTTTAATTCCATTAGTGCTTTTACCTAAAAAATATAAAATTTCTCGTTTAAAAGGCATCTTACTTTTTTCTGTATATATTATTTTTCTATACATTGAATTTTCAACTTGATAAAAAAGAGGGGTCAAAACACATAATATAACATATTTTGCCTCATAACCTCTATTTTTAGGGGGATTGTCAGTGTAAATTCATTTTTTTTAATATTTTTACGCTTTCAAATTTTAAATCTTTAAAAAATGGCTGTACTACGATTTGATGCACTAAAACAAACATTAAAAAGAAAACCTATAAAAGTTAACGAAAGCAAAACACGTTCAGAGTTGTTTGGTAAAAACGTATTTGATGAAAATTCGATGCGCCGATATTTAACCAAAGATGCCTTTAAAGGGGTAAGGAGTGCCATTGAGCATGGTACTAAAATTGACAGAAAAATTGCGGATCAAGTTTCGTCTTCAATGAAAGATTGGGCACTTAAAAAAGGAGCTACCCATTATACACACTGGTTTCAACCCTTAACCGGAGGTACTGCTGAAAAGCATGATGCTTTTTTTGAACCTATTGGCGGCGGATTGGCTATCGAAAAATTTGGTGGCGATCAATTAGTGCAACAAGAACCTGATGCATCTAGTTTCCCGAGTGGAGGAGTAAGAAACACCTTTGAGGCAAGAGGTTATACAGCATGGGATCCTACATCTCCGGCTTTTGTCTACGGTTCAACGCTTTGTATCCCTACAGTATTTGTGGCGTACACAGGTGAAGCCTTAGATTATAAGACGCCGTTATTAAGAGCACTTTCTGCCGTTGATGATGCTGCTACAGCCGTTTGTAAATATTTTGATAAGAATGTAAAAAAAGTTACATCGTCATTAGGTTGGGAGCAGGAATATTTTTTAATTGATAAAGCCTTGGCTGCGAGCCGACCTGATATTACTTTAACAGGGAGAACATTGTTAGGGCATTCACCAGCAAAGCAAAAGGACAACAATTAGATGATCATTATTTTGGGTCAATTCCGAATAGGGCATTGAATTTTATGCGCGATTTAGAGCAAGAATGTATGTTGTTGGGTATACCGGTGAAAACCAGACATAACGAGGTAGCTCCAAATCAATTTGAATTAGCTCCAATTTACGAAGAGTCAAATTTAGCTGTAGACCATAATTCCTTATTGATGGATGTTATGGGAAAAGTTGCTTCTAAACATCAATTTAAAGTGTTGTTGCATGAAAAACCATTTGCAGGAATAAACGGATCAGGTAAACACAATAACTGGTCTTTATCAACTAATACAGGTGTGAATTTACTGGCTCCTGGTAAAACACCCATGAGTAGTCTTCAATTCTTGACTTTCTTTATAAATACTATTAAAGCCGTTCATGATAATGAAGAACTATTAAGAGCGGCCATTGCTTCTGCAAGCAATGATCACAGATTAGGAGCAAATGAAGCACCACCAGCTATAATTTCTGTTTTTATAGGTGAACAATTAACCAAAGTCTTAAAAAATCTGGAAACTGTTACTAAAGGTAAATTATCACCTGAAGAAAAAACCGACCTTAAATTAAATGTGGTTGGTAAAATTCCTGATGTTTTATTAGATAATACAGATAGAAATAGAACTTCGCCGTTTGCATTTACCGGGAATAAATTTGAATTTAGGGCTGTAGGCTCAACGGCTAATTGCGCTAATCCGATGACAGTATTAAATACAATCGTAGCGAAACAGTTAAAAGAGTTTAAAGTTGAAGTTGATAAATTAATTAAAACTAAAGACTTAAAGAAAGATGAAGCGGTATTTAATGTGTTGAGAGAATACATTAAATCTTCAAAAAATATTTTGTTTGAAGGTAATGGATATAGCGATGAGTGGGAAAAAGAGGCTAAAAAAAGAGGCTTGAGTAATAACAAAACTACTCCTGTTGCTTTAAAGGCTAGAATATCTAAAAAGGCGATCGATCTTTTTGAAGAGATGAATGTAATGAGTAAGATTGAGGTTGAAGCAAGACATGAAATTGAGTTGGATGAATATACAATGCGTATTCAAATTGAAGGAAGAGTGTTAGGTGATATTGCAAATAACCATGTAGTACCTACTGCTGTTCAATATCAAAAC
>RCNF010001889.1_pt1 | contig 11379 bp, 8 predicted proteins | sample 2041311 | NCBI WGS metagenome assembly RCNF01 (sample SAMN09708228, study PRJNA481090) | Marine sediment metagenome, whole genome shotgun sequencing project. | biome: marine sediment; feature: ocean; material: sediment; isolation source: Sewage treatment plant 2 marine sediment (STP2) ... | reverse complement strand
AACGGATTGATCGTTGAACCTTTGTCGTTCGACACGATGATTGCCGAGTGGCTCTGCGATCCATCCTCTCGCAATCTGGGTTTGAAAAACTTAGCCTGGGTTCGTTTGGGCATCCAGATGATGGAGATAAAAGAACTCATCGGCAGCGGCCGTGGGCAGAAATCGATGGCCGACGTTCCCATTGCGGAAGTTGCCCCCTATGCTATCGCCGACGCTGAGATCTGCCTCCGCCTGATGCCCGAGTTGAAAAATGAATTAGAAGAGAAGAGCCAGATGTCGGTCTTCGAAGAAGTGGAGATGCCTTTCATCCCCATCCTTGCCGACATGGAACTAGCCGGGATCTCGCTGGACACCGATTTCCTGGCTGAACTCTCCGAAAACATGGCGACCCAACTAGAGACCCTGCAACAGCAGATCTACGAAATTGTCGGTCATGGTTTCAACATCAACTCAACGCAGCAGCTCTCGACTGTGTTATTCGAAGAGCTAGGCTTAGAACCTCCTGGCCGCACCCGTCGCACTTCTTCCGGGCATTATTCCACAGCGGCTGCGGTGCTGAATGAACTGAGAGAAGCTCACCCCATCATAGAATTAATCCTTAAGCAGCGCGAAATCGCTAAACTCAAGTCGACGTATGCGGATTCTTTCCCCGAACAAGTGAATCCGGAGACAAACCGGGTGCATACATCCTACAACCAAGCCGGATCGGTGACGGGCCGCCTGGCATCGTCCAGCCCCAATCTCCAGAATATCCCAATCCGGACAGATCTCGGCCGGGAGATTCGCCGCGCATTCATCCCCGCTGCCGGTCAGTTACTACTGAGTGTGGACTACTCCCAGATTGAATTACGCATCGTCGCTCACATCGCAGAGGACGAGGCGATGATTGAAGCATTCCAAGATGACCAGGATATCCACGCAACGACGGCGGCGGCGATTTACGGGACCAGCATCGAGGATGTTACCTCTGCCATGCGTCGCCACGCTAAAGCGGTCAATTTCGGTTTGATCTACGGCATGAGTCCCTTTGGATTAACACGAACCACAGATCTCACCCTGGCTGAAGCTGAAAACTTCGTTAGTGCATACTTTGAACGCTTCCCGGGTGTAAAAAGCTACCTGGACAGCATTAGAGAAGAGGTCGTCGAGAAAGGCTATGTCACGACCCTTCTAGGCCGGCGACGGTACTTCCCGCAGTTGGTGAGCGGCGCCTCCGTCTCCGAGATGGACCGCTCCCGGGCGAACCGTGAAGCGATAAACGCACCCATCCAGGGTACAGCCGCTGACATCATCAAACTGGCGATGCTCAACCTGCCCGAACGGTTGGTAAGCGCCGGCCTCTCAGCCCGCATGCTGCTGCAGGTGCATGATGAGCTTGTGCTTGAATGCCCTGAAGGAGAGATAGAGCAAACCACCACCATCGTTCAGGAAGTTATGCAGGGCGCTTATCATCTCGTCGTCCCTCTAAAGACGGATGCCAAAGCAGGGTCGAATTGGGCAGATATGCAGCCACTATGAGCGCAGGTCTGCTTCCATATCATCAAAAATTGTAATCCTTCAAGCTGGCTGTTTATGCCTGACAATATGAACGGCGACCGCTTCCAACTTGTGCTATACTCGCCTCTCTAACCTATTTTAATAAAAAGTATGGGGCATGACAGAACGCCAAGAACTCTTCGAAGAATCCATGCGCCTTGGGCACTCCGCAGCTTGGGATCTCCAATGGGACCGAGCGATCGAGTATTACCGCAAGGCGCTCGCACTGAAAGCCGACGATCCTGGGGCTTTGACGAGTCTCGGGCTGGCACTCTTAGAGTCGGAGAAGTACCAAGAAGCGCTCGAAGTCTATCAACACGCAGCGAAATTAGCCCCGGATGACCCCGTACCCGTAGAAAAAACATCCGAAATTCTCGAACTCATGAACCAAATCGACAGCGCGGTCGCCCAGCGAACCGCCGCAGCTGAGCTGCACCTTAAGCGTCGAGATGCGGATAAAGCCATCGATAACTGGTCCCAAATCGCCCGGATGGTCCCCGGTGACCTCAACACGCGGACCAAATTGGCCATGACCTTCGAACGATTGGGCCGCAAGCGAGAGGCGGTCTATGAATACCTCGCAGTTGCCTCAATCCTACAAACAGACGGGAAGGTAGATCGCGCCAAAGATGCTGCTGAGCGCGCTCTGCGCCTGATCCCCGGTGAGAAGGAAGCCGCTCGGGCACTGCGCTTTCTCCAGCAGGGTAAACCTTTGCCACCTCCCTCAGAACCGCGAGGGACCACTGCCCCTCTGCGGATGGACCAGGTAAAAGATTACCTGAAAGCCGGTGATGTTGAGAAAATCGACGACAGCCAGCAGGCAGACCCGGAGACGACAGCCCAGGCTCGAGCGTTGACTATCCTTGCGGGATTGATCTTTGAAGAATCGGGTGATGAGAACGGCAATGGGGCATCTCCGATAGATATGTCAGAACTCACAAAGAGCCGTATCAGCCAGGAGCGCAAGAGCGTCGGCCAGCCGCAGATGCTCCGCTATCTAAGGCAGGCGATTGATTATCAAACCCACGAAAATATCCCACAGGCGATCAAACAGTACGAGAGCGCGATCAAAGCCGGATTGGACCACCCTGCAGTTTATTACAGCCTCGGCATTCTACTCAAGAACCAGGGTGACCAAGAAGGGGCAACGAAATACTTAACCCAGTCCCTTGGCCATCCCGATCTCGATCTAGGAGCAAACCTCGCCCTCGGCCGCCTGGCTCGTATGCGTGACGACCTTCCAGAAGCAGCCCGTTTTCTGCTTCAGGCACTGCGCTACGCAGACACTCTTTCGGTCGATGAGAACCAGTCCGGCGATCTTAATCAGCTCTACGATACGATCATGGCTACAATGAGCGAGGGAGATGATGAGACGCTCTCGCAGATCGTTGAAAACACACTCAGCTTCTTGAGCGGTCCGGAGTGGCTCGAACGTCTCCGTCAGGCGCGCCGCCAGCTTGAAGGCGAGTCAGAAGGGGCAGATTTGGTGCCGATCGCCGAAATGCTCGCAGTGGGTGGAACAGAACGGATTCTGCAAGCCATCGGTCGGGTCGACGACTTGGTCAAAAAGAAGAAGTACGAAGTAGCCATGGAAGAAGCCATGCTTGCGCTCGACCTTATTCCCGGCTATCTCGGGCTGCACTTACGAATGGCGGAGATTATGATCCGGCAAGGGAACACAACCGGAGGCATGACCAAACTGCGAATCATCGCCAAGACTCACCACGTCCGCGGCGAAATCTCCGCCGCATCCAACGTCTACGCCCGCATTATTCGTCATTCCCCAATCGACATCGTGGCGAGGAAGCAGCTTATCGATCTCTTGGCGCAACAAGACAGGACCGAAGAGGCGCTTAAACAATATCTCGACCTGGCCGAGCTTTACCGGCAGATGGCGGAAATTGACTCCGCGCGTTCAACACTGGATGATGCCTATAAACTCAGCCAACGCGGCCCTGTCAGCCGAGAGTGGAAAATTAAGACCCTGGACATGATGGGGGATATCGATCTCTCGAGATTGGATCTACGTCAGGCGCTGCAAACCTTTGAAGAAATCTGCGAGATCGACCCACAGAACGAGAAAGCCCGTTCCCATCTGATCGATCTAAACTTGCGGCTTGGGCAGGAGGAACAGGCAGCAGTTGCCCTGGACATCCAGCTGGATTATCTCGTGCATTCGGATCATGCATTGGAAGCTCTCGCCCTTTTGGAAGATCTTGCTCGTGAATATCCCGGGAAACAGGCGCTGCATTCCCGCCTTGCAGAGGCATACCGTGCAGCCGGGAGAACCGCCGACGCGATCGCCCAATACGACGCGCTGGGTGAGATCCAATTGGACGCGGGTCAGACCAAGGACGCTATTGTGACAATACAGACAATCGTCGATCTGGATCCCCCAAATATTGAGGGCTATCATGATCTCTTGCGTAATCTTAAAGACAGCGCTTAAGTCCTAACCGCTCAGTAAAGAGTAACATCGTGACAAATTTCATCTCGGAATTGACTTTCTTCTTCCAACGGTTCGACCTACTGAGTGCAGTAGACGTTCTTCTCGTGACCCTGGCAGTTTTCTTCCTGCTGCGCCTGGTCCGGGGGACACAAGCTGTCGTCCTTCTGCGCGGGATGATCGTATTAGTCATCACCATCGCTGTACTCACCAGCCTGCTTAACCTCCCGGCGTTCACATGGTTGTTAGAGGCCTCTTTACCAGCTCTGCTAATAGCAATTCCGGTGATCTTCGCCCCTGAAATCCGGCGTGCGTTGGAGCGCCTCGGCCGTACAAGCAATATGTTCTTACTGAGCGCAGCACCGGATCACATTGAAGCGCTCATCGAGACCGTATGCGCCACCGCCCAGCGCTTATCTGACCGGCGCTATGGCGCTTTAATCGTCATCGGGCGTGAAATCCCTCTTGCCGATTACAAAGAAACCGGCGTGGCGTTGGATGCAGAGCTTACGCCGCAACTACTGCTCCAAATTTTCCACATCAATACTCCGCTCCACGATGGCGCCGCGATCATCGAAAAAGACAGAATTGCAGCCGCAGGGTGCGTTATGCCGCTCTCTTCCAGCGGCACACTTTCCCGTTCAACCGATCGGTCGATGGGCCTGCGTCATCGTGCTGCCCTGGGGATCAGTGAGGTGAGTGACGCCGTATCTGTTGTCGTTTCGGAGGAGACGGGCGGCATCTCCGTCACACATAATGGTCGGATTATCCGCCGGCTGGATCAAGCACGTTTGAAAAACATCCTGACCGCATTCTTCCGGCCTCGAACGACCGGGAGATTTCCTGGGTGGCTCGAGCGCTTCCTTGCCCGCATCCAAGGCGAACGAGAGTCTAAGCAATGATCAGCTGGCTTCGACAGAATCTTGGAACACTGCTCATGTCCTTCATCCTGGCGCTTACTGCATGGGTTGCCGCAGTAGGCCAGCAGGACCCCGTCGTCGAGCAGATCTTTCCCGAGCAAATTGCCATTGACTACCGCAATCTGAAGGATGGATTAACTATCACCGGGGACTTCCCGGAGTTTGCAGATGTGACCTTGCGTGCGCCCACCTCTGTTTGGCGCAATCTAACCATCTCCGATCTGGAGGTGTATGCCGACCTGAGCCAGCGTGAGGAGGGGATCACGCATGTAACCCTGCAATTCCACACCAGCCGCCGGGCGATCCAACATACTTCGATTGCCCCCTCAACCGTAACCCTGAACATCGAGCCGCTCGCCACAAAGACAGTCAACATCGAAGTGACCACCGTAGGAGACCCAGCGCCTGATTACCGTGCAGAGAAGCCGGTTACAGATCTGACCGAGACGACTATCGTCGGACCGGCCAGTCGAGTAGACCAAGTTGTCATCGGGCAGGTTGTCGTAGATCTTACAGATCGCCAGAGCTCTATCGATCAGGTTTACACAATTAATTTCATCGATAGCGAAGGCAACGTTGTCACTGATGTGAATTCCGCTGACGAACAAGTTCAAGTTAGTATTGAGATCACCAAGATCGAGAACATTCGCCGGTTGTTGGTCATTCCAGTCATTGAAGGACAGGACATTCTAGAGGCACAGGGGTATTACCGGGTCGCTCGTATCTCAGTATCCCCTCAAGAAGTTGCAGTTTTTTCAGATGACCCGGAGGCGTTAGAGGTTCTTCCAGGCTACCTGCAGACTCTGCCTGTGAGTGTGGCTGAACGGACCGATGACCTCGAAGAACGTGTTCCACTCGATCTTCCACCGGGGTTCATCCTGATTGGAGAACAGATCGTTCTAGTTCAGGTTGAGATCGAACCGATCGAAACATCTATCACGATCTCCCTCCCAGTGGAAATTGAGGGGGTAGGCTTAGGTCTCTACAGCTATCCATCTCCCGATAGGGTGAACCTAATTCTTTCCGGCCCTGCGGAACTACTTGACACACTTAAGCCGGAAGACGTAAGAGCCATTTTAGACGTGCAGGGTCTTACCATAGGCACGTACCAATTGGAGCCTGAGATGATCGTACTGCCTGATGGTCTCACCTGGGAGACGCCAAACCCCTCCGTCATCGAAGTAGTCCTCACCGCCACCCCCCGCCCGACGGCCACACCTAGCTCTTAATCCATCATGCCCCGCCCGATTGTCGCATTGGTTGGACGCCCAAACGTTGGCAAGTCTACACTCTTCAACCGTCTTGCCGGCGAACGTCTTGCTGTCGTCGACGATAAACCCGGCACCACTCGCGATCGTCTTGTGGCTGAAGCGGAATGGAACGGGGTCATATTTGACATCGTCGACACTGGCGGGATCGACCCAACCAACATGAGCCGGTTAGAGCCGCTCTCCATCGATTCTGCGGATTACATCTCCAGCATCCGCGATCAAGCGGAGATTGCTGCGCGCGAAGCCGATGCAGTGCTCTTCTTGGTGGATGTAGAGAGCGGGGTCACACCCGCGGACGAAGAGATTGTTGAGATCCTGCGAAAACAGCAGCGCTTGGTTGCGGGCAAGTTACACCCCCCCGTTCTGCTTGTTGTTAATCGCTGCGACAACGCAGAGCGCCGTGCCGGAACCGCAGAATTCTACGCATTGGGTATGGGAGAACCGATCCCCGTCTCCGCTCTACATGGAACCAGCACAGGAGACCTGCTTGACCAATTAATCGAAACCATTAAACCAGAAGCTGAGCTCGAAGAGACTGACGACGAATCTTTAAAAATCGCAATAGTGGGCAGACCCAATGTCGGTAAATCGAGTTTACTGAATCGACTCCTCGGCGAGGAACGCGTCATCGTCTCGCCCATACCCGGCACTACCCGAGATGCGGTTGATACACAACTCGTTCACCAAGGCTTGCCAATTACGCTCATCGATACCGCGGGGATCCGGCGCAGGGGACGGATCGAGCCCGGCGTTGAAAAATATTCTGTTTTGCGTGCACTCAAGGCGATTGAACGAGCGGATGTTGTTCTGCTGCTGATCGACGCTGTTGAAGGTGGCACCGCCCAGGATGCCCACATTGCCGGGATGGTCATCGATAAGATGAAAAGCGTCGTTGTACTTGTAAACAAATGGGATCTCGTAATAAAAGACTCTCACACCATAAACGCATATACGGAGCAGGTCCGCCAAATACTCAACTTCTTGGACTTCGTACCCGTACTCTTCATTTCAGCTAAGACAGGTCAACGTGTAAGCCAAGTGCTGCCGGCAGCACTGCGAGTTCAGGAAGAACGTCTTATTCGGATACCGACCGGAGAGTTGAATCGCTTGCTCCAAAAAGCTCTCAACACACATGCCCCTCCCACACGCAAGGGTAAGCGCCTGAACATTCTCTTTGCCTCTCAGGTAAGGACCAACCCTCCTACCTTCCTCTTCCATGTCAACAATCCTGATTTAGTACATTTCTCGTACATCCGCTACCTTGAAAATCAGATTCGCAACGAATATGGTTTTCTTGGCACACCGATACGGCTCTCGTTCCGCAAGCGTGCTAGATAAAGATCGCGCCAATTTTCGCTTGTGTCTTTGCTCTTTCGTGGCTGGAGGCCATGATATAATCTATCGCCATGCAAGACACTCCGACGCATGAAACCGCGCCCCCCGAGTGGGGCGCATCCGTCTCACCGCCGCTGCGAACGCGTATCTTACGGTTTTTTGGAGAACTCATCCAGACTGTTGCGATCGCCGGAGTGCTCTTCCTCGCCGTTAATCTCCTTACGGCACGAATTCGTGTAGAAGGTATCAGTATGGAGCCGAGTTTGCACGAAGGGCAATTTGTCGTTGTAAACCGCATCGCCTATCGCTGGAACGAAGCGGATAGGGGGGACATCATCGTCTTCCGCTTCCCGCTCAACCCCTCACGACGATTTATTAAACGCGTGATCGGCCTTCCCGGGAACACAGTCACAATCCGCGGGGGGGATGTGTACATCGACGGACAAGTTCTTGATGAACCTTATCTCGCAGCCACCCCCCGCTATGACGGCGAGTGGGTCATCGGTCCAGATGAACTCTTCGTCCTCGGTGATAACCGCAACAACTCCTCAGACTCTCAGAATTGGGGGCCTCTACCGATCGAGGAAATCATCGGCAAGGCTGTCCTTGTCTATTGGCCTCCCTCAGAGGCGGGAATAATCCCACATTATGATCTCGCCGTCGCCGCGGAAGAGTGACCAAAGTAACGAATCATCTATCCCTCCTTATGCTACAATCGAAGAAGCCTGACTACGAAGCCTGTGTTTGTGCACGCACTGCGAAGGTCGACTTTCCTTATCACCCGGACTGTCTTTCTAGACCCTTTTGATGAATAATTGCGGTTACTGGCGGCATGATAATAGCCGGGCATCAACTTAATCTTGACCGGATACACATCTACGTATCGCCACCGAGCGCAGTCCTTGCTGCGTCCTCACAGAAAGAAATGTTATGAGCGAGAACCTGTCTTCTGAGACATCTCCGCAAATTATTGTGATCGCTGATGTTGAGTCGAACGCACAAGCGATCGTTGAACGCATCCTTAAACCATCCGGCTTTCATGCTTGGGTGCAAAGTGAGCAGGCGCCTGACCCAGACATATTGGTCGTGGACGTGACCCAGCTGCGCGGGGATCCGCTCGCAAGCCTTAGGAACTTCCGCTCTAACGGGGATGATTCGCCTGCCATCCTACTTGCAGCACACTTTCCTCTATCTCGTTTGAGAGAGCTTTTTCGACTCGGTGTAAACGATTTTCTATTGAAACCGTACCGCCCTTCTGAATTGTGTCAGGCGATAACCGATGTGAGCGAAACCCGATCCACCCAAGCGGATACTGAGATCCTCACTTCGCGGATGGATGTATTACGGGAGCAGCTTCGAAGGCGAACCGATGAAATTCGGATGCTCAGCGAGATCGGTCGGGCCGTCGTCAGCTTGGATGACCTGAACGAGATCCTCCGCAGCGTTGTTGAGGCAGCCGCCTTTGTTACCGATGCGGAAGAGGCCTCAATTTACCTGGCGGAACCTGAGAGCAAGGATCTCGTGCTACGGGCGAGTAAACAGGCAGGTGACAAGCATGCCAGCCTACAGAAGCTGCGGGTGAGCGATACGATTGTTGGAGAAGTGTTCCATAGCGGTCAACCAATCCTGCGCCAGCCTTCCATGGAAGCCGGGCCGGTCAAGGTCCAGACTGGTTTTCTCGTACAGTCTATCGTCAATGTTCCCCTGCGGATGCGAAATAAGGTCGTCGGTGTTCTTGGAGTTTACAACCGTCTCGCTCCCCGGACCTTCAATGAGCATCACTTAACGCTGATGATGGCTCTAGCTGATTGGGCTGGGGTTGCTCTCGAACAGGCAACACTCAAGCGTAGTGTTAAAACCAAGCCCCTCACCCCGCAGCCAGTCTCCTCGGCAGCAACTCCGGAATTTTCACATGGGGTAAGCCAGGCGCTGGAAACATTAGATGGTATTTTGAAATCGGACCCTGGGAATGAGGAGGTCATCCGTCAAGCGCTGGACCAATTGCTGGGACAGCTGCGCGGATTGGACGCGATGCCTGTTGTCAACCTCGATGCCGAACAGTCCAGCGAGATGGTGGATATCTCCGGTTTGGTGAATGAGACTGTGGCATCAATGAAGAATGCAGCAGAAGCGAAGGGCCTGGAACTCATCTCTGAGAGAGGAAAAAACATCCCTCTTTTCCATGGCGACCCCGAGAAAGTGCGGCAGATCTTGGAGGCTGTAGTTGCAGCAGCGGTCCGTCGAACGGTCCGAGGCAGAGTTATCCTGGAGACTCATTACTTCGAAATCCTCCGCGCGCAGAGTGAAGAGTTTCCATTGACAGTCAATGTCGAAATGCATGACGGAGCCTGGGCTGCTGTCCGTGTCTCCGACTCCAGCTCTGGGCTTTCGCCTGACACCGTACAGGCGATCACATCCCCAGAATTAGATCCAGTCTCTGGCCAAATGGGACCGGGCCTTTCTATGGGCGAAATCCGCATGATCGTAGAGAGCATGAAAGGTGTGATGTGGTATGAGCATACCCCAGCAAGCACATCCATCACCTTTGCCCTACCCATTCTCTAAAGGAAACGAAAACTATGGCAAACAGGTCAATTTCAATCGAGATCTATACAGCCAGTCACCGCGTGCTTGGCCGGATACATCCATCAGCCAGCGGTCTATTCAGTTACCTCAACATGCCCACATCCTCTTATATCGAGATTGAAGGAGCCCACTTGATGCGGCTTCATCAGCCCGGCAAGCTGGTCGCTCGTTATCCAACCTTATGGCTCGTGAAGAGCGAAATCGTTGTCATCCTTTTAAGTGGACGCAATGAAATGGGCCCCACCGGTTTCACCAGAGGGGGATATACAACCAATGTCCCTCACTGGGTTCGCGTGATTATGGGCGGGTATGAATTAATGGGGATTATCGAGACACCCGGTAAATTCAATTTCGGATCGCTGATGTTCGATAGTGAGCGCTTCTTTATGCCGTTGTACAGCGCTTCGCTAACTGCGATCCTCTTTCCCAACGTAAATGCAGAGAGCGCGGCGATGATCTTCAATCGGCGAATGGTCGATGCCGTGGCGATGCTTCCGAAAGATGAGATCCCGAAAATACCAGGGTAGATCCAGGTCCCTGATGCTCGTGGGATCGAGCCTTAACTCCACAGATCAAGGACTAATAAAAATGTCCGCCTCTGGTTTTGAATTTTCCCGGTAGAGCTCACAAGCTCCAGTTGAGCAGGACGTAGGCAGAACAGGGGGATGAAGGGGGTTTAATGCAATTGTTTTTGCTGGGCATGATGTGGCTGCTCGGCATTTCCGCTGGTCGGTATTTACCGCTGACCGGATGGCAGTGGCTGACGCTCACCGCCGGTGCCTTTCTTTTCGCTCTCCTCTTCCGAAGAAACCAACTTCATCGCTGGCTTTTCCTGCTGCTTATTCCCTTATGCCTCGGGGCTGCACGGTATCTCCCCTCCGAGATTATCAAGCAACCAGGGCATATTGCCTTCTATAACGACCTGGACGTTAAGACAACTGTTACGGGTGTCGTCGTGGCAGATCCGGACGATCGATACACAGCACTTGTCCTCTCCGTAGAGCGAGTCCGGATCCCGCAGATGGGGATAACGAAGACAGTGGAAGGGCGCATTCTCGTACGCGCTTCCCGCTTGATCGACTGGCGTTAATCTGAGCGAACCTCAGGCCGTAAAAGAGACCTTCGCAAAGATGGAGAAAATGGTGGACGTGCTGGAGGAATTAACCGCGGATTAAGCTCAAACAGCAAAATACTTGCGCGCAGCGTGAGACTCAACCCGAAATCAGGTAAGAAACAACAAGAATCCCATTGTATTCGCTGTGGGAATGCGAGACGACTTGCCAAT
>RCNF010001812.1_pt1 | contig 11382 bp, 7 predicted proteins | sample 2041311 | NCBI WGS metagenome assembly RCNF01 (sample SAMN09708228, study PRJNA481090) | Marine sediment metagenome, whole genome shotgun sequencing project. | biome: marine sediment; feature: ocean; material: sediment; isolation source: Sewage treatment plant 2 marine sediment (STP2) ... | reverse complement strand
GCGGGCTCGCCACCTGCCTCGATGACCCTCACGTTCTCGGCCTCGAAGAGGTAGCGCGGGATCTGTTGTTCGAGAAGGAAATCGGTGTCACCAGGATCCACGACCTTCACGAAGCGCATCATCTGTCGAACGATGACTTCGATGTGCTTGTCGTTGATGGCGACGCCCTGCGAGCGATACACCTCCTGGATCTTGTCGACAAGATGGTTCTGCATTTCCTTTTCGCCGAGAATCGACAAAATGTCGTGTGGGTTGACCGCACCTTCGGTGATGGGATCGCCCGCCTGAATGAACTCGTCCTCCTGGACCGATACGTGAGCGTACCTCGGGATCGAGTACTCGCGGGACTCTTCGCCCTCACCCTCGACCACGATTCGCCGCTGTCCGCGGACCGGCTCGGTGATGCGGATCCGACCGTCGATTTCTGAAACGACAGCCGGGTCTTTGGGTTTGCGTGCTTCGAAGAGCTCGACCACGCGAGGCAGACCGCCGGTGATGTCCTTGGTTTTGGACATTTCACGCGGAATCTTGGCGAGCACATCGCCCGGCGCCAGCTGATCGCCTTCGCCAACCGCGAGGTGGGATCCAATCGGCAACTGATAGCGGCGGGTTTCCTTGTTCCGTCCCTTGCCGACCAACTCGAGGGTCGGGATCCGTTTGCTCGAGCCGAGAGGCTCGATGACGATCTTGTGGGCGTGGCCGGTGAGCTTGTCGATCTCCTCGCGGACGTTTTCGCCTTCGACGAGGTCGTGGAATTTCACCTTGCCCGCGATGGCGGTCAGAATCGACGATGTGAAGGGGTCCCACTCGACGAGCGGCGTCCCCGGTTCGACTGCCTGGCCGTCCTCGACCAGAAGGTGCGAACCATAGGCCACCGAGTAGCGCTCCTTCTCGCGCTGGCGCTCGTCGAGGATGACAAGCTTGCCGGTTCGCGAGATCGCCACGGTCTCACTGTTTTTGTTCTCGACGGCCGCGATATTGAGGAACTTGATTTTGCCGGCGTGGTTGGCAACGTGCTGCGAGGACTCGGTGCCACGGGTCGCGGTGCCGCCGTAGTGGAAGGTCCGCATTGTGAGCTGCGTGCCGGGCTCGCCGATGGACTGCGCAGCGATGATGCCGACCGCCTCTCCGATTTCGACCATGCGCCCACTGGCGAGCATGCGGCCGTAGCACAGCTGACACACTCCCCGCTCGGTTTCGCAGGTCAGCGCAGAGCGGATCCGAACCCGTTCGATGCCAGCTTCCTGGATCTGGCTGGCGAGGAACTCGGTGACCTCGGTGTTGACCGAGCAGATCAGGGTGTCCTCGATAGGATCGTAGACATCCTCCGCCGCCACGCGACCCACAACGCGGTCGCGCAGCTGTTCGAGGGTCTCTCCGCCTTCGGTGATCGCCGAGACCTCGATACCGTTTTCGGTGCCGCAGTCGTGCTCGACCACGATCACGTCCTGCGACACGTCGACGAGCCGCCTGGTCAGGTAACCCGAGTCGGCGGTCTTGAGGGCGGTGTCGGCAAGACCCTTGCGCGCACCGTGGGTGGAAATGAAGTACTGCAACACCGAGAGTCCCTCTCGGAAGTTGGCGGTGATGGGAGTTTCCATGATTTCGCCGGAGGGCTTGGCCATCAGGCCACGCATGCCGGCGAGCTGCCGCACCTGCTCGCGCGATCCGCGAGCGCCGGAGTCGGCCATCATGAAGATCGGGTTGAATTCGCCGGTCTCGACGTCAACCGAGGACATCTGTTTGAACATTTCCTTGGCCACGGTTTCGGTCACGCGGTGCCAGATGTCGATGATCTTGTTGTGGCGCTCACCGGCGGTGATCAGACCCTTGCGCCGCTGATCCTCGACCTTATCGACTTCCTCGTAGGCCTGATCGAGTTTGGCGGCCTTGGTCTCGGGAATCACCATGTCGTTGCTGGACAGCGAAAGACCGGAACGGGTGGCGTACTCGAAACCGATTTCCTTGAGGTTGTCGAGCAGAATCACGGTGGGCTCGTGACCGACCTTCATGAATGAAAAGGCAACCAGGTTCTGCAGACCCTTTTTGCGCAACTGGCCGTTGATAAAGGGCATTTCCTCTGGCAGGCGCATGTTGAAGAGCACCCGGCCGACCGTGGTCTCGAGCAGCATGTTCTCGACCTCGATCATGTCCGAGTGCAGCATGTCCTGGCTGCCACCCTGCGCCACGAGATCGATCAACCGACCCGAAAACCGGAGCTGGATCGGAGCCTGGGTGCTCACGACACCTGCGTTGTACGCGAGAAAAACATCTTCGGGTGAAGCGAAGGTCTTCCCACCACCCTTGGCCATGTAGTTCTCGGTCGTCAGATAGTAGATCCCGATCACCATGTCCTGCGAGGGCACTGCCAGTGGCCGGCCGCTGGCAGGCGACAGGATATTACGGGACGACATCATGAGAACGTGGGACTCGAGCTGTGCCTTGGGCGACAACGGCACGTGGACGGCCATCTGGTCACCGTCGAAGTCGGCGTTGTAGGCCGCACACACCAACGGGTGGATCTTGATTGCCTTGCCCTCGACCAGAACCGGCTCGAAGGCCTGAATGCCGAGGCGGTGGAGCGTCGGCGCACGATTGAGAAGCACCGGATGCTCTTTGATGACCGTTTCGAGCGCATCCCAGACTTCGGGTGTCTGCAACTCAACGAGCTCTTTGGCCATCTTGATGGTCGTGGCGAGCTCGAGCTTCTCCAGCTCGCGATACACGAAAGGCTTGAAGAGCTCCAACGCCATTTTCTTTGGCAACCCGCACTGGTGAAGTTTCAGCTCCGGTCCGACGACGATCACCGACCGGCCCGAGTAGTCGACACGTTTGCCGAGCAGATTCTGGCGGAACCGGCCCTGCTTGCCCTTGAGGTTGTCAGACAGCGATTTGAGAGGGCGATTGTTGGAGCCCTTGATGACGCGACCGCGACGGCCGTTGTCAAACAAAGCATCCACCGCTTCCTGCAGCATGCGCTTCTCGTTGCGCACGATGACCTCAGGCGCCCGCAGATCGAGCAGCTTTTTGAGGCGATTGTTGCGGTTGATGACTCGGCGGTAGAGGTCGTTGAGATCCGAAGTCGCGAAACGGCCGCCATCGAGGGGCACCAGCGGCCGCAGCTCCGGCGGCAGCACCGGAATCACTTCGAGGATCATCCACTCCGGGCGATTGCCCGAACGCCGCAGGGCCTCCACCAGCTTGAGACGCTTGGCCGCCTTCTGACGGCGCATGATGGCGGTCTCGGTCCGCATGACCATGCGCAACTCGGCCGCCATCTCGTCGAGATCGAGACGTTCGAGGTGGGTACGAACCGCCTCCGCGCCCATCTGGGCGACAAAGGCCTCGCCATAGTCTTCCTTGGCCTGGCGGTACTCCTCCTCGGTGAGAACCTGTTGGTCTTCGAGCTCCGTGTCGCCGGGGTCAACCACAATATAGGCCTCGAAGTAGAGCACCCGTTCGAGCGAACGCATGGTCATATCGAGCAGGAGACCGATGCGCGACGGCAGACCTTTGAAGAACCACACGTGAGAAACCGGCGCCGCCAACTCGATGTGGCCCATGCGTTCACGGCGCACTTTCGACTTGGTGACTTCGACCCCGCACTTGTCACACACCACGCCGCGGTACTTCATCCGCTTGTACTTGCCGCACAAACACTCCCAGTCGGTGACCGGGCCAAAGATCTTGGCGCAGAAGAGACCATCACGTTCGGGTTTGAATGTCCGATAGTTGATTGTCTCCGGTTTGATGACCTCGCCGTGGGACCACGAACGGATCTTCTCCGGACTCGCAAGACCCAATCGAATGGCATTGAAATCGTTGAGGGGCTTGGGCTTCTCGAAGAAGCTACGGACCTCGCTCAGGCTCGAACGCTCCATAATCAAACCCCTTCTTTACTCGTCGTCCTGCTGCAGCAGCTCGACATCGAGGCCAAGCGCCTGCAGCTCGCGAACCAATACGTTGAATGACTCTGGCAATCCCGGCTCCTCGGGCACCTGGCCCTTGACGATCGCTTCATAGACCTTCGCCCGACCCTCGACGTCATCCGACTTGACGGTCAAAAGCTCCTGCAGGGTGTGCGCCGCGCCAAATGCCTCGAGCGCCCACACCTCCATTTCACCGAGTCGCTGACCGCCGAACTGCGCCTTACCGCCCAACGGCTGCTGGGTGATCAACGAGTACGGACCGATCGAACGAGCATGGATCTTGTCGTCCACGAGATGGCTGAGCTTGAGCATGTAGATGTAACCGACGGTCACTCTTTGTTCGAATTCTTCGCCCGTCACACCGTCGTAGAGGAGGCTCTTGCCGTCCTCGGGCAGGCCGGCCTTTTCCAGCATCTCCCGGATCTCGTCCTCGTTGGCACCCTCGAAGACGGGCGTCGCAAACGTCATCCCGAGTTCGTGACCGGCCCATCCGAGGTGGGTCTCGAGGATCTGTCCGACGTTCATTCGCGACGGTACCCCGAGCGGGTTGAGGATGATCTCCGCCGGTGTTCCGTCCGGCAGGAACGGCATGTCCTCTTCCGGCAGGGTCTGCGAAATCACACCCTTGTTGCCGTGGCGTCCAGCCATCTTGTCGCCGACCTGGAGCTTGCGCTTCATGGCGATAAAGACCTTGACTTGCTTGATCACACCCGGCGGCAGATCGTCGCCTTGCTGCAGCAGCTCGACTCGCTCCTGGTTGAGCTGGTTGAGAACCTCGACCTGCGATTCCGCCTGACGGATGATCAGACGCACCTTGTCGAGAAGGGCCGCCCTCTTGAGCGGCAGGTTCTTGATCTGGGCGATCTTGAGGCGTCTCAAGGCTTCCGCCGTGATCTTCCCGTTCTTTTTGACGAGAACGTCGCCGCCTTTTCGCACCTCGACCTGTTCAGACACCATCGACCCGGTGAGCAACCGCTCGATTTTGGAATCGCGGACCTCGAGGATGATTCGCTTCTCGTCCTCGGAGTTCGTGCGGATGCGCTCGATCTCGTCGTTCTCGATGGTGAGTTGGCGGGAGTCCTTCTCAACGCCCTTACGGGCAAAGATCTGCACACCGACCACCACGCCTTCGATTCCAGGGGGGCATCGAAGGGAGGCGTCGCGGACATCGCCGGCCTTTTCGCCGAAGATCGCCCGCAGGAGTTTTTCTTCCGGCGTCAGCTGTGTCTCACCCTTGGGTGTGACCTTGCCAACGAGAATCGATCCCTGGCGGACCTGCGCACCGACGTGGATGATGCCCGCCTCGTCGAGATGGGCCAGCGCGGACTCCGAAACGTTCGGGATGTCCCGCGTGATCTCCTCGGGGCCAAGCTTGGTGTCCCGGGCCGAGGTCTCGAATTCTTCAATGTGGATGGAGGTGTATTTGTCGTCTTTCACCAGAGCCTGCGACACCACGATGGCGTCCTCGAAGTTGTAGCCACGCCACGGCATGAAGGCCACGAGCACGTTGTGGCCCAATGCCAGCTCACCCTGCTGCGTATTGGGCCCGTCGGCAAGGACCTGGCCCTTGACAACCTGCTGGCCCTCTTCGACGAGCGGTTTCTGGTTGATCGACGTGTTCTGGTTGGAACGCCTGAACTTGGTGAGCTGGTAGATATCGGCGCCAAACTCTCCCTCGCTGTCGTCCTCGACCCGGACGATGATGCGCTGGCAGTCCACCTTGTCGACAACCCCCGCGCGACGGCAGACAACCACCGCACCGGAGTCCTCGGCGACCACCGATTCCATGCCGGTCCCGACCACAGGGGCTTCGGGACGGACCAGGGGCACGGCCTGACGCTGCATGTTCGAGCCCATCAACGCACGATTCGCATCGTCGTGTTCGAGGAACGGAATCAGCGACGCCGCCACCGACACCACCTGCCGTGGCGACACGTCGATAAAATCGATGTCGCCGCGGTCGAGGACCAGGAACTCGCCACCGGAACGGGCAATGACCTTGTGGTCTACCAACGCACCCTTTTTGTTGACTCGCGCGTTGGCCTGAGCGATGTTGAGGTTTTCCTCTTCCCAGGCCGGAAGGTAAAAGGCGTAGGGCGCGCCCCATGCTTCAGTCGTCTTTGTGCGCGATCTGCGAATGGTGGCGTTTGTCTTTTCAAACTCCTCGCGGGTCACGACCTCACCGAGTTTGTACCCACTGTCGCCGACCTGGGTGATCTGGACATGGTCGAGCACCTTGCCCTTCTCCACCTTCTTGTACGGCGATTCGATGTAGCCCATCGGGTTGAGCCGTGCGAAGCACGACAACGATGAGATGAGACCGATGTTGGGGCCCTCAGGGGTTTCAATGGGGCAGATTCGGCCGTAGTGGGTCGAGTGGACGTCCCGCACCTCAAACCCGGCGCGTTCACGCGAGAGACCGCCAGGGCCAAGCGCCGACAGGCGCCTCTTGTGAGTCACCTCGGACAACGGGTTGGTCTGATCCATGAACTGGGAAAGCTGGGACGAGCCGAAGAACTCGTCCACCGACGCCATCACAGGCTTCGAGTTCACGAGGTCCCGCGGCATCGCCGAGTCGATGTCCGGGTGAATCGACATCTTCTCCTTGATCGCCCGCTCCATGCGAACCAGACCGATACGGAACTGGTTCTCCATCAGTTCGCCCACCGTCCGCACTCGGCGGTTGGCCAGCGAGTCGATATCGTCCACGCGACCGAGATCCCGGTGGAGCCTGAGGAGGTAGCGCGCCAGTTGCATGAAGTCGTCGACATCGAGGGTGCGCCGTTCCGGGTCCTTGTCGAGACCCAGTTTGGCGTTGAACTTGAATCGACCGACCCGCGAAAGATCGTACTTCCGTTCGTCGAAAAACAGCCCGTTGAAGAGGGTTGTCGCCGACTCCTCGGTCGGCGGATCACCGGGCCGCTGGCGGCGATAGATCTCCATCCGAGCGCCCATCTGCGAGGTAGTGGAGTCCTTCTCGATCGTCTGGTGGAGAATCTCACCTACTGGGTCCCACTCCGGGAAAGCGAGGCTGATGACGTCGATGCCGGCCTCCTCAGCCTGGGCGAGCACGTCATCGGTCACCCGGGCGTTGGCGGCGACGACGACCTCACCGGTTTCTTGGTCAACCAGGTCGTCAACGACGATCGCTCCGATCAGGTCCTCTCGCGACACCGCGACCTTGGCCGGCTTGGCAATGGTCTTGCCCTTCAGCCGTTTTTCCATCGCCTTGTCGAGGGTGAGCCCACAGAATAGGGTCGGCTCCGCGACCTTGCGGAAACGCAGGGCCTTTTGGCGCTCGATCTCGACATCGAGGATTCGTGAATCGAGGTGCAGCGTCGCGGACCCCTTGTTGGCGCCCTTGGAGCCGATACGCACATCGAACACAGTATGGAAACCGCGCAGAATCTGGCTGTTGGTCTCGAGCTCAGGGCTGAGGGCACGAAGGAACACCGTTCCCGGCAGGCGCCGTTTGCGGTCGATGCGGACCCACAGGATCTGCTTGGTGTCGTACTCAAACTCGATCCAGGAACCACGGTAGGGGACCACCTTGGCGAGATAGTCGTTGGGACCCTCGAGGGTGAAGAACACCCCTGGAGAGCGGTGAAGCTGCGAGACGATGACTCGCTCGGTACCGTTGATGATGAAGGTGCCGGTGTCGGTCATCAGCGGCATCTCGCCAAAGTAGAGCTCTTCCTCTTTGACGTCGCGAAGCTGGCGGCTGCCGTCCTCTTCAGTGTCGAACGTGACAAGCCTGAATGTCAGACGCACCGGCACCGAATAGGTCATTCCGCGCTCGCGACACTCCTCGGCGGAAAACGGCAGACGCAGCCCGACCGAGGTGCCGCACACGCCGCAGGTCTCGATCCGATTCTTGTTCGCCTTGCCGCAATGCGGGCAGACGACGGAATCTTCGTGTGGATCACCCGCCTTGAAGCTCCCGCCGCAGAAATCACAGGAAAGCCTCAAATGGTGCAGTCCCTGGAGCCGTCCACAACGACAGGTCCAGTTCCCGATCTCATAGCGAACGAACTGCAACTCGCAGGTCTCGCGGAAATCGGTGAACGGAAAGATGGAAGAAAGCACGGACTGGAGGCCGAACTGCAGACGCTCCTCCGGCAAGAGGTCCATCTGGAGAAAACCCTCGTACGACGATCTCTGCACCTGAATCATGTTCGGGAGCGGAATCGTTGACAGGTGTTTTGAGAAGCTCAGCCGCCCATTGGGGCTCGTGGTCATGAACGTACCCTTTCGACAAATAGCGACACGGGGAGACGCACTCTCCCCGTATCTTCAAGTTATGGCTTCTTGCAGCCGGGAACCGAAAGTCGCGTTCTGCGTTACTTGATCTCCATCTGCGCACCGGCTTCTTCGAACTTCTTCTTGACCCCTTCGGCTTCTTCCTTGTTGATGCCCTCTTTGACCTTGGCCGGGGCGCTTTCAACGAGATCCTTCGCCTCCTTGAGGCCAAGCGACGTCACTTCGCGAACCACCTTGATGACATTGATCTTCTTGTCACCAAAAGAGTTCAGCACAACGTCGAACTCGGTCTGCTCTTCGGCCGCCTCTGCGGGCGCGCCCGCAACTGCACCGGCCATCATCATGGGGGCCGCAGCCGCCGCCGAGACACCGAATTCGTCCTCGAGAGCCTTGACGAGCTCGTTGAGCTCGAGCACAGTCATCTCTTTAATCTGCTCCATCATTTTCTCTGTCTGAGCCATCGTTCTGATCCTCCTTAGGATTCTTGATCTTCTTTTTGTTCAGCGATTTGCGCCAGCACGCTCGCGAATTGCTGCACCGGCGTGTTCAAGGCCACAGCCAGGCGACGAATCGGCGACTGCAGCAGCATCAGCAGCTTGGCCACCAGTTCCTCGCGTGACGGCAGATCCGCGATCTTCTCCGCTTCAACTCCCTCGAGGACCTGGCCCTCGAGAAACGCTTTTTCAAAACTCAGTTCCGGATGCTTCTTGATAAAGCCCTTGAGCACCTTGGCCAGCTCGACGCCGTCACCAGCGGTGTAGGCGAGAACCTTGGGTCCGGTCAGAAACGGCGTGAGCACTTCCTTGTCGGTCCCCGTGATCGCCAACCGGGCGACTGAGTTCTTTACCACCCTGTACGTGGAATCCGTGTTCCTGACTTCCGACCGGAGGATGTTGACATCGTTGACCTTGAGGCCTCGATTGTCAAGGAGGAACATCGTTTTCACTTCGGCCAGGTTGTCGCGAAGCTGCTGCGACTGTTCGAGTTTTTGCTCCTTGGTGAGCATTCTTCCTCCTACTTCATGTCGAGGCTGACCAGATCGATCTGGACGCCCGGCCCCATGGTCGAACACATATAAATGGTGTGGACGTACTTGCCCTTGGCGGTTGACGGTTTGGCTTTCTGAACGGCATCGAGCAGGCTGCGAGTGTTCTCCACGAGGTTTTCGTGTGTAAAGCTCACCTTGCCCACCGGCGCATGAATGATCGCCGTCTTGTCGACCCGGAACTCCACCTTACCGGCTTTGATGTCAGTGACCGCCGGTCCCACAGCAGTTGTCACCGTTCCCGATTTCGGGTTCGGCATCATCCCGCGCGGACCGAGGACCCGCCCGACCTTCGACAAGCTCCGCATCATGTCCGGCGTCGCAACGATGGCATCCGTGTCGAGCCATCCCCCTTGGATTTTCTCGACCGCCTGGTCCCCGGAAAGCACGAGGTCGGCGCCGGCCTCTTCGGCCTCTTTTTGTGCGGGGCCTTCGCAGACCACCAACACCCGCAAGCTCTTGCCGGTTCCGTGGGGAAGGACCACCGTGCCGCGCACCATCTGATCGGCGTGCCGCGGGTTCACCCCAAGGCGCAACGCGATCTCGATGGTTTCGTCAAAACCGGCGTAGGCACTCTCCTGAACCAGACCGACGGCTTCTTCGAGAGGATACGGCCTCCGTTCGATCTTGCCCGCGGCTTCACGATACTTCTTACCTTTGTGTGTCATCGAACACCCCCTCAGCCTGTGACCTCGATACCCATTGAGCGTGCGGTACCGAGAATCGTGTTGACCGCGGAAGCGAGCGAATCCGCGTTGAGGTCGGGCATCTTGGTCTTGGCGATCTCTTCCACCTGGTTCATCGACACCGTACCGACCTTGAGGCGATTCGGCTCACCCGAGCCCTTGTCCAAACCTGCAGCCTTACACAGCAGGAAGGACGCCGGCGGGGTCTTGGTGATGAACGAGTAGGTTCGATCGGCGTAGACCGTGATGACGACCGGGATAATAATGCCCTGGTCCTTCTGCGTTCGCGCGTTGAACGCCTTGCAGAAGTCCATGATGTTCAGACCGTGCTGCCCCAGCGCCGGACCTACGGGAGGGGCCGGTGTGGCCTGTCCGCCCGACAGCTGAAGTTTGATCTCTCCTATGACTTTCTTGGCCATCGCTGCTCCTAAACGAATTTCTGCACTTGGCGAAACTCCATCTCGACGGGAGTCTCACGACCAAAGATCGTGACCATTACCTTGAGCGTCGCACGATCGAGGTTGACCTCTTCAACGACACCGTTGAACGAGGCAAATGGTCCGTCCGTGATTCGGATGCGCTCACCTTTGTCATACATTTCCGTGGGTCTCGGCTTCTCCTGGGTCGCCACCGTTTGGTGCAGGATCTGATTGACCTCTTCTTCGGTCAAAGGTGTAGGCTTTTTGCCAGCACCCACAAACCCCGTCACCTTCGGTGTGTTGCGAACCAGATGCCAGGCGTCGTCGGTCATTTCCATTTCGACCAGCACGTAGCCCGGAAAGAATTTTCGCCGGATTTCCCGCTTCTTGCCGTTCTTGACCTCGACCACCGTCTCGGTGGGCACTTCGATCTCGCCGAAGAACTCCTCCATCCCGAGCGCTTCAACGCGCTGTTCGAGAGTTTTCTTCACGCGATCCTCGAAACCCGAGTACGTGTGGATGATGTACCACTGTTTGGCCATGAACTGAAGCTCCTAAGAGAAGACCTTGAAAATTTCGAAAAGCTCATTCCTCAATACCAGAAAAACCAGATCACAGAGGTACAGGTAGATCCCGAAGATGAATGAGGCAATCACCACGACGGTTGTCGTGTTGATGACCTCCTGCCTCGAGGGCCATGTGACCTTTTTGGTCTCGACCACGACCTCTGAGAGAAAAGTTTTGAGACGCGTCCACCACTGCATGTCGTCGACTCCAGTCGAACGAGTTTGGCAGGCCAGGAGGGACTCGAACCCCCAACAACCGGTTTTGGAGACCGGGACTCTGCCAATTGAGCTACTGGCCTGTACGAAAGAATCGAACGCACCACACCCCGGAGAAGGCGCTGATACGGCGCCCTTGATCGGGATGAGTGCTACCGCGAGGCAACAAGCCCTACTCCAGAATGTCCGTGATCGAACCGGCGCCGACGGTACGGCCGCCCTCTCGGATGGCGAAGCGCAAGCCCTTCTCCATCGCGATCG
>RCNF010001811.1_pt1 | contig 11383 bp, 9 predicted proteins | sample 2041311 | NCBI WGS metagenome assembly RCNF01 (sample SAMN09708228, study PRJNA481090) | Marine sediment metagenome, whole genome shotgun sequencing project. | biome: marine sediment; feature: ocean; material: sediment; isolation source: Sewage treatment plant 2 marine sediment (STP2) ... | reverse complement strand
TATAGAAATGCTTTCTTAGAAAAAATTGTTTTCTATTCTGTGAGACTGTTGAACATAACAAAGAATGCTACCCCTGCCTGATAAGCAGGCAGGAAGCAGCACGAAATATCCGTAGAATAATTAAAATTTAAGGAGCTTTTTAAGCCCGCTGCCACTAGAAATCAAACCGCTGGCATTTGAGCCTAAATCACCCAGGGCGCTGCTTTGACCGCCGGCAAGGGTATTGATATCGGCAATATTGGCTGCTTCACCGTTAAAGGCACCCAAACGCTCTTTCATCTGACTATCGAGCAGTCCTTTCAACTCCTTCTCATAACGTGCCGCCTGCTTTTTCAAACCGGCACTGAAAGCGCTGGAAAGTTTTTTATCGAGATCGGTCTTCACACTGACTTTGGGAGATTCAAGCTCGCCGCCAAGCGTGACATCTGCATTGAAACGATTGATGCTTTTAAGCAAATCTGAAACCATCTCTGCGGTTTTCCCCTTCAGATCGTTCATTTTGATATCGGCATCACTAAATCCAAGATGCACCTTTCCTTTCAAGGTCTTCGCATCATTCATAACCAGATCACCATTAAAAGCCAACGCTGTATTGCTAAGTGTCAAAGAAGAGAGTGCCATCGTTTCAAACGAGAGCTTTTTCGCACTGAAAGCAAGGCGATCGACGGTACTCTCCCCCAGCCTGTTATCTTCACCGCTTAGTTTCAACCCTCTGATTTGCTGTCCATCACTTGATGCCTTAAAGGTTATTGGCCGGCCCAGTGCTTTTTGATGATCGCTTATATCCCTGATCATTGCCGAAAAGTTCTGACGATCCAATACCCCGTCAATCTCCGTTTCACGAATAAGAAGATCGGGGCTTGAAACCTTTTGTGCGAACTTAATCCAGCGCCCTTGGCCACGTGGAGGCAGCTTTTCTTCCGGCTTTTTCTCACTCTTTAGGTAAGGTGCCAACATCGTGTAGTATTTCTCAGCCATCGCCAAATACCCTTTCACTTTCTTGCCAAAGAGGGTGCCGACGATGTTCATTGCTCCTTTGCCGTCAAGCGAATAGGTTGATTTCAGGTTGTTATAATCTTGCATCGGTGCATTTTTGATCATTGCCGTCAAAGACTTTATCCGTTTTTGAGCAGCATTGAACTCTTTTTGAAGCGAAGTAATGCGTTTTCCACGCTCGTCGATTTTTTTCGTAAAAGTCGTAATATCATCTTTAAGTTTCAGCAGCTGCTTCGGATCTTTCGATGAAGCTTTCCGCTTGAGGACTTTATAATCGTTTTCAAACGACTTAAGCGTCTCATCTGAAAACTCATTTTTCGCTACCTTATCCCATTTTGCGCGGATCTGGGCAAGCTCAGCCTGGGCTTCGTCATACACCTTGAGCGATTTCAAATCTGCATTGGCCAGCACTTGCTTAGGGTCGGGCAATTCAAATGCCGGCATGGAAGACGAATTATCGCTTTTTGCTTCCGATTCACCCGTTTGAACATCTTCATCTGTTTCATCTGGAGTGGCCGCAGATTTTTTGAGTATCGCTTCCGTCTCAAACCCCATCCCGTTGATGGCAATCTTTTCAATATGCGTCCGGTTAAACAAAAGTGCATTGAGGTCTATATCAAAGCCCATATGTTCCATGGAAACCGCATCGAACCCATCTTTCGAGCCGGCCACTTCAAGCCGGTTGATATCCACCGCCCCTTTACCGAAACTGATATCGACCGAGCCAACGCGAACATCACGCTGAAGCAGTTTGCTGGCACCACCCTCAAGTGCCCATTTCGCAAGCGGGTCAGCCAGAAAAATCGTAAAGGCGATCAAAACAGCAACCACACCCGCGAAAACGCCCGCACCCCACCAGCGTAGCAATGGATCTTTTTTCCCGCTCGCCTGCAGAATTCCGAAAAGACCAAGCTTGGGAAATTTTGACAATACTGATCCCAGTATCTCACGGTAGTGGCTGATGGCCCAACCCAGCAGGAAATAGAGCGGCGCTGCTGCTAAAATTGCGACAACAGTCGAGCCAAGCACCAAAGTGTTATTAAAGTACGTCAGCCGCATCAAACCGTTGTTATACCACGCCGTCCACAATCCGTTCAGCCCTTCGATAGTAAGCAGTACATAACCGATACGCTCAAACATGGGATCGAACAGATAGCCGATTCCCGCAAAAAACGCTGAAGAGGCAAAAAAGAGCCCCAGGTGAATATTGAGCAAAAAGGCAAGGAAAAAAATCACAACGGTCTGGATACCCGAAAGCGGAGTCAAACCGGCAACCATACCCAATGTGATGGCAAAGGTGACTTGCCAGGGAGTCTGAGCTGAATTAAGTGCTCTAAAAAGCTTTAGTAAAAACTGCATAAATCGCTCCTTAATTATCAATTAATGTCTAAACATGGTTAAAAATGGAAGATTTATTCGCTCCTCCAGTTTTCTTCAGCGTTGAATCAATTTATGACAACAAATTAAGCAAATTTTGTGCCACTGTTCAAATTTTGACATAAAACACTTTAAATATAGGGGTTTTGACGATTGGATAAGAGAAAACAGAGAGTATAAAAATTTTTGTGTTATACACACGAGATACGATATACGAGTCAGAAGTGTCTCGTATATCGTATCAAATACGCTTTACCAGTTTTCATAAAGCAATTCAAAATAACCGGTGGGCTTTACACAGGCCGGGCACTTTTTCGGTGCCTCTTTTCCGGTATGAATGTATCCGCAGCTCAGACAACGCCATACCCTTTCTTCGTCCTTTTGAAAGACCCTGTCTGTTGCAATATTTTCAGCCAGCTCAAGGTAGAGTTTTTCATGATGCTTTTCAGCTACAATAATATTGTTGAACGTATCTTCAGCCCTTTCAAACCCTTCATCCTCAGCTATTTTGGCAAATATGGCATACATGTCTTCGCTGACATATTTTTCCAAAGCTGCTGCCGAAAGAAGATTGGCATGGGTATCTTTGATCACACCGGTGGGAAAAATCCATTTCATTTCAAGCTCTCCCCCGTTAAAAAATTTAAAAAACCGCAGGGCATGTTCGAATTCCTGGTCTGCAGTTTCATCAAATATTTTTGCAATCTGGATAAACCCTTCCTCCAGGGCTTTGTTTGCAAAAAAATTATATCTGGTCCTGGCCTGGGTTTCTGCTGCAAAAGAAATATGAAGATTTTTTGCTGTTTGACTTTCCCTGAACTTAACCATATGCACCCTCTTTTTTATTCTTCAATAATAATTGCATCAGCACCGCATTCATCAGCAGCCCGACGAACAACTTCTTTAAAATGTTCCGGAATTTCATCCATTTTAACGGTGGACTTTAATTGATCTTCATCATACTCAAAAATTTCAGGACAAAGATCGTTGCAGTTCCTGTCGCCCATGCATTGTTTTGTAATGGTTACTTTCATCTGAATCCTTCCTCCTTTTTAAATAAAATTATCTTCTTGGCTTTAGTCATTATCGGATCAATATGAATTGTTCCTAACAATTTTATTTAATCCTATTCCATACTTCATTGCAAGGACAAACTTTGCAATCACATCAGCAGCTTTTCAGGTTTCTTGCTCCTTTTTCTATCCACGTAATGCTGCGTGGGCAGCAGCCAGCCGGGCGATTGGCACACGAAATGTTGAGCACGAAACATAGTTTAGACCAAGTTTGTGGCATAGTGCAATGGATTTAGGATCTCCACCATGTTCTCCGCAGATTCCACATTCAAGGTCGGGATTTACACTGCGTCCTTTCTTGATTGCGATTTCCATCAATGCACCCACGCCATCTGGGTCTATGGTGGCGAATGGATTATCCGGCAGGATTCCGGCTTCCATGTATTGAATTAAAAATCCGGCTTCTGCATCGTCCCTGGAAATACCGAAGGTCGTCTGGGTCAGATCGTTTGTTCCGAAAGATATAAAGGAGGCATATTCAGCCATTTGATCTGCTGTGAGTGCAGCTCGCGGTATCTCAATCATGGTTCCAAATTTGTAGTCGATTTGGGTGCCTTGCTCTTCCATCACTTTTTTGGCTTCGGATTCGAGGATCTCACGCTGAACCTTAAGTTCGTTGGCATGGCTGGTAAGGGGAATCATCACCTCAGGATAAACCTCGACACCCTCTTTTGTCACTATACATGCAGCTTCAAAAATAGCACGCACCTGCATTATGGTCAGCTCAGGAATCTGGATGCCCAGACGTACGCCGCGCAGGCCCAGCATCGGGTTATCCTCTCTTAAACTTTCCACCCTTTTAAGTATACGCTCCTTTTTACTGATTTGTTCCAAAAGGTTATCAACATCTTCAAGGGTTCCGGCATGCTTTAAACGAAGTTTAAGATCAGTCAATTCCCTCATGAGGTCAATATGGTTCGGCAAAAATTCATGCAGCGGTGGATCGATAAGACGGGTAATTACAGGCAGACCGTCCATTGCCCGGAAAAGACCGGCAAAATCATCACGCTGAAATGGAAGTAGAGCGTCCAGGGCTTCTCGGCGTTCAATGGGCAGATCTGTCATAATCATCTTATGTATATGGGGCAGACGCTCTGCGTCAAAAAACATATGCTCGGTACGGCACAGACCGATGCCTTCGGCACCGTATTCACGGGCACGACGGGCATCGTCCGGATAGTCGGCATTGGCCCAGACACCAAGGGTGCGAAATGAATCGGCCCAGGAGAGGATTTTCATAAGATACGGATCTTCAATATCAGGCACAACCGTTTTAAGTTTGCCTAAATAGACCTCTCCGGCTGTACCGTCAATGGATATCCAGTCTCCCTCGTGAATGATACTGTTTTTCACAATGATATGGCGTTTCCCCATGTCTATTTCAAGCTTCGAAACACCGACTACGGCAGGCTTTCCAAACTGGCGGGCAACCAGCGCAGCATGGCTGGTACGGCCTCCGCGGCTTGTAAGAATACCCCGGGACGCAAGCATGCCATGCACATCATCCGGCTTGGTTTCAGGGCGTACCATTATAACTTCCTTGCCGTCTTTTGCCCACTCTTCTGCTAAATCTGCATCAAGAGCGACTACACCGATAGCTGCACCAGGAGAAACATTGAGACCGTAGGCCAGCAATTGTCCCCTTTTCCTGGCAACTTGCGTGGCTTCAAGACTGAACTGGGGATGCAAAAAGAAATCCACCTGCTCAGGAGCAACACGCAAAACTGCTTCCTCACGTGTGATCAGGCCCTCTTTGGCCATATCCACAGCGATACGCACGGCAGCCTGGGCCGTGCGCTTGCCATCACGAGTTTGCAGCATCCAAAGTTTACCCTTTTCAATCGTGAACTCAACATCCTGCATCTCGCGATAGTGTTTTTCAAGCTTCTCGGAAATCTGCTCAAATTCAGAATAGGCTGACGGCATTTCATCTTTTAGTTGCAAGATGTCATTGGTCAAACGGGTCCCTGCAACCACATCCTCTCCCTGGGCGTTTACCAGATAATCCCCTTCAATTTGCTTTTCCCCGGTGGAACCGTTACGTGTCATGGCAACACCGGTGGCGCTGTCATCTCCCATGTTGCCGAAAACCATGGTTACTATATTAACGGCTGTTCCCAGATCATGGGCAATGCCGGCGGCATTACGGTAATCAATGGCACGCTTACCGTTCCAGCTTTTAAAAACAGCTTCCGTCGCCATTTGAAGCTGCTTATAGGGATCAGTGGGAAAATCCTGGCCGGTTTGCTTTTTAAAAATCACTTTGAACTTATTCGTTATCTTTTTCCAGTCATCAGCGGACAATTCTGAGTCGGTTTCAACACCGGCCTTGGCGCGGGTTTCGGTGAGCACCTCTTCAAAAATCTCATCCGCAACTTCCATGACTACACTGCCGAACATCTGTACAAGACGGCGGTATGAGTCGTATACAAAGCGTTCGTCACCGGTTAACTTTATCATACCTTTGGCTGTTTCATCATTCAGACCGATGTTTAAAACGGTGTCCATCATTCCAGGCATGGAAAACTTTGCCCCTGAACGGCATGAAACCAAAAGCGGATTTTCAGGGTCGCCGAAATTCTTTCCGGTTTTCTCTTCTATCTTTTTTAGCGCCTCCTTTGCCTCATCCCACATTCCTTCAGGAATAGTTTCCTTAGAATCAAGATATGCATTGCAGGCTTCAGTTGTTATAGTAAAACCATGAGGCACAGGTACACCTATACGCGTCATTTCTGCAAGATTAGCTCCTTTGCCACCCAGAAAACCGCGAACATCTTCCCAATTTCCCCCAAGATATTCTTCAGCTTTATCAACTTCATCAAAAAAATATACCCATTTTTTAGTCATTTTAAACCTCCCGGAAAAAGTTGATGAATCCTCAAACTGTTCACAGATGGAGCAAAACGAATTTTTTACGAAACTATCGATATTGAAAAAAACATTTTTTTGTGCCTGTCTTTACGTGTGCGTGTGCAGACAAGGCAGATAAAGCAATAGCGAAAACATGAAAGCTGGATAGCACCAAATAAACTTTTAATTATCACTAAATCTTTTTGATTTTGAAGAGCTTGCTTAAAGAATTTGCTTTTTGAAAGCAGATTAAGCTGAAATCTCGGTTTGTATACGATAGCAGGATAGATCACAATATGTGGTATCCCTTGTTATGAAGTGTCCATTCTCATCCAGATACCGGTAATCTAAATACAGCTACCAGGTATTGGATATATTGTCAACAGGCCGTTTTGATCTTAAATTAATAAAATTCGGGAAATTAAGAAGTAAAGACCCTTTTTTATTTTTAAGATTTTCTCAACCGTATTATATTGTAATGTTTTGGATAAAATCTTCAATATCTTTCAACAAATCCGCACTATGCATATATTTGTTTGTTGGGCAGCTAATGATTTGTCCGTCTGGAAGGGTTTGGGCGATCTTTTTGATGTTGTCTTTTGAATGGAGTGTATCTGTAGGGGCATAGGCAAGGGCTGTTGGAATTTGTACGGTTTCAAGATCCGGCCACAGCTTGTATTTCATAGCTGCCTTTACTGACATCTTGATGCGTCGAGGATGTGCGGTTTTTATTGTGATGTTATAACGGCGCATCTGTTCAGGTTCTTTTTTTGCATCAACCCGGAATGTACGAAGATACCACAAGGCAAAATATTTCAGAAAATGATAGCTGAAATCAGGCAGAAGAAGAAGTTTCTGCATAAGCGGATGGGCTGAAAACTCACTGTTTGGTCCCACAAGGAATGCGCAGCGCACGTTAAGGTTGTTGTTTTTAAATGCTTCAAGAAGAGCTGTTGCACCGAATGAGCTTCCCATTACTATTGATTGTTCCGGATCGATTGGCAGTCTTTTACAAACATTTATTATATCAAAGGCGATCCTGGCTATTGTAAAGTCATTGATTCCGATTTTGTCCTTTTTTATCTGTGCGGAAATTTTCTCTCTGGTTTCAATGTAAAAAACAGGGCGTTTTTGGGTCATTAAACGTAACAGTTCAGCCCAACCTGAAATATGAGATATCCATCCGGATACAAAAATAACGGGTTCAACTGATTTTTCTGGTTCTTCCGGTTCTTTTATTTCAGGCTGCCATTGAAGTACTTTCAGCTTTACATCGTCTGAAGCCGATATATACTCAGATTTAAAATAGGCCATTGGTGCAGATATGGGGTCGTGTGTATTTGATGGATTCATACCTTAATCTTCCATGAAAATTTATGAAAAACTGTTTTTAAACCGGATTTTCCTGCCTAACCCGAGAACTTTCTTTAAAATAGGATACCTTTTCCCATTTACTGTCATCATAGATAGTGGTTAATACGGTCCCTGTATTTTTCCAGAAGAAATCCCGATTAAACATGAAGGCCGGCTTGTAATTGGGCATCTTATTTGCCAAAGGATAAGTTCTCCTTGTTTTCTTTTTTGTTGCTTCTATAATATAAGTCTTTTGGGCATAAAACAGTACAACCCATGCATGACCGTTTTTTTTGTACTTTCCCAACACCACCCTGGCGTCATATCCCATTTCAATAAGCCAGTCAGCAAGCAAAACCGCATGGTCCTCGCAGTCACCCCTTAACCAGTAGTAAGCCTGTTTTGATGTTTGCCATACATCCACCATGCCTTTAAATTGATTTTTATCCGTTTTGTATTTTAGTCTCGACGCCAGAGTCTGCATAGGTACCCAAAGTTTTCCGGTTTCGAAAGGAGAAAAACCGATCAGGTATCCATTCGCAACATGATGTTTAAAGTCTGTTCCGATAGCTGTGATAGTATATAGCTTCTTGTGATAAAGCCAGGTAGTAGGCCCTGTTCGTTTAAGTTTACCCTTAGAATTTCTCAAGTAGTGATCAAACCCGTCAGACCTTACTTTGTGCTTTGAATCATAGATATATACTATCCCTTCGCGCGGTTGTGCATCTTTTGCAACCGCCGGTTTTAATGACTTCTCGTCCCCGGTCCCAAAGCTGCATTTATACAACAGTAGGGTGCCTGCAATAAAGAACACCAACAGGTTGGATAAGGTTTTTATTGCTCGTAAAAACTCATTCTTTTTAGAATTAGTTTTTTTCATTAAACCTGCTATCCTTTCAAGCCAAAAGATACAATTACTGCCACGAATATCAAAATAGTGGACGCAAAAATTGCAGCTGCAAGGTTGCCGTTTTTAATCTCATCTTCAAGGTCAATCGATTTCAGCAATTTATAATCTACAAATTTCAGTCCGGCAATTCCGATTATAAGTGCCAGAATAGTGTAAAACAGGTTGATCACAAGGCTAACAGCTGTCGAAATAATAAATTGAGTTTCAAACATGTCTTTCTCCTTTTTAGATTAATCAGAAATTTACAAACTCAAAAAGCAACTTGAGGTAGTGGGCAATTAGATTTAAAATGGCTGACTGTTTGAGCGTAATAAAAATTATGCCGATTTATCTACTTTGAAATTACAAGCTTTATCTTAATCATTTCCTTTTTCTTCTCATTTACGGCTGGTGCGGGACCGTGGAGAGCGCCCATCTCTTTTAGTCCTCCATAGAAAACAGTGTACTTATCAGCAGGAATCTCAGCGGTTAGAAAGATCGGATGTCCCTGTTTATTGTCGTATTCAATCGATTTAATCTCTCCGTTCAGATCTTTTACTAGTTTTTTCAGCTTTTCTGTTATCTTATCAACATCCAACTCCGGTTCGCCGGCTTTTTCTTTCAATTCAGCCGGCTGGGCAGGCAAAGGTGTTTCAGCCTTTTTGTCCTTTTTAGCAGCATCTGCAACTACTTCCTCTTTTGCAGCTACTTTTCCGGCGATGCGAGACCTTGAAGAAGAACCCAGGTAGGCTTTACTTTCTTCATCCAATGCCTCTACCCTCTCAGGTGATAGGGCTTTTTCCTTTGGTGCAAATTGAAGATTGGCTTTGCCCAGCTCACCGGTTTTTAAAACTAAAGCTAATTCTATAGTTCTTTTTTCTTTTTGCATTGTACGTACGAAAGCTTTTTTATCAGTGGCTTTTTCCATTTTCAGCCCTTTTAATGCAATATCCTTAGCTTTCGTGGGTTTTTGCTTTTTATGTGCAACAGTCTTGGTGGAAGCAGGTTTTTGCACAAATATTTTCCTGCCAGGTGTAGGTTTTACCGGCTCTTTAATTACTTCCTGTTTTACTTCTTCTTTTTCCAATACCATTGGCACATCCGATAACTGCATAACTGGTTGCTGCAAATTAATTACTGAAAAAACTAAAACCGCCGTTGCTGTGACTGTCACCAGTTGTATAGGGATCTTTATCCGCATGGGAACAAATAGCGTTTTCATGATTTTGCTGAGACTAAAGCTTGGTTCAATCCGCTCATGGAGCCGGTCTATAAAATCATCCGGCGCCTTTGTATATTTCAGACTCCCGAGGTCTTTAACCAGTGCCTTTAACTCTTGGAGCTCTTGCCGGCAATTTGCGCAGGTGGAAATATGCTCTTCAAGGTGTTCTTTGGTTTGTGCGTCCAGAACACCGTCAATATATTCCGATAAAAGCTGTTTAATCCCGGCACATTTCATTTTAGACTTCTCCTTTCAGCTTTTCTCTCAAGTCCTGCCTTGCTCTGGCAAGTTTCGACTTAACAGTGCCAAGGTTAAATCCTGTAACCGATGATATTTCTTCATAAGATAACCCTTCGATATCGCGCAGGACTACTACTGCTTTTTTTTCTGTCGGTAAAGAATTTATAGCAGTCTGAATAAGCCTTGATTTCTCTTTTCTCCCAAGCTCTATCTCTGGAGAACTCGATTCATCTGCAATTTCAACACCTGGATTGTTCTTTGCTGCCGCTGTATTATTAAGATGAACAAATTTTTTCTTCAGCCGGTATTGGAATGATTTTAACCTGTTTTTACAGGTATTAACCGCAATCCGGTAAATCCATGTGGAAAATGCTGACTCAAACCTAAAGTTTTTTAAAGCTTTAAAGGCTTTGAAAAATACATCCTGGGCCAAATCATTCGCATCCTGGTAATCCCCGACAAACCAGTAGCACAAATTAAACACTTTATCCTTATGGCTTAAAACAAGTTCATCGAACGCAGCTTTCTTTCCTGCCTGAAAAGCTTTAATCAGTTCAGCATCTTCACTCGCCGAGCCTTGAGATGTTTTTTCCTTTTGCTTCATTTATTTAGACAGTTGCTGCCAAGAAATGTTCCACTAAAAAGTTTATATCTCCATTTTATCTGTTTACTGCGCAAAATCAAGAAGTTTGACATAGAAATGAGCGTGTTTATATTCTACTTAAATGTAACTACTCAGGTGGATAGGCTGAAGGCTGTTAGGAAAATACGCATTTTAAAGCCATGTTTGATGCAAGAATCACATTCCGCCAAAGTTCGGCAATCGTGCTTTCCTGCCCCCCTTCAGCCCCTCGCCGGGGTGTAGATAGAAGCGAAGCCTGGTTCAGCCTAAACAGCTTCAGCCTGACTACGTGAGTAGTTACACATATAATAATTGCAGGAGGAAATAATGCAGTTTGATAAATTTACCATAAAATCACAAGAGCTAATTCAAAATGCACAGACTCTGGCCTCAAAGCATAATAATCCGCAAATTGAACCGGAGCATCTGCTGGGTACCATGCTTAGCGAACCCGAAGGAATAGCCGGTTCAATGCTGAAAAAGCTGGGTGTATCTCCCGGTGTTGTGGACCAAGAGGTCGCCCTTGCTATTGATAAACTGCCAAAGGTCAGCCAGCCGGGAGATGTTTATATATCCCAAAGAACCAAAGCCCTTCTTGATGCAGCTTTTACAGAAGCAGCCAAAATGAAGGATCAGTATGTCAGTATCGAGCATATTCTTTTAGCTATTTTAGATGAAAAAGATGGAGAGGCAGTAAAAATCCTTGGCCGTTTAAGCATAACCCGGGAATCGATTCTAAAAGTCCTCATTGATATCCGCGG
>RCNF010013514.1_pt1 | contig 11385 bp, 9 predicted proteins | sample 2041311 | NCBI WGS metagenome assembly RCNF01 (sample SAMN09708228, study PRJNA481090) | Marine sediment metagenome, whole genome shotgun sequencing project. | biome: marine sediment; feature: ocean; material: sediment; isolation source: Sewage treatment plant 2 marine sediment (STP2) ... | reverse complement strand
GAGTGCCCGGCGAAAGCCATTCGGCTGGCGTATTACCAGGACGACCAGATTATGGTCAAGCTTGATGCGTTATTATTAGAGAACTGAGGAGAATGATGGCGGACTTCGATCCCTTGTGGCCTTCTGCTGCACCCATTGCGCTTACAACGCCGCTGACTTAGCCGGGAGCTTACGGATTCAATACCCTTCGGCGATCAAGATCATCCAGGTTCTCTGCAGCGGAAGGGTTGATGTTCTGCACATCTTACGAGCTTTCGAGGACGGCGCTGACGGTGTACTGGTAGCCGGTTGACTGCCCGGTGACTGCCATTACCTGGACGGTAATGCCAACGCAAAGCGCCGAGTGGAATACGCGCGCGGTCTTATTGAGGAAATCGGTCTCGAGGGTCAGCGCTTACATATGCTCAACGTCTCCGCGGCGATGGGAGGCCAATTCGCTTTCGCGGCGGCGGAACTCACATCAGAGATTGAGCGCCTAGGGCCAAGTCCATTCCGCAGCGCTGGCGGGAATGGCCACATGCAAGTTAAACCGTCCACAACCGTGAAACCCGTTCAAATAGAAGATGACGCCGGCGACTGAAACGCTCGAACGATTTGAATTACTCTCAGGGCTTCCTGCAGAAGTGCTGGATTTTATCGCGCAAAAAACCCTTGAGAAGAACTTTAAAGACGGAGAGTTAATCTTCTCCGAAGGTGCTAATGCGGACCACCTTTACCTCATCTTGAGTGGTAAGGTTTCTCTCGAGATGAAAGTACAACTTGGTCAAACAGGTACAGTGCGTCGAGCTACCATTGGGGTGATTGGCCCCTGGCAAGCCATGGGCTGGTCAAGTCTGGTTTCCCCTTACGAGTACACTGCCTCGGGGGTTTGTCTCCAGGACACCAAAGTTCTCGCCATCCCAAAAGAAGATCTCCGCTTTCTTATCTCACAATATCCTGAGGCCGGCTGTGATCTCATGGAACGCGTGGCTTCAATCACAAGGGCTCGATTGTTTAGCGCAACATCAACACTGACATATTTCCTGTCCATTGTCTCCCACGAATTAAAAAGACCGATCGCTGCAGTTGAAAACTATCTCCAAATCACATTGGGAGGGTATGCAGGCGATATCAGCGATAAACAACGGCGCTTGCTTGAACGCAGTGCAATTCGCCTTAGCGACCTACGGTCGCTTATCAGCGATATCCTCGATTTCGCAAGGATGCAACCCGAACAGATATGCGCCGATTTCGAGATTGTGGATCCATTGGAGATCGGCACTGAGGCGTTTGAGGAAGTCCGCCTCGCTGCCAGCCAAAAGAACATCCGATTAAAAGCCACGGGGCCCAGTGAATATACACCGATCGTAGCCGCAAAACGTCGCCTGCGACAGGTTATATCCAATCTACTTGCAAACGCCATCAAATTTTCACCCGAGGAGAGCACCGTCACCCTGGCGGCGCATGAAGAATCCGGTATGCTTGTTGTAGAAATCCTCGATGAGGGTATGGGTATCCCCGCCAAGGATCAACCACACATCTTCGACGATTTCTACCGCGCTAGCAATGTCGAGGAAATTAGCGGCGCGGGACTAGGACTCTCTATTGCCAAGAAAATTGTGAACGCCCATGAAGGCCAGATCGAAGTCCAAAGCCCTTACGAGCCGGGAAAGAGCGGCACAAAAGTAACCATTCGAATCCCCCAGACACTGCCACTACCTAAGGACCGCGGGGCAACATCCATGGATGGAAAAGTTACCAACTCTGATTGATAATAAGATTGTCGGGTGCATATCGTGAAAGGCAAGCATCGTGAGTGAAAAGCCACATGTCCTGATCGTAGACGATGACCCGGACATTCGCGAAGGAATCGTCGCCGTCCTGGAAACCAATGACTACCGCCTGGCTACTGCGAGCAACGGGATCGAATGCATGGAGCATATCAGGGAAGAGACCCCCGATCTGCTCATTCTCGATATGCTCATGCCGCGCATGGACGGCTTCGCCGTGATCCGCGAGCTTCGCAGTGACCCCGATCTCGCCGGAATACCGATCATCATATTAACGACCGTCATCGAAGATGCCGCATATCGACGCTATGAACTCGAGACCGGTGTGGCTATGGATGTATCCAATTACATCGAGAAGCCAGCGCCTCCCGACGAGCTGCTCCGTAGGGTCAGCGCGATTGTCGATCAACCTTACATTATCGTAGCGGACGATGATCCGGATATCGTCGAAGCCATCAGCACCGTTTTAGAAAGCCGCCCATACAACGTCGCCGCAGCTCGTGACGGCGAACAATGCCTTGAGATGATCCGGAAACGCAGCCCGGACCTGCTCCTGCTTGACTTACTTATGCCCAAGATGGACGGGTTCGCCGTAATTCGTGAGTTACAGAGCGACCCCGCAACCGCCAAGATCCCCATTCTCGTGCTCACTACGATCGTGGAGGATGCCAGTCGCAGGCGGTATGAGCTTGAAACGGGGCGCGATATGCCCGTTCGAGCTTACCTGCAAAAACCGATAGCGCCGGAACAATTGCTGCGTGAAGTTGAGCAATCATTGGAGAATATTAAGCCGTGAGTTCCGAACGCTCCTCAGAGCTGCCGTCTGGCGCCGTAATGGTCGTTGGCGGCGGAATCGCCGGCATTCAAGCCAGTCTGGACCTAGCCGATCAGGGCTTCCGCGTATACCTGGTGGAGAGCAAATCGGCAATCGGCGGGCACATGGCGATGTTGGATAAAACATTCCCGACCAATGATTGCGCCATGTGCACGATAAGCCCAAAGCTGGTCGAGGTCGGTCGGCACTTGAATATTGAATTGTTAGTTGACGCGGAAGTTTTGGGAGTCGAAGGCAAACCAGGCAATTTTAACGTCACACTACGCCGCAAGCCGCGATACGTGGATATCGCCAAGTGCGTCGGATGTGGTGACTGCGCCGATGTATGTCCGGTCGTCCTCCCCGACCCATTCAATGAGGGATTATCGGAGCGTCGTGCGGCATATAAACTCTATCCTCAAGCTGTTCCCGACGCATATACAATCGAGAAACTTGGAGTCGCTCCCTGCCGCGGCGCTTGTCCGGCTGGGCAGCGAGCACAAGGCTACATCGCACTTATCACCGAAGGTCGGTACCGCGAAGCCCTGCGAGTGATCAAGGAGGACAACCCCTTCCCCAGTGTCTGCGGCCGAACCTGCCACCACCCTTGTGAGAGCTATTGCGCCCGGGCTCTCGTGGATGAGCCGGTGGCGATCATGTCCCTCAAGCGTTTCGTGGTGGATTATGCCCTCGCCTATGGGCGCGAGAGGGTCGAACCCGCTCCCCGCACCAAACCACATTGGGTAGCTGTGATCGGCGCCGGTCCAGCCGGTCTGACTGCGGCGCACGATCTGGCAAAGATGGGATACGGCGTCACGGTTTACGAAGCGCTGCCTGTCGCCGGCGGCATGATGCGGGTCGGCATCCCAGCCCACCGTTTACCGAAGGGCATACTCCAGCAGGATATCGATGACATTCTCGCCCTCGGCGTGGTCCTAAAAACCAACACTCCGGTCCGCGATCCGGTCAAACTCCTAAGCGAAGGATATGATGCCGTCTGTGTTGCGACCGGGATCTCATCGCGTGATCACTCCTTGAGCCTGGATGGCGAGGATGCGGAGGGCGTGATCTCCGCCGCCGCCTTCCTGCGAAAGATCAATCTTGGAGAGCCGTTTGAGATCGGCAGTCACGTCGCCGTCGTTGGCGGAGGGATCACGGCTCTTGACGCAGCTGCGGTTGCGCGTCGTTTGGGTGCGCAGGAAGTCTTCCTGTCTCTCGACAAGCCCCGGGGCGAGCTGCCCGCATATCACTGGGAGATGGCCGCCGTCGAAGCCGAGGGCATACGGCTTCTCGAGCACACCACACCCAAACGCATCCTCGCAGAAGATGGAAAGGTCATTGGGATTGAGCTCGCTCAAACATCTAAAGGCATGGTCGTTGACGAGCAAGGTCGCCGCCGGCCTAAGATCAAACCCGGAACGGAAATGACGCTCGATGTAGACACCGTTATCATCACCGCAGGGCAGCAATCCGATCTGTGCTTCCTTGATTCTCACTATGATGACCTGATCGGTGCCCCCGAGACGCTTACGGCGGAGTCTTTGTTGTTGGTGGTCGGAAAACTGGCGCCAGCTACATCATCGACGCCGTTGCTTTGGGGCACCGTGTCGCAGTTTCAATCGATCGTTACTTACTGGGTGAGCCGCTCAAGCAGCCTGAAGCGGCGAAGCCACCGGTAATAAAATTCACGCGAGAACAGATCGCTCAACGTGTTGAGGTAGGCGAATTCAAAGCACAAGCACGTGAGGAGCCTGCCCTGCTCTCGATGGAAGAGCGCGTGATAGGCTTCCGTGAAGTTGTACTCGGATTCACTGAACGTCAGGCACGAGCCGAAGCAAGTCGCTGTTTGCAGTGTGGCTTATGCTCAGAATGCCTTGCCTGTGTCTACGCCTGCGGCACCGACGCGATCGATCATGATGCTGTCGAAGTCATGGATGAAATTGACGTTGGAGCGGTCATCCTCGCGCCTGGATATCAGATCTATCGCGCAGAGCAAGCAGCTGAATATGGTCTTGGACGCTATCCCAATGTCATCACATCTCTTCAACTCGAGCGACTTCTTAATGCAAGCGGACCGACCCTGGGAGAAGCCCTGCGACCTTCTGATGAGAAATCCCCGCGTAAAGTCGCTTTCCTGCAATGCGTCGGCTCCCGCGATCAGAGCCATGACTACTGCTCAGCCGTTTGCTGCATGTATGCAACCAAAGAGGCCATGCTCCTCAAAGAACACCATCCGGAAACGGACGTACAAGTGTTCCTCATGGATATGCGTGCTTTCAGCAAAGGATATGAAGCGTACTTCCAGCGTGCTCAGGATCAATACGGTATCAAGTACACACGCTGCCGGATCTCTACAATTAAAGAAGACCCTGAAAGTCGCAATCTGATCCTCCGCTATTCCAGAGACGTAGAATCCAACGCTCACTCCGGCGACCTGTTTCAGATCACCGACGAAGAATTTGATCTGGTAGTCCTTTCTGTCGGGATGGAGGTGTCCGATTCGGTCCGGGAGTTAGGACAAAGACTCGCAATTGATCTCGACGATTTCGGATTTTGTCGTACACCTACATTCCACCCGACCGAGACCAGCCGACCCGGTTTCTTCGCTGTCGGTCCGTTTGTTGAGCCAAAAGACATCCCCGAGTCGATCGTGGACGCCAGCGGCGCAGCAGGACTGACAGGGGGATTGCTTGCACCCGCACGCGGTACGCTTGCCCGTGAGGCAGTCTATCCAGAAGAGTTAGCAAGTGAGCAAGAACCACCTCGAGTGGGTGTCTTCGTATGTCATTGTGGATCCAACATCGCCGGATTCCTCGACGTCGGGGATGTGACATCGACAGCAGCACAACTACCCCATGTCGTGCACGCCGAAAGCCTGCTTTACGCCTGCTCACAAGATGGCACAAGCCTCATTCAAGAGCGAATCGGAGAGCACCAGTTGAATCGCGTTGTCGTCGCTTCGTGTACACCGATGACCCACGGTCCGCTCTTTCAGGATATTATCCGCCAAGCCGGCCTTAATGAGCACTTATTCAGCATGGCCAACATCCGCAATCATTGTTCATGGGTCCATTCTGACGATCCAGAAATTGCCACTGCTAAAGCGAAAGCACTAGTCCAAATGTCGGTAGCGCGAGTAGTGGGTTTAGAGCCATTGACCAAGACGCCTGTCGCCATCCAGCATGCAGCTCTGGTGATTGGTGGTGGAATTGCCGGTCTAATTTCCGCATTGACGCTCGCCGATCAGGGCTTTCCTGTCCACATCGTCGAGCGTGAAGATGTGCTTGGCGGGAATCTGCGGCACATCCATCTTAGTCTCCCGGAATTTAACGCAGATGACCACACTGACCCACAGACCTACCTTTCGGACGTTATTTCCAGAGTGGAGACCCACCCGAACATTACACTCAGGATGAAATCCGAAGTTATCACAACACAGGGTTTCGTCGGCAACTTCACGACTCAGGTGGCGGGCTCCAAAGGTGACCCGACCGAGATCCAACATGGAGTCACGATTGTCGCCTCAGGCGGACAGGAATACCGAGGGCCAGAATATGGCTACGGCGCGCATCCGCGCATCGTGACCCTGCAACAATTTGAATCAGTTCTCGCAACTGGGGCTTATACTGACGATGACTCTGAATCCCGTCGAGTCGACCTGCAGTCCGTTGATCAAATCGTAATGATCCAATGCGTAGGTCCGGCGGAACAGTATTGTGCACGAACATGCTGCACGATCGCTTTAAAAAACGCTGTCCACATCAAAAAGCTGAATCCGGAGATCGAGGTAGTCATCCTCCACAGGGACATCCGCACTTACGGATTCAAAGAGCGTATATATCGCCAAGCGAGGGCTCTTGGCGTTATATTCGTGCGCTACGATAGTGACCGGAAGCCGGAAGTCGAGACAGCAGGGAGTGATCTTCCAGTCTACATTCGGGTGCTGGACACCACTTTGGGCATTCCCCTCTTGCTTGAGCCCGACCTGCTTGTCCTCTCCATGCCGATGGTCCCATCGGAAGGGTATAGAGAGTTGGCAAGAGCGCTGAAGGTTCCAGTCGATATAGATGGATGGTTCTTGGAGGCGCATGTCAAACTGCGACCGGTGGAATTCGCCAGTAGCGGAATTTTCCTCGCCGGCGCAGCACATTATCCGAAATTGCTCGATGAATCGATCGCACAGGCGCGAGCCGCGGCTTCACGAGCGGCTGTGATACTAACTCAGGAAACGCTGAGTGCGGGGGGGGCGATCGCTCTTGTAGATCCCCAAGCATGTGTTGGTTGTTTGACCTGTGTTCGTATTTGTCCATTCAGCGTTCCGGAGGTCAAGGACGACTTCACAGGCGTCGCCGGGATCGTCGGAACTGCGTTTATCGAACCGACGATATGCCAGGGTTGTGGAACCTGCGTTGGAGAGTGCCCTGCAAACGCTATTGAATTGCTTCATTACACTCACCAGCAGGTGGAGGCCCAAGTCCTTTCACTGTTCGATGCGGGGGCTATGGGTAATTGAGGTTGTAACGTGAACGACCGGGCAGAGACAACACTGCAGATCGTAGCCTATTGTTGCCACTACTGCGCCTATGCGGCTGCGGATCTGGCTGGTGTCCTGCGACTTGGCTACCCGGCCGAAACGAGGATCGTGGAAATCCCATGCTCCGGACGCCTTGATCCGTTGGAAGTTCTCCACGCCCTGGAACACGGCGCCGATGGGATAATGGTGGCCGGCTGCCTGGAGGGCGACTGTCATTTTCAAGAGGGAAATCTCAACGCCCGACGGCGGGTCAATCACATTAAGGACATCATCGCCTCGATCGGTCTCGAGCCGGAGCGAATCGAGATGTTTAACATGTCCGCAGCGATGGGAAAGCAATTCGCCGAAGCCGCAACCGAGATGACCGAACAGATAATGAAACTAGGACAAAATCCACTACGGCAAGGCATGTAGAAAGGTGTAAACTTGCCAACAGAATCAAGAATGTACAGGTAGATGGTACCCGAGGGTGATCGCAAGGAACCTGAAAAGGTTTTTAATCAGCGAAGCCTTGAGGAGAGACGTATATGATCACTGCAGAACAAAAACCCCTTGATGAAATAAAAGGTCTGATTGCAGACGCGGAGAATGTGCTCGTCGTCGGATGCGGCACATGTGTCACGGTCTGCTTCGCAGGCGGTGAGAAGGAAGCCGGAATCCTGGCTACGAGCCTGCGCATGGCCTCCAAGCTGGACGATGCCCCCAAGGAAGTCACGCACACGACCGTGCAGCGCCAGTGCGAATGGGAATACATCGACCCCCTCGCGGATGAGATCAGCGCTGCGGATATTGTGGTGTCCATCGGCTGCGGCATCGGTGTACAGGCGATCGCCGAGCGTTTCCCGGACGCCATCGTCATCCCCGGCTTGAATACCACATTCCTCGGGATGCCAACTGAGCAGGGAATATGGGAGGAGCGCTGTGCAGCATGCGGCGAGTGCATCCTGGGCCTGACGGGCGGCATCTGCCCAATCGCCCGCTGTGCAAAGCAGCTGCTGAATGGACCCTGCGGTGGATCCCAGGATGGGGTTTGTGAAATTGACCCCGATACTCCTTGCGCGTGGCAATTGATCTATGACCGCCTTAAGGCTCAGAACCGGCTGCACCTCCTTGAGGAAATCCAGCCCGCAAAAAATTGGTCCTTGAGCAGGGATGGTGGTCCGCGCCGAATCACACGTGAAGATCTGCGTCTCGAAGCCGAAGCGGCAGAGTAGACCAGGAGGAGCAACGAACATGACAGAGACTCGAAGCAACGGCTATAAATCCGGATCTAGACTGGAGCGCATTCTGCGCGAAGGTCATTTTGCCGTGACCGGAGAGCTAGGTCCTCCACAGAGCTCCGACGGCGCCGCCATTCGTGAGAAAGCCAAAATTTTACTTGGGTATTGTGATGCGGCGAATATCACCGACAATCAGACGGCCATCGTGCGTATGTCGAGCATCGGCGCTGGGACGATCGTGGTTCAGGAGGGGTTAGAACCCATCATTCAGATGACATGCCGCGACCGCAACCGCCTGGCAATGCAATCCGATCTTATGGGCGCTTATGCGCTCGGAATGCGCAACGTTCTATGCCTTACCGGAGACCATCAATCCTTCGGCAACCATCCGACAGCCAAGAATGTCCACGATCTCGATTCCATACAGCTTCTTCAAATGATGGTCGGAATGCGGGACGAAAAACTCTTCCAATGCGGAGATGAGATCAAGGGTCCTGAACCGCGCTTTTTCCTTGGTGCGGCTGCAAATCCCTTCGGAGACCCATTCGAGTATCGCCCCCACCGCTTGGCAAAAAAAGTAAAAGCCGGTGCAGATTTCATTCAAACCCAACTCATTTACAACGTGCCCCGCTTCGAGGAGTATATGGAGAAAGTCCGCGAACTGGGTCTTCATGAGAAAATTTACATCCTGGCTGGCGTTGGGCCGTTAAAATCGCCAGGTATGGCGAAGTACATGCGCGATCAGGTTCCCGGCCTCGACGTGCCGGACGAAATCGTGGATCGCATGACCGCCGCGGCGAAAGGCATCGACAAGGAAGACAAGAAGGCTCGCCGAGATGCCTGGAGAGGGGAAGGCATTCAGATTACGATTGAGTTAATCCAGAAAATGCGCGATATCGAAGGGGTGAGCGGTGTTCATATCATGGCCATCGAGTGGGAGAAAGCGGTCAAGCCCATTGTTGAGGGCGCGGGATTAATGCCCAGACCGGAAGTTACAGCGCTGCCTTCCGCCAGCACCGAGACAGGGGAGTAACGAGGCGCTTATGGAAACAAAACTCAGCACGGATCTCGCTCAACGAATCCAAAAGGCCACTGGGGAGAACGTCTTTCTCTGCTATCACTGTGTAAAGTGTACTTCCGGTTGCCCACTTGTTGAACACTTTGATCTCGCACCTAACCAGATCATGCGCGCCGCCCAGTTGGGCATGGAAGATTCCATCTTCGACAGCAAAACACCATGGCTCTGTGCTTCCTGTCAGATCTGCACGACACGCTGTCCAGTAGGAATTGACGTTGCCAAGGTGATGGATTTCATTGTCAGCGAAGCGGTGGCCAAAGGCATTAAGCCCAAGGTTCCACAAGTTGCACTTTTTCACAAAGTCTTCTTGCGAGACGTGGATGTCTTAGGTCGCGCCTATGAACTGGGGCTGACTCTCGAGATGAATATGAGGACCAAACAGCCTTTTAAAGACCTCGGTTTCGGCTTGAATATGATCAAACATCGCAAGATCAACTTCCTGCCGAAGATTGTGAGGAAACGAAAGCGAAAGGTGCCTCTCACCCCGGCGTCCAGGCCTTCAAACGAAGTCGGCTATTACCCCGGCTGCTCGCTTCACTCGATGGCCAAGGAGTTCGATGATTCCACTCGATCTGTGCTGGAAACTTTGGGAATCAAGCCAGTCGAGCCCGATGGATGGGTGTGCTGCGGATCGACTCCTGCCCACCGTGTCGATCATAAGGTAGCTACCCGCCTTCCGCTCGAGAGTCTAGTCCTAATCGAACAGGATGGGTTGAAAGATGTAACCCTGCCATGCGCCGCATGCTTCAACCGCTTTAAATCTGCTGCCCGCGATTTAAGACTCGACCCGGATTTAAAAAGCGAGCTCGACAACGAACTCGGCTACGTTTATCAAGATAGCGTCGCCATCCACTCGGTTCTCGACCTCATCTATGAACGCATCGGCAGCGAAAGTGTCGCTGCAAAAGTCAAGCGCCCGCTTGAAGGGCTTAAGGTCGCCTGCTATTACGGTTGTCTGCTCACCCGCCCCCCCGAGGTGACCGAATCGAAGGACCCTGAATACCCGATGGCAATGGACCACCTGATAAAGGCTCTGGGCGCGACGGTTGTGGATTGGGATAGCAAAGTCTCTTGCTGCGGGGCTTCATTGTCACTTACGAACACCGATATCGTGCTTGAGATGAGCGGCAATATACTGTCCAACGCACGCGCGCGGGGTGCGGATGTTCTCGCTCTCGCTTGCCCGCTCTGCCATATAAATCTCGACGGGCGTCAAACGCAAATGGATCTCGATGAGACCATGCCCGCACTTTTCTTTACGCAGCTCATGGCCATAGCTTTCGACATGCCGCGGGATGCCGCGCTTGAACGTAATATGATTGACCCCCGTCCAATATTGAGGGAGAAAGGGCTTCTCGATAGTAAGCGTTAGAAAAAACAGATGCCCTTCAAAAAACGCACTCGACCTCACAGGAGCTTTCGTCGGCGACCGCGCTTCGACGGCGCGGTCAACGATGAAACGAACACCATCAGCTTCACGGACTCTAGATTGATAACCAGCCCTGAGACAGGAGAGAGGTGACTCGGATGAAAATCGCCATAACGGGTAAGGGTGGCGTAGGAAAAACAACTTTAACCAGCCTGCTCGCGTATACATACGCTGACTTGGAATACCAGGTTCTGGCCGTCGATGCCGATCCCTCGCCATGCCTCGGTGCGGCACTGGGATTCCCTGACGACCTTCTCGCTGGGTTGACACCGATCGCCCGCATGGACGAGTTGATCTATGAACGGACCGGTGCTCAGCCGGGAACGACCGGCGGTTTCTTCAAATTAAATCCACGCGTCGACGACCTTCCCGACCGTTTCTCCGCCGTCCAGGGTAACATCCGCCTGCTGGAATTAGGGGCGGTCGAGATGGGCGGTTCGGGCTGCATCTGCCCCGAAAGCACGATGCTGCGTTCACTGATCACGCACATTCTCTTGCGTATGGATGAGGTTGTGCTCATGGATATGTATGCCGGTGTCGA
>RCNF010001807.1_pt1 | contig 11389 bp, 10 predicted proteins | sample 2041311 | NCBI WGS metagenome assembly RCNF01 (sample SAMN09708228, study PRJNA481090) | Marine sediment metagenome, whole genome shotgun sequencing project. | biome: marine sediment; feature: ocean; material: sediment; isolation source: Sewage treatment plant 2 marine sediment (STP2) ... | reverse complement strand
ACGGCAGCGCCCTGCCCGCTTAGGCTGTGGATCAACACGGCCATCAGTAATGCGACAGCACCAACACCAAGCGTGATCGAGGTTCCAAACAACAACGCCAATGCCACCCCCAAAACAGCTGCATGGGCCGTTGCATCGCCGAAATAGGCCATGCGCCGCCAAACAACGAAACAGCCAAGCAACCCAGCGGCAATTGCAGTGCCAACGCCCGCGAGGGCCGCGCGGACAAGGAAGTCATCCAACATTTATTCGGCCGCCTTATGGTGGTGATGCCCATCATGGTCGTGGTCATGCCCATGATCGTGGTCATGATCATGACGGTAAAGCGCCAATGCACCCCCCGTACCCGACCCGAATAGTTCGCGGTATGCTGGCGCTGCAGAAACCACCTCGGGGGTGCCTTCGCAACAGATATGTCCGTTCAGGCAGATGACACGGTCAGACGCGCTCATCACCACATGCAGTTCGTGGCTGACCATGAGAACGGCGCAGCCAAGATCACGGCGCACGGCGTCAATCTGGCGGTAAAACGCGGCTGAACCGGGTTGATCGAGCCCCTGTGTCGCCTCGTCCAACATCAGGACATGCGGTTTGGACAAGATTGCGCGCGCCAAAAGAACGCGCTGAAACTGCCCCCCTGACAACTGCGACATCTGGCGCCCACCAACACCAGCGACACCTGCAGTCATCAGCGCATCTTCTGCGGCTTTGGCGTCGATGGCATAAGGTAGGTTCAGAAACCGGTTCACAGTGATCGGCAACGTCGGATCGATATGCAGCTTTTGCGGAACATACCCGATACGCAGCCCGTCTTGGCGGCTGACCTTGCCCTTTTGCGGCTTCAGCGCACCAATAATCACCCGCAGCAATGTTGATTTACCCGACCCGTTAGGGCCAACAATGGTGACGATCTCGCCCGCATTCAGCGCAAGACTGACGCCTTGCAGCACGCGTTGCCCACCATGACCAAAGTCAACGTTTTGGACTTCAATCAGGCTCATGTCCTGGCCTGCGGTTGGCAAGACGGGCATAATCCTTCGGCTTCGATGACCGTTTGTTCGACTTGGAAACCGCTAATCGCAGCTGATTGTGCAAGCGCGGCAGTTGCTTGCGCTTCGGCGACGGTGCCACACGTACGGCAAATCATAAATGCAGGGTCGTGGCTGGCACCGGGATGCGCACAGGCGATGAATGCATTCAGACGTTCAATCCGGTGAACAAATCCCTGTTCAACCAAAAAGCTAAGCGCGCGGTAGGCCACTGGCGGTTTAGACCCCAAACCTTCGGCATCCAATCGCGCCAACACATCATATGCCCCCATCGCAGAATGACTTTCCAACAAAATCTCAAGCACCCGTCGCCGCACAGGCGTTAGCTGCACGTTACGGGCAGCACAGGCAGCAACGGCCGCATCAAGGGCGGTACGCATACAACTGCTATGGTCGTGTGTGGCAAAGCCAAGTGGATCTTGGGACATTCGAAGGCCTTGTTATGTTATAACATATCTTTTATATCAATCTCGATTTCAAATATCAAGGATATTCAGATGATTCGTTGGTTTAGCGCTTTTTGCTTGTTGCCCCTGCCCGCTTTGGCCGATGTGCCGCAGGTCGTCACAGACATTGCGCCCATCCACAGCCTGACCGCCCAAGTAATGGGTGATTTGGGGCAACCTGATCTGCTGTTGCCCCCCGGTGCGGACCCGCATGATTTCGCGCTACGCCCCAGTGATGCAAGCAGGCTATCAGAGGCGGAGCTGGTGATTTGGGTGGGCCCAGAACTGACACCATGGCTAGCAGAGCCTTTGGCGACGCTCGCGCCACAGGCGGCACTGGTCAGCTTGCTGGATGCACCGGGTTGGACGCAACTAGATGTGCGCAACCTTAAAGATGACCAACACGACCATGAAGAGCACGGGCATGACGACGAACATGATCACGGCGACATCGATCCCCATGCATGGATGGACCCTGTTGTTGCTGGCGTCTGGGTGAACGCAATTGCTGCGCAATTGAGCAGCACCGATCCGGAGAATGCAGCGACCTACAGTGCGAATGCGGCGTCTGCAATTGCTGCACTGGATGAGTTGCAGCAAGGGATCGCAACTCAACTAAGCGGTTTAGCCGACCGCACTTATGTGTTGCCCCATGATGGTTATCAGTATTTTGAAACACGCTTTGGGCTGACCGCCCAAGCCGCAATCGCAGGTATTGATGCGCGCACACCTGGGCCTGCACAGGTCGCATCTTTGCGCGATAAAATGGCGGAAACAAATGTCGTTTGCGTCTTTAGCGATGCAGAGATCGGCGACCGGTGGGCTGCGGTAATTACCGAAGGCACTGATGCGAACACAGCCAATATTGATGGCGTAGGACGTGATCTGATCGCTGGACCTGCACTTTATGGCGACATGCTGACACGGCTTGCTGGCAATTTTGCAGACTGCCTCAAACCGCGCACTTAATCTGGATTGAGACCTATCCTACCTTAAAAATCGGTAGGCGCTCCGCCTTCGGCTTTGCGCCTATCGACAAATGCTTTGAGCTCTTCTTTCACGGCGACATCCATCGGAGGCTCCTCAAAGCTTGCGATAATATCTTTGAACGTGCCGTGGGCGCGTTCCGCAGTCCAAGTGCCGCCCGCAACCTCCCATGCCTCAAAATTGCGCCAGTCTGATACGATCGGTTGATAGAACGCCTCTTCGTAACGGTCTTGAGTGTGCTGGATGCCAAAGAAATGGCCGTTTGGCCCAACCTCTTTGATCGCATCAATCGCAATATCATCAGGGGTCGTGGCCACGATCTGCGGTTCCATATAGCGCTGGATCATCTGGATCAATTCGCAATCCATCACAAATTTCTCGGGGCAGGCGATCAATCCGCCTTCAAGCCAACCGGCCGCATGATAGACAACGTTTGTTCCCGATTGCACCGCAGACCAAAGGCTGTTTGACGTTTCCCACATCGCTTGCCCATCCGGCACATTGGCCGCACAGACACCCGAGGCGCGCATTGGCAAGCCATAGAACCGCGCCATTTGGCCAGTCATTTGCGTGGCGCGCATGTATTCAGGCGTCCCAAATGCAGGCGCGCCTGATTTCATATCCACGTTGCTGGTAAATGTGCCGATCACACAAGGTGCACCCGGGCGCACAAATTGGAACAAGGCAATCGCGCTGATCGCTTCGGCAATGGAAAGCGTTACCGCACCCGACATCGTCACCGGTGCCATTGCGCCCGCAAGCGTAAACGGTGTCACGATCACTGCCTGCCCACGCCTGACGCAGCGCAAGCATCCGTCAATCATCGGCACATCATGCTTGAGCGGCGAGGTTGAGTTGATGTTGGTGTACATATGCGGCTTGGAGACGAATTCTTCTTCGGTCAAACCACCCGCAATCTTGACCATTTCCATAACGTCTTCGACACGTTCCTGCCCCAGTGAATAGGCATGCGCGACCTTGTCGGTCAGGGTCATTTTGTCATAGACTACATCCAAGTGCCGTACCGACGCGTGGACATCAACAGGTTCAACCGGATAGCCGCCCGCAAAGTGGATACAGTTAAAATACTGGGTCAAACGTAGCAGGTTTGCGCATTGCGCCCGCGTACCAGACACTTTTTTGCCAATTTCCATGTCGTAGTAATTGGGAGGTGAAGACACGTTACCGAACAGGATATGCTTGCCCCCGATCGTGATCTTTTTGTCTGGGTTGCGCGGTGTGATGTCGAACTGCGCAGGCGCATGGCCCAACATCTCCATCACCCACTCGCGGCCCATGCGCACGTTGGTACCATTCACGGTGCAGCCTGCCTGCTTGAATAAGACCAATGCCTCTTCATTCAGGAATTCGATGCCGATATCTTCCAAGATACGCATCGCACCGTCGTGGATCGCCTGCACGCCCTCTGGTCCCAATGGTTCTGTCGGGCGGTCGGTATTTACGGGGATGCGCCATGGCATTTGCTCGATCGCTTCGGTGCCGCGCCTGTTTGCTGCACCTGCGCGTCCGCCACCGCGACGCCGTGTTTTACCTGTGTCAGCCATTTGTGCATCCCATCTTGTCTGGCGTTCAGCATTGCAAACTGATGCGGCCTTAGATGACGCGAAACCGACAAATGATGTCGGATTTAGTGCCCGAGCGGTATTTGCGTCTTTAACCATTGTGGTATGCTGCTGATACTGGCCAAGACCACGTCTGCGAATGGTGCCAATTCTTCTGCAGGCGCAGGCCCGGTCAAAACACCAATCGTGCGCATACCCGCCGTGCGACCTGCGTGAAGGTCATGTGTACTATCACCCACCATTACGCATTCTGTAGGCTGCAACCCCGTGTGATCGCAAAACGCCAGCAACTGCCCCGCTGCGGGCTTGCCACCAAAACCGCTGTCGTATCCGGCGATAAAATCGAACAGATCACTGATGTCTGCACGACCAAGGTGCGCGCGGGCGGGCGCCTCTGCGTCATTTGTCGCAATCCCCAGCTTCAGGCCTGCCGCGCGCAATTCGCCAAAATACGCCTTCAATGGCACGGCCTCGACTTGCGGCACTTGGGCAGCGGCGGCGTTCATCCTTCCCAAAAGTGCAGACCGGTCTAATTCCGGCAGCACTGTCATGATCTGGTCCGCCGTTTCCCCTGCAGTTGCCGCAATCACCACACTATCAGGGCGAAACAGGTTCGTGGCAGTGTCATAGCCCAACACCTCGGCCAACGGCGCAAATAATTCGGGCGTTCCGGTCGTTTCCGCCTCGAGCATACCCCGCGCCCAAGCCCCCCATGTCGCGTTGAAATCAAACAACGTGCCGTCTTTGTCGAAGATGATGCCTTTGATCATGGGGTATCCTTGTTGTTCATGCATTGACACCCGACCCTGCCCGCAAGACGGTGTCAATCAACATGTTAAAGCTTCGCTCTTACCGCTCGCGCCCAATGCATCTTGGGCCTTTCCCGCTTGAAAAACTGCGCCGTCAGGCGGCGTTTGATTTATCGGGACTGCCCCCGCAAAAGGGTTTGTCTTTTCGGAGACCCGAAGACCCGCGCAGCATCGTCAATGCAATGCAAGATTATCAAGCAATGCTGGACGCGACACGCGACGGCATGGTCAAGCGCGAGATCGCGGAAATTCCAGATGACCTGACCGAACGCGCCAACCACCTGAAAGCGTTCGGATATTACTGTGATGCCAGCATGGTCGGAACTTGCGCTATTCCAGCGCAGGCTTGGCTGGACACACCGCTCGCTAATCCAGACGTGAACCGCTTGGCTGACAAACTGCGCACCATGCAGCCTGCGTCATTGGCTGCTGGTATCGACGTGATCATGGCGGGCTTGCGCGAAAGCATGGCACTTCCACCTGTAGACTGCCGCCACCATACCCATGCTTTGGTGTTTCTTTACGATCACCCACGCGCCCCAAAACCGGATGAAACGGGGACCGATTGGATCAACGATGCGCTGCCGCAACGGGCCTGTTTGCGGGGGATGGAAACCGCCGTGACCATGGCAAGCTATATTCGCACATTGGGGTTTGAGGCGCGCGCGCATTCAATGGCCGCCACGGATGTTCATTTAGGAGCACTTGCTGCGCAATCTGGTTTGGTCGCATTGGAAAACGGCGTTTTGACAAACCCGTTTACAGGGGACCAGTTTGGGCTGGCCGTTGTCACGACGACTTTGACGATGGACCCCGATCAACCCATCGCACCGTTCCAAAAACCACCCAGCAGCTATCAATCCGGCCTTGGCACCCATGCCAAATCGGCCCGCACGCGCGACCCTTACGCGACCCGCGATTTCGCCAAAGGTCCGCATCCGTTCGAGACACTCAAGCGGGTCGCAGAGCCCACAACCTACATTGACCGCCCGAATGTGGCGCGGGTTCCAAAACGCGCCAATATGTTTGCCCGCGCCTTGTTCGGCGACATGGGCAAGGCGGTTCAGGATGCCACCAAGAACGGCAATTATGTACGAAAATCAGCCTCAGCCTATGCGTTTCGGCCTTCTCTTGGCGCATTTGTCTTGCTGCAAGATGGCGATGCAGCGTCGGTGCAAACCACAGACAGCCCTGAAAGCAACGCTGCGAATATCAAGGCCGCACTCTACTTTTTAGGTGTCGATGCCGTGGGCCTGTCGGCCTGCCCCGACTGGACCTACTACAGCCACGACGCAACAGGTGCGCCGATCACGCCCTACCACGACAACGCCATTTCCATGATCATCGACCAAGGCCATGAGACGATGGAGGGCGCTTCTGGCGATGATTGGATCGCTTGCGCCCAATCCATGCGCGCCTATCTGCGGTTTTCGCTTCTTGGTGGCGTGCTGGCGCAGCACCTACGCAATCTTGGCTACACAGCGCGCGTGCATTCGGTGATGGATGACGAGGTTTTGCATCCCCCTCTGCTCTTGCTGTCTGGCTTAGGCGAAGTCAGCCGCATTGGCGAAGTCATCCTGAACCCCTTTCTTGGACCGCGCCTCAAATCCGGTATCGTCACGACGAACATGCCGATGGCCCATGACAAACCCATCGACTTTGGTCTGCAAAAGTTCTGCGAGGCCTGCAATAAATGCGCCCGCGAATGTCCCTCGGGGGCGATCACGGCAGGGCCAAAACTGATGTTCAATGGCTACGAGATTTGGAAGTCCGACAGCCAAAAATGCACGACGTACCGTGTGAGCCAAAAGAACGGCGCGATGTGTGGACGTTGTATGAAAACCTGCCCTTGGAACCTTGAAGGGCTGTTCGCTGAAGCGCCGTTTCGCAAACTTGCAATGGCAGTGCCACAAGCCGCTAAAGCGCTAGCCGCTTTGGATGATAAGCTAGGCAAAGGCACGATCAATCCAGTCAAAAAGTGGTGGTGGGACCTTGAGATGGAAGACGACGGTGCCTACCGCCCTGCCCGTCATCCGGTGAACGCGCGGAGTTTGCAAAAAGACCTGAAACTGACTTTCGCGGATCAAACCCTGGCCGTCTATCCCGCACCACTTGCACCCCCGCCCTACCCGTGGCCCGCACCTATGGACCGCGAGGCTGGCATCGCCGCTTATGAAGCTATGATTCCCGCCGATAAGCACCGTGAACGCCGCGCAGCTGGGATAGCACCAGAGCATGTGTACATCCCCGTCAAAGGCGACGCCCCTGTCATTCCGGTTGTTATTTCGTCGGTCACAACGATGACTGATGCGGTTACAAAATACGAATTTTCGCGACCAGATGGCGGCGACCTTCCCGCCGCTACAGCAGGCGCACACATTGATGTCCTCGTCGCACCAGAGTTCTTTCGTCAGTATTCGTTAAGCGGTGATCCCGCTGATCGCAGCAAATACCAAATCGCAGTGCTGCGCGAAGACGCAGGCCGTGGTGGATCAAAGCTAATGCACCGGATATTCAGCGAAGGGCGGCGGGTCTATATCTCGCCTCCGATAAATCATTTTCCATTGGTTGAAGATGCTCCAAAGACCCTGCTGATGGGAGGCGGGATTGGTGTGACGCCAATGATTGCGATGGCGCATAGGTTGCACGCAATAGATGCGGATTTTGCGCTGCATTACAGCATATCAAACCGAACCAATGCAGGGTTTCTTGATGATCTTGCAAACGTCCCTTGGGCTTCAAACGTTCATTTGCATATCTCGCAAGATGGTACACGCGCGGACCTTTCCGCGATCACCAAATACGCGGACGGCGCGCATATCTACACCTGCGGGCCCGACGCATATATGTCTGCCGTCATGGACGCGGCAGCCACCAATGGCTTTCCCGAAGACGCCCGCCATCTTGAGTACTTCGCAGTGCCAGAGCAGCCAGAGTTTGAGAATTACCCATTTACTCTCTCACTCAACGATGGTCGCCAGATCGCCGTGGGTGAAGACCAGTCAGCATCAGACGCATTGATCGCAGCGGGCGTGCATGTGGATGTGAAATGCGCGGATGGGCTGTGCGGTGTTTGCAAATGCGGGGTCGTATCAGGCGATGTTGAACACCGCGACTTTGTTCTTTCCAAACGCCAGCAAGAGGGAGCGATGATCCTGTGTCAAAGCCGCGCTGCAAAGGCCGGTGCGACCCTTAAAATTGACCTTTAAGTCCACTCTGTTTGTTCGGTTCCCGGCAGCGCATAGCGGGCACGCAACGGTTTATCATAGCCAAGATCGACACTATCGCAAAACGCGATGATCCACGCATCGTCCATCGTCAAGAACTCTAGAATAGATGCCTGAAACGCGGGATCGGTGGCGCGGTCACGCATTTCATCTGTGCTGCCACCCGTGGCCCCTAGAAAGATCGGGCAAAGTTCGTCGTTGCCTGCCAACCATGCCAAGGCCTGAAGGGCAATAATCTCGGCTTCTTGCTGCTGCACGGGCAATCCTCATTGTGTTAGAAACTGTTTATTAACCAATACCGCAGAAAATGCATCCCAGGAATTGAGGGTCTCCCTCAGAAAGGATGTTGTTCATGCCTGCGCGAATATTGATCTTGGATGCGGTCGCGACCAACCGGATCGTGCTGAAGGTGAAAATGCAGGCCGCACAGTTCGCGGTTGACGTTTGCTCAAACCGCGCCGAAGCCGAAAGCGCTATGGCCAAAAACCGGCCTGATCTGATTTTGCTGAACCTGACCTGCCCCAACGAGGATATCCACGGGTTTTGCAAAGATTTGCGCAGTGCGGTCAATACGGCCGCCGTCGCAATCATTGCCTTGGGGACGCCCGACACGGTCAAAGCACGTTTCGCTGCCCTTGATGCGGGCGCGGATGATGTGATGCCGCGACCCATTAACGACACGCTTTTGTTGGCGCGCATTCGCAATTTATTGCGCGTTCGCAGCGCGGGACAAGAACTGGTCTTGCGTGACAGCACCAGCCGTGCGCTTGGATTTGAAGAGGCGCGCCGCAGCTTTGAGACACCCGCCAACGTCGCCTTCGTCACACCAATACCGGACATTCATGCCGAAATGATCGACGCATTATCCCAAAGCTTTGGCAAACCCGTCAGCGTGACCACCCCCGATGCTACACTTGCCGCAAAGTCGCTGTCACATCCCCCGGACCTGTTGATCATCGATGCCACAGCGGTGCCGCACAACGAACGCGCTTTGTTTGGCCTCGTGTCTGACTTGCGCTCGCGCGCAGGAACGCGCCTGTCGGGGCAGTTGATCATCACACCCGCAGACGAGCCAGAGGTCACCGCGCTATTCTTGGATTTAGGGGCTGATGATGCGGTATCCGCCGATGTTTCACCGGCAGAAATTGGTTTGCGTGCCAAAGGATTGATCGCCCGAAAACAACAAACAGATGCACTGCGCGCCACGGTGCGCAGTGGATTGCATGCCGCTATAACGGACCCTTTGACTGGTCTTTATAACCGCCGCTATTTAGAACCCCATTTGGCGCGCATGGCCGAACATGCGGCGGAATCTGGGCGCGGATTTGCCGTCATGATGCTGGATATCGACCACTTCAAGGCGGTCAATGACGCTTACGGACATGCGGCGGGCGACAAGGTTTTGATGCAAACCGCCGAAAGATTGCGTGAAAACCTGCGCGCAATTGATCTGGTCGCGCGCGTCGGTGGAGAAGAGTTTTTCATCGCGATGCCCCGCACTTCGGTTAGGCAGGCTAAACTAGCCGCCGACAGGTTGCGGCGCACGATCCACAACTCACTGTTTGATGTAGGCGAACCACATGCGTCTATCCATGTCACCATCTCAGTCGGGGTAGCCGTCAGCGATCAAAACGGGCTTGATGTATTTCCGTTAAAAAAACTGTGCGATTGCGCCGACAAAGCGCTTTATGTGGCCAAGTCTGCGGGACGCAATCAGGTCGCGATGGGAAAATCAGCCGCCTGAAGGTCGCCGTGAACGCGGGCGCGCCTTTGACAATTCTTGCTGCAACTGATCCGCAAATTCTTGGCGTCGCGCGGATGACATCTGTGCAATTGTGTCCAGTAACGCGTCTTGCGCTTTGCTTTGCACATTGGACATTTGCGCGTTTTGTGCGTCAAGGAACCCGCGCAATGCTTCGGGTACGAATGGTTCTGCCTTAAGCGCATCAACCATGCCGTTCACACGCCCGCGCAAATCAACATCACGCAAGACACGGTCCTGACGCAGGCTGCGGCCCACGTCGCGGCGTTCTTGCGGGGAAAGTGCGCGTGCAATCGGGCCGATGCCAAGATCAAAGCTGCGCGGAGGCCCATCTCCAAAACGGCCTGAGGCCATTGACCCGACAACCATCCCGGCCACCGCCAAATTTAGCGCCAAAGAGCATACCAAGATGACCTTCCAAAGGCGGCTAGGTCGGGCAGCTATCTTATCTCGTTCAGCCATCTGCCAAAACCCCTGTCTCAAACGCAAACCCTGTTGTGAACAAATCAACGCTCACTTCGTCGCCCATCATGGACGCGGTTAAATCCTGCATTGAACTGGGCGGGGCAACCCCGATCCAGATACCTGCAACGGTCGCTGCAGCCAGTCCACTTACTGCAGGCCAACCACCCAATGCATCCATTGCCCGCGCCCATAGCCCGCTGGCGACAGCCGCTTGTTTTGGCTGCATCGCAGCCTGCACATTGTCCGCATCCGCCAACACGCGCGCCATCAAAGCATCGCTTGGCTGCACGTCTGCTGCACGCGCTTGCGCGAATAGATCGTCAAGCATGTCATCATTCGGGTTGGTCATCGTCATACCCCAGTTCTGCCTTTCGCCCTGCCATAAGGTCGGCAAGAGCGCGTTTTCCGCGTGCTGTAAGACTTTCCACGGACCGCACGCTGATGTCCATGATTTGCGCAATATCGGGGTTGGATAACCCCTCGAGGTGTCGCAGCGACACCGCTTGCGCCTGTCTATCCGGTAGCTGCGCCAAAGCATCCGATAGCGCCGTCATCCGTGCCCGCGTTTGCATTTGTTCGGGGACACTTGGCGCGTCGTCCAAGGGTTCAGCCACTTGATCCAGCGACACTGCCCCCCGCCGCTTGCGCAGCCTGTCCGTGCAAAGATTTGCTGTCACGCGGTACAACCAAGTGCTGACTTGTGCCTCATTTTGCCGCCAGTCAGGAGCCACCTTCCATAGGCGCATCATCGCATCTTGGGCGACGTCTTCTGCCTCTGAAGGGTTACCCAGCATACGCGTGGCCTGCGCCAAAACCCGTGGCAACAGGCGCACAGTCAAATACCGCGCTGCCTGCCCGTCGCCATTGGCGAAAGCAATCAACAGCGCTTCGTCTGGGGCACCCGAAAACGGGTCTTGCGATTGGGTCATCTGTGTTTGTGCTAGCCCGATTGGTGTTCGCTGGCAATCGGCTGGGGGCCACACGCCCCCAGCCATTCGATACTTTAGCCACGATCCCGCTTGCCACCACCACGTTCGCCGTGGCGTTCCTTGGCTGTGTCG
>RCNF010002849.1_pt1 | contig 11390 bp, 9 predicted proteins | sample 2041311 | NCBI WGS metagenome assembly RCNF01 (sample SAMN09708228, study PRJNA481090) | Marine sediment metagenome, whole genome shotgun sequencing project. | biome: marine sediment; feature: ocean; material: sediment; isolation source: Sewage treatment plant 2 marine sediment (STP2) ... | reverse complement strand
TGGCGGACTTTGCACATTGATGGTGCCGTCGTGGTTTTCGGCGATTTTACGCACCATGGCTAGTCCCAGGCCGGTGCCCCGCTCGCGGGTGGTGTAAAAGGGCTCGAAAATTTTTTCCTGAACGTCCGGATCAATTCCCGGACCGTTGTCTTCGACTTGGATTTCCAGCCCTTCGCCGTCATGGGAGAATGCCGTCCGGATCTTTAAAGCGCCTCCCGTTTCCATGGCGTTAACAGCATTGAGCATCAAATTGAGCAAGGCCTGGGTGACCTGGTTTGGGTCCAGCCACATGGGTGGTATGCCGGTTTCACAATCAACGTGGATTTCAACGCCATGGTCTTTCGCATCGGCGGATACCAGGGAAACCACATGATCGATGAGATCAGGAAGCATGGTGGATTCCGCCTCCAGCGTCATGGGCCGAGAAAAATTGAGCAGGTCGGTCACGACGTGGTTGATACGGTCGATCTCACGCACCATCACATCGGCATATTCCCGTTCGGGGGTTTCCTTGTCGTGACCCCGGCCGAGAAGGTAGGCAAACCCGCGGATGGAACTGAGCGGGTTGCGGATTTCGTGAGCCACCCCGGCGGCCAGTCGGCCGACGGCCGCCAATTTTTCAGTGCGCTGCACCTGTTCTTCAAGCCGTTTGATTTCGCTCATATCCCTGATCACGACCACCGCGCCGCTGGGACTGCCGGTTTCATCCTGGATGGGCGTCACGGTCAACATCAGCGGCAGCCAATTCCCCTTGCCCCGCTGATAACTGATCTCCCGGTTCATCACGGGCACGCCCTGGTGGATCGTCCGGGCGATACCGGTTTCCTGAAAGTCGAAAACTGTTTTCAGGTCGAGGTGGTCGATGGTCGTTGCCGGCATGCCCAGCAGAGACAGCGCCTGCTGATTCCAGGAGACCACCTTTCCAGCGGTGTCGATGCTCAACACGCCGTGGGCCATGCTGGCGAGCACCTGCCGGGTGTAGTCCCGGGTTTCCTGCAGGGTCCGGCTGAGCAGGTAATAGCTTCGGATCACGATAAAAAAATAGATCACTCCGCCACCCAACGCCAGAACGATTCCGCCCATGATCATGGCATGCTGCAGGTCCGACTGCCGGGCGGCTTCATAGGCCGCCATGGTCATTCCCAGGTACACGGTAGCCCGGGAATGACCATGCGTCGGTGATACGTTTGCGGGATCTCCGGACGATGGCAGGGTGGCGGGCAGATGGATGCCCATGGGCGCAAAGGGCTTGGCCACCTCATAAACATGGACGCCGTCAGCCAGCCGACGAACCCGAGCGCGGACATCTCCGGCCCGCTCGAAATCAGGGCGCCACAGGGCCCGGGTACCTTCCAGGGAGGGGATGGAGTGGTGAACCACCTCGCCGGCAGCGTTTACCAGGTAAAGGTAGTTGACGTCGCCGGACCTGCCGATTTCGTGGACCAGATTCCCGATGGCATCCTTGCCGGCCATCTGCATCATCATGCCGGCCCGGGCTCCGGCTTCCAGGGCATTGATCAGGGTCAGGGCCTGGCGCCGGACTGTTTGCATGGCGGCGTCTCTTTCCCGGTTCAGGTTCCGATAGGTGGAGACGCTGATAAAGACCAGCAGCAGCAGAACGATAAGAAGAATGGTAAGGGCCGTCAGATAGAGATGTCGACGGGGGACGACGGTCATGGCCGGACTGTTCCCTTCTTTGAAGGTGGTCGCTTGAGCCGATAAAGCGTTTCGAAAAGAATAATACGGCAACGGTCTAAGTGCAAATTTTTTACGCACCTAACCGATAAGGGGGCAGTGATGGGAACAGATTTACACCGCTGAGTTCGCATAGGACGCAAAGAAAGGAAAATGTTCTAGAACATATCTCAAAAAAAGTCTAAGTGCCCATGGCGGCGTTATGAAACGGCTCAACATGCTCACATACTACCTGTATGCTGCGCTTTCTCGCCGTTGCATGCCTTGCCCTGAACCCTGATTCTTATTTTTGAGATACGTTCTAATAAAATAATGATCTCTGCGGTCTCGGCGAACTCCGCGGTTAATAAAAACACCCGGAAAACGTAGTAAGAAAGGGTGTTAAAGAAATGTGTGTAATTCAATGAGATGACAGTTGTTTATGCTGGAAAAGCCCCTATAAGGAGGTAGATCATCGCCAAACAAACTACTTCCAAAAGGAGCTTTTCACATGCACCGCAAAGATATCAAGGCCCAGATTCGTAAGCAACTGAAAACTGAATTTCCTAATTGGCAACGTTTCAACAGAAAAGAAAAAAAGCAGATTGCCCGCAAAGTGTTGGCCGAGGTTGTTGACAGCTACGCTTTTCCTAAACAAATCGCGACACCTGTGACGGAGCTAATTGGCTTATCAGACCAGCAGCCGACAAAGGGAATCATGACGATTGAGCAAATGGCTGGTTTTGTCGAGACGCATGAATCCGATAGGTTGCTCAATCAATGCGTGCATCAATTTAATGAGCATCAACGTAACAGCAAAAAAAATTAATCGGCATTTAGTCGGGTTGGTTTTGTTTAGTATATTGTTAGTTTTACTTGGATGGAAACACCATACCATATCGTTGATCCAGGTTGGGCTAATGGTGGGAGGGATTGGGCTGGTAGCGGTAGTTCTAATGCCCATTCTTACTCGCAAGAATAGTTTCCTCGGCAACCCCGAGAAAGTAATCAGTACATACGATTTCACTTACACCGGTATATGGGTTATTGTCTGGAAGTGCTTGTTAATTTTTATCGGCCTCCTGGCATTTATAGAGGGTTTTTTATGCCTCATTAGCATCTTACTGAACATTTTTGCTATTTAGAAGCCTAACCAGCTATCCATTATATCCTCGGAGTGGTGCCATCGATTTCTCTAACAACTCTGAATGATGTAAAAATTCTCAAAATCGTTTCAGCTATACCGAGGAAAGCGGGTGTAACCCTTTGACATTGGGGAGGTGATGTGGGTCACACCCACCCCGGCAGCAGCAGGAGGAGGTGTCCTGCAAAGCGGGTTGGGCAGATTATAGGTTTTCGGCATCAATGATTCTATGTTAATTAAAATCTCACGAAACCAATACTCGTATCAAATCTCAGAGAGTAAATCACCATCGCGTATCATGGAAGCAAGGGTTTTAATGTCGCCATCCAACTGGCGGTCCGATTCGACGAATGAGACTTTATTGCGTATAGCCTTGTGAACAAGACCGGTTCCCTGACCGAGCCGTTCATGGCCATCAGGCCTTAAATCGATCGCCTGGATAGCCGTAAGCAATTCGATGGCGACAATATTGATAGTATTGTCGATTATTTCTAAAGTATGGCGCGCCGCATTTGCTCCCATGCTGACATGATCCTCTTGATTTGCACTTGATGGAATGGAGTCTACACTGTCTGGATGTGCCAACGTTTTGTTGTCAGAAACCAACGCGGCAGCGGTGTACTGAGGCATCATCAATCCCGTGTTCAGCCCAGGAGACTTCACAAGCATAGCGGGTAGGCCGTTGTTCAACTCGGGCGTTACCATCCGGAAGGTACGCCTTTCTGAAATGTTCCCGATCTCAGCTACGGCAATACCCAGGAAATCAAGCCACATGGCAATTCCTTCACCATGAAAATTGCCTCCAGAGACTGCAATAAAGGGCTCTTTACCGGAGTCATTCTTAAAAATTAGCGGGTTGTCGGTGGCACCATTTAAAAGTGGTTCGATATTGCCGCGCACAAATTCCAGGGTATGTCTAATAGGGCCCAACACTTGAGGTGTGCATCTCAACGTGTATGCATCTTGAACCCGCTCTGGTTCAGAATCCACCAATTGGCTTCCCCGAACGAGTTTTCGTATGTTGGCTGCGGTTTGAACCTGACCGGGGAGGCGATTTACTTTTTGAAGTTGGGGGTGAAAGGCTGCTGAAAGGCCCGTTAACGCCTCAAGGCTCAATGCGGCAGCTATTTCGGCATTAGCGAGTAACCTCATGGCACGCTGAATAGCAATTGCTCCTGCAGAAATCATAAATGTAGTCCCATTGCATAGGGCCAGCCCTTCTTTAGCCTCAGGTTTTACCCGTGTTATCAAAGCCTTATGCATGGCCTCAGCACCACTCATGAGTTCTCCGCGATAATACGCCTGGCCGCTGTATCCTCCGTCTCCATCTTCGACATCGCGGGTCAGGACGACTGCCATGTGAGCCAAAGGCGCCAGGTCACCACTGGCCCCCAGAGAACCTTTTGAAGGAATAAAAGGTGTTACACCCGAATTGAGCATATCTAAAAGCGTCTGCACCAGCAACGGTCTGACACCGGAGTGACCACTGCACAAAGTATTGGCGCGCACCAACATCATGGCACGCACGATTTCAACCGGTAATCCTGGTCCGACGCCCACCAAACAGGCAAGGATTACGTTACGCGACAGCTTGGCTGCTTCCTCAGGAGCGATTCTTACATTTGAAAGCGGGCCGAAGCCGGTGTTAATCCCGTATATGGTTTTATCGTTGTTAGCTACGGTTTCCTTGATCCAATCCTGCGATACATGCAAACCCTTTTTAACCGCTTCGGAAAGTGGCGCCACCCGTGCGTTATAACAGGCCACATCGATAAGTTGATCAATGGTCAGCGAATGACCATCTAGTGCAATAATGCTCATTATTTTCTCCTGCCGTTGTCAAAAAGGACCCGGCCGGTTTTAATTACCGACACTACCGGATTATGATCCAAACGGTATATCAGGTGCTCAAATTCCGGGATATCCCAGATTTGGAGGTCAGCTTTTTTACCTTTTTCCAGACTTCCGATGTCCGCATCGCGTCCGATGGCTTTAGCTGCACCCATCGTCGCTGCAAGAAGAGCTTCTTCCAGAGACATCCCATGGTTTCGGCAGGCCAGCAGCATGACAAATCGCATCGATTCGGTCCAGTTACCCGGGTTTAAGTTGGTTCCCAGGGCAAGGGTCATACCGGCCTCTATCATTTTACGAGGTACAACGGGTCGGTGATGGGCAACGGCAAAATCCAGTGCCGGAAGCACCACCCCGACGACTCCCGCCTTGGCCATGGCTATCATTTCCAGGGGAGATGTGTAGTTCAGATGGTCGGCAGAAATCGCCCCCAGTTCAGCTGCCAGAGCGGACCCACCGATTCCCGAATACGCATCCGTATGAATTTTGGCCCTCAGCTCATGGCGGATCCCAGCCTCAAGTATCCGGCGTGATTCCTCTGCAGTATAATAACCGTCATCGCAATAAATGTCACAAAATTCTGCCAGCCCCGATTCTGCCACCTCGGGAATCATCTCGTGAATCAGGGTTTCGATGTATCGATTCCGCTCGGACTGCCGGTTACGGTCGATCTCCGGTGGAAAGTCATGGGCACCCAGAAAAGTGCTGACGATATCGATGGACTGGGCAGCGGATAGCCGTTGGTTGACCCGCAGCATTTTCAGTTCGTCCGTGCGGTTGATCCCATAACCGCTTTTGCTCTCTACGGTGGTTGTGCCATGGCGCAGCATACGGGTCAACCGATCCATTGCGCCGTGGAATAAGTCGTCCTCGGAAGCCTCCCGGGTCATCGCGATGGAAGCCGGGATGCCGGTATCAATACCCATGGCCTCGATCTCGGCCGTTGATCGGGTCATTTTCAGAGCGAATTCCTTGGCCCTGGATTTTCCAAAAATCAAGTGAGTGTGGCAATCCACAAACCCCGGTGCCACGATTTTCCTCGAGGCATCGATCACTTTTGCCCCGGTCATATCCACCTCGGCCTCCACCCGATTGGCCGGACCGACAGCCAGAACCCAACCGTCCTTAGCGGCCAGCACGGCGTCAGGTATGCGTCCCAGCCGGTCGGTACCATTGGCCACGCAGGTGATGATCTCCGCTGCACCTGTTATGTAAAGATCAGCGCTCAGTTTAGCATTCATATCCGTCACCTACTCCCCTGACCAACCAATAAGCGCATTCTCCAATACCTGATCCATGGAAAAGTCGTGGGCCTGCAGGTAATAGCGCATGGTCTGGGCCATCGCCCCCATGGGCACCGGGCCGACCAATTCGCTTTTGACCACGTTGACTCCGTAGCGGGCGGCCTCACGTTTAACCGCCTCCATCACCATGGGGATAGGCGTCTTTTCGTAGTGGACCAGGTTCATGGATACCTGTACCTGGCCCTCGGCCTGAAGGGCCAGGCCGATGCCGCGCACATGGCGGAAACCGCCGTTGATGTGGCGCACACTCTTGGCGATGCTCATGGCCATGTCAAGATCGGTGGAAGCCAGGTTGATGTTCAAGGCCACCAAGGGAAAGCGCGAACACACCTGGATGGAGCCAGTCTTGGGAACAAACTGGCAAGGACCCTCGTCCGGAGCGTAAAATGGGTCCTGGAGCTTCTCTTCCAGCGTCTCGTACTGCCCCTTGCGAACCTTGGGCAGGCTGACCCGATCCTGACTGGTGGCCGCATCTTCATAAAAATAGACAGGCACCTCAAGTTCCTGGCCGATCCACTTGCCGAAATCCCGGGCAATGGCCACGGATGCTTCTTCGGTAATACCGCGAACCGGAATGAAGGGCACCACGTCCACCGCGCCCTGGCGGGGGTGAGAACCCTTGTGCTGGGTCATGTCGATCAATTCCACTGCTGTTTTCACCAGGTTCTTACTGGCGTCCACCACAGCCTGCGGTGCGCCGATGTAGGAGATGACCGAGCGGTTGTGGTCGGCATCCGACGAGTAATCCAGCAGCATGACGCCGGGAGCGTTTCTGACATTGTCGACGACCTTTTCAACTACCGACAGGTCGGTGCCTTCGCTGATATTGGGTACGCACATCAAGGCTTGCATAGCATTTTCCCTTTTTTGAATTTTTTATGGATTGACTGAAACCGACCCGCGGCAAGCTGCGGGGAATGATTTGCCTGACGAAGAGGCATTGCGTCAGATTAGGATTAATTATCCATTTTCAGTTCACTCGCCGCCGCTGTTCAAAATTGCTTCCAGCTTGGATTCCAGATTTCTGACCAAAAGATCATCTTTTAGGTAGGGAAGATTGACTCTCACATTGGCGGCACACCCCTTCAGGCCAGCTCCTGCCAAATGCCTGGCACATTCCAGATCGGATGCCGTGGTAGTGTTGTAGCTTTTCTCCAGCCTGGCACACATTATCAACACCTCGCTGCACAAAGTGGCATTTTGCAAAGGCACTTCGGCGCAACGCGTCATGCCATCCTTAATGGCCCGACTGCGAGCCATCTTCTCCTCATCGGTGCCCTTGGGCATGCCGAAGGCTGCACTGACCACCGCGAAAGCCTCCGAGTCCTTGCTGCCGCCATCAAAAAGTTTGCGGCAGAGTGTCTCCGCCTGGGTAGCGATGGCTTCATAGTGTTCGGTCGGTGCCAGATCTGTTTTACCCATGGAGAGACGGGCCACCATACCTGCAAGCCCGGCAGCCATGGCTCCGGCGATACTCGAGGCGCTGCCGCCGCCGGTGCTGTTGTCGGTGGCATCCATCACTTTTAAAAAAGCATTGATTTTTTTATCCAAGTCCCATGCCTCCTCGTTTTTTCATCCAATCAAACATGTCAAATTTTTTCCGATAGGCGCGAATCTGTATTTTTAGATTCGCCAAAACCCACCGGATTAATCCACACGCGTCAACCCCAAATAGGCATCGATCATATTGCCGGTATTTCTCGCATCTTCGGCAGAGCCTGCCCACGCCACTCGGCCGCTTTCAAGGACGATAATGTCGTCGGCCACTTCCAGTGCTCGCTGAGTGGACTGCTCGACGACGATGATTGCCATCCCCTGGGCTTTGAGCATATCCGGAGCCGCATAACAGGTATCGATGACCTTCGGCATCAGTCCCAAGCTGAGTTCGTCAACAAGGAGTAGTTCAGGTTGACTCATCAAGGCTCGGCCGATGGCCACCATCTGCTGCTCCCCATCGGGGAGCGCATCCGATTAGTCTTCCTTGGTATGTGGACCGCGGCGCAGCTGATGCCCGCCTTCGGGACCAAAGGTGGCATTCGGGCTCCACCAAAGTGGGATTTTAATACTCTCTTTAGTCAGCTTGCCACGGCCTTCGGCCACTTCGCGAGCGGTCTCGTAACCGGCCTGTGCATGCCGAACCACCCCGATACCCGAATCGGTTGTCATACAAGCTTCCAGACGGAAATCGGCCATTTCTGTGCCGTCAGCTATCATGGTGACGCCGGTATGGACCGCTTCGCCCATGGAGTAGTTGGCCTGAATGGCGATCAGGTCGCACATGGCCGCGCAGTTGAGCAGCCCGTTTAGCATTGGCCAATCGGAGATCAAATCGCCGCCATCCTTCATTTTCTCGGACTCGAATGTAGGATTGACGATGGAGCCGGAATCCAGATTGTCTCGTGAAAACGCCACCGGGCCTTTGACTTCGCCTTTTTTAATCAGATCGTTGACGGCCAGGGCAAATGCTTTGCGTTCACCGAAACCAAGGTAGCATACGCGTGCCGGCAGAGCTTCGATGGGCAGATGTTTCCGGGCAAGGTTGATCCACTTGACGGTCAGTTTATCCTCCAGGAACATCTCCAGGACGAGGTCGTCCAAGCGGGCCAGATCGGAAGCTTCTCCAGAGATACAGGTCCAGCGGAACGGGCCGCGGCCTTCGCAGAACAGCGGCCGGATGTACTCGACCACGAACCCGGGGATAAACATGGCTTCGCTTTCAGGCATGCCTGCATCACGGCATTCTTTTCGGATCGACGTGCCGTATTCGAAGACATGAACATTTTCCTTCTTATGAAAGGCGTTCATGGCTTTGAGTTGTTTGATCATGGATTCCCGCGCTTTTTGAAAATAAAGATCACGGTCCTTGACGCGAAGTTCATCAGCCTCTTTTGCGGAATGGTCTTCGGGGATGTACGACAGCGGATCGTGGCACGGGCACATTTCGGTCACGATGTCCGGCTCGAAGCCTTTTTCGTAGGCTTCCCAGAACAATGTGGCAGCATTGCCGACGACACCGATGGCAAGGGCTTTTTTCTCTGCGGAGGCTTTTTTAGCCATCTCAATGGCCTCATCCAGGTTCTTGGCCTTGACATCGGTAAAACCAATCTTGATTCGTTTATCGATTATTTCTTCCTGAACATCGATGTCGATGCAGACACCACCGTGCATGCTCATGGCACGGGGTTGATTGGCGCCCATGCCGCCATGCCCAGCAGTCAACAATATGCGTCCGGCCAGGGAGCCTCCAAAATGCCGATCGGCGATGGCGCCAAGGGTTTCAAATGTACCTTGAATCACTCCCTGGGTGCCGATGTATTGCCACGGCGCTGCGGTGTACTGGGCGTAAATGGTCAGGTTCTTGTCCTGCAGGTCGTAGAAGGTTGGCCAATCCGCCTTCATGATGTTGGTGGTAGCCATCACCACGCTCGGCGCATACTTGTGGGTTTTGAAAATCGCTACCGGCATGCCGGATTGAACCACCAGCGTTTCATCATCTTCCAAATCCTTCAACGATTCGACGATCGCATGATAAGATTCCCAATTGCGGGCGCACTTGCCGATACCACCATAGACCACCAGGTATTCAGGTGCCTCGGCATTTTCCATATTGTTTTCAAGCATCCGCAAAATGGTTTCTTGTTTCCAGCCCTTGCAGCGCAAGGTGTCACCGCGTTGTGCTTTGACTTCGTACAAAATTTCGGGCTTCATGAATTCCTCCTTGTTGATCGAGAGATAGAAAAAAGCTTGATTAATGCTTAAAATGTAGCTACATGTGTAAACAAGTTCGGACAACCATGTCAACAAAAAATTGCGTCCATACTAAAATTTTCTGAAATCCCTTGACCGTGATAACGACCAGCGTGTAGTAAATTGATCGATGAAATTTAGAATGTTTAGTGATTTTGAGATTATAGGCAGGACACCATCGACATGATTACAAATGTAAACAGTGAAAATGGCTACCAGAACGAGGGAATGGGTGTCGCCGACACGTCGATGTCGCCGCTTTTCCAACAGGTGAAAACCCACATTGTCCAGCGTATCGAAAGTGGCGAATGGGCATCAGAATCCCGAATTCCATCCGAAAAACAGCTTGTCGAACAATTCAGCATATCACGCAGCACCGCCCATCGCGCTCTACGTGAACTTACCGTCGAAGGGTACTTAGTTCGGGTTCAAGGCGTCGGAACGTTTGTCGCTCCCCGTAAACCCCATTTTACCTTGCTAGAAATACGCAGTATCGCCGATGAAATCACGCGATGCGGGGGAACGCACAGTTGCGATCTCCACCTCCTGGTCGAAGAGAAGGCTTCGTTGCACCTGGCACTTGAGATGGAACTACGAGAAGGCACCCCGATTTTTCATTCTATTATGGTGCACCGAAATAACGGCCAACCGGTCCAACTGGCAGACCGGTATGTAAATCCGGTAATGGCCCCCAATTACCTCAAACAGGATTTTACTCGAATAACACCGAGTGAGTACCTGTTTCAAATGGGACCATTGACGGAAGCAGAACATACCATCAAGGCCGTGGCCCCAGATGAGAAAACGAGAAATCTGTTAGAGATGCCCCAAGATGAGCCATGTTTAGTAATCCACCGCAGAACCTGGTCAAATCGTATCGTTGCAACAAAAGCACTTTTGATTCATCCGGGTTCGAGATTCCGACCGAGCGGACGATTCATACCATCTTCCAGCATGAACCCGATTGTCAGCTAACTAAAAAATTCAAACATACTGATCATCTTCGCTGGCTCTATGGAGTATGTTCTGCGAAATGACCAATCATCGTGTTGGAACTGCGATTCGGTTTCCTTTGGTACACGTTACAAACCTGCTTCCTGGAACGGTGCAGATAGCTGCTATCTGTACAAAACGTCCTGCTGAAAAATGAGGGACCACAATATCTGGGGGTTGGCCTCTTCTGAAAATTTGTTGGATTTGAAATTGATATCACAGGCGAAAAGTGATGGAAAATATTTCTGATACAGCTCCAACTTATCAAAATTTTGAAAGCTGCCTGAATATTTGTGATATACTCCTAAGCTCTGATGTGATTTTTTATTCTATCAATTGAATTGCGGGCCAAATAAGATTAAAATATAGTTAATCTGTGACCAAAATTGTGCCTATTTTTAATGATATCTATTAATTTAAAAGGATTTTCAGTGACATCCGAGCTGAAATAGTGGTCAAAGAAAAAGCATATAATTTTATCATTTTACATCATTTCAAATAACACATAACAATTTGTAATAATTGTTTTTTATTGGGTTCCGACTCCCGCCGCCTCCACCATTTGTACTTTATTTTTTATCAATGATCATTGATGAACTCGTAAAAAGTTGCATTTCCGACGGCTTCGTAAAAAGCCCGAGATCAAGGCTTGCAAATCCCGAGGAATGAGGCGTACT
>RCNF010001806.1_pt1 | contig 11390 bp, 9 predicted proteins | sample 2041311 | NCBI WGS metagenome assembly RCNF01 (sample SAMN09708228, study PRJNA481090) | Marine sediment metagenome, whole genome shotgun sequencing project. | biome: marine sediment; feature: ocean; material: sediment; isolation source: Sewage treatment plant 2 marine sediment (STP2) ... | reverse complement strand
CCGATTTTTTCGTGCACTTTTTCAGGATTTTCTCCAAGCTCACCTAAATCACCCAAAACAAATACAGTGTTTTTTCTTTGCGCGAGCACATCAAGTGCCGCTGCGACAGAGTCTGGATTTGCATTGTAAGTATCATCCAGAATCTGTGAGTTATTAATGCCAGCGACTGGAGCAAGACGCCCCTTAACTGGCAACATGGATTCCAAACCTTTGACTATCGTCTCCAGCTTGATCCCCAAAGCGGATGTTGCCGCCGTTGCCGCGAGTGCATTCATTGCATTATGACGACCAAGTAACTTGAGATTAGCCCTAACCTCGTTGTCACCCATTTTTATCATCAGACCCCCATCCGATAATAAACGGCCGCTTATTGTTGCTTCATTGTTAATGCCAAATGCTATGACCTCACGGTCCTTGTTGGAATCCTTCCAATAATCGGCAAATGTATCATCTGCATTGATTACGGCGATTCCCTGAGTCCCCAACCCAATAAATATCTCTCCTTTTGCTTGTGCCACACCTTCGAGGTTTATGAAACCTTCAAGATGCGCTGCACCAGCATTATTCACAACAGCTACGTCAGGTTGTGCTATTTCTGTTAAGAATTCGATTTCACCAAAATGGTTCGCGCCCATTTCGATAACCGCGAAATCGTGCTCTTCACGAAGTCGCAATAAAGTAAGTGGCATCCCAATGTTGTTATTAAGATTACCTATTGTGGCCAACACTTTGCCCTGTTGAGACAAAATAGCAGCGATCATTTCTTTTAACGTTGTTTTGCCATTACTGCCTGTTAGCGCAATAACTGGCTTAGTAAATTGTTGACGCCACGCAGCAGCTAAATCGGCAAGTGCTAGCAATGTATCTTCGACGACTATTTGCGGCAGATCACAATCGATCTTTTTACTAACTAATGCTGCTCCTGCAACGCCAGCCAAATCAGCAACAAAATCATGCGCATCAAAACGTTCGCCTTTAATGGCAATAAATAATTGATCACTTTTAACTAAGCGTGAATCTGTTGCTACAGAATCAATCAGTAAATCAGCACCATGAAGGTCACCCCCCACCTTTTGAGCAATTTCTGCAAGACTTAAAAAGTTGTTAGTTGCAGCACTCATTAAGCAGCCAACTCCTGCAACACTTTATTAGCGTGATCACGATCACTAAAAGGAATACTGCCATTCGCCAAGATTTGTACTTTCTCGTGGCCTTTACCTGCAATGAGAACAGTATCGCCACGCTTTGCCTGGGATAACGCCGTATTGATTGCAGCAGCACGGTCGTGCTCGATAACTGCAGCTGAAGGTCTAGCAAATCCTGCCATTATGTCCTTCATAATTAATTTAGGGTTTTCGGTACGCGGATTATCATCAGTCACGATGACTGTATCGGCATTGTCTTCAGCAATTTTCGCCATCATCGGGCGCTTACCAGAGTCACGATCACCACCGCAACCAAAAACGCAGATCAGATTATTTTCTGTATGTTCACGCAATGCTTTTAAGACTGTTTCTAATGCATTAGGTGTATGTGCGTAATCAACAACTGCCAACACATCTGAATCTGCTACTTTCTCCATGCGGCCTGCAACCGTTTCAACTTGATTCAACTTTTCAAGAGCTGACTCTAACGAATCACCCAAAGCAAGCATCGCACCAAGCGCCGCAAGCAAATTACTCAAGTTAAAGCGACCAAGAACAGAAGCATTCAACGCACCCTGCTCACCTGCAAAGTGAATATCTGCAGATATACCTTTATGTGTGAATTTTGCGTTTACTGCTACTAAAGAACCTTGTGGGTAATCAGACAGTTGACCAATACCGTAAGCAATAACACCCCTCGACTTTGGACTCGATTTCATCTCGCCCTTCGGGTCGTCGTCGCTACGCTCCAACGTTGTCTCGGCTACGCCTCGGCTGGCCATTTTTCTGCCGAACTCATCATCAAGGTTTACTACAATTGCTTTCAACCCTTCCCAATCGAATAGCTTTTCTTTCGCTTCGGCATAAGCTTCGATTGTTTTATGATAATCAAGATGATCTCGACTTAGATTAGTCAGCACTGCAACATCAAATGCAACACCAGCAACACGCCCTTGATCTAAAGCATGCGATGAAACTTCCATCGCAACCGTCTTGATATTTTTATCTTTCAATGCAGCCAGACTTCTATGCACACTGATAACATCTGGCGTAGTGTGTGTCGCAGTTTGCAAGTCTGTGAGTGAGCCTATACCCAAGGTACCGATGACAGCACTGTCATTCATTGCCTGCGCAATGAAGTGACTAACACTGGTTTTACCGTCAGTACCTGTAATTCCGACCATATTTAGTTCTTGGGTAACCGAACCAAAGAAGCGATTAGATATTTCGCCAAGATGCTCTCGTAAATCAGCAACTTCGAACTGAGGAATACCTAATTTAGTAGGCTTAGTTAAACCATCCGCTTCCCATATTATGGCTACTGCACCTTGTCTTTCTACGGCAGCAGCATAATCCAAGCCATGTTGCCGCGTACCTTTCAGGGCAACAAACAATGTACCTGACTTGGCTTCGCGACTATCCAACGTTAACGATGTAATATTGCAATCCGCCTCAGGCATTACTTCCGCAATACCTTCTAACAACACAGAAAGCTTTATGCTGTGTAGTTTGTTCACGCCTCTCCTTCCTTTTCAACAAAACCAGTACGCGCTGGAGAGTCAGACGTTACTGGGATTGATGATTTTGAAGGAGAGTGTGGTTTTGCCTGTTTTAACTGAGGTAAATCGTCTGGAGCAATATCCATGATACGCAAGGCGTTAGTCATGATCTTTGCGAATAATGGCGCGGCTAAACGACCACCACTAGCTTTCTCAACTTTTGGCTCATCTATCATTACCGCAACAACCAAACGAGGATTTGTCGCTGGCGCTAGACCAATAAAGCTGACGATTAAATGATCTTTACTGTATCGACCATTTTTAAATTTGTACGCGGTACCGGTTTTACCTGCAACATTGTAACCATCTACCACAGCATTTTTACCGGTTGCATCTGCCTGAACAACAGCAGTCATCATTTTCAAAACAGCTTTCGCGTTAGATTCAGACATTACTTGCTGACCTAGCGGCTTGCTATCCCTCTTGTATATACTCACTGGATTCAAAATGCCGCCTGTTGCAAATACGGTATAAGCATGTGCTAGCTGCAATAAGCTTGCCGACACACCATAACCGTATCCGTGAGAGACTCTATCAACCTTCCCCCACTTATCGTAGTAAGCCAGCTTGCCTTCTGTTTCACTGAAAAAACCAGCATCTGGTCTACGACCAAAACCTACACGGTTCAAGAACTTCCAGTGCTCACTAGCTTTCATTAATAGCGCAACTTTACTTGCACCTACATTACTCGACTTCGCAAGCAACTTAGATAGCGTGATTGACCCATAGTTCTTAGGATCTTTTACCGTAACCTTGCCAACCTTGAGCTTACCGGGTGATGTTTCAATAGATACGTCCACACCAATTGCACGCGCCTCAAGTGCAGCGGCAATAGTAATAGGTTTAAGCGTTGAACCTGGCTCAAATGCATCGACAACTGCTCGATTACGATAGTGATAAGGCTTTAGAGATTTACGATCATTAGGATTAAAACCAGGCATGTTTGCCATCGCCAAAACCTCACCAGAGACAGTATCTAAAACGACCACTGATCCAGACTTGGCATTTAGCTTATATACCTCACCCTTTAAGAGCTTATAAGCAGCATACTGAATACGGTGATCAAGACTCAACTGAACAGTTTCACCGGGCACCATCGTCTCAATCTCTTCAATATTCTCGACTAAACGACCACGACCATCTCTAACCACTCTGTTTCTTCCAGAGTGCCCTGCCAAACGCTTATTCATAGAACGCTCAACACCTTCGATACCTTGATCATCAATATTGGTAAAACCAACCACATGCGACGTGGTTTCAGCCATAGGGTAAAAACGACGATATTCCCGCTTCACATTAATCGCAGGAACATTTAATTCGGCTATTTGTTGCGCCTTCTCAGGCTCTATCTGACGACCCAAGTAATGAAAACGCTTGGTTGAGACTTTATTCAGCCGCTCTTCTAAAGCACCCTCATCCATTCCTAGCAATGATTCGATATCACCCAACTTAGACTCTAACTCTTCAAGACTAATAGATGCTAATTTCCCCTCATCACTATCAAGCAAAGCTACTCTTGATAACTCACCCTTAGCATCCATGAGCTTCCTAGGATCAACAGAAATCGAAGAAACAGGAGAACTAATTGCCAATGCTTCACCATTTCTATCTACGATCATCCCCCTGTAAGGAGGAACCGTCACCGTTCTAAGCTGGCGCTTACCCGCTTGCTTTTTCAACCAAGTTTGTTGAAACACATCAAGATATGCTGCTCGTATCAATAGCACGCAGATGCCCGCCAACAACAACAGCATAAGCATTAAACGCCTTCCGCGATAGACAGGCGAAACTTTCGCTGAATTCCTTCTAGTAGCTGCTCGGCTATTAGTAGCTTTACGCCCGTTAGTCACTAACGACTTACCTTAGATAGTCTTGCTTTATCAATTATAGATTGACTAGAAACAACCTCTTCAATGATTGCTTGCGGCTCTCTAACAATCTTAACCTCTGACGCTTTTGGAATTTTCATTTCCAAATCCCAGCGTGCATACTGCTCAACACGTACTTGATTCAATGCTGTACCCTGCTCCAACTTCAGACGACTCCAATGAGCTGCAAGCTTGTCTCTTTCTTTCTCAAGGGTTTGTAATTTCATATAAGCAGTTCTCGTCTCATGACGCTGAACTACTGTTTTAATGGCAACAAAAACAATTGAAACAAACAAAATTGCTAATAATGGCAACTGCCAATTTGTCACCGAATCTACCGTTAACTGCTTGTTAGAATTATCTCCAGCCGGACCTTGAACACTCATTGCTTTTCCCCAATTCTCATAATGGCACTTCGCGAACGAACATTAACCTGCACCTCAGACTTTGAGGGCTTAACTGCTTTACCAATTGACTTTAATATTGGAGTCGACATCTCATCTTCCATAATCGGCAGACCACGGGGGAGTTGTGGAGCACTAGAGTGCAACCTTATGAATCGTTTTACGATCCTATCTTCCAGAGAGTGAAAACTAATCACCACTAATCTTCCTTTGGCAGCCAAAAACTCTTTCGAGTTATCAAGACAATCAATTAAATCTTCAAGCTCTCGATTTATAAATATCCGAATAGCCTGAAAACTACGGGTTGCCGGGTGCTTTCCCGGTTCTTTTCTCTGTATTTTTTTAGGAATAGAAGATGCAACGATCTCAGCCAACTGTAAAGTTGTACTGATAGGGGTAGCTGCTCTTTTCTCCACTATATTTCTCGCAATGCGTCGCGAGAGTCTTTCGTCACCATACTGGTAGAGGACATTGGCAATCTCTTCTTCTGGGGCTTTGCCAAGCCACTCGGCAGCACTCAAACCCACATCGGGATTCATACGCATATCGAGCTCACCATCACGCATAAAACTAAAACCACGTGACGCATCATCTAACTGAGGCGATGAAACACCTAAGTCCAGCAAAAGCCCATCCATTTCTTGAAGCCCTATCTCTTGAAGAGCATCAGGAAAATCTTTGAAAGACCCCTGCCAAACAAAAACCCGCTTATCATCTTTATAAACTTCCTTCGCATGAGCGATGGCAAGCGGATCTTTATCTATCAACAACATTCGCCCCTCGGGACCAAGCTGCTCTATTACCTTTGCCGAGTGACCTCCTCGACCAAAAGTGGCATCTATATAGACACCATCTTTTTTAATATTTAGTGCTTCTACTGCCTCGTCTAGCAGTACCGTTTCGTGCTTGTATTTATCTGACATGTCTGACATGGCCTTTCAATCATTAGATTGACAGTCCTTTCAAGGACTCATCATTCTGGATATTAACTGGCGCAGACTCTCTCATACTGTCGCAACCTACTTTCCAGGAATTCTCATCCCATAATTCAAACTTGTCACCCTGACCAATCATAATTAACTTCTTTTCCATGCCTGCATAATCCCTCAAAGGTGACGCCAACATTATTCTTCCCTGCCCATCCATCTCAACATCTGACGCATGACCAATCACTAAACGTTTAATTTCTCGAGCAGCTTCAGAGAGATTTGGCAAACTTAATATATTTTGCTCGGTCTCTACCCATTTCGACATTGGATACAAAACCAGGCAACGAACACCATAATCCACTGTCAAAATCATCTGCCCTTTAAAGTCAGAAGTTATCTCATCACGATACTTGGTCGGAATCGCTAGCCGACCCTTAGCATCTAAATTTAAATTTGAGATTCCTCTGAACACTTTCTTATTTAGATCCTTTTAGAAGTTCAAGTTATGATTAAGTCAAATTAACCACTATTTACCACAAATATGCACTTATATTCCCATACTACCACTTATTAACCACAAAACAAGCACTCTTTTAGTTAAAAACCTCTTTAAAAGACAAGCAGTTAGAGGTACCGAAAAGAATTCGACACAAGTTGAATTGGTTTAATTTTTTGAATTAGATAGATACAAACAAAAATCTAGATATTACTTTAGGATTGTCTGCTTTTTGTTCGCCTGATGGATGTATAGGCTACTTTTATAGATAGATTTAGACTATTACCTTCGAACTCAGATATCCAAAATTGCGTAAATAGAACTTAACTATTAGGCTTTATTTCCATTATAAGATTCAAACACATTTTGTCTTCAGTGATACTTTCAGTTGCGCAATCTATTGCACTATTCTTTTCTTCAAAAACAACATTATCTGCACTTAGAAGCAAGTTTCCTCCATTCCTCAAATAGAACTCAAGGTGAGTAAACTCTTCTTGAGACATACCAGGCTCAGCTATCACAAAAGGGCAATATGCAGGATTGCACAACATTAAATTGTCGCCTACTTTTTGATGACTCAAACCTATTGGCCTAAGCACTTCTGACAAGCCAAACTCTCTATGTTTTCTATTCCACTGCTAGATTCAGGGAAGCAGACAATAGCATCACCACCAGCCCCTTTAATTAAATTCGAGAAAGCTCCCCAGAGTAATCCCAAGCGCGAACTATACGACCATCCTTTCTTCAGCATATCGGATAATTTTTCAGGCAAAATTGCAATAATGCTAGAACCCACAGAACCATAGATAACCATATCTAAATATGGCTCTTGAGGTTGTATGATTTTTTTGAAAATAGAATGATCCAGTCTAGTTTTATCTGGGGCAATTTCTGAGTAGAGGAACGTTAAATTTGAAAGCCTTCGCTTGATTCCAATATTTTGACAAAAGAGAGTCTGCTGATCATAGTCACGACCAAGCAGAGTATCCGTCAAATTTAACAGCAAGGTTTCATTCGGGTCCAACGCATAACTAGCGAGCATAACCATCTCCTGTTTCGATGCATAACCCTCATAAAGCATTAATCATGCCAATTACAAATTATCGATTATTCTCATATATTACATGCACTTAGGATATAACAGAAAAAACAGAGTTTTCCTTTCTAATAAACTACTTGCAAACAATCAACCACTCTCTTGTAAAGAAATGTCGCTACATTTAAACAACTAAGCTATTGATTGTAGTATTAATTTAACGATTTGAATGGCTTTAGAAATAGCCTTGAAAACTAGATAATAGAGTGAGTTGACCTATAAGCCGGGTTCTGTCATGAACAATCATTCATCTGGATGATACGTCGCCGCACACCTCAAGCGATCTACCCGGATGCAGTGCGGGTCACACCTATTGCATCCCTATTTGATCTTGCTCCGGACGGGGTTTACCTTGCCACAAACTGTTACCAGTTGTGCGGTGCGCTCTTACCGCACCCTTTCACCCTTACCCTTTATTCGAAAATAAAAGGCGGTCTTCTCTCTGCTGCACTAGCCGTCAGCTCGCGCTGCCCAGACGTTATCTGGCGTCCTACCCTGCGGAGCCCGGACTTTCCTCGATTCAACCCTAAGGTTAAACCGCGATTGCTCGGTCAACTCACGAATAAAGTGTATCAAAAGCACGCATCTAAAGCCATCAAGTAAAAATATAATGATTAGCATCCATAGACAGGCAAGACAGCTAATACCCACAACTTGATTACTGTGATCCACCAGTACGAGTACCAGGGCCATTACCACCACCTGTAAAGGGATTATCAGTCCAACCGAGTGAGGTCCAATCGACTTTTCCATCATCATGACAAGCCGTGCAGTCACCGCCTTTACCAAATGACTCCTCAGCTGGAGCCACTTCATGATTAACCGAAAGCAGCATTTCAGTATCTACAAATTCATATTCGCCACTGTAAACTTGGTTTGTGGAAGCCACTCCATCCTTAATTGCAAGATCCCAGTTATATACTCCCCAGTATGGGTTTTCACCACCAGTTTTGCCAAATAGATGAGGGACTAGCATTGTTTTGTTGTTTTTATCCGCAACCTGCTTACCCGTCATCAGTTTAAAGGGGAAGATCATTGCCGATGTATCAGATAGATCACTCGGATCAGCAGCTGGTGCCGACATTTGAACAGGAGTTGTTACGTATTTGTCATTTACGTTTATCATGACTTTGTTCCACTTGCCATTATGAACACGAAGAACAGGTCTAACATTTGTCTCCCATACAAAAGTACCTTTCTTTTTATCGTATGTCGGCCTGCCATCTGGGCTAAGTGGAATAGGATCAATATCCTGTCCAGCAGTAGACCAGTCCCAATCAGTTTTTGTAGAAATTTCCTTCGCAATAGCGGGGATATGACACACCTGACAAGCTAAACGCTCATGCCTCTGATTACCAGAATTACTTACAAATAAGTTTCCAACATCCTTACCTTCATGAACTGTGGCGGTGTCGCCATGACAATCACTACACTGTTTCATATTACCTTCTTCTACCGAATGAAATGGCATACCACCTATTCCATGGGAGAGTTGGTCTCCAGCAGGAGTTCTTTTTACGTCATGGCAAGCAACGCAAGTGAGATTCTCTCCGTCCGTTCCCATATGCACATCGAATTCGCGTGTAGTGCTTTTCAAAGCAGTCGAAATATCACCATGTTTCACATTATCTCCACCACCAGCATTAGCATGACAGATCACACAATTGATTCGCTGTGGAGTTCCTTCATTTTCACCCACTGATTTTGCAACTGCGAGAAGGTCTACTGTTGGATCAGGATTGCCCGCAGTAGTTGGAGCTTTTTTGTATGTGTCAGTCTGATCATGGCATATCAGACAATCAATTTTTTCGGCATTTCCAAAATCATAATCTTTATCAACATAGTCATATCCGACATGACACTGAGCACAACGACCCTCATTAGTAGGAACAGCTACACAAAAATTATTAACCAGATCATTTTTTCCATGCACCTCGGCTTCATAGCCCTCAATGTTTGAAGCAATACCCTGCCAATTCCAATGACCTGTTTTCAAAACATCGTCCCCGATATCCTGATGACAAGCTAGGCAACTTTTTGTACCATCATATAAATTACCTGCAAAATATGTTTTGTGAGCCTCAACTAACCTGCTATCAACTAAAGCACTATCGGTTGCTGCTGCAGATACATTAAGCACAGCATCGGTAAGGGTCGCGCTGACAGTAATGGTACTTCCATCGCCAGGGCTGGCAAACGTGGTCGTAACTGATTTAGCCAAAATTTGTGCGCCCGTCAATATGATCTTTATCGGGGTAGTTCCATCTGTAACCGTAATAGTATCACCAGCAACTGCAGAGGTTGGCAATCCAATACTGACATCGATATCCCCTGATAGCTCTAGACCACTGATAACACCGTTATTGTCCGTATCCTCGCTGATAGTCACCGTTGGTGCCATCGCCGTAGTATCTATAATAAGTTCGCCACTACTCGAGTCAGCACTGCTATTCCCCGCAGCATCCGTCACACTAGCAGTCACATCATAGGTATTTCCATCACTCATGGCGGTCAGACTACCACTGCTCGGCACAGCTGTTTCAATATCCAAACTCCAGATACCACTACCATCAGGAACAACCGTATAGGTCGCACCACTCACTGTAATCGTTAGGGCTTCTCCCGTGACAACGGTTGCTGTACCTGTGATAACTGGCGTAAGGTCATTAGTGGTCTGGCTTACCACGGTTGGCACTGCCGGTGCAGTGGTATCAGTACTTTTAGAACCACCACATCCAGAAATATTCAATAGTGTGAATGTAGCTAAAAGCAGCCATATAAAACTAACTAGTTTAAACCGTGAATTATAATTTATAATATTCATCACTTTCCTTCCCTTCCCTGAAACTCTCAAGATGTTGTAACTCTAATTTCAGCCAAATTATCAGTGTTAACAACTTAAAAAAACTGTACTTATATGCTTTTAATAATGGAACAAAAAACGACTTAACTTCGTGATAAATGTTAATTTATTGATATTTATCAAATATGTATTTTTTACATATTATGATTTATAATTATTATAGCTAATTAACTCAGATAATCATCTATTACCACTAGTTGGAAATATTCTGAATTTCGCAGGGCTGTTGCTCATCCAGACAAATAGCGCGATATATAAGTTGTAAACATTTATCCGCATACTCATCTATCGTTTCAGCAGCTTTTTGATACTTCCAAGGTTTCAAATAACGTTCTTGTATTAACGCCAGGGCCATTGTTGCCACAAATTCAGGCTTGTGACAGGCATCGTTATCAGGGGTGAGTTTCTTGATTAAGTTACTTAGTTCTGTAACCTGAAGCAACTCTATATTTTTTGATTCTTCCTGATCTATTTGCGGCAAACACTTAGTCTCAAAATATAAGAAGTAAAACCATGACTGCATTAATGTTGAAGCATACAAATAACCTTTAACCAAAGCCTTTAATGCATCTAGTGGATCTTCCTGCTCTCTGGACTCTTCTACAATTTCTTCACAAATAACCGCAACTACATCTTTAACGATAATAGCTATCGCTTCTTTACTCGAAATGCTGGAATACAGTCCTCCCATGCTCAAGCCAGTCTCGGCAGAAAGGTCTCTTAGCGACATCGATTCAAAACCAATTTTGGGTGTTATCAAAAACGTAGCGTCAAAAATCTTTTGTAGATTACGGACTGCAAACTTTTCTTTGCTCACTTTGCCGCAATCAACGCACTTTTCGGTAGATTCGACTTCGGATGCATCAAGAACTACATGAACTTTTTTGGGAAAGAATTTATGGATCGCCAGAATGGTTATTGCCCCGTTGAACATCTTTTCAAGAGATTTTGCGGTAATAGTGGCAATAGGAGAAGATATAAAACCAGGACATACGGGACCACGTATTTTTCTCCCCGGTTCATTCTCCTT
>RCNF010001805.1_pt1 | contig 11392 bp, 12 predicted proteins | sample 2041311 | NCBI WGS metagenome assembly RCNF01 (sample SAMN09708228, study PRJNA481090) | Marine sediment metagenome, whole genome shotgun sequencing project. | biome: marine sediment; feature: ocean; material: sediment; isolation source: Sewage treatment plant 2 marine sediment (STP2) ... | reverse complement strand
AAAAATGTAGACAATATTTGAGACGCTTGCTGAAACACAGGGTCGGCTCGCAACTCATCTTCACTTATGTCTTCAGGTGCGTTATCCAATGACGACCGTGCGTCGGTCGCAAATTTAGTATAATCAGGTTTCTTCATCTGCTCAGGTTCAGGCGTGTAAAACGGTTGACGTGACGCCTCATCCTCAACGGCTTTCTCATCCATCACAAGCTTACCTACTTCAAGGTTATTTGTAAACGACGACTTGTATTCATCATTCACGTCTTTATAGTCGTCACCTTGAACGTTGTCAGTGTCGGTTTGCTGTTGGTAATCTAGACCCTCGCTGGTGTTACTTTCGTTGGCTGAGCCAAAATACTTTTCACCTTGTGTTTGTATTTCGTCGGGGTTCTCTCTTGAGTACGTGCCTTGCATGTTAATTCCTTACGTTTTTACTGAACAGTTCGTTGAACTCTTTTGACGGTTTAGGATTCTCGGCTGGGGTTTTGTCACCTCTCATTCGCGTGTTCCATTTCTCATGCTCAGGGTTGGGTTTATCCGTAGGAGTACTCCACGGGAAGAAACCGTCCTCTTTGATTGTCTTAGGTGGTTCGTTACTCATCTCTTTTGATACGTCGCTACTTGGTGTTGACTCAGGGAACTGGTCAACTTGACGTTTCATAATCTCTATAACACCTTTACCAGTCTCTTTTACCTCTTCATCTAAATGAGCCTTAGTTACGATTTTATCCTCTTTATACAGAGGGCGAAGTTTAGATGTGATATCATCCTTTTGTATCTTTAATAATCTCTCTGCGATAGCAACTGAATTACCTCGTGCATCTTTTGCAACGGATGCGCGAACCTCGTCACGATACTGTTGAATGACACCTTGCATTTCAATGTAGCGTTGTTTCTTTTTAGGGTCTATAAATTCAGGCAGTATAGATGCATCAGGATAACCGTAAGTTTCTTTTATTACATTCTTACCCTCTCTGTAATCAGGGGCAGACATCCACTCGACGCCTTCTTCTTCCCACGCCATACGGTCAGCTATGAATTTACGTTTTGTAGCGTCTGTTAGATTTGTCATATTTGATATCTCTTCAATAGTGAAATCTTCGACATTACCTTTAACGTCCGTATAAGTACCCCATGAGTCCCGTTCTACTTCACTACCACCCACGGCATGACTTAGGTACGCTTTACGCTCTGAGAGCGAGATATAGCCCGCTTTAAACGCATCTTCTATCTTCTCTATTGTATCATCGGGTTCAAGGACAAGTCCTGTTTGAATTTCAGATACCGCGCTCTTCTTTTCGATAGCGAACTCTTTGTCACCTCTACTTTTTATCGAACTCCACATCTTCTGCTCTTGAAGCTCTTTACTATCCAACGCTTCTAAAATCGCTTTCTTAGATGTAGGACTCATATAGTAAACCTCTTCGGTTGTACCTTTCCCTTCGGGCATGTTTGCAACTTGGGCGCGAATAGCAGTCTTATCTTCTACCGACCCCGCCTCGCTGTATGATTGTGTGATTGACGTCCCTATAGCTTTTACGATGTCGGCGTGTGTATTTGCCTCAACGCTTTCTTCGGTTAGTACACCCAACTGTATACCACCTTGACCTTTACTAATTCTCGCTTTTTTGAATCCCACCAACTGCTCGCGACTTTCGTCGATTTTATCCATGTAATACGTCATCTTATCACGGTCATCGTCTTGTGTGGCTGTAGCGAGTTTTTGTCCGTCTCTAGCTATAGATGATAGTTTTACGCTATAGTCCTCTTCAAACGTAGTCCGTCCGTCGTCCCAACCCATCTTCGCCATACCCGCTTCACGAACCATGTATCGCGCTGATACAGTTGACATGTTCTGATTGTATGACTTTGCGTATGCATTTGTTATGTGTTGACGTTGTTGCTCATCAGTAACATTTTTCAACGCGTTATTAAGTAGCTCTTGAGACACATTCTTATACGTTTGCTTATTCCCATCTACATCTTTTGCTAATGTCTTCATTGTCGAAGACGCCCGACCTGAAACGTTAGCTTCAAAAGAGGCTTTAGATGCTTTGTTAGACGCCACATCCCACGTAAATAGCTCACTCTTCTTATCGTAACCCTTGAAAGACCCGTCCTCGTCCTTACGTGACCCTTCAATCCCGCTCATCTCACCTTCTAGGTCAGAGTCGCGTATCTCAGCGTTAATTGCGCTTGTCGTTGCTATGTCGCTCAACTGTAGGAACGAGTCTGTGAGTTGGTCGTACATGTTGGCTGACGCTTGCGCAGAATTAATTGATTCATTTATATTAGAGTTATCTTTGACGAAGTACTTTTGTTTTTGTTTAGCTTTAGGCATTAACATATCATTCCACCCTTACGCAAATGCTTTAGACATCGACATCAGACCTGACGTGATTACACCAACTGACCTACCTGTAGACCTCGAATCACTTGCACTACGTCTAGCACTGTCGCTGACGTGACCATATTTTTCAGCCTTGCGTATTTCAGCACGTGAGCGCGTTACATTAGCGTCTAAGTCGTCCCTAGCCACTTCTTGCATCCTGTCAAAGCTTCCACCTGACGCACGCTTACCCATAGCCGAAGCCATAGCAACCTGAGAACTTTCAATACTAGCCAAATCACGACGCTCATTATATTCATTTAGATACGAGTCTTGTTTCATACTCTCCACATCAAGAAGACCTTGAAACTTAGCAAGGTCGTCAGCATCACCTTCTGCCTTATCTGCACTACCCGCGCTGAACATAGCAGAACCTAACATAATCGCCCCAAGTAATAAACTCATTTTAACTCCTTAATAGTTAACTTCTACGTCAATACTCAAGAGAGTAAACGGCATAGGGTCATTCTGTGATATTATCACTGTTGTTTCTCTATTATACCCTAAATGACGATTTTTTTCAATACCTGTTAAAAGAGGCGGTGCTTCATCTAGAATTTCCTCGCCAAATTTACGCTCGGGTATATCTATTCCGTTCACGCTGACACCTTGCGTATCTTTGAACCTAGAGGTGACCGACACTATCCGTTTAGGCTCGTTCACAAGTGACCCACCACCAGCGGATACATCAAGAGGCATTGTCTCAGCAATTACGGGGTAGAATAAACCTGATTGTCCCACGTCAAAAGGTTGGTCAGGAAAGCTTACTAACCCGTCTGTAGCCAATGCTTCGTCTAGCACCATCTTTCGAGTTCGGTGTATATATTGTGTTGAGCCGTCCCATTTTATAGATATTCTACCACTCCCGCCTTTACCAGCGTATGCACCTGTGTTTGACGCGCCACCACCACCTGCGCCAACACCGCCATCTTTAGTGGTTGGGTTGGTAATTATTTCAGCCCCACCGTCACCACCATCGCCGAACGCACCAGCTTCACCACCGTAACCTATCCCACCTGCAAATGGTCCGCTGGCAGGACTATTCACTTGCACACCATCAGTATATGTACCACCACAATATGTCTTTGTATCCCCTGAACCCGCATAAGAATGTTTGTCGTATTCCCCTCTCGCACCACCATCAGCACTTAAATATCCGCCGAATACGGTAGCACTTCCCGCGTTACCATTTGCTGAATTATTTACAGCAGATGCACCTTCGCCTACAATCAGGTCTACGACTTCATCTATTGATAATGTTACCGAACCGCTTGCGTCTTTTCCTGCAAATCCACCGCCCATAGGTATACCGATAACATTTGTTGACGCACCACTACCCCCTGAACCAGCAAGACACACAGTTATTTCAATAACCCCCAAAGGAGGTGTGAAAGTAAATATTCCATTTGACCCCGTAACAGTTTCGGGGTTTGTACCTGACACTGTGTCAAAATCTATCGCCACGTCGCCACCTATTACAGTCGTCTCTACGTTACCCAACTCTAAATATACGGAGTCAACTGTACCATCTATGCCGTCTATTAAATAGCCGTAGTTTGTAGCGTCTAGGTTTTCATAACGAACACCATTAAAGAAAGCGATTACGGTGAAACCCGTAGATGTCTGCACACGTAAAATATACGTTTCGTTTCCAAGGTCAGTCACATATAAATACGAAGAACCGTCAGGATACGTTTTACCTATTGTCAACACGCCCTCCCCATTTTTAACAATTTGAGGCTCCTGAATGTTTCCGTCTAACGTAGATACCACTTCTTGACCTATCAAATGTGTCAAGCCCGCGATAAAGTCCTCACCGCTATCAATGGTATTCACATTTTTAAGTACATGCATATACCATGTGTAGCCAACCTCTGTGTCGAAATGCAATTCGCGCACAGCTTCGTTATAACTAAATGCTATACCCGCACTATACAGAACACCTTCAGCATCTAAATGAGGCTTAATAGGGTCGTCACGTAGGAACTCGGTTTTGTATACCATCACCCCATCTTTAACTATAACGACTTTACCTCTTCCATCAGGAGATAAGTATGTTCCGAAGAATGAATCAGTACCACTATTTATATTAACGGTAGATGTAGCGTTGACACCTGTTGCAATACTACCACTGTCAACTAACATAGTGTCACTTACTCGCTCTAATATCCAATTTAATACAACGTTATCGGATGGGTCGTTTTTATAATATACTAACTCGTCGTTATGCGTAACGCTCACACCGTTATGCGTTACATACTCGGATGTATTCTGTACGTATCTTTGAACTAATATGTATACTTCCCTATTTATCGTAACAAGGTCACGATAAAATCCTTGTGTCGTCCATTCCGTCCACGCAAGCAATTCGTGCGCCTTCGATAGATTTAATAGTGCAATAGTACCGTCTATATTGATTATGTATATGAAATTAGCAGGTTCCAAAGCGTCCCCGCGCAACATTCCCATACGTTGAGGTTCCTTAACTAGATGCTCAGCCTGTGATGAAACACTAGGTGCGTCGTAACCCGCTCTCTCATCTGCGTAAACGAAATTACGTATCGTTCTACCTGAACTGTCAACAAACAATGTTGCTCCGTCAACCGCTAAAGGTGGAACGTGAAAAGCCGAACCGTATGTAGTTTGTCTAACCCAGTTAGACGTGTCAGATGTAAGCACTTGCGCATCATTGTTAAATTCCGCTCCCCGTGTGAATACTTGCAACTGTCTCGCCGAGAATATTGCAGTAATGGGGTTTATAAAATCGGTATCTAAAGCCTCTTGTATTGAATCCGCTGGGTCAGCAATACCTAAATCAAAATTAAAAAAGTCCTGACTCTTTGAAGCCCATACGTTCTGAGGGAATGACGCAGAACCAGCAAACCATAAACGACCTTGATGGAATGTACAGTATTGTGCATAACCCCGCCCTTCTGACCACATGTCAATCTTATCGTCAGGTAAGAGTGGGTCAGGTGCATATTGAGGTGGATTAGTTATTGTTGCGGGTACAAAATCCCACGACACGTTGTCACCCAGTCTACGTAGGGTGTGAATAGGTGTGTCCCCTTGAGTGAATACCATTGTATCCGCCGATTGTGCAAAGTCAAGTTCTTCGATATGCTCTTTAGTTGTATAAGGGGTTAGTATATCAGGTGACACAAGTATGTCATCTCTATATATATCAATGTAAACAGTGCTACTGCTAGTAAGCCTAACGACGATTATATACGCTTGGTCGCGGTTGAATGTGAAAGGAAAGATACGCATGTAATCAAGCGCACCATAGTCACGTACGAACACGCTACCCGCTCGACGTTTTATACCGCCCAACGTCTCGACAACAATGTTAAGCCCTCGCTTTAAACCACTTCTGTATATATCCGTACCAACTAGACCTAATGTATTAGGTGATAATACGCCCGCTCTAAAGTTAGTTAATATCTGTCTACTACGCATCTAGTATCTCCAATCATCTAGTGGAAAGTCCTCAAATCCATCTTGAGGATGTTGCTGAGCGTCTAAGCTTTTAGCCCGTTTTAAGTGGTCTAAATATTGGCTGTAGTTATTGGCATCTTTTGTTGTGTTTTCAGTAAGGGGTATAGTTATTTGGGATGCTAAATAATACATCATTGTTTGCTCAAAGTAAATTGGCATTTGACCTTCGTCGACGCGTTGAGTGTACTTAATTCCTATTGAACGTTCGTTCGTATGTAACTCGTCACCTACTATCTTATAATTGCTGTTTGGAAAAGTGCGCTGTAAGCGTATATAATCACTAGGTAATGCATAGGCATAGCTGTACTCAAAATCGGGCGTTCTAGGTATCTGTGCAAGCTGGCTAGTACCCATTGCAAAACCCCAATAGTATTGTGCGAACAACCAACGTACAGAACGCTCATAAAACTCATTCACAACAACAGCTTCCGCCTTGTTATCATCAAATGAATTGATACGTTTACCACCTACCTTAAGTATTGCCGAGTTTGCGATATCTATTTTTGATGACATGAGAATCCTTTAAATGGAACGACCGTTAATCGGTCGCTCTATTAACTGATTACGCTAATGAATTTTCAGCGACAGTTACAGTAATTGCGGACGATGCTGTAATATGAATATTTACACCACCATTTGAACCGTGAGCGTAGATAGTATCACCTACCTCTAACACCTGATTTGCTTCAAGAAAATAATCCGCCGTGGCAATCTGCGCCTTGGTTGAATCTAAATCTCTATATACAAACGCCGTGGGTGCCAGCGAACCGACCCCCATGTTTCCCGATAATTGCTCTCTTTTAAATGCCATAGTATCCCCTTTACACCGACTCGTCTATTTCGACGATAAATACACCCTCAAGGTCACGAACGATAGACCCCAACTTCATCTGACCAGCAGACAGATATGATTTTTTAACTGGAATCCAGTCAACGCTAGTAGAAGGGTCAATCCCTACAGCAGTACCGATTGACGATTGGTGGTACGCAAAACAATCACGGATATTACCAGTTTTGTATAAACCGCCTTCTTCACGTTTACCCATCCACTTGAAAGTGAAACCTAAGAACGTGTTAATCTGACCATTCACTAACGTTTTCACTGTGTTATAGTCTGCGTTCGTAACTTCAGTACTGTTTAGTAGCTGTCGTTTACCTTTTGTTGAACCAACGAAGAATCTGTTCTCTTCATCAATCTCCAAGTCATCCATCAACTGTTGTGTGTCAAGTAACTTGTCTAAGTCAAGACCTGTACCACCAGCAAGAACGATATTACCAATAATCACAAGTGACGCACGAGCATCGTTAACAGCGTCAATAATAGTTTGGTCAAATCTACGACCTAGTGCTTTTAAGATAACGCCTGCTAGTTCACGAACTTCATCGAAGTTAACTTCTTTGTTCTTGAACATATCAGTAAACTCATCAGCATCCCAATCTTCTAAGACCACAAGAACTTTAGAATAATCAATATTCATAGGGATAGAATCACTTGAAGGTGCAGTACGCTTATGCGCCATACCCTTACCAATTTGTTGAAAACGATAGTCCTCGCCAGTTACGTTGTTACGTACCGTTACACACATGCGAAGTTGACCGACACCTTGGAACGACTCTTTTACTTGTTCGTCGAACTCGGTAACCGCCACTTTATTTAAATATACAGACATTTTTTATGTCCTCCAATTATAGTATTTTTGTCTGAGGCTGGTTAAGGTATCCCCATACGTAGGATACAATTATACCATAATTAACCTCAGATATTGTTTACGATGCTAGACCAAACGCCCTTCACCGTCACCACGCGCATTTAACTCGTCCATTAAAGCTTTACGTGATGTAGTATCAGCGGGGTTTAATGAGTTTAAATCTTTACGTATATCTGCGTCTGTACGCGTACTCTTTTCGATATGTTGAGGTAGACCGCTGTTCCCACCGCGAACCTGTGACATAAGAAGTTCAATAGCTTCAAAGCTTTCTTTACTACCATTGAACGCATCTAATGCCTCTGCTTGGTCGGGTCGTAAAAACTTTAATGCAGTATCTACCATTGCCTGCGCACGGTTATCAAAGTTAGGTATTGATTTTTGAACATCTGCCAACTCGGCTTCTGATACACGACCTTGCATCTCAGTCATACCCGTAACTAACGACTCATACATCGCTTGTGACATATTATGCTCTTGAGCTACATCTTGGAATACAGCCATCATACGGTTATCGTTGGCGTTATCACTACCCCAATCTTCACCAGCCTCGAACTTGTCGGGAGATTTGAACCCAGCCATCTCGGCTTGATGAGCTTCATCTTTACCACTGAACGCAGTTTGTAACTCAGTGTAACCAGTAACTAACTCGTCTTGAGTCTTATACTTACCTGCGAGTAGTTCACCGCCACCGTCACCGTCACCGTCACCGTCACCGTCACCGCCACCGCCACCGTCACCGTCGACGTACATCACACTCACACTTAGCATCATTGCTAACAATTTAAAAAACTTCATAAAGTATCCTTTTAAGGTTTATTGTTTATCGTCCAGTAGACGGTGGATTGATTGCATCATCCACAGCTTGATATATTTGCGTCACAAGGTCTGACATGCCCTGACGGTAACTCGTCGCTTCTAGGGTGTCCCCCTTTAGATATATAGGGGTATTCACATGCCTATCGGTAAGCGTTTCAATCATACGCTTCCCTTCAGGTGTGTTATAACAGTTAAGGAAGATTTTGTCAAACTCAATCTTCTGTGCCAATATGTCTTCATCTACATCGACTGAAGTTGTCGTTTCTAAATCTAAATCATTGAAATCATTAACCATACTGTATCTCCTAAAACAATGGGTCTAGTCCACCGACTGACCCTGCTGTTGAAACACCTACTGCACCGCTCGTATCAGGTGGTGCAAGTGCCTCTCCTGTCATTTGGTTTAACGCAATACTTGTTTCTGCGGTTGCGACCTGTTCTTTTGGAGTCTTAATTAACTCTTGAGGTATTGAATATTGTGCGCCTAACCACGCTGGCACCTTATCCATATTAGCCGTAAGTTGTAAAGTCTCTTCACCAAAGGTACTTATCACAGATAGCCACTCTAGTACGTTCTCTATATCAGCGGATTGTTGTAATCGCGTCAAAGGCGAAATGAAGTCAAAGGTTGTTTCACGACCATCTAACTTAATGTTCTCGCCCAATCTACCAGCCTCTTGCATTATATACACACATCGCTTTATCACTGGTGCAACGAACTCAGTTTGCATACGACCAAACGAAGATGACACCGAATCAAACAACTCACGATTACGCGATGCTATTTCTGTAGCTGTTCTAACGGGGGCTTGCTCTATTGAACCGTATGGATTTGACAGTAACATATCATTGATAGTCGCCTGCAAGTCTCTAATCTCCATACTGCCCCAGTCAAAGTTGGTGGGTGTGTCAAGACGGGATATTGATGGGTTACTTGAGTCATTACTGTTGACAGGTATCACGCCACCCGCTCTAAGTCTCACATTGTATGGGTTAAGCACGCCGTCATCATGTGCAGTGAATGTACCGCTAACAGCTATTGAACCACTTTGGATGATTAGCTGTTTCAATTTGTTTACCATCTTAATATCAGGTAGCACTCTAAGGATTCTTCCAAACCCAAGAGATGCACCTGAAACTACATTCTCACGGAACACAACCCAAGGACTAACAGTCTCTTCCCTCGATAGAAAGCTCCAATTACTTTTTACATCTGAAATATCAATTTCAGATATATCCGTAAGAGGTCGGTGTATACAAGACTCTGTGACCTCTACGGTAGCGTTCACGTCCTTTAAAAGCATCTTCTCATGTAATGGGCTAAGCTTAGCCCCTACATACTGCTCAGCTATCTTATCTAAGCGCATCTTATGTACTCTGTATACATTCGTGATACGTCCATCAGACGGATTCTCAACATACAGTTCATTTATCGGTACAGCTTTAAACTGAACACATGAACGGGAACCTAAAGGTGCGGGGTTAATTAACATCGCACCAGTAGTCACAGCGAGGTCTTGAAATGACTCAGCTACTTGTGTATCAAAGTTAGAGTGTTTAAGCTCTTCAAAGAATGTCTCAGTGTCTTTGTCATATTGTATCTGACGGTCAGACGCTTCGACACCCTCTTCTTCGTTGTAATTAGAGCCTGCCTTCAACTTCATCCACGTTTGAACAGATGGCACTAACATGCTTTGCAACTTAGTGGCGAATCTCTGAACACCTATAACAGCAGTTGAGTCGTATATCTCAGGGTTGGGTCGCATCTTATTCTGTGCTTCAAGATAGATGCGACGTTGAGGTATAGAGTACCTAAAAGCAGTATCTATATATGAGTCGTATTGCGCACGGTCAGCTACCGCACTCGCTAACCTTGATTTAATCTCTTTTATCTTCGCCATAATATTAATCCTTTACAGTGATATAGACGTTAGAAAAGTCTCGACGTTGAAATTAGGACACGTCTTATGCTTGTTTACAGCATAGTGTCCTACAACTTCATCGCGTTTAAAACCTTTCTCTTTTAGAAGCTTCTCAAGGCTTATGAACTGTGTAGTAGTGAACGTCTCGTCACCTATCAAACAGATACCTACCGCATCATTGTACCCTTTTGCGTGTGAACCTATCCAGTAAGTAGGTCGCCCTGCTTCAACAGTACCATCTTCAAGAATTACATAGTGATACCCTATACCATCCCATCCACGCTCTAAGTGCCAGTCGTTAATAGTCTCTGCGTTATCGCCACGACCTTGTGGAGAGTCAGAGCAGTGTATTACGGCTTTAATCATCATTGGTGTATCCTATCACATTTATCTAGCCACTTCTCACAAGCAGATATACGAAGCCCGTGTAATTCTAAGTCTTTGCGAACTTCGTAACTAGACGTAGTGTTCTCTTGGATACTTACGTTGATTGCTTTTAACGTCTCACCTTGGTTAAACATAGCTTTCTTCACGTACCCTACATCTATCGACGTATCGTGTGCCATGACACTACTTTTACCAACAAGAGACAACAGTGTTATCCCTAAGAACGTGAATATCGAGGTGAGTACTGTAACTGTCATACCTTTTTTAACGGCTGGGGGCATAGGTTATCCTTTGTTTTTGTTTACGGGTTACGCTTCTAGCTTAGCAATTAACATCGCTACAGTATCTTTCTTCTTGTACTCGATGTCCTTAGTCTCACACATACCACGTAAAGCCTTACGGTTCATACCCGCGTACTTATCAGCTTTTTGAGTCGGTTCTTTAATTGTATCATTGGCTTTATTTACTCCATCTACAGACTCTTCAGTAACAGTTAACTCCGTAGCTGTTGGTGCTTTAGTTTTGGTTGTTTGAACGCCTGTAGTGTTACTCTTGTTTTGCGCTCTACGCTTCATAATCTTTTCCGCCTGTTGCTTGTGTTGTGAAGTTGGTGTAATTGACATAGTATCTCCTTATGTCTGCGACCGCTTATCGGTCGTGTTAAATATATGA
>RCNF010001803.1_pt1 | contig 11397 bp, 3 predicted proteins | sample 2041311 | NCBI WGS metagenome assembly RCNF01 (sample SAMN09708228, study PRJNA481090) | Marine sediment metagenome, whole genome shotgun sequencing project. | biome: marine sediment; feature: ocean; material: sediment; isolation source: Sewage treatment plant 2 marine sediment (STP2) ... | reverse complement strand
CGCAGCCCGGATCGCCGTGGAAGGCAATCACATTGGTACGAATATTGCCGGGACGACGGCCCAGCCCAATGTCAACGGGGTCGTGATCGCTGGTGGGGCCTCAGACAACGCGATTGGTGGTCCCGAGCAGGGATCGCTGAACGTCATCTCCGGCAATGCCGATTCCGGCATCCAGATAGTCGGCGCTGGAACCGAGAACAACCAAGTCCAAGGAAACCGGATCGGAACCAATGCGAGTGGTACTGCCGCCCTTGGGAACCTCGACGGTGTCTGGCTCGGAGTGGGCACCGCCGACAACACTATCGGCGGCATCGCTGACGGTGCGGGCAACCAGATCTCCGGGAACGTGCTCTTCGGCGTGAGTGTCAATCACGCGGGAACATCGGGCAACCTCGTGCAGGGCAATCTTGTGGGCACCGACACAACCGGTTCTGGACCGTTGGCAAACGGAGCGGGTGGAGTTGTCTTCACGCAAGACGCCGCCGATAACACAGTCGGCAGCATGGATGTCGGCGACTCGAACACCATTGCGTACAACGCTGGCCCAGGGGTCAAATTCCACGCAGATGCCGGAACTGGGAATCGCATTCTGGCCAACTCGATCCATTCAAACGCGGTTCTAGGCATCGATCTGGGCGACGATGGTGTCACCGCCAACGACGACGGCGACGCAGACAGCGGCCCGAACGCACTCCAGAACTACCCCCAGCTGTTGTTTCTGGATCTCGAAGGAACGTCGACTGTAGTCAGAGGCAACCTGAAAAGCAGCCCGAACTCCACGTTCAGGATCGAGTTCTTCTACGGCAATAGTTGCGATCCGTCTGGGTTTGGGGAGGGTCGCCATTTCATTGGCATATCAAATGTGGCGACAGACGCAAACGGCAACGTCGGTTTCATTCGCACAATCGCTGTTGAGCTTCCGAACGGCTCGTTCGTGACTGCGACAGCCACCGATCAGGCTGGCAACACGTCCGAGTTTTCGCGTTGTGTCCATGCGGTAGCTTCGGTCTTAGAAGGGGGAGACCAGTCCATTACCTTCGTTCCAATCGGATCGCAGCTCAGAATTGCCGCCTTGTCATCGGGAGGTCCGGTTCCGGCTCAAGTTGACCTCTGCGCCGGCATCACAACTATTCAGCTGACGGCCTCGGACGAGGTCATCGCAGGATGCGGAAGCGCGCACATCGAAGTCATCCAAGGCCCAGTTGAAATTGAGCTCCACACACGCATCGAGTCCATAGTCCCGACGGGTGCCCGTGTGAGCGTGGAGGAGAACCACGAGGGGCAATTCACGATTCACAATGAATCGGGTGAGGACACCGATCCGGTTCAGATCGCAGTCGATGGCGAGATCACCGGTGAAATCGGCGCGGGAGAGACGTTCGAAGCCAGCCCATCAGGGCTGACCGATTTCGCCATTGCTCAGTTGGAAGACTTGAGGTCACAATTGGATTCGCTGGACCTGAAGAAAGGACTCTCGAACAGCCTGGACGTCAAGCTCCGCAGTGCCCTCAAGAAACTCGACGACCAAAACGAGAGCAACGACGTTGCTGCAATCAACAAGCTGCAGGCCTTCATCAACCAGGTGAACGCCCAGGCGGGTAAGAAGATATCCGAGGAGGACGCGGATACCCTGGTCGCAGCAGCCCAGCAGATCATCAACCTGCTGACGGTCTCAGCTGAGATGGTCCACGGATAGCCGCGCAAGACAGCCAATTTGTTCTCACCGCTGGATGGAGCGGGGGTGCGGATGCTCGAGTAGGCCACCGGGGCGCACTCGCTGCGGGCCGGGTTTGTTTCCGAGTGTGACCGACGCCGTATCCCGACTGCTGCGGTGCGGGCCGTGACCGGTCGCACAAGCGAACAGATGCTATCGAGCTATGCCCGACCGGGCCAGTTGTTCGATCACTCTGCGGGTGCCTATTTCGATAGCGGTGAAGATCACGAAACCGACTAGCTGGGCGGATCACCACCGGATCCGGGTCCGGTCACCGTTGAGGGGTCCCGTAGTCAGTCGCGGGTTGTCGACGTGTGATCTCCGCTAGTAGCTGTTCCAGTCGCGACCAGCCGTCCGGCGAGTACCGTTCGGGGAAGTCACCCCGGCGATCAGTCTGCGATAACCGACGATCGCCGCGAATATGACCGTCCTGCGGACACCCCGCGGACGTAAACAGAACCCTCACTATCTATCACAGCCGGCGAGGACCCTAGGCGTCGGGCAGGGGCGGAAAATGAGGGATCCGTTGCACCGGTAGCTTCGGAGTCACGGTCCAGGGCACGGGACGCGTTTGCCAGTGTTCCACTCGGCTGGTGTGTAGATCCGTATATCCGAGGAGAAACATCAGCGCCAACTCGAGGTACCAGATGGCGAGGCGCCCAATGTCGACCAATACGTCTGCCAGGACATCTGGTGCCCGCAGCTTCTTAGTGGGGTGAACGAGCAGGTTGCGGATTTCAGTGAGGGCCTCTGGACCGTCATCCCAAGGCTGCTTTCCGGCAATGCAGCGGCGTTCCTGGGATCTGTAGAACACGCTACGAACATCGGACAAACAGGCGTCCACGACGTGGTGCCGACCTGCGGCTACTGCCTCCCACGGCGGTGAGTTCACAGTGACCTCTCCGTACCTAGCCGAGTCAATGGCTGTCGGCCCATTTGGGTTGGGAATCCATGCCACGTGCTGTAGCTTTGTTTAGTCGGCCCTATGGGAGGAGTTGAGATGACCTCTGCACCTGAGACAGGATTCTGTGGGCAATGCGGTTCTCCGATGTCAGCCGAGGCATACAAATGCCCTGCATGTGGCGTGCTGACGCCAGTCAAACGACGCTCAGAAGCAAAGTCATGGAGAATTCCGACAATCGTGTTCGGCGTCTTTGCCAGCGTGAGCCTCTACCGCGCTGGCCAAAACGGGGACTGGACGTCGCCCGCTCTCTGGGTGTTGGTGCTGGTCTTCTTTGGCTTGGCGGGGCTGACGGGTTACTACTCACGCCAGGTCTCCAAGATGACCGATCAGCCGTACAACGTCTGGACTGATTGGTAGAACCGAGTACCGCCTGAGGGCCGGAGACCGTCGGCCGGGGATACCGGGAGCAAGGCACGAGCGGAGTCGTCTCACTCAGCTACGTCCTCGGCAGCTATTTGCCACCCAGCACAGAATCCGCCACCCGTGCTCGAATCGAGGCTGCGGTCGGCGTTCCTCACACCAAACAGGGGCGCTTCATCGGGCTAAGGCACACTCACAGTTTCGAGCTGATTATGGAGAGTGTCCCGGTGCCGGTCATCCAGCAGCAACTCGGGCACGCGTCGCTGGCGACTACGGATCGCTACCTTCGGCACCTCGCACCGAAGGATGTTGTGGAAGCGATCCAAAGGCGGGACTGGGGTTTGTAGCCCGTTTCTCCATTAGACATCGAGATTTACGACTTTTCTGTCCATGAGGTCGGCAAGAATCGGTGTCATCCATGAGGTGCGAAGGAACTCAGCCTGGGGTTTGAGCGGTATGGTCCTGGTATGCCAGGTTTTGGCGACCTGTTCGAGCGGCTCGACCCCGACAACAACGTGCGGGGCGTCCAGTTCGAGCACATCTGTAAGTTGTACTTGACGCACGATCCCGCCTACCGGCGCTTGCTGCGGCAGATTGTTCTGAGCGGCGAACCGGCGAGAGCCTGGGCAGACCCGGGTCCGATTCCGTCAGGCAATTAGAAACCTCCTCACCAACGCCTAAAGATACGGGGCGACCACGTCGCCATCGACGTCGCACGGCTCTCGTCGCGGTTGTCGTGCTTGATGGCGGCCCCGGAGTACCCCAATGACGAGAGCAAGCGATATCTGAAGCCTACGAACGCGGTCACGTCGAATCAACGCAACCCGGATCGGTCGGTCTCGCCGTCTCGCGGCAGCTCAAGAGGGCAATGGGGGGTGATCTCATCTATCAACGACGAGACTCAATGACCGCTTCGAATTCACCGTTACCGCGTTCGTCGACAACCGCCCACGACTCACACCAACATCAGAGTTGTCGACCGCGCTAGCCCACGATCACCCATGAACGACACAGAACCGGGCTCTGCACCGGGGCCCAAGAACCGTCCGGCGATGCCCCCTGTCGACGTGGACACTTGACCCCACCCTTAAGAAGCCGCGTTCTTGGTCGATAGGCACAGAGTGCATTTGGTGCGCGTCCATGTGGTCGCGGCGAAACAAGAATGAATCCAGACAGGAAACGTGAGATCTGTCGTGAAGACCCTGGGCGTGTTGGGAGCATTGCTAATCGCGGTGGCTCGGCTTATCGCCTTGCGATCAGCAGTCGTTGACGGTGCTAGAAGCCGGAGCCGCGGCATGCAGATGTGGCGTCGGGTGACCCTGCCCATTGCCGCGTTCTCACTGATCCTTGGCATCGTGCCGTTCCAGACTCCCACTGCGGACGCGGGAACAATTCCCGAGACGTCGACGCTCACTGTGATCGAACCCGGTGCCTACATCATCGATATGGGCGTCGTTCCCCAAACCATCAACAGCGGGTTGAAGCCTTATGGCCTCGTGTATGAACTGATCATCAGTTCGCGGATCCCGGTCGATTGGATCATCAACGATGGCAAGGTCAAAGACGGCATCGACTTCTCGTACAACGGTAAGGACTACTCAGGGGGTGCCTTTATCGTTGCCTCCGAGTACGCGGCCGAGGCGACTCCGATCATTACCCAGTGGGTCCTCGACTACCCGGGCTTGGTGGTTGATGGACCGACGCCAACAGCCTTTAAAGCTCCCGTCTTCGACACACTGACTAACTGGCCGAACGCGGTGCTCGACGCCCAAAATGGCAACATTGCCCAGGGATACTACGTCAACGCCAGCATTCCGGAGACCAGTCTCTTGCGCGATGGCAGCACCAAAGTCGCCTACGAGTTCAAAGAGCCCGCGTTCCTCGACGCCTGCGATGACCTCTATGTCATGCCGCACGCCGATCCCGAGTGGGAGACCCACAACAATCTCGTCACGTTCAATGAACTCGGCGGGTTCATCTGGGCAGCGTGCCACGCCGTTTCTGTGCTCGAGAACGTATCTGATCCTTTGGATCCCGACCCGGACCCCGACATGAACTTCCTCTCCACCGAAGGGCTGATTGACTTCGGAGACCACGACGATGGATCACCACCGTACGACTACGCCACAAACCTCGGCGGTGACCCGATCATGCAGTTCCTCGGCGGGGTCGATGACGGCATGCAGAACGGGTCGGAGCAGATCTACGTGCCGGCGCCGGGTTCTGCATGGCGCCCTTCGTCGACCATGCTTGTGTGGGATCCTGATCAGAGCGATCTGATCTCCCAGGGCGGCGTCTCCCCGGGGCAAGCCGGGGCGCTGCTCTACGGCAGGGGCTTTGGTGACCCGAGCAACGGTTATGTGCTCTACGAGGCCGGTCACACTCACGACGGAGGCGATCCCGACGAGGTTGCCGCCCAGCGCGCCTTCCTCAACCTGAACTTGATGACCGGTATCGAGCGCGGGATCGATGTCGAGGTTGATGCCCCCGAAATCATCATTGCCGGGACGACCGTACCTGTATCGGCAATCGTCTCCGGCGGTCACCCCGCCTACGAGTACGACTGGGTCTCGTCGTGCGGCGGTTCATTCGCTGAGCCATCCGGCACAATCGCGGGCCCAGACACTGTCACGACAATGTTCACTCCGCCGGCGGCGGAGCAGGACTGCACAGTCCGGCTCATCGTCGATGACACCTGTGGCCGATTCTCCTTCGCCGCCGACGGGATGCGGGTCGTCGAGCAGTCGGACTTGTCTATCGCCAAGACCGATGGTGTTGACGGTGCCGAGGAAGGAAGCCTGCTCACCTACACGCTTGTGATGGATAACGCTGGGCCAACCGACGCGACCAGTGTTCTGGTAACAGATACCTTGCCCAACGACGTGACCTTCCTCCGCGCAACCCCGACCCAGGGAACCTGCAGCTTCGACGGCTCCACTGTCACATGCGAACTGGGTGGTGTGGCAATAGGAGAGAGTCCCGGCGTCGACATAGCGGTGCAGATCAACGACGGGTACACGGGGACGATCGCGAACACGGCAACCGTTGCAGCCGATCAGGACGACCCCGATCCGGGCGACAACAGTGACACCGACCTAACGGATGTGGGGATCAATGGACTCCAACTCCAGAAGACGGCGACCCCCGACTTCATCGACCAGGATGAACTTGCCGCCGGCGGCGGCAGCGTCGATGTCACGTTCGATCTAGTAGCGACGAACACCGGGCCCGCTTCTCTGACCGACGTAGCTGTGACCGACGACACCTGCGGCCTAGTGGTCGAAACCGAAGGCGCTCCCGGTGTCAATATCGGTGACCTTGCCAATATCGGATCCCTTGATCCCGGTGAGGTGTGGCTGTACACGTGTACGACCCCGATTAGCAACGACACCGACAACATCGCCACGGCGACGGCTAGGCATCCGGTAATCGGAGATGTGGCTGCCTCGGACACAGCTCACGTTGAGGTGATTGCCCCAGATTTCTTCATCAGCAAGGGGCCGGACGGTGCAGAGCACTCGGCCGACGGCCAGGTTGTCTTTGAGATAACGGTCACCAACAGCGGCGATGTAGATCTCGTCGATCTCATCGTCACCGATCCCCAAGCACCAGGCTGCGATCGGTTCCTCGGAGACCTTCCTGCCGGTCAAGCTATGTCGTACTTTTGTGCGATCGACCCGACGCCTTCAGCCGGAACATCGGATACGAATTCGATAGCGGCCGACGCCATCACCCCAGACGGCGATGTTCTTACCAGAACTGACACCGCGCCCTATTCAGTCATCAACCGCGCCCTTGGCATCTCCAAAGAGCCGATCGACTGCGCCACGGGGGCGACGCTCATCGACCCTGCGTACTACGCCGGCGATACCGTCTGCTATCGCATCGTTGTCGAGAACACCGATGCCCAGACCCAACAGTCGGTGACCGTCGATGACGTTCTTCCGGAAGGACTCAGCTGGGTCTCGAGCACGGTCGTGGCTCCTGTCGGCATCATGATCGAGGCCTGGTCCGGCGATCCTGCCCAAAAAGGCTGGCTCAACGGCTGGGTCGAAGTTGACGACGACAATCGCACCCGTGGCGATATCCGTCACGAGGACTCCGGTGCCGGTGATCTTGCGGTGCGTTTCAGCAAGATCGACAGGGGCCTGTTCGGCCACTTCGACTTCTCGGCCGCCGACACGGTGAATGTCGACTTCGAGTGGGTCGATGACGATGGTGACAGCTTGGGCGGAATTTCGTTGGCCGTCTACGACGAGGTCGGCGGCAACTGGACCCGGTTGGTTCCGTTCACGCCGCCGCCGGTCTCCTTTGCGCCGGAGAGCGCAGCGCTCACGGCTGCTGCATTCCCAGCCCTGTTTGCCGGACCCGTCTCATTCGGCTTTGTTGCGGACAGCGACGAGCGGGTGTACGTCGACGACGTGCAGATCGCATGGTTGGCCGGTGGGGTCACTCTTGGCACGCTCAGCGACGATTTCGACTGGTCGCTAGCCAATACGTATTCGCAGGGTTGGCTCGAGATCGGTGACGACAACAGGGACGACGGCGGCGATGTACGGGTCACCGATGGCACCCGCGACGGTGAGTGCCTAGACACAGCAGACTGCGTACTGCAGATCAAGGACAAGGATCGAGGTATCTACTTCCCGACCGATCTCAGTGGCCGTGACCAATGCAGCCTTACATTCGATTGGGCCACGCTCGATTCCAAGGCAGGCGCTGCCGGGATCTTTGATGTCGTCGCTTGGGACGGTCTGGGCTACGTCACCCTCGGGAGCACGTTCGTCCTCGATGATCCCGATACAAACCCAACGGCTATCTGGCACAACGGCACGTCCGTCGCCATCGACTCCGCAACCTACCCCAGCATCTTTATCTCCGGCGCCAGAATCGGCTTCCGGAGTGGACCCGGCAACTCAGACGCCGACGACGAGATCCTGTTCGACAATCTCTCGATTGGCTGCGAGGACCAGCTCGCCGGGCATGCCGCTCCCGGGCTGGTGACTGCCGCTGACGGTATCGATCTGGCTGCGGGTCGGCAGATGTCGATCACCGTCGAGACGACCGTTGACGCGGCAACGAGTCCGTTCCCTCGTGAGCTCAGCAACTTTGCTCGCACCACCAGCGACCAGCAGTCGCAGCCGTCCGAAGCAGTGGCCACGGTGGAGCGAGTTGTGCCGCTCATCGACCTCGTCAAGCTCGCCGACACGCCACTGGTCAGTCCCGGTGATCCAGTCGAATATGCCTTCGATGTGAGCAACGCCGGCAACGAACCTCTCGAGAACGTGGTCCTCACCGATACCGGTATCCCCGGTTGTGTGCCGCTCTACGTTTCCGGTGACGACGGCGATGGCTTGCTTGATCTCGATGAGAACTGGCTCCACACTTGTACGGCAACCTTGCCTGCTGATACGCCGATCTTTGTTAACACGGCCACGGTCGAGGGTGATCCGATTACCCCTGGCTCCGGTGCCGACACACCGGTCACGGACAGCGACAGTGCCACGGTCGAGGTCGTCAACTCCGCGATTCAGATCACCAAGAGTGCGGACCGGCTCTTCATTCGACCCGACGAACCGGTCACCTATACCTACGACGTTGCCATCGACGCCGCCGCCGGATCGGTCGAACCGCTAACCGGTGTGTATGTGGAGGATGATCAGTGCGCCCCGGTGGCTGGTCCTACCGCCGGTGACGATGGCGACGGTGTGCTCGAACCCGGCGAAAACTGGACCTTCTCTTGCTCCACCATATTGGCCACGACGACCACCAATATTGCAACGGCGCACGGTACCGACCGCGCCGCGGTCGAGGTTACCGATAGCGACACTCTCACGGTGACCGTGGTTGACGCAGTCATTTCCCTGGTGAAGTCAGTTGCACCGCAAACGATCACCGAAGGCGAAACCGTCACCTATACGATCGTCGCGTCGAACGGTGGCAACGATGTGTTCCAGGACGTTGCCGTTGTCGACGACACCTGCTCGCCGCTGGTGGGACCTGCAGGCGATAATGGCAATGGACTCCTCGATCCTGCGGAAATCTGGGTCTACACATGCACCGATACGCCTGCAGATGACACAACCAACATTGCATCGGTGTCCGGCAGGGACTCCCTCGGCAAGACCTGGATCGTTGCAGACGATGCCTTCGTCAACGTGCTCGAACCAAGCCTGAGCATCGCCAAGCTTCCGGATGCCTCGTTGATCCTCGGTGGAGACACTGTCTTGTACACGTTCCTGGTCTTCAACGACGGTGACTCCGACTTCACCACGGTCACCGTTACGGATCCATTGTGCGAACCGATCACCGGACCCAGCGGTGACGATGGCGATGGTGTGCTCAGCCCGGGCGAAGGTTGGACGTACGTCTGTAGCACCGTGCTCGGCGCTACTACGCCGAACACGGTGACCGTCAACGCCGACGGTCCGGGTGGCCCGGCTTCGACAACCGACTCGGCAACCGTCCGGGTCCGCGACCCACAGCTGACACTCGACAAGACAGCTGGAGCGGCCACCGTCGATCCCGGTACCCCTGTGACCTACACGTTCGATGTGACCAATTCGAGCTTGTGCCTCGTCGGCGATGTGACGTGCGAGCAGGATCACGAGATGAGTACCGTCGCCGTTGCCGACGACCACTGCGCGATCGATCCCGGCTATGTGAGCGGCGACATCGGCACCATCGGTGTCCTGGAGGTTGGGGAGACCTGGACATTCCAGTGCACCGAACCCGTCGACCTGCCGACGACGAACACTGCGACCGCGACCGCCGACGATGTCCTCGGCCTGCCGGTCACGTCGAATCCAGCTCAAGCATCGGTCGATGTCACTGTCGATCCACAGTTGTCGATCGTCAAGTCGGGCCCAGCATCGGCCCGTGTCGGGCAAACCATCACGTACAGCTTCGCTGTCAGCAATTCCACCGATTGTTCTACCCACCCCGATCCTTCATGGTGCGCATCGGTGAGTTGGGTAGCTGGAGTCACTGTTGCCGACGATGTCGCCGGACCGGCGGCTCCCGTCCTGACGGGCGCCTTCAATATCGGAGATGTCGACACCGACGGACTCGTCGACATCGGCGAAACCTTTGTGTTCACCGCCGCCTATGTTCTTACTGCCACCGACCTGGCCACGCGAGATCCGCTCGTCAACACCGGAGCGGCTGCGGGCACCGACCGGGATGGGGATCCCGTGGTCGCGACCGACACCCACAGTCTCGACGTCGAGCCGCAGCTGGCCGATCTATCGGTAGCGAAATCGGTTTCTGAGACCAGGCCAAATGTCGGCGACACTGTCACCTTCACGATCACGGTTGCCAACGAAGGACCTGATGATGCAACGGGCGTCGCCGTGGCGGATGCGGTCCCCGCTGGTCTCTCCGGTGTGGTGAACATTTCAGATGGCGGAATACTCGTCGGTTCGGCTATCACCTGGTCGGACCTCAGCGTCGCCATTGGCGGTTGGATCTCGCTCACTTTCGATGTAGTGGTTGACGCCCCCACCGGTGCCGGCGCTGCATATGTCAACGTGGTTGAGGTGACCGCGTCCGATCAGTTCGATCCTGACAGCAATCCCAATAACGATGACGGAGATCAATCCGAAGATGATGAGGCGAACGTTGCTCTCGTGCCGCAAGAGTCGGACCTGAGCTTGGACAAGTCGGTTTCTTCGGCATTCCCGAACATCGGCGATTCGGTCACCTTCACTATCACCGTCGCGAACGATGGCCCCGACGCCGCAACCGGCGTCGTCGTTTCCGATCCTGTGCCAGCCGGATACGCTGTCGAGGTCGCCACGATCAGTGGCGGCGGTGCATTTGCTGCCGGTGTCGTGTCTTGGGCCGGTCTCACGGTTCCGGATTCCGGGTCGGTAGTTCTGACATTTGATGCCACCGTGGTTGCCGTACCCGATGGTGGTGGTGGTCTGGATGCTGCCGCCTATGTCAACGCGGCCGAGGTTTCTGCTGCGGATCAGTGGGATCCCGATTCGACGCCCGCCAACATGGGCGTGGCGCCGATCGAAGATGACGAAGACGCCGCGGCCACAACGCCGCAATACAGCGACCTCTCACTTATCAAGTTGGTCTCGGACCCTGCACCTCATGTAGGCGATGTAGTGACATTCACCGTCAGCGTCACCAACGCTGGGCGCAGCGCGGCAAGCGGTGTTGCTGTCGAAGATGTGGTTCCTCCGGGCTATGCCGGGATCTCCAACATCAACTCCGGTGGCACGCTGGCCGGTTCGACCATTACCTGGCCCGGGCTGAGCCTGCCTGCGGGTGGTTCGGTTGATTTGTCGTATGACGCGGTTTTGGTTGCGGTGGTTGATGGTGGGACGGGTGATTTGGATCCGTTGGC
>RCNF010001802.1_pt1 | contig 11398 bp, 11 predicted proteins | sample 2041311 | NCBI WGS metagenome assembly RCNF01 (sample SAMN09708228, study PRJNA481090) | Marine sediment metagenome, whole genome shotgun sequencing project. | biome: marine sediment; feature: ocean; material: sediment; isolation source: Sewage treatment plant 2 marine sediment (STP2) ... | reverse complement strand
AAAACTCACGTCCCGGCCGTCGAAGGCCTCTTCACCATGGACCCGCGCGAGCCTCGCCTTCTCGGAACGCGATGCCGCGGCTGTGGAACCTATTTCTTCCCAGGGGAGAAAACCTTTTGCCGAAATCCGGCCTGCGACGGGACGGACTTCGAAGATGTTTCTTTGAGCCGAACCGGCAAGGTCTGGTCATACACGAGCGCGAACTACAAGCCGCCGGCGCCGTTCATGGCGAAAGAGCCATTCGAGCCGTTTGCAATCGCGGCGGTCGAGCTCGAAGAAGAGGGGATTACAATCCTCGGCCAGGTCGCCGACGGGGTCGGGGTGGATGCGCTGGCGACCGGAATGCCGATGGAGCTCGTGCTTCGCGAGCTCTACCAAGACGACGAACATGTCTACTTCACATGGAACTGGAAGCCGTCCCGCAGCGGGAGCGATGCATGAGTAAGGACGTCGCAGTGCTCGGTGTGGGCATGCATCCCTGGGGCAAGTGGGGGCAGAGTTTCATCGGCTACGGTGTGAAGGCGGCGCAGGACGCATTGAAGGACGCGGGCGTCGCATGGAAAGACATCCAGCTCGTGGCGGGCGGTGACACCATTCGAAACGGGTACCCGGGCTTCGTGGCGGGTGCGACGTTCGCGCAGGCGCTCGGCTGGTCGGGCGCCAAGGTGTCGAGCTCCTACGGCGCCTGCGCTACGGGTGCCCAGGCGATCAGCGTCGCACGGGCGAACATCTTGGCCGGTCTCTGCGACGTGGCGCTGGTGATAGGCGCCGATGCGGCGCCGAAAGGGTTTTTCGCGCCTAGCGGTGGGCGCCGGCCGGACGACCCTGACTGGCTGCGCTTCTATGTGCAGGGCATCACGAATCCCACGTATTTTGGGCTGTACGCCCGTCGACGCATGGACGTCTATGGCGCGACGCAGGAAGACTTTGCGGCGGTCAAAGTGAAAAACTCCAAGCATGGCCTTCACAACCCAAACGCCCGGTATCGAAAAGCGGTCGCGCTCGAGGACGTGATGAGCTCGGTGTTGGTCGCGGACCCCCTTCACCTGCTCGACATCTGCGCCACGAGCGACGGCGCCGCGGCGCTGGTGCTCTCCAGCATGGACTTCGCGCGGAAACACAGCACCGACCCCGTGAAGATCTCTGCGGTCTCGACGGTGACGCCGGTCTACCCAAACGACATCATCGAAATGCCCAACCTCGCGACCGACTCCAAGGCTGGCGTTGGGCTGCCCGAAATCGGTTTCAAAGAATCGATCGCGCATCGTGCCTATGAAGAAGCTGGCCTCGGCCCCGAAGACATGAGCCTTGCCGAAGTCTACGACCTGTCCACCGCGCTCGAGCTCGATTGGTATGAACAGATCGGACTCTGCCCAGCAGGTGACGCCGAGAAGTTGCTGCGAGACGGCGAGACCAGCCTTGGCGGCCGCGTCCCGGTCAACCCGAGCGGCGGCCTGGCATGCTTTGGCGAAGCCGTGCCGGCGCAAGCGATCGCGCAGGTCTGCGAGCTGACCTGGCAACTCCGCGGCCAAGCCGAGGGGCGCCAGGTCGAAGGTGCGAAGGCCGGCGTGACGGTGAATCAGGGCCTGTTCGGCCACGGCTCGTCGGTTATCTGCACGGTCTGAGATAGCGACAGCGACAGCGACAGCGACAGCGACAGCGACAGCGACAGCGACAGCGACAGCGACAGCGATCAGTCTAGGGCGGCGAGCTCTTCGTCAAGTCGGGCGTCTAGGTCCTGATTCTGTGGGGGTGCTTCGGCTTGGCGCCTTGACCCACCACGACCTCGGAACCTTCGGGCCATCACGACGAACCAGAGCGTCGATAGAACGACGGCGATCACCGGGATGACCCAGCCCGACTTGACGGGTGGGATGCTCAAATCGAAGGCGGGGACTCTCGCTTGGAGTCGATCGCGGATCTCCGGTTCGGGCACGCCTGCCTCGACCCACTCGCGAATGTCTCGCCGCCACTCCCCGGCCTTCGGGCTGGGGCAGGAGTTGAGGGTCTTGCCAGGGCAGAAGGGGCTCAGGGTGTTGCGCACAATCGACTGCACCTGCCGACCCTCGTCGGGGGAGATGTCTTCGGCTGGCACTGAGGCGCAGCCGAGAGCGAAAATGACAACCGAGAACGCAACAATACGGACCATTCTCTACTTTCATAAGTCCGCCCGCGCCGAACAGTAAGGTGGCAAATTGTCGCGCCCACACGCGCACCCCCGCTGACGCCCCGTAGAGACGCCGCTAAATCAGCATTCCCGCTACCGCGGCGGTCATCAGCGAAGCGAGCATGCCCCCAAACATCGCCCGCAGGCCAAGGCGGGCGATGTCGTGCCGGCGCTCGGGCGCAATCCCGCCGATCCCGCCGATCTGAATTCCGATCGACCCGAAGTTTGCAAACCCACAGAGCGCGTAGCTCGCGATCACGACGGTGCGGTCTGACAGCTGCGTGGCGCCTGCGGACAGCGACTCATAGAGATGGAGGTACGCGATGAACTCGGTGAGAACGATTTTTTCGCCGAGCAGGGTCCCGACGGTGGCGCACTCGGCAACGGGAACGCCAATCAGAAAAGCAAACGGCCAGAAGAGCCAACCGAGAATCTGCTGAAACGTGAGCGGCGCCACCGCTGCAGCCCCCTCGAGACCCATCCAGTCGTTGTAGAGCTGGAACGGTAGACCGAGTAGCGCGTTACCAAGGGCAATCAAAGCAATGAAGGCGAGCAGCATGGCCCCTACATTCAAGGCCAACTTCATGCCTTCGTACGCCCCTCGCGCGGCGGCGTCGATCACGTTGGCGTCCGGGCTATCAACCTCCATGGCGAAGTCGTCTTCGATTTCACGCATCTCGGTTTCCGGCCACATGACTTTGGCGATCACCAAAGCCGCCGGCGCACTCATCACGGTCGCAGCGATCAGATGCCCGGCGATATCTGGAAAGACACCTTTGAGCAGACCGACGTAAGCAGCCAACACTCCACCTGCGACGGTGGCAAAGCCGCCCGTCATCACCGCGGTGAGCTCCGACATGCTCATCTTCCCGATGAACGGTGCGATCATCAGCGGCGCCTCGGTCTGGCCGACGAAGGTATTCGCCGCCACGGAGAGCGTTTCGGGCCCCGAGGTCTTCATCGTGCGGCGCATGATCCACGCAAAGACGCCTACCAGGCGCTGCATGATGCCCAGGTAGTAGAGAATCGTCATCAATGAAGAAAAGAAGATCAGCGTTGGAAGCACGTTGATCGCAATCGTGAACTTCTCAGACGCGAAATCGCCGAAGATGAATTCGGTCCCTTCGGCGGTGAAGCCCAGGAGAGCGAGCACGACGTCGTTGAGAACCGAAAAGACCCGCCGGCCGAGGGCGGTCTTCATCACCAAAACGCCGAACAAGACCTGCAGGCCAATTCCCCAGCCGATGACGCGCCAAGGAACCGATTCGCGATGCTTCGAGAACAGCCACGCGATGCCCACCATTGCAAACAAGCCGAAAAACGAAATCAACCGCTGCCAAAAAGGCACCGCGCCGACGTCGGTGCTCAAGATCGCGGCAAGGCTCTGCATCGCCGCGGATACTAGCCGGTTTTCATTCGTAGGGAACGTCGAAGCGGACGCGATAGGCCGCGATTCGAGACTCGACGTCCTCTTCGGTCATCCCGAACTCCGCCAGGGAGTACTTGTGGCGGCCGTACTTGTGCTGCTTGTTCACCTTTTGCGAGGCCTGCATGAGGCGGACGGCAGGAGCTGTGAGCTCGAGCCCCGCGGCCTCGTAAATCCGCGCGACCTGAGGCAGCGGATCCTGGATCAAGTGGTAGTACGAAACGTCGATGAAGCCTCGATCGCCGACGCGTTCCCGGGTCGCCAGAGTACGCCGCGCCATGTTCTCGATTTTGCCGAGCCAGTGGCGTGCGACCCGCTTCGGATCGACCTCGTCGCTGAAGATCATCTGCAGATGGGTGAGCATGCTGAAGAGCGAAGGGCTCGTTTTGAGCGGGTCGCGATGGGTGTGGACGATTAGCGCCTTTGGAAACACCTTCAACAGCGGGTCGAAATACTCCTGATGGTGCGGTGTCTTGAGCACCCAGCGGACGTCTTTGCCAATGCCCGGTCGCTGCCATTGCAAGTACTGCATCATGCGCCGGAGCGCCTGATAGGCCGGAACGTGATCCTGGGCCTCGAGCCACTTGGAGTACGTGGGCACGTTCATCATCGCCTCGGGAGTCGTCGTTAGAAACGCCTGCTCGAGTAGGATCACCTCCTCTTCGGGCGCATCCGGCTCGGCGGGGTGGATCGCAAAGAACCCAGGCGACATGTACTTGAGCCCTTTGGCAGCGGCGGCGGCCTGCGCGAATCGCGGGTCCCTTTTTTTCCCCGCCCTCTGCCTCGCGGGCGCCGGATTGATCGCCTCCCACGAAGCCAGCGAACGAATGGATGGGTCCTGCGCGATCAAACGGTGCAACATAGTCGTACCGGTGCGCGCCAAGCCAGCGACGACGATCGGCCCCTCGACGGGGATGTCCAGGATTTCCGGATGCCGCTGGATCGTGTCTTGGGCCACCAGCTTGTTGGACAAGACACCCACGATTCGTCCGCGAATGATCAGGTGACCCACCGGATTGAGCTGCGCCTCACGATTGATCGAGTCGACCAGCACTTCTAGCGGCTCGAGGAAACCTTCGTCGCCAAAGTCGTCGAGCCCTACTTTCCGGCGGGCGTCCGAAAGCACCGCTTGCACAGTGATTGGCTTCCCGCCGATGCCTAGTTTCCAGAGCGCGCGGCCCATGCGGTTGGCCAGGGCAATCGCGGGCGGACGGTACGGCTTCCCAAAGCTGCTCGTGATTTCAGCCGAAGACATCGAGCCTGTCAGAGCTCCGAAAGCTTCACCACACGGGTCTGGGGCTGGGGGTGCTCCGCGGCTCGCACCCAGCGCCAACACATCGTCCCTTCTTCATGGCCGACGGTGTCGATCCAATTGTCGAAGCCCTTGTCCTGCGCGGCGACCACCACTTGCACCGAGCCATCGGGCCGATACTTCGCCGTGTGCTTGTTCACGTGGACGGGGTAGTAGCGGTAGTCGAGCGACTCCATCCAGTAGTTGTTGAGCTGGAAGTTCCAGTGCTCGCAGTCTGGTGGCGTGGCGTCGATCACCAGCGCCTCGTCGGGCGCCAGCTTCCAATAGCTGTGATAGTAGGCGATGTCGGGCACCCCGCCCGCCATGTTCGAGACGTTCTGGTCGAATCGCGGCAACTGATTGCTGTGCTTCTTGAAACCTTCCGCCCAGCTCGCGAAGAGCATCGCAGCGCCCGCCACCAAGCCAGCCGACTGGGTCAGCCCCTCCGCGCAGCGGATCGGATCGAAAGGCGTCGGCATCCCGTCGCCGCCGATGCGCTCGATATGCAAGTCCGCGATGATTTCATTTTGGCGATCCAAACGTGTCTGGCGGACGATCAGGGTGCCGGTGTCCTTTTCCATCGGCAGCCAGTTTCCAGGTTTCTCCTCCGCGCTCACGATGATTTCGAAGCTCCCGTCCGGCGCAACGTCCAGCGTCGACGCTTCGAGGTACCCTGTCGGCGGCATGCCGCGACCTTGCCCATAGTTACCTTTTTGAGTGAAGAAGCCGAGATAGTGAACGGTGCCGCGGTTGCCCCAGATGCGATATTCTTGATCGCCGCTAATCGCCGCGTTCTGGTAGTAGTTGTCTGGATGGTCGGCGCCCATCTTTGCAGTTTCGTGCACCACCCGTTGCAGCACGGGCGCGAGCGGGTCGTTGTGCTCCACGAACGTCTGTAGCGCCGCGCGCGTGATCCGGCTCAGGTACCGGAAACCCTCCATGCGATTCATCGGATCGCTAGGCGTGTTCGGCCCAAGCACGACGTTGCCGGCCATCTTGAGCGTGTCGCAAAATTGGTTCCACACCGTTCCGTCGACGATCTCTCGTTCTCGTTTGCTCAGCTCATCGCTCATTTGATTCCCTCAAAGCACATCATGTTCGCGCAGAAGCGCTTCGGTCTTGCTCCAGAGCAGCGCGCCATTGTCTGGATCCATCGAAGCTTGCGACGACTCCTTGAACCGCATCATATGCATGTACTCGCCGGTCTTCTCACCCATTTCGTCCGAGGCGACGAGGTAATCGACCGGAATCGACGCCTTTTCGGGACTTTGGAAGAACAGTGCCATGACGGGTTTGAGCACCGGCTTGAGCCAGTTGGGCGCCTCGCGCGCCATGTTGGAGTTGACCGCGCCTGGGCAAAGCGCGTGGACACAGACGTCCGGGTTCCCGTCACTGCCCCCGGGATTGAGCCGCCTCGATAGCTCGTGGAAGAACGTCGTCAGGTGTAGCTTGCTCAATCCGTAGTATTTCACCCCGTCGGTCACGCCGTATTCGATCGGCTCGCCGAACCTGTCGAAATCGATGGGGATAGAGCTCCGATGGGTCTCCGACGAAATGAAGATCAGCCGTGGTGGGTCTTCTGCGCGAGAATTCTCATCGTAGACAGCATTCGGAATCACCCCGTCGCTCAGCAATCGGCGGAGCACGACGAACTTGGCTAGAAAATTGACGGCGAACATGAGCTCGAGACCGTGCTTGTTCGTGCGCGAGGTGACCGGAACGACACCGGCATTGAAGACCGCGACGTCGAGCGTCACCTTGCGATCGCGTAGCTGGTCGCAAAAGGCCGCGATCGAATCGAAGTCACTGAGGTCGACGTGCATCATCTCGACGCTGCCGCCGCCGCTCTCGGCCCGAACCTCTTCGCCTGCTTCGGGGATCCCACTGCGACAGGCCATGATCACGTGGGCGCCGCGCTTTGCGAGCCGAATCGCAATGCCCTTCCCCAACCCACTGTTGGCGCCGGTCACCAAGCAGACGCGTCCGTCGAGCCGCACGCGATCCGGCACGGGCTCGACCTTCGGCTCTTTGCTTCGCTGGTCGAGCAACCCGCTCAGGACCGCACTCAGTGGGTTCTCGTGGGTCCTAGTTGCCATGACCGCCGCACTCTAAAGAACTCCGCTCCACTGTCAACGAGCCCCCGTAATTTCCAAGTATTCGGCGACGACAACGCCAAGGCCGACGAACATCGCGCGGGCCATCAGCGCATGTCCGATCGACACTTCGTCGATCCCAGGCAAGGTCAAAAACGTTGGTAGGTTTTCCAAGTCGAGGTCGTGACCGGCATTGACGCCGAGCCCATGGCCATTCGCGCGTTCGACCGCCGCGCGATAGTGATCGAGACTGCGGCTCAACGCATCGCTTCCTTGCTCGAACGCGCGCGCGTACGGCTCGGTATAGAGCTCGATGCGATCGGCACCCAGGTCGGCCGCCCAATCGATCGCGGAGGGCTCCGGGTCCACGAACACACTCACGCGCACCCCGCTCTCCCGCAAGCGACGAATGATCTCGGCGAGCTCTTCGCTGGGGGTGTCGGCAGCCCAGCCCGCCTCGCTCGTGAGCTCACCAGGCCGGACGGGAACGAGCGTGCACTGATCGGGGCGCACGTCTTGGACGAGCTCGACGAGCTCCGGCCGCGGGTCGCCTTCGATGTTGTACTCAACGCGGTCGCGCACGGACTCGAGCGCATTGGCGATCTCGTAGACGTCCTGCGGGCGTATGTGCCGCTGATCGGCGCGCGGATGAACCGTAATCCCCGGAGCGCCAGCATCCACACAGACCTGGACGGCCTCGACGAGGCTGGGCACGAACCCGCCTCGTGAATTTCGAAGCGTGGCGACTTTGTTTACATTGACGCTGAGCCGCACCATCGCCGGCTGTCTTAGCTCTGGAAGGGGGGACTGTCAGCATCGGCTGGCCTGCCACCGGCGCATGGGTTGCTCAAAGTGAAACGCGTTCTATTACGCCTGCTGGAACATCGTCGAATTTCGCGTAATGTCGTAGGGATGAACGTGAGCGCCAAAGCGGTGGTGTTGGAGGTCCTTTCGGCCGGCGAGACGATGTTCGACGGCGCGCTGCCCGTGCGTGCACTCGTCCAGGCCGCATCGGTCTTCGACATTGCCGAAAACAGCGTTCGCGTGGCCATCGTTCGCCTACGTGCCGAAGGGCTCGTCGAGTCGCCGGGTCGGGGCGAATATCGCCTTGGCCCGAGCGCACAGGTGGTCAACGAGAAGATCCATGGCTGGCGAACGATTTCTTCGCGCCTGAGCCAATGGGACGGATCTTGGGCAGCGGTGTTCACCGCAGACCTGTCGCGTACCGATCGCCCTGCCCTTCGGCGCCGGCTGCGCGCGCTTCGCTACCTCGGCTTCGAGGAGCTGAAAGCGGGATTGTTCCTCCGGCCGAACAACCTGACACCCGGAATCGACGGTCTTCGTCGGGAGCTTCTGGCGCTCGGCCTCGAAGCGGGGGCAACCGTGTTCCGCATGGAAGATCTCACCCCCGAGCAGGAAGAGCGCGCACGGGGGCTTTGGGACAGCCCAGGGCTGGAGCAGACCTATTCGAGGCTGCACGGGGATCTGACGGACAGCATGGACCGGCTGGAGCAGCTACCGCTCAACGATTCGGTCCGCGAAGCGTTCTTGATGGGACGTGAGGGCATTCGCCACGTGGTTCTGGACCCACTGCTTCCCGAACCGCTGGTCGATGCGAACAAGCGCTGGACCATGGTGAACATTTTGCAGAGCTACTGCGACAAAGGCCTCCACCTCTGGGCTCGATTCCTAGCGATCGATCAAGCGGCCATTTCGAGTATGCTGCCGCTGATATGAAGTCGGCGGATTTTACGTTTCAGACGGTGGACGGCGCGAATCTTCACGTGAGCGGCTGGGTGATCCAAAGCCCAAAGGCGATCGTGCAGATTTTACACGGTATGGCGGAGTACGGCTCACGGTACGCGCGTCTTGCGCAGGCGCTCGCCGGGGCCGGATACAGCGTCTATGCCCATGATCACCGTGGGCACGGTCAAAGCATTCCCGAGGGTGACCCGCCCGGCCACTTGGCGGACAGCGATAGCTGGAATCGCATCGTGGAAGACGCGCACGGGGTGAATCGGGAAATCGCCAAGCGTCACCGCGACCTTCCGATCATCGTACTCGGGCACTCGATGGGCTCATTCGTGGTCCAGCAGCTCCTGTTCGAACATCCCAACGACATGGTTGCCGCCGCGCTCTCGGGGTCGAACGGAAAACCACCTGCGATCGCCATGGTCGGTAAGTTGCTCGCGCGGATCGAACGCGCTCGCGTCGGGAAGCGCAGTCCGAGCCCGGTGCTGCAGAAGCTCACCTTTGGCGAATACAACAAGCCATTCGAGCCGGCGCGCACCGAGTTCGATTGGCTCTCACGCGACCCCGACGAGGTCGACAAGTACGTCGCGGACCCGCTGATGGGTTTCGCAGTGTCGACGCAGACCTGGCTCGACTTGCTGAACGCACTCGACCGGATCTCGAAGCCGAGCAACGTGGCCAAGGTGCCGAAAGACAAGCCTCTCTACCTCTTCGCAGGGGACCAAGACCCCGTCGGCGACAACGGCAAGGGCATGAAGAACCTGTACGATGCGTACAAACGCGCCGCGATCTTCGACGTTCGGCTCAAACTCTATCCCGACGCGCGACATGAAGCGCTCAACGAAACGAATCGCCAAGAAGTGACCGACGACTTCATTGCCTGGTGCGACGAAATCGTCGCGGCTCGAGCCTAGCCGTTGGGCGAGCGGCTCGTATAGAGCTCGCCATCGACTTCTCCTCGCACCAGTGGCTGCGTCTCGGGCGTCACCCGGCATCGCCAAAGCGCGCTTCGCGAGCCGATCGCTTCCGCACCTTGGTATTCGTTGAAGTCAGGGAAAACCGCCTCGGCGAGGAAGCCTGCGTCGGCAAGGACACGCTGTTTTTGGAGGCCCCGCTCGCTGGCGCGTCGGCTGTGGCCGAAGCAGACATAGAGCCTTCCATCGGGTTTGAGCAATTCGGCGGCCCGGCTCACGAAGAGCCGAAAGCCCTCGAGGGCGTACGGCGGATCGGTGAAGACCGCGCCGTAGCGCGCGCGCATCGCTTTCGGAATCGGTTGTCGGAGGTCGTGGTGAACCGTCTCGTGCTCCCAGCCTCGCTCCGCGGCGTGGCGGGACAAGATCTCGAGAATTTCGTCGTCGGTATCGAGCGCGGTCACCTTGCGACCCGCGCCGGCAAGCTGCACGGCAGCGCTCGTGAGGTCGTCGTCCCCGAGGAATACGAGCCCTCGTTGGTGCTCACCGGCCTCGATCAAGAGCTCCGCGCGTCGGACGGCCGTCTCGGAGGTTATGAAAATCTGGTCCAGCGCACGCTTCGGCGCGCTGCGCTCGGCCGCGATCGCGTCATACGTCTCGCGCCACGACGCGTCTCGCGTCTCGCCTGCGCCTCGGGCAACCAGCTCTCTCGCCAGCGCCGCCAGCCCGCGGTCCGAGCAGCGAAACATGCCCTCGTCGATGTCAAACCACTTGGCGTAGCGTTCCGTGACTTCTCGAACGACCGACGACGCTTCGCCTGCCGCACGAACGACTTCGTCCCGAGACCGCGATCGACCATCGCCAAGTGCTCTCAGGATGCGGAACGCTCCTTCGTACACCGTGGGCGCTACTTATCGCGAAACACGATCATGCCGTGCGTGAGGTCATACGGGGACAGCGCGACCGTTACACGGTCGCCTAGGATCACGCGGATCCTGAACTTTCGCATCCGGCCGCAAAGCTGCGCGCGCACAGCAGCGCCGGCTTCGGTCGTCACTTCGAACTGGCCGCCAGCGTAGACCTGACTCACCACGCCGTTCAGCTTGATGTGGTCGTCACGCTTGTCTTCCTGCTCGAAATTGCGCTCGAACTTCCTTTTCCTACCTCTAGGGCTTCTTCTCGCCACTCAGTCTCCTTTTTCCGTTCGCCGCAACGTAAGTCCTCTTGAAGCAGCCCGCTAGTTTCGTCGGTATCGTTATCGATACCCTGTGCGTAAAGGTTTTTGTAGCACCCCCGATGGAAAAGTCAGCCAGAACCCCTCCCGACTATCGCCGCATGGCTGGTGCCGTCGGGATTCACGAATTGACACGAGACGCGCTTCTGAGCACATCGTCACCCCCCGATGCTCGATCTTCCGCGACTCAAGCGAATCCGGCTCATGAAGCGTCCAATTGGCCAGGTGCTTTTCGGCCACGCCGTGCTCGCTCCCAACTACAACTTCTTGCCAGGCATCGACATCCGCATCGAAGGCATCGAGAAGATACCGAATGAGCCGGTCATCTACGCGATGAACCACACGGACCGCTTCAACTACTTCCCCTTCATGTACAAGATGTGGAAGCTCAAAGAGCGCTACATCACGGTTTGGGTGAAAGGGAAGTACTACGAAAGCCCGATTGTAGCGACGTTCATGGAGCTCACCAGCAACCTGCCGACGGTATCGCGCGGCTACATCATCACCAAGGATTTCGCGCTGAC
>RCNF010001801.1_pt1 | contig 11401 bp, 8 predicted proteins | sample 2041311 | NCBI WGS metagenome assembly RCNF01 (sample SAMN09708228, study PRJNA481090) | Marine sediment metagenome, whole genome shotgun sequencing project. | biome: marine sediment; feature: ocean; material: sediment; isolation source: Sewage treatment plant 2 marine sediment (STP2) ... | reverse complement strand
CAGCAATGACTTCTTTAACCAAGTCACCAATAGATATAATACCAATCAAAGAGTTATCTGAATCGATTACGGGTAAATGACGTATACGTTTTTCAGTCATGATTGCCATACCTTCAGTTATTGTGTTTTGTGGTTCAATCACAGCGACCTCGGAGGACATTACTTCTTCAACTTTTGTATTCGCAGTATCGAGATCTTTTAATAACACTCTTCGAGTAAAATCTTGCTCCGTAATCACGCCTTTGATGTCATTTCCTTGTAATACAATTAACGCACCACATTTCTTTTTTGCCATTTCTTTAACGGCATCGATGACACAAGTATCCGGATTGGTCACATAAACTTGATTACCTTTGGCTTCGAGAATTTGTTTAATCGTTTTCATCTGACATCCTATGCTAGTGTTATGAAGCGCATGAAATTAAATGCGTGCTACTTATTAACATAGTACAGAATAGTTGTTTTTTCACTTATCCAAATACTCCTAATCCCCAAAAGTAAAAACCCAAGCTACTTATTGAGAAATATAATTTCAATAAGTGGCTTGAGTTTCAGTAGAAATATATTTAGATTAACTTTTAACTAAGTGCTCATCCGATGTAGATGACTTGAACTTACTTTGATCTTGCATTTCTTTTAAGCTGCCCTGGATGTGTTCTTGTTTTATTTCAAGCTCTCTAATTTCTTGACGTTTTGCTTGCTGGTTTTCTTCAATTTTCTTTAAAGCTTCTTGCTTTAAATCCTGTTGTTCTTCAAACTCTCTTAGCTCACGCTGCTTAACGACTTCGACTTCTGTTTTCTTTTGCCCTAAGTCTATTAGTTCTTGTTTAACAGCCTGTAATTCATCCTTACGCAACTGTTGTTGTTGCTCAAGTAAGCTTAACTCTTTTTGCTTCTCTTTTTGGACTTCAGCCTTGTGCTCATCCAATTTTTGCTGACGTTGTGCTTCTAAATCACGTTGCTCAATCTTTAAACTTTTTTGTTCAGCGATGACTTCTAAATCTTTATTCTTACCATCTTTTTGTGACTCTAGATCAGCAATATCTTGTTCTACAAGTGCTACTTGGTCTTTTAGTTTTCGTAAGTCTTTTTGACGAAGGTCAAGATGCTTTTCTAACTGCTGAATATCTTCAAGCTTATTTTCTTTTTGTTCATCCAATTGACCAATTTGCTTTTTTTCAAAAAAATCACTTTCTTCTTTCTTTTTATCCAACTTTTGATCAACCATTTCTAATTGATCAAGTTCTTGCATCTTTCGATAAGCCTGTTTATCAAGCTTAGCTAATTCTTTTTCTTTAAGGTTTTTAGCTTCTAATTTTTGAGTTTCTAGCTCAGTATGCTCACGTTGATCAAGCTCCATTTCCTGATGCTTCAGTAAATAGTACTGTTCAAGCTGCTTGATGCTTTGTTGTGTTAATTTTTGGCGCTCTTTAAACTGATTTAATTCTAATTGCGTTAATTCAGTCTCTTGTTCGATTTGCTTGAGATCTTGTTGCTTTAAAAACTGTCTTTGTTGATAAGGATCAGAGCTACTCGTTGACATAAACCCTTGTACTGGAACATTTACTTTTGGTTTTAATTCTGCGACTGGCTGTTCAGACTGAATTTCTATGACTGTATCTTTTGCAATATCATCTATAGCGTAAACTGTAGGTTTTTCACTTTCATTTTCAAAACTAATCGGGCTTTCTAGCTCAGCTTTTAATTCCTCAACTTCTTGTTTTTCTATAGTCTGATGTTTTAATTTATTTTCTACTGATAACACTGACTCTTTTTTCTCAGTGTTGAAATCTTCTTTTACTTTATTTTTTTCAGTTTGTATTTCTTCATCGACTAACTTTTCTTCGAAATCAGCAACAATCATTTCGTCTAATTCTGCATACACATCTTTCAGAAGCTTATTATACTGATTTGATTGGAGCTCTAGCTCATCAAATCTTTCAATTAATTCGGCACGAGTCTTAGGGTTATACATACGCATCGATTCGTAATAAAGAACGCTATATGACTTATGAAATTTTTCGTGCTGTTTATTAACCTCTTTGAACCAGCTGAAGTTTCTTAGTTTAGTACCATTTGAATTGAACCAAAGATCAAACTCGCAATCTTCACAACTTAGAGGTGCTTGAGCATTCTCAAGATTCAATCCATCAATGAGAATTTGACCATGTTTAATCCAGATTTCATGAGACTCACGCGCATTTTTGATAATACTGATGACTTTTTCTTTATTCATTGTTAACCCGACAACTCGATTATTTTTATTAAAATTATGTTTCGATGTGCAATACGTCTATATTAATCCAGTATACATTTATTATCAAAACGAATAGATTAGCGGTATATAAGGCTTTCAGTTAGTTTTTACTTATTGTTTAATAACAAAAATAATTTTATTCTTCTAATGCAAAAGCCTGATTCAACGTCTACCATAGCGTTTCTTTTTTACTAGAAATGATACTTGTGGCTGAAAAACCAAAAATGAATCCCCAACAGCAGCAAGCTGTTGAACATATTGGCTCACCTCTTTTAGTTTTAGCAGGGGCTGGCACAGGAAAAACTCGCGTAATCACACAGAAAGTAGCTTGGTTGATTCGCAGTGCAAAGGTAAACGCCAAAAATATCGCGGCTATCACATTTACCAATAAAGCTGCTCGTGAAATGAAACAACGTGTATCCGAAATCCTCACCAAGGATGAAGGCAAAGGCCTTACTGTATCTACGTTTCATACACTTGGTCTTGATATCATACGAAAAGAATATAAAGCCTTGGGATATAAACCCGGCTTTACTATATTCGATGCTCAAGACAGTTCTACCATTATCAAAGAACTCACCATGAATGAAGTCGTCAGCGATGATCAAGATGAAGACAATGATGATGCGCGCTGGATAATTTCACGCTGGAAAAACGACTTTGTATCACCAGTAAAAGCATTTGAAATTGCCACATCTTCACATGAAATCCATGCAGCTAAGCTTTATAGAAGCTATCAACGACAATTGAAAGCATACAATGCGATAGATTTTGACGACTTGATTTTACTGCCCCTTCAACTATTCAAAGAACAACCTGAAGTTTTAAAAAAGTGGCAGAATAAACTTCGCTACCTGCTCGTCGATGAATACCAAGACACTAATATCTGCCAATACGAACTCGTCAAACTATTAGCAGGTTTACGCAAAGAACTTACGGTTGTTGGAGACGACGATCAATCGATCTACGCCTGGCGTGGCGCAAAACCTGAGAACATTGCTCAGTTACAAGAAGATTACCCGACCTTGAGGGTCGTTAAGCTCGAGCAAAATTATCGTTCAACCTCATTAATACTCGATAGTGCAAACGCTTTAATTGCGAATAATGATCATTTATTTGATAAGAAGCTATGGAGTAGTCTCGGCGAAGGGGAAAAGATAAGAATTATCCCCTGCAAAAATCCTGAGCATGAAATCGAAACTGTGATTGGAGAAATCATGAAATATTCGTTTCGTGACCAGGCCAAATATCAAGATATGGCGATTCTATATCGTAGTAACTACCAAAGTCGTTTATTCGAGAAATACCTTCGAAGTAATAATATTGCTTATAAAATTAGTGGGGGCAAATCATTTTTTGAACGCGCTGAAGTTAAGGACATACTTGCGTATTTGAAATTATTGGTGAATACCTCTGATGATGCCGCTTTTTTGCGAGTAATAAATACGCCGAAAAGATCTATCGGCGCAAGTACTTTAGAAAAACTGGGTAACTATGCAAATGAACGTCATATCAGTTTATTTACAGCAAGCCAGGAAATGGGGTTTGCCCAACGGGTATCACAAAAAGCACATGCACGCGTCAAAAGCTTTATATTCTGGATCAATGAGCTCATCCAGCAAAGTCACGAAACTAAGCCTCATGAAATTGTAGAGAAAATTGTTGCTGAAACGGCCTATGAAGATTGGTTACACAATGTATCTGCTTCTGATAAACAAGTAGAACAACGGATGGCCAACGTGAATGAGATTATCGATTGGACCCGACGTTTGTACGAAGACGGTCAAGGCAAAGAAACATTAGGTGAAATCATTGCACATATGAGCCTTATGGATCTTCTTGAAAGAAATCAGGAAGAAGAAGAAGAAAATGCAATCAGCCTGATGACTATGCATACTGCCAAAGGACTAGAATTTCCTTACGTATTTTTAATTGGCGCAGAAGAAGAAATTTTACCGCATGTAAACAGCATGGAAGATGACGGGCTTGAAGAAGAACGCCGTTTGGCTTATGTAGGTATTACTCGAGCTAAAAAAAATCTCTGTATAACATACGCTAAGGCACGAAATAAGTATGGTGAAAGAATCAGCTGTGAACCAAGCCGTTTCTTAGAAGAGCTACCAGATAGTAATGTCGAGTGGGCAGATCGCGTTGAAGTATCACCAGAACAAATGCAAGAAACTGCGCAGTCTTATATTTCAAACTTACAAGCCATGCTAGATGACTAGTGTTTAACCACTAGATCAAATCTAGTTAGGCTAAAGCCCGTTCAACGAAAGTTGAGCGGGCTTTATTGTTTATGCGTTTAGATTACTTAAAAAAGTGCCTATAAGGTGGGGGGTGTATTTCTAAGCAATAGTTTCTTGAATTCCAACATTTGTTATCTTTTTCTAGATATTGCGGTGATATTATTAGCCACGAAGAGATGCTATTTTAAATATCTTGCTTTCAATTAACGAAAACATTGAATTATGAGGGCTCATTATGAAAATAACTTATTTGCCGATTCTTTTTGTCGTTTGTTCAATTTTATTCCAGATACCAGCAACTGCAGAGCAGCCCAAACCCTTTGCCAAATGGGGACAACAGTCAAATGCGAATAAGCATGCGGCACTTGTTAGCCAAATATTAGGTAGTGTCAAATCTTCTAAGGGAGCGGTAAAGAACATCAAGATCCTCAAACAGAGTGGCGGTCGCGTTAGCTGGTCGCCCAAAGGTGACTGGATTCTTTTTGATCAAAAAGGCAGTGATGGTTATTACGATCTGTATTTGATGAGGCCCAACGGTTCTGGTGAATCCTGTTTAACCTGTAATACTCGGGGTGTACTTTCAAATGGTCACAAGGGCACAGCAGAATGGCATCCATCCGGAAAATACATTGTTTTTCAATCCCAGAAAAGGCAGTACATGGGCACCTGGGGGAAAAACCGCGCAGCTGACCCAGGTAACGGACGAAATAGCGATCTATGGTTAATGCAACTTCCTTCCAGAAAATTACATCAACTAACGCATACTGCTAATGACAATAATAACGGGGTATTGCATGCGCATTTTTCTCACAATGGCAGGCAGCTTAGCTGGAGCCAGATGTATTCATTAGGTAGCCCAGGTAAAAAAGGTGAACATCTTGGTGATTGGCGGCTACAGATCGCTAATTTTACTGTTAAAAATGGCAGACCCCAGTTAAATAATATAAGCAGCTATCAACCCGGCGGGCCATCCTTCTATGAAAACCATGGTTTATCGCCAGATGGCAGAAAATTACTCTTCACAGGCCTTTTTGAATCTAAACATATACTCGATTTTTTTAGATCGGCGAAAATCTATCACTACGACCTAAACACCAAGCAGTTGCAGAAACTCACGCCGGATAAACGCTCGTATAACGAACACGCGCAGTACACGCCAGATGGTAGAAAGATACTGTGGATGACCAGTATGCAAAACCCTAATAGGGGTACTGATTACTGGATTATGAATCCGAATGGATCCGAAAAAAAGCGTGTTACTGACTTGAATAATCCACGTAATCCGGGATTCAAACGCATAATGATACTTGCCTCCGATGCTAGTTTTAACCCAGATGGCTCGAAACTGGTCGCTTTCCTCCAGGATGGTCTCTCTTATGATGGTGCAATGGCACTAATTGAATTGGACAAAAGAAAGCTTTGAAAACAGATTACAAAGGGGCAAACATGAATAAGTTAGTATTTCCTTTGGTGATTATATATTTACCCATACCGAATACGACTTTGTTAGTCCACGAGCCGGCTTCGAGGTGTTCCACTTTGAAGGCGATCAGACAGTTGAGGATTGGGACAATATACAGCCAAGAAAGGGCCTATGTTTAAAGAAACGATCAAAATAACCGTAGGAGAAACAGTACATAAAGGACAGTTTTTTTTGCTAATGTGTTACCCGCGACTTAGCAGTACAAATTAGTCTTCAGCTAAATCTTCAAACTCTTTTCTCTTCCCTTCAAACCAAGCTGTCATTTCTTCAGGGTTTTTCATCAATTCCATCATGGCATTCATGGCTTGTAGATGCGCTTCATCATTCTGATTAAACATTTCCATGCCGTGCTGCTTACTCATTTCAGCCATTTCATCAAACGTTTCAGCCGTGAAAACTTTATCGCAGGCACCACCTAACTGGTTACAGGTCATGGATTTCATAGAATTCTCCTTAATCAATACTAATCGGATACCGAGCCAATTAACTCGGCAATATTTCGCCAATAGTTTAATTATAGAAGTCACCCCCCCTACTTTTAGGCTATTTTTTTAATTAACTTATTGAAAAATGGTTGAACAAGTCTCGATTCGAGCACATTTTTAGAAAATAGAACTACTTCTTATTTTAATTCTAGCGGGGAATCCATATATTAAATACCCAAATACGCTTTTTGCACATCTGGATTCTTCATTAAAGAATCCGCATCATCACTCATGGTGATTTTTCCGTTTTCGATTACATAGGCGCGGTCGGATATTTGCAAAGCCTGATTGGCATTTTGTTCGACTAGAAAAATCGTGGTGTTTTGCTCTTTATTGATTTGTTTGATTATGTCAAAAATCTTCGTAATTATTATCGGCGCTAAACCCATTGAAGGCTCATCCAGAAGTAGTAATTTAGGGCGGGCCATTAGCGCCCGCGATATCGCCAGCATCTGCTGTTCACCGCCACTTAATGTACCTCCTGATTGCCCTGTTCTTTCTGACAGGATCGGAAATAGTGAATACACATAGTCGAGATCACTTTTGATATCCTGTTTATCATTTCGCAGGAAAGCACCCATATCCAGATTTTCACGCACGCTTAGATGCGGAAAAATATGTCGCCCTTCAGGAACCTGACATATACCCCGGCTGACTATCTCATCTGCGGCCATAGTATGAATGGGCTCACCGTTATAGAGTATTTCACCCTGTCGCGGCGACACGATATTACTGATAGACATCAAGGTTGTTGATTTTCCCGCACCATTAGCGCCAATCAAGGAGATTATTTCACCTTGCTGGATTTCCAGGCTAATTCCTTTTAGCGCTTCGATATTACCGTAATAGCTATGGACCTGGCGTAACTCAAGCATCAGCACCTTCCCCAAGATAAGCCTTGATGACTGCCGGGTTGTTACGCACTTCCGTAGGTGTACCTGTGGCAATCAAGGTGCCGTAGTCAAGCACATAGATGCGGTGGGAAAGATTCATTACCAGCTTCATATCATGTTCTATCAATAAGATAGCCTGCCCTTCCTGTTGTAGTCTCAAAATAAGCTCTTCAAGCTCTTTGGTCTCTTGCGGATTCATCCCCGCCGCTGGTTCGTCCAGTAGCAATAATGAAGGTTCAGTCGCAAGCGCGCGGGCTATTTCCAGACGCCTTTGTGCTCCATAGGGCAAGTTACTCGCGGATTCGTTAACGTATTTTTCCAGACCAATCTTCTTTAAAATCTGATAGCTCTTTTCTATGGTTTCCTGTTCTTCCAGCCTAGTGGATCTGGTACGAAAAACAGCACCGAAAATATATGATTTGGTGCGACTATGACGGCCTATCATAACGTTTTCCAGCACACTCATACTTTGGAATAAACGTATGTTCTGGAAGGTTCTTGCAAGCCCTTTTTGGGTAACTTTATTAGGTTTTAGTCCATTTAATCGTATATTCTTTTTTTCTGGAGTATTGAGTAATATATCACCACTGGTTGGCTGGTAAATACCAGTAATACAATTGAAAAAAGTTGTCTTCCCCGCACCATTAGGGCCAATCAGGGCAACAATTTCACCGCTGTTAACTTCCAGATCAACATCGTTGAGTGCGTGGATACCACCAAAGCGCATACTCAGTTTGTTAACTTGCAGAATAGAACTCATGACTTATCCAGCCGCTCTTGATCAGTTTCATCGTCAGGTTTGTACTCTGTGTATCGCCTAACATTAGTGATAATACCCTGTGGCCGATATACCATGATCATCACCATAATCGCGCCAAATGCGAGCATCCGGTAATCTGAAAGTGCCCGCAAATACTCAGGTAAAAGAATCAAAATAAAGGCGCCTACAATTACACCCAGAATTGAGCCCATACCACCGATAACAACAATAGCCAGAATAATGGCAGATTCTAAAAAGGTAAAACTCGCAGGATTTACAAAGGTTGTTTTCGCTGCAAAAATCACACCTACCATGCCAGCCCAGGTTGCACCCAGGGCGAAAGCGGTCAATTTGGTTTTGGTCTTATCAATACCCATTGCCTGACAGGCGATTTCGTCCTCCCGCAGTGCAACCCAGGCACGCCCCATGCGGGAATTTTGCATCCGATTGACAAAGAATATGGTGATAAATATCATCAGAATCATCAGGTAAAATAGATAGGTAATCGACTGTTCCAGGGTCATATCCACACCAAAGAAACCTGGTCTATCGATATTGGATATACCGCTAGGGCCTTGTGAGAATTCGTTCCAGTTTTCCAGAATTAAGCGGATAATTTCGCCAAATGCCAGGGTTACAATTGCTAAGTAATCGCCTCTTAAACGCAATACCGGAAAGCCTAAAAGGATGCCAAAGAAAGCTGCCAGGATTGCCCCGATAGGAAGTACCGTCCAGAAACCCAGATCAAAATGCAAATTGAGTAAGGCATAGCTATAAGCGCCTACTGCGTAAAACGCCACGTATCCAAGGTCTAGCAGACCTGCGAGACCAACAACAATGTTCAAGCCCAGACCTAGCACAACAAACATTAAAGCTGTGATCATAATGTTGGTCTGGTAAGTCGAAAATATCCATGGAAACGCCAATGCGAATGCCATAGCTGCGAATGCCAGCGGGTATAGATATTTAGGCTCGCGTAAAATGATTTGGATCAGGTTAAACTTTTCCGCGCGCTGTAACGCCCGTTTTTCACGTCGCGTTTGGCTCCGCTCCATGAGGATACGGCCCAGGATTGAAATAACAAAGGTGCCTATTGCCACCATAATCATATTTTCCCAACGCCAGATGATAGTCTTTTCCAGCGGGTCTACTTTGATCACCATAAGGGGAAAAGTTAGGAACACAAACCACAGTGCAACTTTTAATGCTCGTTTAGTTTCGTTAAGAGAAATCATACTTTCTGCACTTCATCCTTCCCTAGTAAACCAGCTGGTTTAAATATCAGTATTAATACCAATAGGGAGAAAGCAAACACATCTTCATAGTCACTGGAAACATAGCCGGTAGCAAAACTTTCAGTCAGCCCCAGTACGAAACCACCTAATACCGCACCCGGTATCGAACCAATACCACCCAGTACTGCAGCTGTAAATGCCTTGATACCAACAAGAAAACCAATATAGAAGTTTATCTGACCGATATGCGTGGCGATTAAGATACCACCAATCGCTGCCAGCGCAGATCCAATGATGAACGTAGTGGAAATCACTTTATCAACATTGATTCCTATCAGTTTTGCCATGGTACGATCTTGCGAGGTCGCCCTCATGGCTTTACCAATCCGTGTCATTTTAATAAACAGAGTTAAACACAGCATTACAACAATGGTTGTGACGATTATGACCATATCCGTAGTACCTACGATATGTGCAATTGGCTCCATAAAATCAAAATCTGGGATCAACTCGGGAAAAGCTAAAAAGTCTGATGTCTGGGCCAACAGAACATAATTCTGCAGGAAAATAGACATGCCGATAGCGCTAATTAATGGTGACAAGCGTGGTGCATGCCGCAACGGTTTATAGGCTACTTTTTCGATGGTATAGCCATAGGCACTTGACCAAATCGCTGCAGCCAGACCTGCCAACACGATAATAGAAAGTGCCGGAAATCCATAAATACCAAGAACTGTGGCTACCACATAGGCGGTGAAAGCGCCGATCATATAGATTTCACCATGGGCAAAATTGATCAGGCCGATAATACCGTATACCATGGTGTAACCCAACGCTATCAAGGCGTAGATTGAACCACGGGTCAGTCCGCTAAAAAGTAGCTCTATGAAATATTCCATTAACTCACACTAAAAAACCTAGAACAGCAAAACCATCCTAGGTTTAATTAAATTGTTAAAAATTTATTTAACTTCTACGAACTTGCCATCTGTAACCTGGTACATTGAAAAGCCAACACCTGTCGCATCACCTTTTTCATCAAACTTAATATTGCCTACAGGAGTTTCAGTCTCATGCTCATGAAGCGCTTTAGCAATTGCAGCAGAATCAGTTGAATCAGCTTTATCAATAGCGTTTAAGATCGCCAGAGTTGCAGCGTAAGCATTTTCATAGAATGCTCCTGGGTCTTTACCGTACTCTTTTTTGTGTGCTTCGTTAGCAGCTTTTGCAAGTGGGTTGGTAGAGTTGTCTTTTGGACCCGCAGCGTAAACACCATCAGCGTATTTACCTGCAACCTTAATGAAAGTATCGTCCTTAACACCATCATCAGAGATAAATGGAGTCTTCATACGCTTTTTACGCATTTGAGTAACGATTTTAGAAGCTTCTGGATGGTAACCACCGAAGATAACTGCATCAGCACCTGAACGCTTAATTTTTTGTACAACCGCAGAATAATCAACCGCACCTGGTGTAACACCTTCGAACAAAGTAACTTCACCGTTTGACGCTTCTTCAATGAATTTTTTTGCGAACTCAGCAAAACCTTTACCGTAATCACCCTTATCGTGGATAACCGCGATCTTCTTAAGGCCTAATTTATTCAAGGTGAAATCAACCGCCTTTTCAGCCTGAGCATCATCCGATGCAATGGTTCGGTAGAAGTTAGGGTAATCACCGCTTTGCGTTAAACCTGGGCTAGTCGCAGAAGGAGAAATAACAATAATGTTTGCACTCTTATAAATCGGTAATGCAGCTTTAGTAGCACCTGAACAGATGTGGCCTAATACGACGTGAACGCCTTCCGAAACTAATTTAGTCGCTGTGTTTGTTGAGATTTCTGGTTTACACACATCGTCTTCAACCAGTAATTCGACCATCTTTCCATCAATACCACCTTTCGCATTGATTTCTTTAACAACAAGCTCAGCCGCTTTAGTTGTTGGGATACCGTAAGATGCCAAGTCACCACTGTGTGGTCCAGCAACACCTAATTTGATGGTATCTGCAGTAGCTAAACTGGTTGCACCAAAGGCAAG
>RCNF010001800.1_pt1 | contig 11404 bp, 10 predicted proteins | sample 2041311 | NCBI WGS metagenome assembly RCNF01 (sample SAMN09708228, study PRJNA481090) | Marine sediment metagenome, whole genome shotgun sequencing project. | biome: marine sediment; feature: ocean; material: sediment; isolation source: Sewage treatment plant 2 marine sediment (STP2) ... | reverse complement strand
TGTAGGAGCGGGCCATGCCCGCGATAAAGCCTAGGGCATGCCTCGGCTGAGGAGTCTTGTGCCGGCGATTTCGCTGCGTAGTACCGCCGATACTTTTTCCGGCTGCATCGGGCGGCTGATCAGGAAGCCCTGTGCCAGATCACAGTTGCAGCTGCGCAGAAAGTCCAGCTGACTCAAAGTTTCGACGCCTTCTGCGGCCACCTCAATATCAAGCCCCTGGGCCATCGCGATCGCCGCACGAATGATGCGTTGATGGCTGCTATTCTCTTCGACATCGTGAATCAATGACTGATCGAGAACAAAGCTGTCGATAAAACCGTTGTCCAGCGACTCGAAAGAAACATCGCGTGTGCCGAAGTGATCAAGCGAAATGCGAACGCCGAGTTTTCTCAGGCGCTGCAGGTTTTGTAACTCAACTGTTCGCTGCCGAACGATATCGCCATCGCCGATCTCAAGCTCAATGCAGCCGGGGTCAATCGCGGTGTTGGCCAATGACTCAGAAACAATGTCGACCAGGCGCTGATGCATTAATTGCTGTGGCGAAAGATTAATCGCTAATGACAGGTCAGGTAACTCGAATTGCCGCTGCCAGGCAGCAAGTTGTCGGCAGCTGGTATTGATAACCCACTCGCCAGCTGAATGTATCAGGCCGCTGCTCTCGAGAATCGGCAGAAAGCGTGCCGGAGGTAACAGGCCGAAGCGCGGATGTTGCCAGCGTAGCAAGGCTTCAAGCCCGATCAAGCGCCCGGTCGTCAAATCGATACGCGGCTGGTAGTGCAACACAAACTCGTTGCGGACCAGCGCATGACGCAGCCCAACTTCCAACTCCTCGCGTTGCTCAAGCTTGATGTTCAGCGCAGATGAATAATATTGGAATCGGCCACCGCCACGTTTTTTGGCTTCGTACATCGCAAGATCAGCAGCTTTGATCAGTCTGTCTGCCGCTTCGCCCGATTCAGGGTAGACCGCTATGCCGATACTTGGTGTCGCATAGACTTCGCTGTTGCTAACTTCGTATTTCTCCGAGAGCACCAGCAATAATTTCTGTGCCGCAGCCGCAGCATTGTTCGATTCGCCAAAATCCTCGAGGCAAACAACGAATTCATCGCCGCCCCAGCGCCCGGAGAAATCGCCAATGCGCAGATTCTTGCGCAAGCGTCCCGCAACCTGTCGCAAAAGCTCATCGCCGACATCGTGGCCCAGCGTGTCGTTGACAGACTTGAAGCGGTCGAGATCAATAAACAAAACAGCGAGCGGCGCCGTTTTTCGTTGGCTGCGGCCGAGCGCTCTGGCGAGCTGTTCGATGAACAAGCCACGATTTGGCAGGCCGGTGAGTTCGTCGAACTGTGCCATTTTCTGCAGCTCGTTGGTCTTGCGCGTGACATCGGTAATGTCACGGAAGGTAATGAGGCCGCCGACCAAAGTGCGGTTGCCGTCGTACAGGCCCTGCCCATTGATGCTAAGGACGGTGTCGAGTTGTTCGGGGACTCGAAAAATTGCGACCTGACCGGCAAACTTTTCACCATTGCGGGCTCGGATAAGCGGCATGTCGCCCGAGTTGCGGTAATTTTCACCGTGCTCGTCGATGCAGCAAAAGGTCTGGCCCCAGGTCGGGTCAGGCTGTACTCGCGGGCCCAGCCCAAGAATGGTTCTTGCCGCCGGATTGATATCGAGGACATGCGCATGCTTGTCGACGATGATCACACCATCGTTAATGTTTCTGAGAATCGAAAGCACAGTAACGTCCGTATCTGACAGTCGATGCTGCAGTCGATGGCGTTGCACCGCATGTTCGAAGACTGTTTCCTGACCCTCGACCGATATGTCGTCGACACAGATATATCCCTGCGCACCAGCGCGAACAGCAGCGATGCCGCGGTGCTCCCGGTCTTTGGTCGTGAGTGCGATGACAGGATAGGCGTCCAGCGCGTGAATCAGTTCGGCCAGTGACTGGCCCGACTGTGCAATCGCAGGTCCCGCTTCGAGCAATACAATATCAATGACTGATGGAGCATTATCGGGGATCGCAAGTTTTGCCGATCTGGCGAGTAAGGCGCAGCATGGCAGGGATTCAAGTTCGCCAAGATAGTCCGAAGCGAAGTCGCCGTGTCCCAGATAGAGTACGGAATGGCCTGTCATCAGAATTGCGCTATCGCTGGTGGCAACTTGTCCGCATTATCAAAGAGATTATTTGCAAACGGACAGGTCGTCAAAAGTGCCATAGATTATTTTTCGTTCTTTGATTGCACCGTGATGTTGGCCAGCGTCGTCCCAAGCCAAGCGCATAATACCAGAATCGCATGCTAATACAGTTGCTTAAGCTGAAATTTTCGGCGGAATTTGACTCCCGGTTTAAACCATTAGGCCAAAGCAGGCATCAAACTATCAGATACAACGGAGAATGAGCATTTGGAAGCGCTTTTGACCGCGGTAGACAGCGATTATAGTCAGCAGATGATATCTGAAGATGAAATAGCCCTGTCGGATGAGGCCAGCTGGATCGCGCAGGCACAGCGAGCAGACGCGCGAGCGTTTGAGTCTCTCTATCGGCTGCATATCGATAAGGTTTACGGCCTTTGCCTGCGAATGACGGGCAATGTCAGTGAGGCGGAGGATTGCGCTCAGGATGCCTTTATCCAGGCCTGGAACAAGATGGACAAGTTTCGCGGTGACAGCGCATTCAGCACCTGGATTCACCGCATAGCAGTTAATGCGGTGCTCGGCAGGATGCGCAAATCGAAGCGCGAGCACGACCGGATTCAGGTCGCGGCCGAGACGGGGCCTGCGCCAGTTTCGATGGGCGATGGCGGCGAGCTGCGGGATCTGTCCGAAGCGGTAGATCGACTGCCGCAGGGAGCAAGACACGTATTTGTGCTGCATGCCGTATACGGCTACAGCCATGAAGAGGCCGGCAATATGCTTGGCATCGCAACGGGGACCAGCAAGGCGCAATTGCACCGCGCGCGCCGCTTGTTATCCCAGCAATTGAAGCAGGAAGGGTTTGAGCAATGAACGACAACTATGATGAACGAGACGACGAGTTGCTTGCGATGGCGAGCCAGCTGTCGACTGAAGTTGCTCCGCAGCGCGATCTTTGGCCCGGCATCGAAGCCGCAATTGCGCCGCCGCAACGCGCGCGCTGGTCGCCGCTATTTGCTCAGGCAGCCGCGGTTGTGCTGCTGGTGGCGGGTTCGTCTGGCGTGACCTACATGGCGGTCACGGACAAGTACGAAAGTGATCGACCTGTTCTGACCCAGCCGGTATTGCCGAACATGCTTTTTGAGGAAACCAGCTTTGGCGGAAAATATACGCTTGGCTCCGGTTTTCAGGATGCGCGCGGCAATCTGGCGTCCAAGCTCGATCAGGAGCTGGCGCGACTGTCTCCGGAATCACGCGCTGATGTTGAAATGAACATGCAGGTCATCCGTGATGCTATTGATGAAATTAACGTGGCGCTGGAGGCTGAGCCGGAAAACATCCTGCTGCAGGAATTGCTGTTACGAGCCTATCGAGATGAGCTCAGGATGATGCGCAAGATTGGCGGCCTGACCAATAACGTAATGATGAGAAACGACATTTGAGCGCCAGAGTTTTTGGCGTATTTAGAGTGACATTGAGAGACCTATTATGAATAAGACACCGTTAGTTCTTCTTAGCACTTTGCTGGCAACGCCGGTAATGGCGGACAAGATCAACAAGACGCTGGACGCGGACGTTGACGGCCTTGTGCAAATATCCAACACAGCCGGTTCGATTGAAGTGACAGGCTGGTCAAAAGATACGGTTGAGCTGTCTGGTAATCTCGGTGACGATGTTGAGGAGCTGGTCTTCGAACGTGACGGCAACGAGATCATTATCCAGGTAAAGGTTCCGTCGTCGTCAGGTATGTGGGGCCGCAAGGATGTCACGAGTGATCTGGTGGTCAAGGTTCCCGAGAACAGTTCGCTGGAAATAGCGACGGTGAGCGCCGACATAGAAGTTCAGAAGGTGCGCGGTGAGCAGGAGTTACAGGCGATTAGTGGCGAAATCGATAGCGAAGTGTTTGGCGAAGACATTCAAATCGAATCGGTAAGCGGTGACATAGACGTTGTCGGTGATGGCAGCGATGCAGAGTCCGAAATTGAAACAGTTTCTGGCGATATCTCAGCACGCAATCTGGCAGGTGACATTGCAGCAGGGTCTGTAAGCGGCAACCTGAGTGTAACCAGGGGTTCATTTGAGCGCGCCGAGCTGGAAACAGTAAATGGCGATATTGTCTATCAGGCGGAGTTGCGTGACGGCGGCAGACTTGATGTCGAGACGGTGAATGGCGATGTTCGTGTCGATTTTGCCAGTGATGTGTCAGCGAGATTTGATATCGAGACATACAATGGTGATATCGACAATTGCTTTGGTCCGCAAGCTGATCGCACCGATCGTTATGCGCCAGGCCTGGAGCTTAGCTTCACAGAGGGCGACGGTGATGGCCGCGTGGGTATTGCGACCATGAACGGCAACATAGAAATCTGCAACGACTAGTTAGCCGCTCGTGCGGGCGTAAATACGGGTCATCGCGTGCGTCGAAATTGAGATACATGCCCGTTCCCGGCAAGCTTTCGGACACCGTTATTTGATACTCTAGGCGACCCGCATAATGGAGCTCGTCTGATGGGCCGTTTGCTCAAAATTCTCCTGTACGTTGTGGCTGCTGTGGCGGCCCTGATTCTGATCGCGTCGATTGTGCTTTATCTGGTCTTCGACAAGGACGACTTCCGTGAGCAGGTGTCCATCGAAGTTGAGAAGAGTACCGGCCGAGTGCTGCTTATCGAAGGCGATATCGACATCAGCCTGTTTCCGTGGCTCGCGATCGACATAGGCCAGACGCACCTCGGCAATGCTGCCGGTTTTGGCGACACACCCTTCGCAAGTTTCGAGCGCGCCCGTCTCAGCGTAAAGGTTATGCCGATGCTGCTCCGGCAGGAAATCGCTATTGGAACGGCGTCTATTGAAACGCTGCAGCTAAATCTGGAGATCAATCCGGAGGGGCGCAGCAACTGGCAGGATTTGATCGAGCTTAGCGAGGCTGCCGAAGCGGCTCCTGAAACAGAGCCGAAGGAAGCAACGAAACTAGAGGTCGGTGGCGTTGAGATTCGCAATGCGGCGGTGAGTTACAACGATCGCCAGGCGATGGAAGAATATCAGCTGGTCGCCTTTAACCTGAAGACCGGTGCAATCGCTGGCGGTGAGCCGGTCGACCTGTCATCCGGCTTCGGCTTCAAAATTATGCCGGCGAACATTTCCGGCACCGTTGAGATGTCCAGCGAGTTTGCCTATGACGCCGATGCCGGCGTGGTTTCGCTAAGCGACCTTTCGTTCGAAGGACTTATCGAGGGTATCGCAGAGATGCCAACAACGCTTGGGCTGACTATTCCGGCACTCAGTGCGAACACGACGGCTGAGACACTCGCACCCGGTGCGATCGAAGTATCCGTCGCCGGAATCGACCTGACCGCCGACGTCGAGCCGTTTTCTTATGCAGGCGAGCTGACGCTCGCAGCAACAATCGATGTCCAGCCATTCAGTCCGCGAAGTCTTATGCAACGAATGGACATCGAGGCGCCGGTTACCACTGATGCAAACGCGTTGGGCAAAGTCAGCGCCAATGCGAAAGCCAATGTAAGCGACAAGTCGATCTCGCTTTCAGACCTCACTTTGATACTGGATGACACAACATTCACGGGCAATCTGGTCGTGCCGCGCAGCGCGAATGGCACCTATCGACTCGATCTTGCGGCGGACTCAATCGACCTGAATCGCTACATGGCACCAGCCGATGAAACTGCGGCAGCCGAAGACGAGGGCGTGCCGCCGGTCGAGATTCCGTCAGACCTGATTCGGCCGTTGAATGCGCGCGGCAGCCTGCGGGTCACAGAAGCACACCTCGGCGGGTTGAAGTTCGAAGATGTCGTCCTCGAGCTGAATGCAGCGAATGGTGACGTTCGTCTGCACCCGATTTCAGCGTCATTTTTTGAAGGAACCTACAACGGTGATGTGCGTATCGATGTTACCGGCGATACGCCGGTTCTGTCGGTCAACGAGACCATCAGCGGCGTACAGCTTGCACCGCTCGCGCAGGCAATGTTCGAGCAGGACAACATCACCGGCGAGCTCAACGGTTCGTTCAAGCTGAGCGGTCGCGGACAGGACCTCGCAGTTATTCAGCGCAACCTGAATGGCAACATGTCATTTGAATTGCTTGACGGAACGTTCGAAGGTACGGACGTGTGGTATGAAATGCGGCGTGCGCGGTCACTGCTGAAACAAGAGCCTGCGCCGGAGCCCGAGTTGCCGCCGCGAACCCGCTTCAGCTCAGTAAGCGCGAGCGGTGTTGTTGCTGACGGGATCTTTACCAATAACGATCTGGTGGCCGACATTCCTTTCATTCGTATGACGGGCAAGGGTTCGGTCAATCTCCCCGACGCGACCGTAGACTATCGACTGAATGCGCGCGTACTTGAGCGTCCCGAGTTTGCAGAGGGCAGCAGCGATGCTGAACTTGATGAGTTTACGGAAGCCGTCATTCCATTGCGGATCACGGGCCCAATCGATTCGCCTTCGGTCACGCCTGATGTCGGGGGCATGCTGAAAAAGGAACTCGAAAACGAACTAAAGCGCCAACTTACCGATAAGCTGTTTGGCAGCAGTAAGAAGGACGAGGCGAGCGCTGAAGGCGAGCCTGCTGGTGAGGCTGGTGAGGCTGCTGAGGCTGCTGAGGAACCAGCCAAAGAGGAAGATTTGGAGGATGTGGCTAAAAGGGCCCTGTTCGACTTACTGAACAAATAATGTGTAAACAGTTTCTTCTTCTGGCGATGTTGCTGGCGCCAGCCTTTGCTGATGCCGCTGAGCTGAAGAGCGTTACGGTCGACAGAGTCGATGGCCATTACGTGATGCATTCCGAAGTATGGTTCGCGACAGAGGTCGAGCCGCTGTATGAAGTGCTGCTCGACTACGATCTTAGCCCTCGATTTTCCAGCGTGATTGTCGAGGCAAGAAATGTCGCGCCGGACGAACAGGGTCGGCCACAGTTCTACTCTCGAATGAAAGCGTGCCTGTTGTTCTTTTGTATGGACTTCGAGCGCACCGGTTACGTAGAAACTGAAGCAAACGAATTCATAACGGCAACGGTTGATCCGGAAATCAGCGATTTTCACTACAGCAAAGAAGCCTGGTACTTCACCGAGGACGGCGACGGGACGATGCTGATTTACGACGTGGACATAAAGCCCAAGTTCTGGGTGCCGCCCATCATCGGGCCGTACTACCTGAAGAAGAAGCTGAAGAGCAGCAGCTCGAACGCCATCAATCGAATAGAAGCGATTGCTCAGGCCTGGCCTGATGTCGGTGAGTGACTTTGCGGCAAGGGTAATCCTCTGGTATGACGAGAACGGGCGCAAAGACCTGCCGTGGCAAAAAGACATAACGGCCTACCGTGTGTGGATCTCCGAGATCATGCTGCAGCAAACGCAGGTGCAAACGGTGATTCCGTACTACGAGCGATTCATGCGGAGCTTCCCCGAGGTGCAGAGCCTTGCAGATGCGAGTCTGGACGAGGTGTTAGGGCACTGGTCGGGCCTGGGCTACTACGCCAGGGCTCGCAACCTGCATCGTACGGCGGCGATCATCCGCGATGACTACGCCGGGACGTTTCCGGCGTCGTTTGAGCAGGTAACTGATTTGCCAGGAATCGGACGATCGACTGCAGGTGCAATATTGTCGCTGGCACTAGGCCAGCGCTGGCCGATTCTCGATGGCAATGTAAAGCGGGTGCTGGCGCGGCACGCCGCCGTTGCAGGGTGGCCGGGAAAAACCTCTGTTGCGGCTGAACTATGGGGGCTGGCAGAGAAGCGCACACCCGTTGATCGGGTAGCCGCTTACACGCAGGCAATGATGGACCTGGGCGCAACCCTCTGCACTCGATCCAGCCCCGCTTGCGAAGAGTGTCCTGTCAACTCAGATTGCTGCGCACGCGCCGAGGGCGATACCGCGGCATACCCGGGCCGAAAGGCCAGGAAAACGAAACCACTGAAACAGACAACCATGTTGCTGGCCGTGCATGAGAACGCGGTATACCTCGAGCGGCGACCAGCGGCGGGGATCTGGGGTGGGCTGTGGAGCTTGCCCGAAATTGACGATGGCGGCGTCGCGGAGTGGTGCCAACGGACGCTAAACGGCACCGCGGCTGAAGTGTTGAATTGGACCCCATTGCGACACAGTTTTAGTCACTACGATCTCGATATCCAACCAGTGCTTGTGCGTTTTGAGTCGGCGTCGAGTAAAGTAGCCGATAGCAATGACGTGACCTGGTTTCAACTGGATGAGCCGCCTCCTGGCGGCCTTGCGGCCCCGGTCAGGAAACTAATCAACACATTGAAGACAGGTGAGTATGTCCAGAACAATTAAGTGCGTAATGCTGGGTGAAGGTGCTGAAGGTATGGACTATGCACCGTACCCGGGTGAGCTCGGCCAGCGAATTTACGACAACGTGTCGAAAGAAGCATGGCAACGATGGGTTGCACACCAGACGATGCTGATCAATGAGTATCGATTGACTCCAATCGAACCTGAAGCCAGAAAGTTTCTCGTAACGGAAATGGAAAAGTTCTTCTTCGGCGAAGGCTCATCGGCGCCAAAAGAATACGTCCCTCCGGCCGAGTAGCGTAAATCATTCGCGGGCATGGCCCGCTCCCACAGGCGGTACTTTTGCAGGAGCGCCCCGTGGGCGCGATTTCCACGCGGTTTGGGTTTTATCGCAGGCACGCCCCACCCCCACAGGCGCTGCTTCTGTAGGAGCGCCCCATGGGCGCGATTTCCACCCGGGTAGGGCTTTATCGCGGGCACGCCCCACCCCCACAGGCGGTGCTTTTGTAGGAGCGCCCCATGGGCGCGATTTCCACCTGCGCCGGGCTTATCGACGCACGCAGTACTGCACGCTAAACAATCGCTCCGGATCCATCCACACTTTCTCAACACTGAAGCCCGCCTCGGCTGCCATCTCGGCAAAACCTTCCAACGTGTACTTGTGTGAGTACTCGGTCAGCAATGCTTCGCCTTCGCGAATCTCTATTTCCGCATCGCCGATACGAATAACCTGGTCCTTGCTGTTGATCAGCCGAATTTCGATGCGACCCATTGCTGCGTTGTAGTGAGCGTCGTGAGAAAAGGCGTCGAGATCGAAGTTTGTCCCGTAGTCACGATTCAGGTGGCGCAGCATGTTGAGATTGAATTCGGCGGTCACGCCAGCTGTGTCGTTGTAAGCACGCTCAATGATCGCAGCATCTTTTTGCAGATCGACGCCGATTAGCATCGCGCCATTTGCACCAGCCTCTTCGTACATTACTTTGAGCAAATAGAGCGCATCGTCACGCGTAAAGTTACCGATCGTTGAGCCCGGGAAATACACGATATTGCGTAACGGCATGATCGTGGGTTGGGGAAGCGTGATTGGCTTGGTGAAGTCCGCAACAACAGGCAGAACTTCAAGCGTTGGAAACTGCTGTCGAATACTGGCTGCGGATTCGAGCAGGTGGTCTTCGGATATATCGACCGGGACGTAAACGGCGAGGTCGTGCAGATTCTTCAGCAAAACGGGCGTCTTGCGACTGGAGCCGCTGCCAAACTCGATCAGGCTTGCCTGCCTGCCAATCAAGTCGGCAATCTCGGTAACGTTGTCGCGCATAATCGCGAGTTCGGTTTCAGTCGGGTAGTACTCCGGCAGGTGCGTTATTTCATCGAACAGCTGTGAGCCGCGCTCGTCATAGAAGTACTTCGGCGAGATCATCTTCTCAGACGCTCGCAAGCCATCAATAATTTCCTGTATTTCAGGGCTGTTCGTTTCGTCGGTGCAGTTCGCTAACTGCGGATTATTCGCGCTCATTGAGGTCTCTTAGTTATTGCCGTCTTTGGCCAGTCGAAATCCCAGGAACTGCCACCGGGCGTCGGGATAGAAAAAGCTTCGATAGCTTGCGCGAATGTGGTCGGCAGATGTAACGCAGGACCCACCCCGTACAGTCATCTGATTACACATGAATTTCCCGTTGTACTCGCCCAGTGATCCGGCCAGGGGAACAAAGCCCGGATAAGGCGCATAGGATGATGAGGTCCACTCCCAGACATCGCCGAAGAGCTGGCTCGTATTCCGGGTTGCAGCGACCGGGTGTAAATGATTTACGTCCATCAGGTTACCGTCAGTGGCTCGACCGGCGGCTGCGAGCTCCCACTCAAACTCTGTTGGCAAGCGCGCACCGGCCCATCGCGCAAATGCATCCGCCTCATAAAAGCTGACATGGCAGACAGGCGCGGCTTCGACGATGTTGTGTTGTCCGCCGAGGGTAAATTCAGTGGTCAGATCTTCGTTCCAGTACAGCGGGCGGTTCCAGCCGTGCTCATTGACCACGGCCCAACCATCAGCAAGCCAGAGGTTTGAGTCGCGGTAGCCTCCATCGCTAATAAATTCACGATATTCGCCATTGGTAACGAGCCGACTCGCCAGTCGATGCTCGTGCAGCAACGCATCGTGCCTGGGAGTTTCATTGTCAAAACAGAAGCCATCAACGGCGGCGCCAATTCGCTTGATGCCGCTCTCGCCATTGACGAAGCGCAGCTCCGAGGCCTCGCTCACAGGCGCTTGGCGCAGAGAGGAAAACGCAGCGGGACGAAGCGGGTTGCACGACAAGACATGCTTGATGTCTGTCAGCAGCAATTCCTGATGTTGCTGTTCGTGATTCAGACCAAGAACGACGAGGTCCGCCAGGGTCGCGTCATCAGGCCTGCTTTCAAGTAGCCTCTGAACAGCTTCATCAATATGTGCGCGGTAGCAAATAATCTCTGCAAGAGTAGGTCGCGACAAAAGGCCTCTTCTCGAGCGCGAGTGCATCTGACCAACCGAGTAGTAATAAGAGTTGAAGAGAAAGTGAAATTGCTCGTCGAAGCGCTGGTAGCCGGCAAGATGTGGTTCAAGTATGAAGTGCTCGAAGAACCAGGTGATGTGTGCGAGATGCCATTTGGTCGGACTGACGTCAGGCATGGATTGCACGACCGTGTCTTCCGGCTGCAACTCGGCACAGAGCGCAAGTGTTTTTGCGCGAATTCGTTTGTACCGGTCGGGCAACAATTCCACGGAATTGCGGGCGACAGACTGCAAAGCGGAAACCATCTAGGGTCCTGAGTCGAAATGGCGGGGGATTACGTAACACCGTACCGTAAATCCAAAGACCGGACCACCAAGCGGTTTATTTCAGCAACACCGCTGACTGATCAAGCACCACCTGTAGGAGCGCTGTCGGGATCGCGGGCATGGCCCGCTCCTACAATGTCGGAAAGACCCCGCCTGTAGGAGCGGGCCATGCCCGCGATCCCAAGCCGTTCG
>RCNF010001799.1_pt1 | contig 11411 bp, 6 predicted proteins | sample 2041311 | NCBI WGS metagenome assembly RCNF01 (sample SAMN09708228, study PRJNA481090) | Marine sediment metagenome, whole genome shotgun sequencing project. | biome: marine sediment; feature: ocean; material: sediment; isolation source: Sewage treatment plant 2 marine sediment (STP2) ... | reverse complement strand
ATTAATTGCCAGCGTTAATGGCAGGAGAACAGTAAATTCAACACCCTTTCCTTGCACGGTATCAATATCAAGCACACCGCCCAACTGTTTAATTTCACTATCAACAACATCCAGGCCTACACCACGACCAGAAACCTGCGTTACTTCATCAGCAGTACTAAAGCCGGACTGTAAAATAAATTGTAATGCATCATGATCAGACAGTTTTGCATCCGCTGCTATCAAACCCTGTCTGATCGCTATTTCACGAACTTTGTTAGCATTTATACCAGCACCATCATCATTTATATTAATAACAACATCTGTTCCCTGACGACCCGCTTTTATTAAGATTTTACCTGTTTCATTTTTACCAACAGCCTTACGCACTTCCGGCATTTCAATACCATGTGCTACGGCATTACGTAATATATGCTCCATTGGCGCAATAATACGATCTAAAACAGTACGATCAACCTCACAGCTTTCACCAATGATTTCAACCTCAACTTCTTTACCTAACTCTCTTGCTATCTGTCGAACAATTCTACCTAATCGTGAAGATAAACCGCCGAAACGTACCATTCTGGTTCGCATTAAGCCTTCTTGCAAATCTGTACTTACTCGCGACTCCTGCAGCAGTAATGTTTCAGAGTCGCGGGTAATATCCGTTAAAATCTCGTTAATACTGTCAACATCTGCAGCAGTCTCACTTAAACTTCTTGTTAGTTGCTGTAAGGTAGAGTATTGATCCATTTCCAGTGGATCAAAAGCGTCATCATAATTATCAGACTCCTTTTCATAACCTGATCGAATTTGGATCTCTGTTTCTATTTCAAGTTTTCGTAATTGTTCTTTTAAGCGTACAACCGTTTGTGTTAATTCTGACAGGTTAAAACCAAGGTCTGTAATCTGTTTACCCATGCGTGCATGATAAATATTTACTTCACCAGCATAGTCAACCAGATTATTTAATAAATCAGAGCGAACACGTACCTGTTCCTGTGAATCTTTAAAATTTACGTCAGTAGCTCGCTGACCCCAATGCTGACGACCCTTTGATTTTTGCTTATTACTTTCAGCTTTTTTAGGTGTTATCTCTTCGGATGCCAGTAAAACATTCTCTGCAGATTTTCCATCGTTACTGCCTGCTAACAAGTGAGAACTATCGATATCTTCTGGTTCTGGCCCTGGTTCTGGTTCTGGTTCTGGTTCTGGTTCTGGCTCTGGCTCTGGCTCTGGCTCTTCATCTTCATCGCCCTCAGACTCTAACTCACTCAACTCAATATCAAAGCGTTCAACTGCGCGCTTTTCTTCAGCCTCACCTCGCATCAACATTTCAATGCGGTCATTCAAATTATTTACTGGCATCAGCGGCTGCCGCTTTTTAACATTCCCCAGCATATTTGTTAATGCATCCAATGATTCCTGTAATAAATCAAACAACGTTTTATCAGTTTCAACTTTTTGCTTACTTACCATAACCACCAGTGATTCGAGGTTATGCGTTAAATCACCAACGGGGATTAAATCAGCCATACGCGAACCGCCTTTCAGGGTGTGCATATTTCGCTGTAACTGCTGTATGTGTTCTGTGGAATTTGGTGAATTTTTAATTTTGCTTAATGTACGTTCACAGTTTTCCAGTAACTCCTCTGCTTCCTCCAGGAAGATATCAATTAATTCATCATCAATATCTCCATAAGACATTTCAACAGACTGTTCTGCGCTTTTGGCAACACTAAGTGCGTCTGGTGATAAATCCACAATATCAATAGACTCCTCATCACCTGAGGCATTATTCGGTTCATTAACAACAGTGAAGCCATGGCTACCAGATGACGTCGCTTCCTTTATATGCTGTCCTTTTGTAGCAGCGTTATTCTGCCATGACTGTTGCAACTGTGCCTGTATTTCCTGTTGAACAATTTTATGTATTCTGTCCTGTAATGCTTTATTGCTGGCAGGTAAATAACCCTCTTCGACCTTAGATAACATTCCACTGATTGCCCGCTCAATCTCCTTAAAAACAGCGGCAACTTCGTCGGAGATATCTTCTTCCCCACTTTCCTGACGTACTTTTATGTATTTCTCAGCCAATCCACTTAAATCCGCAATTGGCCCTACTTCAGCGGTACGCGCACTTCCGTATAAAGTATGGAAGGCACGTATTAAATTTTTGTCTATTTTTAGCCGCTGATTCCCTGATTCACTTTCATCAATTAGTTGTCTAATAGTTTCGACATAACCCTGGCTTTCATCATGATAAATTTTTAGCAACATCGGATCGATATCAAGCACATCTTCAGTTACACTTACATCAATTTCATCAATTTCATCAATTTCATCAATAATTATTTCAAATTCGTGTACCGTATCATCAACAAGCCCAATTAACTCTGCACCGTTGCCTGACTGTTTGTCGGTGTAGATTGAAGAAATGTCTACTACATTTGCGTTTCCTGGTTCAAGCTCTGCTGTAATGGATTCCTTTTCACCCGTTAACCCACTATTGTGGGTTGCATCATTTACTGTATCTTCAATTATTTCTTTATCATCTAATAAAACAACTTCCCCTATTGCACCCTCTTCATCTTCTGCAGCTATTTCTTGCAACGTAATACTGCTTTCATCTTCGTGTTCATCAATCTCCAGCTCAGAAACACTCAGTACAGAAATATCATCTACTTCGCCTTTTTCGTCGAAGCTATCTATGTCACTACCCACTTCTATAACGGCGTCTGCAACACCGTCCATCTCACCTTCGATAGTAACTTCATCCACAAGGTGAATTTTTTTATCTTCACTAGCATCGTCAAAATCAATGACTTCACTGCCACATTCGTCAACTACGTTAGTCGACACATCGCGACCTTCGGCTAGCGCATCTGCTGCTGACATCAACAGTGCAATATTATCGATGGGTTCACGGCTTCCTTTAAGCTGCTCAATTAACTGCGGCAGAACATCAAGCGCTTCATCTAATACATGATAAAAAGACTCACTAACCGTAATCTTTTTATCAATAAGGCGATTGAGCATGTTTTCAAACATCCACGAAAACTCACCAATCATCTCAGCACCTAATAACCGACCGCTGCCCTTTAATGTATGAAAACCACGACGTACTACCGCCAGGGCTTCTTCATCGTCGTTGTTCTCTCTCCATTGAGGCAGGTATTCATGTAACTCGCCTAAAACTTCTACTGCCTCTTCGATGAAGATTTCTACAATTTCTTCGTCAGCATCATCTGCAAGAATTGAGTATTGTGTGATCTTTTGCTGTTCAATAGTTTGTGGCGCTACTGCTGTTTCTGATTTATTCTGCTCTGTCTCAACAGCTTCTAGGTCAACAGGTTTCGCTTCAGCCGGCTCCGATTCAATCGACCCAGATTCAACTGGCTCTGCTTCCATATGTTCATCAGTTACATCTTCAAAATGTTTTTCCCTGCTTTCTGACGTACCTTCCTGTTCTCGCCTACGATAAAACTCTGATATTTCTTCAAGTTTACAGGCTGCTTCATCGCCGGTGTTTAAACCCTGTTCAACGCCCGGCCGACCTTCTGACAAGGCTTCAAAGAAATATTCGATCGAAGTGACAACGTCTGCAACAATATCCTGCTCGCTATCATTTACCTGATGATTGTTACTTAATAAAGCAACACGTATAAAGTCCTGTAGTTTTTCAATTTGAGCCTCTACACGATCCAGTGGCAGCATCATCGAAACACCACGAACTTCTTCCAGGCGATTTAGAATAATATCCAGCTGTTCTTTATCACCGATGCCTGATAGATAAGACAAGACAGCTTCTTTCGCTTCACTGAAATTTTTCAAACCTTCAGCGACAACCGTATGTACTACCTGCCGATACTCTGCGGCAGGAACGATCTGATCTTCTTTGTCAGGGCTCATATCAACAAAACCAGAACGTGAATCGATATAATCTTTTAGCTCTGATTCTGCGTTTAATAATCCTGATGCAATACCCATAACAATCTGCTCACTGATTTCGGCATTACCTTTGACAATACTTTCCAGAACCGCACGCTGGTCCATTATTGACTGACGCGTAGCCCCCATACCTAACATTCCGTAAGTATCAGCAATTTTCCCTAACTGCTCAGCAACAGGCGCAAGTTGTTCGACATTCTGTTCATTACTTTGCATAAACAGTTCCAGAACATCTTTAACCTTCATTAGGTCTTCTGTAATACCATTTGACACCGTATCAAAAAGATCCGCGTTCAAACCGCCGATAGCGGCGAACTCATCTGTTTCCTGATGAATTAAATCGGATAAATGATAGGCTTCTTTTACAGCAGTAATCGATTTACTGTCTACTGTGCAAAGTCCCACATAATAGAGAGCATTTTTAATAAGTTCTTTTGAGTATTGTTTGGAAAAGTTTTCTTCACCATTATCAAGGATAAGTTTCAGCTGTCTATCAACCTCAGCTAAAAGCATATTAGTACTTAAATTGCTATCAATGCCCTGTTTCATCAGGCCTTCAGCAAGTGCGCCCACAACCATCCAGATACGACGAACTTCATCATTGGATGAAACTTTTTCAAGCGCGATTAATACGGCCCTGATGCGTTGAAGACCAACGTGTTCATTTTTATTTTTAATAAAATCCAGCAGACCCAGCTGGTAATGTGTGCGTAAGCGCTTTATTTCATCCTGAAGTTTTCCAGATTCAATGGTACCTGTATCATAACCATCTGGGCTTAATTCAGCACTTTCCAGATCAGGAGAAAATAAAACGCTTTCTGTTAACAATGCTTCTTTGCGCGCAGCGCGCAAATCATTAATCAGCGGCATCAATGTAATAGGGGCGTCCTTTTTACCCGCCTGAATACCTTCCAGGTAATCAGGTAATTGCAACATGGCACGCATTAAAACATCATATGCGTCCTCAGCATGCTCAACACTACCTTCTAACAATGCCTCCGTGGTAAGTTGCATCTCCTCAGCAAGCATTGAAGCACCGTACACTTCAACCATTTGCAGCGTGCCATGAATTAACTGTAAATGTTCAATGCAGTTTTCTAATTCACCATCAGTTTTATTCTCTATATATTCATTGAGACTTACCTGCGCATCAGATAAAACATCATCCAGCTGCGCTTTTACCCAGCTAAGTGAATTATATTCAACTGTATTATCTGGATTCATTATACTGATGACCTATGCCAGATTAATATATGCCGGACGTTCTAAAATAACGGTATCAACATTATCCACATCATTAGAGGATGGCAACTTAAAGCCGGACACTGAACGGCCCAGTTCAGCTGACAACTCATTCAATGCTGCCAGTGAAGTTGATGTCTCCTCTGTACCTTCAGATGTCTGCAGGGTGATTTCCTGAATAACATTCATCGAATCAGATACTGATAACGCTACCTTCGACTGCTGTCTGGTGGAAGCAGAAATACCTTTAATGAGATTGGCCAGTTCTGTACTTACCGACTCAATTTCTTTTAGTGCGACACCCGCATCCTCTGCCATGGCGGCCCCCCCCACTACCCCTGAGGTACTCATCTCCATTGATTTAACCGCTTCGTTAGTATCTGCCTGAATAGTGTTAACCAGACCCTCAATCTGCTTGGTCGCGTTACCCGCACGTTCCGCCAGTCGTTGCACCTCATCAGCCACCACCGCAAAACCACGACCGGCATCACCAGCAGTAGATGCCTGAATGGCTGCATTCAACGCCAGAATATTGGTTTGGTCGGCAATTTCAGTAATCAGCCCCACAATATCACCAATCTCCTGTGAAGATTCACCCAGGCGTTTAATACGTTTTGATGTTTCCTGAATGGTTTCGCGAATATTTTCCATTGAGCTGATGGTATTATGTACCACCTGCGCACCTTTTTGTGCAATGTCCACCGACTTCTGCGCTACCTGCGCTGAGTTATCTGCATCGTTTGATACCGCTGACATATATTCTGCCATATCGGTTACCGCGGCACTGGCCGATGCGATCTCACTTGCCTGCTTGCTTGATGCCGCGGCTAATTCACTCGCTGTTTGCTGCGTCTTTTCTGTTGACTGTGACACTTCTGACGCGGTGTTGTTAATTGTTGTTACCAGTGTGCGCAAGGCGTCAATAGTAAAGTTGACCGAATCAGCAATCGCACCGGTAATGTCTTCAGTTACCGTCGCATGCACGGTTAAATCACCATCCGCAAGATTAGCCATCTCATCCAGCAATCGAAGAATAGCGCGCTGATTGCGTCGGTTATTTTCTAACGCACTTTCCTCACGTTTTCTCGCTTCCTTGAGCAACAAAATGCCACCGATGATAATAAGCAATACTGCTACAACACCAAAACCGACACCCACCAGCTGGATTAAATCGAGTTCTTCACCCTGAGCAATAATCTCCTCCTGAAATGCTTCAAGTGAATTAAGTAAACGTTCAGCATCGCCATTCACCAGACTGGCTGCATCTTTCACCTCAAACAGTTCGGGAGATAGCTCAAGAATACCTGCAATATTATCGCTCACCGCGCTAATCAGCATCGCCACTTCTCGCAATTTAGCAACCCCTTCTTTATCGGTAACCTTTTCAATATGCAAGCCTTTAGAACCTTCTAACAAGCCTTCCAGAACGCGACCAAATAAGGCTGCATCTCGACCGAATCTATCAGCCGCCGCTGCGGCTGTTTCACCACCAGCAAGAACCTGATTTAAATTATTTTTAATACGTTGTGACAGCATCATTTGTCGAGTCGCTAAATAAATCTGGCGAGATGAGGCTTTCTTTTCAATCAGCACACCAACAACTTCATCAGAATAAGTTAGCATTTGAGGAATAAAACTTTCAATTACCTGATACAGCTCCCTTACCTCAGTAATTGCCTGGCGACCATTCAATATAACTTCTACATTATTACGGTAATTTCTCCAGTCTGCTTCAACACTGTCAAGTGCAGGTAACAGTTCATGTGATAATGCGGCGGTAATAACATCGCCAGAATGAAAGGTCGTTAAAATATTGTCAAACGTAATTCGAGATTTGAACAGATTTTCAAAAGCCTCTGCATTACCCGATGATGCGCCTAACGAATATGTTGCCATTCGTTGTGATAACAGGAGTTGGTCAGCCGATAATTCTACATGACGTTGCAAAGTTGCTCGTTTATCTCCCACATACACCAGGCTACCGATCATAAGAATAATAAATACTGACAGTAACAAGCCAATTATGATCAACGGTTTACCAATTGCGATATTTTTTTTCTGTGCGCTCATAAAACATCATCTCCAATCTGCTGTGTCGCCAATTCTATTGTTGGCGTGTACAGAATCTCTCTAGCTAGTTTCTCTACGTTTACTTGTTCTACTATTTTATTTTTAATTCACAAAGACGCATGTACAAAGCGTTCATCTTGCGTCATCTCATGAAAGCTAATGACTGGCCAATACTCGTCATCCTGCTTGAACGCACGCTCTATATAGGGCGATATACTTTTATGTACTTCGGGAATATCAGAGGTTTCATCGCTTTCTCTGAAATGCCGCATGCCATATATTTCTTCAACAACCAAACCGGTATTAAATCCTTTATAGTTAATAACAATAACCCTGCCTTTATGTCGCTGCTTGATATCCTCACCCAATAAATAGCCCTTCATGTCCATAATTGGCAATAAACTACCACGTACATTTGCAACACCAACAATCCATGACTTAACGCCTGGCACCGTAGTAAAGTCAGGCAAATCGAGTATCTCTTTCACATCTGACATGGCTGCAATCAGCTTCGAATCTCCAATCCTGAAACCAACCCCTACCCACTCATCTTTTACCAGGTCGAGCGAAGGTAAACCAGCTGAACTTTTAACGGTTCGTCTTTCAAGATCCAGCAATAAATCAAATGGCTCACTCGTATTCATTTATGTTTATTCTTTATCACCTACAACACCAGTTTCACTTATCAACAACTTATTACGCTGACAGCACCATATTCACATGTTCGATTAATGCTTTTTCCTGCACCGGTTTAACAATGTAATCTTTAGCACCCTGACGCATTGCCCACACTTTATCTGTTTCCTGATCTTTGGTTGTTACCATAATGACAGGAATAGATGCGGTATCTTTATTTTTTGATATTTGTCGCGTTGCCTGAAAACCATTCATACCCGGCATAACGACATCCATCAAAATTAAATCAGGCTTTTCGGTTTCTGCCTTTTCAACGCCGTCTTCACCAGAAGTTGCCACCACAACGTCGTGACCATTTTTAGTCAACATGATTTTCAATACATGCACTTCTGTAGGCGAATCATCAACTATCAATATTTTTGCCATACTCACTCACCGCTTTTTCTATATTATCAACTGTACGCGTGTAATCATGCCCAGCCTTTCTTCTGTTTTACATGGCACTCTATTATGCCAATCTTAAATTATGATGTTGAAGGGCAATGCTCTTTTATGGCGCTTATTAAATCTTCCTTAGTAAATGGTTTTGTTAAATACTGAGTCGAACCAACAATACGGCCGCGTGCTCGATCAAAAATACTGTCTTTACTTGACAACATAATTACCGGCGTGTTTTTAAATGTTTTATTATTCTTTATCAGGGCGCAGGTCTGATAGCCATCAAGCCGTGGCATCATGATATCAACAAAAATAATATCAGGCTTGTTTTCAGCAATTTTTGATAACGCTTCAAAACCATCAACAGCTGTCACCACTTCACAACCTTCTTTTTTAAGTAGATTTTCTGCTGTTCGCCTAATTGTTTTACTGTCATCAATGACCATTACTTTTAGGTCACTCATTGTAAATTCTCATCAACCATTGCTGTACCATTTAAATATGTCAAAAATTGACAACCCAAAAAAAGGCTCTCATTAATAATGCCTTACAAAAACTCTTAGCTAGTTTGAATGTAGACCACATTCTGTGTATTGCCAACAATTAATAGAAACTGACACAATATTGGCCAAGATTTTGCTTAGCTTAAAAAACCGGTTATTTTTTCAGTTCAAATTACTGTTAACATTAATCAGTCTAACGTATTTTCAACCCAGAAAGGAGCAGTTCATGAGCATCAAAATAGGTTTCGTTATGGATCCGCTGTCGTCAATAAACATAAAAAAAGACAGTACTTTTGCCATGATGCTTGCCGCGCAAAAATCCAGCTGGCAAATTCATACAATCTATCAGCCCGATCTATACACCGAAAACGAAATCCCCCGCGCTTATAGTCGAATCACCCATGTTGAAGACAATCCAGATCACTGGTTTAACTTCAGCTCAGAGCAGGACATCGATTTAAGCTCACTGGACGTCATTTTGATGCGCAAAGATCCTCCCTTTGATATCGAGTACATAACCACTACATATATTCTGCAATTAGCGCAGCAACACGGCAGCCTCATCGTCAACAACGCTGCCAGCTTGCGCGATAATAATGAAAAAATGTTTATTACGCAATTTCCGCAATGTTGCACGCCTTTTCTGGTTAGCCGAAAAAAAAATCGCTTACGTAAATTTGTTCAACAACGATTTCAGGTGGCACAACAGGATGTGATTTTAAAACCCCTCGATGGCATGGGTGGCACATCCATTTACCGGGTTAATCCGCAAGACCCCAACCTTTCGGTGATACTTGAAACCGTATCCGAAAATGAATCACGTACGGTAATGGCACAACAGTTTATTCCTGAAATCATCCATGGTGATAAACGTGTTCTATTGATTGATGGTCAAGCCGTTCCCTATGCATTAGCCCGTATCCCGGCATCCGGCGAAACAAGGGGCAACCTTGCTGCAGGCGGCACGGGCGTCGGCGTTGAGCTCACGGAACATGATCACTGGATATGCCAGCAGGTAGCGCCAGTATTGAAACAACAGGGCATATTGTTTGCCGGCATCGACATTATTGGTAATCATTTAACTGAAATAAATATCACCAGCCCTACCTGCATACGCGAGCTTGACCAGATCTATTCACTGGATATTGCAGGTGATTTAATGCGATGCATAGAGAGGCACTTGCAAAACTGATGAGGTGGTTCATAGCAAGGCAAAAATTGGCGAAAAAGCGGGGTTTACACGTGGTTTGCCACTGCGTGCCCCCACATTTTGGACCAGTTTTTAACCCCGCAAGGGGTCTCCTCATGAGTTTTGTATGCACCTCTAGAAAAATAGTTGAACTAAAAAACGCAGCAGGCCTTAGAAACTGGTTTATTGCTTCGCTAGTTTTTACTAGCGCGCTGTTAAGCGGCTGTGGGCAGCCCGCCAAACAGGTCAATTACAGTATTTTTGCCTTTGGCACGTTAATAAATATCACACTTTATGATGTTGATAAAGATCTGGCAGAAACTGCGTTTGCACAATTACAAAAAGACTTTGATTTTTATCAGCAACACTGGTCACCATGGACTAATGGAGATTTGGCCCAATTAAATAGTCAGCTAGAAAAAACCAGTGTCAATCCAGGCAACAAAGTTGCCCTGTCACTTCCTGAACACCTGGTGCCATTAATCAAAAACTCAATAGAATTAAGCGAACAAAGTGAGCATTTTTATAACCCGACCATTGGTAAATTAATCAATCTCTGGCAATTTCATAAATATCAGGATAAAAACAGTCAGCCGCCTGCAGATAGCCAGATTCAGCGTTTACTAAAAGATAAGCCACAAATGAGTGATTTAACACTCGACAAGCAAAATCAGTTAATTAATATCAATCCTGCGGTATCTTTAAACTTTGGCGCTTTTGCAAAAGGTTACGCCATTGAGCTTGAGATTAAACAATTACAAAAAATGAATATCCAAAACGCCGTGATTAATGCCGGCGGGGATTTAAGCGTGATCGGCCAGCATGGCGATCGCCTGTGGAATATAGGCATCCGCCACCCTCGTGAAGACAGTATATTAGCGAGCATCGAAGTAAAACACGATGAAAGCGTTTTTACCTCCGGCGATTACGAACGTTATTATTTTTATCAGGGCAGGCGCTTTCACCACATTCTTGATCCAATAACCGGGTATCCAACAGCAGATGCACAATCGGTTACCGTTTTGCATCAGGATGCAGGTCGCGCCGATGCTGCTGCCACTGCCATTACTGTCGCCGGCAGTAAAAACTGGCAACGCATCGCAAAACAAATGGGAATACATTATGTATTGCTAGTTGATGCAGATGGTAATATTCAGCTAACACCGGCAATGAAAAAACGTATAAAATTTCTAAATAAATCATCCGCTGCACACATTATTGTTAGCGAAGCACTATAATCCTAAAGAAATCAGCTGAACCTACTGCGAACGACCAATGCACTGAATCTACAAGACTTTCTCGAACATTTTGAACTCACCGTATGGGTGATACGTTTTCGCTCAAAATAACCGATAAAGTATCGTATATTCAACACCTTGATCGCTCTCGCTACGATTCAA
>RCNF010001798.1_pt1 | contig 11414 bp, 10 predicted proteins | sample 2041311 | NCBI WGS metagenome assembly RCNF01 (sample SAMN09708228, study PRJNA481090) | Marine sediment metagenome, whole genome shotgun sequencing project. | biome: marine sediment; feature: ocean; material: sediment; isolation source: Sewage treatment plant 2 marine sediment (STP2) ... | reverse complement strand
ATCGGGGAACAGGTCGGCCGCCATGGGGCACGCCAACCTAGCGGGTCGCGTTTCACGGATCGTCCGGGGATTTCCGACGGGTTCGTGCAAGGATCGACCCCCGTGTTGTTGCTGGTGCTGATCGCCTACGTTCTCGGCACGTTCCCCTCTGCGATCCTGATCGCCCGAGCGAACGGCATCGATATCGCCACCTTCGGCTCGGGCAACCCGGGCGCGTCGAACGTCACCCGAGCGCTCGGCTGGCGCGAGCCCGATCCGCTCGCCGTCGCCCTGATCCTGCTGCAGACCGTCCCGGTCGCCTTCCGGCGCAGGTTCCCGACCACCGCCTTGCTCGTCGTGTCGCTCGGATTCTTCCTCGATCGCAATTTCAACTATCCGAGCACCATCGCAATCTTCGGGCTCCTGTTTGTGTTCCAGGCGGTCGGCTCGGAACTCCCTCGCAAACGTGCGCTCATCACGGGTTGGACCACCATCGGCTTGATGGTCGCGTTCACGATCTCCGGCGTGTTTGCCGGCGTCGTCTCGGTTGGCACCCCGCTCCTGGTGTTGATTTTCACCAGTTTCCCTTTCGTGCTCGGCCTCGAATCGAGGGCGCAACGTACGACCGAGGCCGAGCTCGCGGTGCGCGCGAAGCAACTTGAGTACGACAAGGCGGAAGCAGTCCAGCAGGAGCGTTCGCGCATCGCGCGCGAGCTCCACGATGTCGTGGCCCACGAGATGACGGTGGCGACCATCCAGGCAACGGCTGCTCGGCGGTTGATCGGAACCGACGACGAGAAGGCCGCGAAGGCGGCCGGGGAGGCAGAACGCGCTGGTCACGAAGGGCTCGTAGAACTTCGCCGCCTGCTCGGCGTGCTGCGAACTGACGAGCCGGCCAGCCGGTCGCCGCAACCGGGCCTGATGCAGATTGACGCGCTTGCCGAGCAGATGAGAGAGGCGGGGCTCACCGTCGTCACAAACATCGATGGAGAAGAACGCACCATCCCGCCCGGCATGGATCTCAACGCCTACCGCATCGTTCAGGAGTCGCTCACCAACGTCCTCAAGCACGCCGGACCGGGCGTGACCGCGACAGTCACGATCGCGTACCGCCCCGATGGCCTCGCAATCACCGTCGCCGACGACGGCCGCGGGGCCGCCCACGCCATTGGTCGCGCCACCACCGGCCACGGGCTCATCGGAATGCGCGAGCGCGTCGCCATGCTGAACGGCACGCTCGACGCGGGACCAAGGCCGGGAGGCGGTTTCGGTGTCGCCGCGACGATGCCCTGTGACAACGCATGAACGACATTCGCCTCCTCGTGGTCGACGACCAGGCGCTCATTCGTTCCGGGCTCCGCATGATCCTCGAAGCAGAACCCGGGTTGCACGTGATTGGCGAAGCCGGCGACGGCCGCGAGGCAGTTGAGCAGGGCAAACGGCTCCAGCCCGACGTCGTGCTCATGGACGTCCGTATGCCCGGCATGGACGGAATCGAGGCAACTCGCAGGCTCCTGGCAGCCGGCCTGGTCACCGAACCCCGCGTGCTGATCCTCACCACGTTCGACCTCGATGACTACGTCTACGCGGCCATCAGGGCCGGCGCGAGTGGGTTTCTCCTGAAGGACGCTCCACCCGACGAACTCATTCATGCAATCCGAGTCGTTGCAGCCGGCGAGGCACTGCTCGCTCCAACCGTGACGCGCCGCCTGATCGAGGAGTTCGCCGCTCGTCCGGACCCAGCGACCGAACCCGAGGGGATGGATGAGCTCACCGATCGCGAGGTCGAGGTGCTCCGCAGTCTCGCCGCCGGCTTCTCGAACGCAGAAATCGCAGAAGCCCTATTCGTCTCTGAGGCGACAGTCAAGACCCACATCTCACACATTCTCACCAAGCTCGATCTGCGAGACCGCGTTCAGGCCGTTGTCGTCGCCTACGAGTCCGGCCTCGTTCGCCCGGGAGAGAATCCGGGTATCTGAGACTCCCGATCCCTGAGTCACCTCAGGGACACCTCATCCGATCGGATGAGCCACAACCCCTCGCCCGGCCGATGCACAAGCGACAGTCGACGCGTAGGTTTGTACCTGTCCACATCCGATCACAAGGGGACCTCATGCTCGAGACCGTGCCGACCACCGACCTGGCAGCCCGAATCGAAGACGGAACGAAGCTGTACGGCTCGGGTGACACCGAAGTACGGGCGCTCGACGGAGTCTCGGAGGGGTTCGAGAAGGGTCGCTACACCGCCATCATGGGACCGTCGGGCAGCGGAAAGTCGACGCTCTTGCACTGTGTCGCGGGCCTCGACGAACTGACGTCGGGGAAGGTATACATCGGCGATACCGATCTCGGCTCGCTCAACGACAAGAAGCTCACTCTGCTGCGTCGCAAGAAGGTCGGGTTCGTCTTCCAGTCGTTCAATCTGATCCCGACGCTCTCGGCGAAGGAGAACGTCCTGTTGCCGCTCCTCATCGCCGGCGACAAGGAAGACGACGCCTGGTTCAACCAGGTGGTCGGGATTCTCGGCCTCGACGATCGGCTCAGCCACCGCCCCTCGGAGCTCTCGGGCGGCCAGCAACAACGCGTTGCCGCCGCCCGCGCGTTGGTCTCACGGCCTGACATCATCTTCGCCGACGAGCCGAGCGGAAACCTCGACTCCAAATCCGCGGCAGAGTTGCTTGCGTTCATGCAACGCGCCGTACGGGAGTTCGGGCAGACGATTGTCATGGTCACCCACGACCCGGTCGCCGCCAGCTACGCCGACCGCATCGTCTTCCTCGAGGACGGTCGCATCGCAGGCGAGATGCACGATCCGACGACCGAGACGGTGATCGACCGGATGAAGCAGTACGGGGCGTAGCGCCATGATTCGCACTGCCCTCAAGACGATATTTGCGCACAAGTTGCGCCTGGTCCTCACTGCGATGTCGGTGACGATCGGCGTCGCTTTCATCGCTGGGACCTTCATATTCACCGACACGATCAATCAGACGTTCAGCGACCTCTTCGATGATCAGTTCGCGGGCCAAGACGTCATCGTGCAAGGCGAGGCGGAGTTCGACGTGGGCTTCAGCGGACCCCCACCGATCGACGAATCGGTGCTCGCTACGGTGGTCGCCATCGACGGCGTCGCCGTGGCAGACGGCTCAGCGGGCGGCTTCGCCGTCATCTACGACACCAACGGTGAAGCGATCGTCCCGACCGGGCCACCGACGATCGGTGCCTCGTGGACCGAGGACGAACGGCTGGTCGGCAACATCGTCATTCGAGAGGGCCGGGGCCCGGCGGGACCGACCGAGGTCATCATCGACGCCAAGACGGCGACCGACAACGGGCTCGCCGTGGGATCGGTCATCAAGGTACAGACGGTCGGTGGGGTCGCCGAGTACGACCTCGTCGGAATCATCGGCTTCGGCGATGCCGACAACATCGCAGGTGCAACGGTGGCGGTCTTCGATCTCGCGACCGCTCAGACGCTGTTCGGCCTCGAAGGCCAATACAGTGCGATCACGGTCATCAGCGACGACGGCGTCAATCCCGACATCCTTCGCAACAGCATTGCTCTCGCACTCCCCGACGGCGTCGAAGCGGTCACGTCGGCAGACGAGGCCGAGGCACAGACTGAGGCGCTCCAGGAGAGCCTGAGCTTCCTCAGCACCGCGTTGCTGGTGTTCGCCGCAGTAGCCGTCTTCGTCGCGGCGTTCATCATTCAGAACACGTTCCGCATCATCGTGCGGCAACGCCAACGCGAGCTGGCGCTGATGCGTGCGGTCGGAGCAACGGGCGGCCAAGTCGTCTGGATGGTCGCCATCGAGGCGCTCATCGTCGGCATCTTCGCCTCCGTCGTGGGCATCGCCTTGGGATTCGTGATCGCGGCGCTCCTCACTGCCGGTATGGCGGCAATCGGCTTCGACATGCCGTCGACATCGGCTTCGCTGGCGCCGCGCACCGTCATCGTCGCCCTCATCGTGGGGATCGGTGTGACCCTGGTCGCCGCCATCCTCCCGGCAATACGCGCCGCTCGCATCCCGCCGGTCGCAGCACTCCAGGACGTCGACGTGCGCCTCCGGATGTCCGATCGTCGCCGCACGATCTTCGGGTCAATCACGCTCGTCATCGGTGTCGGCCTGATCGTCGCCGGTCTGTTCGGAGACGTGATCGATCTTGGTCCGCTCAACGAACTGACCGCGGTCGGCATCGGTGCGCTGATCGTCTTCCTCGCCGTCAGCATGCTGAGTTCGCTCGTCGTCCCAACGCTCGCCCGCATCATCGGGTGGCCGCTGCCGAAGATCGACAACCTGACCGGCACGCTCGCAATCGGCAACGCCGTGCGAAAGCCGCGACGTACCGCGACGACGGCGTCAGCGTTGATGATCGGCCTTGCCCTGGTGGCGTTCTTCTTCATCCTGGGGGATTCCATCAAGACGTCGGTCAGCGGTTCAATCGAGAAAGGCCTCAGGGCCGACTACGTGATCAGCGTCGACGGCTTCGCCGGTGGGTTCAGCCCGTCATTGGCGGAGGACCTCAAGACGCAGGACGAGATCGACGCGACCACATCGCTGCGAATGGGATTCTGGGACCGTGGCGGCAACGACGAGTTCCTCATGGGAATCGAGAGCCAGACGGTCGACCAGACGATCTTCCTCGACGTTCAGGAGGGCAGCGTCACGGCCCTGACGACGGGTGGGGTGTTCGTCCATACGGATGTCGCGGCCGACGAGGGATGGATCGTCGGAGACACGGTCTCGATGGGATTCGCATCCACCGGCCTTCAGGAGGTCGAGATCGTCGGCATCTACGCCGAGCAGAACGTCGTCCAGTCAAACTTCCTCGTCGGACTCGAGTTCTATGAGGCGAACTTCTCCGGATTCGGTACCGACACCGACTTCGTGGTCGCCGTGGCCGCCGCAGATGGGGTCGACCCGGCCTCGGCGCGAGCCGTTGTCGACGACGCAGCAGCCGAATACGGAAATGTGACCGTGCGGGACCAAGCCGAGTATCGCGAGTCCCAGGAAGCCCAGGTCGATTCGCTACTCGTGATGTTCAATGCTCTGCTCCTACTCGCCGTGATCATTGCTCTCTTCGGGATCATGAACACGCTGAGCTTGTCGATCTATGAACGTACGCGGGAGATCGGCCTTCTGCGAGCGGTCGGCATGACTCGACCCCAGACTCGTCGGATGATTCGCTGGGAGTCGATCATGGTTGCCGTAATAGGCGCCATCCTCGGCATCGTCGTGGGCCTCTTCTTCGGCATCGTCGTCACGGCAGCGTTGAAATCGCAGGGCATCGACCAACTCTCGATCCCGGCGGTTCAGATCTTCGGTCTGGTGCTCTTCGGGGTGGTCGCGGGGCTCCTTGCCGCCATCCTGCCGGCACGCCGGGCCGCGAATCTCAACATCTTGGAGGCCATCTCCTACGAGTAGACACCCGGCGGGCACCGCCGGATCCGGGAGGTTCGATAGGGAAACCTATCGAACCTCTCCCGTGTCGGCCGATGGGCCGGACCTCAGCTTGTGGTAGATGAGATGCGGTCGAGCCAGAAGGCTGACCGGTTGCGCAGCCGTTCGATCTGCGTCACATCGCTTCATCCAGGGCGGCGACGCTACTTGCAATCGGTAGCCAGGCGCCACCGTGGCACCGTGTACCGGGACGGACCGCGTGATATCGTCGTCGAATGGCAGATGCCCGCCTCCCGCTCCTCGTGCTCGTGATCGCCGCCGCAGCAACGCGCAACGGCGACCACGATGACTCCAAGCGTGAGGGGCTGCTCTCGCGGGTGGCGTCACGTGCCACCGGCGCAGTCGTTGACATCGTCGATCCCGAGAAGATCATCGAGCAGATCGATGTCAACGCCTTGATGGAGCGGGTGGACGTCAACGATTTGCTCGATCGTGTCGACGTCAACGAGTTGATGGACCGGGTCGATGTCAACGCACTGCTGGACCGGGTCGATGTAGACGACCTCATGGATCGGGTCGATGTCGATGCGCTCCTCGATCGGGTCGATGTCGATGCGCTGATGAACCGCGTTGATATCGATGCGCTCCTCGATCGGGTCGATGTCGAGGAACTCACCGATCGAGCGGGCATCCCAGAAATCGTGAGGGAAAGCACGACCTCGCTGTTCGGCTCTGCCCTCGACGTGTTCAGGCGTCAAGCCGTGGCCCTCGATCAGATCGTCGGACGAGCTACCTACAACCTGATCGGTCGCGACGCCAAGACGAGGCCGATCGCCCCAACCGCGCTCGCCGGCAATGTCGCAGTTGCCAAGGACGGCAAGGGTCAAGTGACCGGCTACTACGCCGGATCAGTCTCTCGGCTGACGGCGTTCATACTCGACTCGGTCTTCGTGTGGCTCGCGTTCGTGGTCTTCGCATTCGGCGCCTCGTTCGTCCTTGATGTCGTCTTGCAACTCGATCCAACCAAAGGATGGCAGCAGACGGCTATCGGAGTCGGCCTGTTCCTGCTCTGGGCCTTCACCTATTCGTTCGCCGGCCTGGCCCTCGCGGGCCGCACGTTCGGAATGGGCGTCGTCGGCGTTCGGGTAGTCGACCGGCAAGGCACGACGATCACGGGCCGCCAAGCGTTGATCCGTACACTCGTGTTCCCGGTGTCGTTCCTCGTGTTCGCCCTCGGGTTCCTCGGCATCTTCATCAGCCCGACCCGACGGACCCTCCACGATGCTGCCGCCGGTACCGTCGTGGTCTATGACTGGGGTGATCGACCGGCCGAGATGTCGGCACCGTTGACGAACTGGCTCAACCAACACACAACTGACGCGGACCCGTCGGAAGCGCCACCGACATCGCAGGCCGACGCGCCGAATACACCGGATAGGCCGAGCGATCCGACGAGCTAGCCGATCCAGCTCGGAGCGTGCTCGACCACGTACATGCTCACGTCGTGCACCCGGTCGAGAGTTTCACACAGGCTGTCCTGGCGGAACATGAGATCGACCAACGACAGATCAACCGCCGCCACCACCGAGAGACGCCGTTCCTGGCCGTCGGAGAGCGCTCCGAAGCTGTCTACAGCCGAGACTTCGATCGGAAGGTTCAACCCTCCGATCCCTGCAAGCTCGGCCGAGAGCACGATCAGATCGGGCGGACTCTCCATCTGGGGCAAGCCCCAGTTGAAGAGGAACGGGACACCGAATCGGCCCTCCTCGTCCTCCGGTGTGTCGGGCGACTCCACCAAGAGATCTTCGAGGTCGAGCACAACGCGCGGATCGAGATCGATCGCCATATGAAGGTCGAGCGGACCTTCGCACGCCTCGGCGGGGTGAAGGTCCACCTCCCATGCTTGCCGAAGGGTGTAGGTCTCGACGAAGTGACGTTCGTCGTGGACATGGAACCCGTGTTCGACCGCATGGTCCTTGAGGTAGGTGACGGTTCCGGCGAGATCAACAGCCATGGTCTGAGGCTACCGGTTCGCCGCGAGATAGGGTGCTGGTGCGATCAACGGGAAGCGAGGTTCCATGACCTGGTCGTTCGGTGCCGGTGGCCGCATCCGCAGGCACGCCTTGGTGTACAGCGACGGAGATTGGTGGTACGACCCAGTCTCGAACGACTTCGGGTTCCGCACCGGCGGGCGACAGGCGCGAGAGTGGACCGACGTCACGTGGGAGTTCCCGGGACCCGCCGAGTACTCGGAGATCGCTTCTCGTGCGGAGCCGGGATGGTTCGCGAGCAAAGGGGAGAAAGCGCTCCGCTCTGCGCTGATCGCGGGCAATGCTCACGCCATCGATCTCGTCGGGGGCCAGCACCCCGAGTACCGCTCGACGTCGGACGTTCTCGTGGGGCTGCTATCGCTCGATACGCGGCGGAACTATGCGGCAGAGGCGCTCGAACGCTCACTCACCGCCGACTACGAACCGAGAGACGACCCGTTCATCAGGAAGTACCTCTCGAGCGCCGGCGTCGGAGTGCCGATCGCACCGGGCGTCGCCATTGCTCTGCCGATCATGCGTGTGGCCGTGGCATTGACCGTCGCCGAACTCCGGCAGGCATCGGCCGATCTCGATGCAGCGATCCTGGCGCTCCTCGCGGTCGAACGCACGACACACGTGACCCTGTCACTCGCTGAGCTTTTCAACGCCGCTCGCCGCTTCTCGGACACCGTCGACGCCACCGCAGACACGGTGAATGACGACGACGTGACGGCGATGACGCTCGCCTATCGGGCAATTGCACTGCGCGAAACCGGGAGACCGGCCGAAGCTCGTGCGATGTTGGCTCGGGTGATTGCCGAAGGGAGCCGCTCAGCGCCGGTGGCCGCGTTCGTGGCAGTCGTCAACGCGTCGATGGGTGATCCCAAACAGAGATCGGGCAGAGCGGCCGACTAGCTAGTCGAGCGCTCGGATTGAGACGCCGCCGAAGTAGACCCGGGCGTCGACCAGGAGCAACGGAGCATCGTCGCCTGCCGCGTCGGGATTCGTGAGGTTCTCGGTGCCGCCGGCTACCGCTGACGATGTCATCTCGACTCGCCAGCTCGCGGGCACGGTCACCTCGATCCCGCCCGCCACCGCGGTGAGTTCGAGCGTTGCCGAGCTGACAATATCGGCCTCCGAGAGATCGATGCTCATGCCACCCATCACAGCCGTCCCGGATCCGGCCCGGAACGAGTCGGACCGATTCACGACCTCCGTGCCGTCCATGGCAGCAACCGCTGCGAAGACATCCGAGTCGTCGTCCCCGTAGGCGGGGAGCATGCGCTTGGCGACCTGCGCTGCGACGACCAGCAGGACGTTGAGCAGCACAACCCCGAGAGCGACGCGTCTGAGTACTCGCATGACCGAGACGCTACCAGGCGCAGACGGTCTACCTCGCGGGCTCCAGCGGCCCTTCGACGTCCGCCGTCCCCCATCGCTGGATCGCGGCGGCTGCGCCGACCACCATCGCGCCGCCGAGTATCTGCACCACACTCAGGTACTGGCTGAGCAGGATCCAGGCCGCCGCGCCGGCGAAGACCGGCTCGGTCGTTGAGATCACGCCCACGATCCCAGACGAGGCGCGCCGCAGAGCAGAGAACCCGAAGAGGAACGGCAGGGCGGTCCCCACGATCCCGACCCAGATCAACTCGGCCCACACCTTGGCGCCCAAGTCCGATGGGAAGGTCCAAAGTGGCTGCACGACAAGCCAAATGACAGAAGCGAAGATGAACCCCCAGGTCACGATTGTGATCGACGAGTATCGCCTGCCGAGGAATTCGCCGTAGATCAGATAGGACGCAAAGGCGACGGCAGACACCAGGCCCCACGCCACGCCGACCCAGTCGCCCCCCTCGAGGTTCCATGCCTCAGTGATGAGGAACACACCGGTCACGGCGACGACTGCCGCCGCCCACACCGTCGGCACGACCTTTCTGCGCTGAACCACGACCATCCACGCGAGCACGAAGATCGGAGCGAGGAACTGGATTGTCGCCCCCGGTCCAACACCGAGACGTTCGATCGCCCAGTAGAACGTCACGTTGACGATGGCGAGATTGAGGCCGAGAAGGGCGAACCACCCCAGCCCACCCTTCGGTGAAAGAGCGCCCCGGTAGAGCGCGAACGGGATGAAGAAGAGCGACGTGACCAGCGCACGCATTTCGGCAACGCGTGCGGGCGACACCGCGGCGAACGCGTCGGCGGCGATCGCCCCGGAGAATCCCCAGAACACTGCGGCAAGCAGAGCGAACGCGATCCCGTTCCGTGTCGACCGATCCATGGGGGAAGAAGGTAGTCGCCAGTCGCCAGTCGCCAGTGCTGGCAAGTAGCAAGTAGCAAGTAGCAAGTAGCAAGACCGAAGCAGAGTCCACCAAGGGACACGTCCCGACGCCCAAGCGCTGGGTCCAGTCTTGATACTTGCTACTTGTGTCTTGCTACTTCCTTCCGGCCTACGATCATTCCATGTCGACGCACGAACCAGCTCTCCCCGCGGTCTTGTTCGTCTGCGTTCACAATGCGGGGCGGTCGCAGATGGCAGCTGGGTTGCTCACCTATCACGCGGCGGGGAGGGTCGAAGTGCGCAGCGCGGGGTCGGCACCAGGTGAGAACGTGAATCCGTCGGCGGTTACGGTGATGGCGGAGCTCGGCATCGACATCGGCATGCAGTCCCCTCGACGGCTCACCAACGAGGCTGTTCGCGCGGCGGACGTGGTCATCACGATGGGCTGCGACGATGCCTGCCCAATCTTCCCTGGGAAGCGCTACCTCGACTGGAACGTCCCAGACCCGGCCGGCCTTGGTCCCGAGGCGGCGCGTCCAATCCGCGACGAGATCGACCGACGTGTCCTGCTGCTCCTCGCCGAACTCCTCACCTCACGATGAGTGCAACGGCGGAGGCCGCTGCGGGGTTCTTGTACGTGAGATGACTACGACCCTCGAGAACCTTCCAAGCCGCCTGGCCATCGACCGGGACAGCGCCTTCCCCGATCTCGTGCGGGCGCTCCAGGACGGCATCTACTCCGGCGCCCTCCAGTTCACACGCAACGCCCACGACGCAGAGGATGTGACCCAGGAGACGTTCGTGCGGGCCTACCGAGCCCTCGGCTCATACGACCCTCGACGGGTCGCAGACCTGAACCTCCAGCCGTGGATCTGGACGATCGCCCTGAACCTGTGCCGCAACCGAGCGCGCGGTGCTGCGCGACGACCCGAGGCGATGCTCACCGGCGACCGCGCCGACACCGATCCGGGACCAGAAGCTCGCGCGATTGCCGACGATGAGACAAACGACTGGCGTGAACGGCTGCATGCGCTGTCGGGCCCGCAGCGCACCGCTGTCGTGCTCCATCATGTGGTCGGTCTTCCCTATTCCGACATTGCACAATCGACCGGCCGGACGGAGAGCACCACGCGCTCTGACGTGCGCCGCGGGCTTGCCCGCCTGCGCACCGTCATCGAGGAGGAGAGCCGATGACCCACGAGGACTACACCACCAGCGAACTCGCAGGACTCCAACGGTCCGCCCCGAAAGGAACGATCGATCGGGTCTTGACCCGGATCGGTCTCGCCGACGAGTACACCGTGATCGAGGGTCCGACGGGGTCCGCGTTCGTGGCGTGGAACGGGCGGGGAGTCACCGCGTTCGTACCGGTGGACGCGGTCGCAGATCGTGCCGACTTCGAGAACCGCCACCCGAGGACCGCAACGTATGTCGACGCACCGCCGCAGCGTCTCGGCAAGCACCTCGACCGGGCGATCGCCACCGGGCGCCTCGGCCGGCTCCCCGTGGACCTGTCGTCACTCGGAGAGTTCCAGCAGGCGGTGCTCGCCAAGTGCGCCGAGATCCCGCCCGGCGAAATCCGGCCCTACGGCTGGATCGCCCGCGAGATCGGAAACGCCGGGGCCGTGCGAGCAGTCGGCACGGCCCTCGGGAAGAACCCGGTGCCCGTGCTCATCCCCTGCCACCGCGTCGTGCGGACGGACGGTCGGATCGGGAACTACG
>RCNF010001797.1_pt1 | contig 11414 bp, 11 predicted proteins | sample 2041311 | NCBI WGS metagenome assembly RCNF01 (sample SAMN09708228, study PRJNA481090) | Marine sediment metagenome, whole genome shotgun sequencing project. | biome: marine sediment; feature: ocean; material: sediment; isolation source: Sewage treatment plant 2 marine sediment (STP2) ... | reverse complement strand
AAAAGCTCGTAGTAATAAGACAACCCAGCGTCCGCGCCATCGCCTAACCAAATGTCATTCCCAGAATGTTTTCCCGCGTAATGATCTCGACCGGCAGCACCGGGAAGTCCGGCGTTCGCTGCTCCAGTACCGCAATCATTGCTTCAACCGCCAGTTCAGCCGCGCGCCGCATGTTCTGGTGCAGGATGAAATCCATGGTGCCCGCTAGCAGATAAGCTTGGGTCTTGGCTGTGAGATTGTGGCCGATAAATTTGACATCTCCGGCCCTCCCATTTTCGCGAAGCGCTTTGCTGATCCCTTCGTTACCGCCGCCGACGCTGTAAATACCAACCAGATCCGGGTGACCTAGGATGAACTGACAGGTGGCATCATAGTTGCCGTGAATATCGTCTTGGCCCAGCACAGTGTCTGCGATGCTGAGATGGGGAAACTCTTTGCGCATGATCGCACGAAATCCCATCTCGCGGTTTTCATGGCTGCGATAATATTGCCCGCCCGAAATGATAGCCACTTGCCCGACGCCCTGACAAAGACGTCCCATGAGCAGGCCTGCGGTGCGACCGGCAGCGCGTGTATCTGTTCCGATAAATCCGATAACGGAAGAATTCGCGAGGCTGGAAAGGAGCGACAGGCTGGGTATCTTGCGCAGTTTCAGATGATCAACCGCGTCGCGGACTCGTTGGTCCTCAAGCGCCTGAAAGGCAACCGCATCAATGCCCTGACTTTCGCACGCGCGAAGTCTTCGGGCCAGAGCTGCGGGCTCCATTTTCGCCGTGAACACGCATTCTATTGTGGCATTACCTCTTGCCCCGAACTCCTGAAAACAACGGGCCAGAAACTCGGTGGATGGCCCAGCTTCGCCCGGAAGAAAAACTTTTAGCCGCCATGGTTTTTGACGCCCGGTAACCGGGGCACCAGTTTCAATAGCCGCCTTGGCCTGAAGCACCCGCTGGCGCGTCGATTGGCGGACAGAGGCCCTGTTGTTAAGCACACGGTCCACAGTTGCGGTTCCGACACCAGCGAGGCGGGCGATGTCGGCCAGACGCGCTCTTTTAAGGATGGGGCCAGGTTGCTGGATCATCCACCACGTCCATCAATAAACATCATTCTTTGACCTCCGGTGCAGCAATTCACATCATAATGCATCAGTTTCGTCAATCTGATGCAATCTCCTTGATTCTGCCGCCGTCTTCAAAAAGGCTGAAGTAAGAAACCGGCTCGTTCTTTCCGGGGGCGGCACTGTTCTTCTTTGCCGACATTGTGGTGCCCACAAATGGATTGCCGCAGGTTGCGTGGCGCCCTTGGGGGCCAATAACTTAACTTTCCGGCAAATACCGGATGAAAAAAGGACTGCAAATGAAACGTGTAGGTGTCATCGGATTGGGCGACATGGGCAGCGGCCTGACCAAGAACCTGATCAAGAACGGGTTTGCAACCACCGGCCTGGACCTGAGCGAGGCGCGCATGAGTGCCCTGGTCGAGATGGGCGGCCAGCCTGCAAAAAGCGCCGCAGAGGTTGGCGCCAATTCAGACGCGGTTTACGTCATGGTCATGAATGGCGATCAGGCAAAGTCGGTCATTTTGGGCGCGGAGGGACTGGCCAGCCACTTGCCCAAGGGAGGAGTCGTGATCCTGAGCGCGACGATCAAACCCAGTGAGGCAAAAGAAATTGGTCTTGCAATGGATGGCAGTGGCGTTCACCTGATTGACAGCCCGGTCTCGGGCGGATTTCCCGGCGCGCAGGGCGGAACCCTGACGATGATGGCCGCAGGACAAGCTGAGGTTCTGGATCAATACAAGCCGGTGATGGAGGCGGTTTCCAGTACTATTCACCGCGTTGGCGAGCGCGCTGGTGACGGGCAGGTGGTCAAAGCCTGCCTGCAATCGCTGATCGGCTCAATTTTTGGCGCCACGTTCGAAGCCGCCGCACTTGCGGCCAAGGCGGGCGTGAAGGGCGAAGTCCTTTACAACGTGTTTTCGTCCTCTAGTGCGGGATGCGGCGTTGCCAATACTGCGTTGGAAAACATCATAGATCGCAAGTTTGAAGGCACTGGCAGCGGCATCGGGACGATGCACAAGGATCTGACGATCTCGCTGAACATGGCCGAAGAACTCGGGGTTCCGATGTATATGGCGTCCACAGCCATGCAGATTTTCCATGCGGGCAAGACCAAATACCCCAACGGCGACAACTGGATTTGCACACGAGTAATTGAAGAGATCATCGGCGCAGAATTGCACCGCTAGAAGGAGTCGTGAAATGAAACTAGGTGTTATTTGCGACGGTATCAGTCGCGATCTGGCATATGCCGTCGATGTGATGGATGAATTTGATCTGGAGTATGCCGAACTTCAGTTTGTTGGGGAATCCGAGGTCGGCGATCATTCGGCGCAGGAAATCAAGGATATCGACACGTTATTGCGCGACCGTGGCAAGCCGGTCTCGTGTTTGTCGCGCCATGTGTTCGCTGGAATGACAACAGAAAACACGCCCGGAGATGCATTGCACAGCAAACATATGGATGCGCTTAAACGCGTGATCGACATGGCCCACATTGTTGGGTCGCCTTTGGTCCGCATCATGACCAACAAGAAAGAGCAAATCCTCTGGGGCCTTGGTGGGGCAGAGAAATGGAACGTGGCCCACGGTGCTTGGGACAAAACCCTGCCGTTGATCGCCCCTGCGGTCGATCTGGCCCGTGCTGAGGGTGTCACGCTGGTTGTGGAAACCGGGAACGGCACAATGGTCAACTCTAACTATACAGGCCGCAAGCTGATCGATGATCTGGGGGCCAAAGACGTTCTAAAGGTCCTGTGGGACCCGGCAAACAATTGCTGGTGCCATGAGCATGCCTACCCTGAGGGGTACGACGCAGTCCGGGACGGCTATTTGGGGCATGTTCACATCAAAGATGTGCAGGTCGATACGCCCCGTGCCACGCTGGAGGTGCGACGGATGGGGGAGGGGCAGCTGGCGGATCTCTTCCAACCGATGGCAAAGGCGTTGCGCGCCGACGGTTATGATGGCGTCATTTCATTCGAAAGCGTTTTTCATCCTGGGAACGGCGACTTCGAAGATGGTTTTCGCCAATGCATTGGTCTCTTCAAAGAGATTTTTGCACCATAATCTCATCTTATCAGGACGTGACAAATAATTGCTAAGCCTGTCCTGCGTCGCTGGTGCTGCAGGATTGGCCAAGTGAAGCCGCGCTCTCACTCCCCATAAGGTACCCAGATGTTCTTGATCTCAGTTGATGCGTCCAGAAACGGGCGTCCGTGACCGGACGGACCAAACCAGTCCCGGTCACGGCCGTTATTCACCCATGTGCGTTTGAGGTTTCCAGCCGCTTCTCGTTCAATGATCGCTGAGAGATCAGAGGACGAGAAACTCCAGACCGCGTCCACGTTCATGTGACGGGCCATATGGGGCGCAAGTTCGGCGTGGGAACCGGTGAGGATGTTCACCACACCTGCTGGGACGTCCGACGTTTCAAGCACCTGCACAAAGTCGGTCGCAGCCAATGGGAACGGATCAGACGCTGCCAACACCACCCTGTTTCCCATCGCGATTGCCGGGGCCATGGTCGCCACAAGCCCTAGCAGCGGCGCATCATCTGGGCACAGTATCCCAATGGTTCCAACGGGTTCCTTCATCGCCAAAGCCACTCCGCGAATAGGGACGCTGTGCACCTGGCCGTCAAATTTGTCGGCCCAAGCCGCATAGGTGAACAAACGCTGGACCGAAGCTTCGACCTCCTTGGTGCCGCTGCGCCCCCCCTTAAGTGCATCGATCCGCGCCGCAAATTCTGCAGCACGCGCCGACAAGTTTTCGGCGACGTAATAGAGGATTTGAGCCCGCAGATGACCTGTTGTTCTGGACCAGCCTTTTGCCGATTGCGCCGCTTCGACTGCATTGCGCACATCTTTGCGATTGGCCAGAGAGGCATGTCCCAACAGAGTACCCGACTTGCCATAAACCGGCCGGGAGTACCCTCCATCCGGTCGGGCCTGTTTGCCGCCGATATACAGTTTGGCAGTACGGTCAATCGGGTCATGTGGTGCTTTGTCACCGGTGAAACTCTCAACGGGTTTCAAGGATTTGACCCGTTCTTTTGGTTTGGTGTACGCGCTCAGCCCTTCCCAGCCGCCTTCACGGCCGAACCCGCTCTCTCGAACGCCACCAAAACCAGCCGCAGCATCAAACAGGTTAGTGCCGTTGACCCAGACAATGCCGGCGGCCAGTTTTGGCGCGATGTCCAGCGCGAGATTTACGTTTTCTGTCCACACTGTCGCCGCCAGACCATAGCGGGTGTTGTTGGCCAATTCGACGGCCTCACTTGGGGTGCGGAAGGTTGTGGCGACCAACACCGGGCCAAATATCTCTTCCTGCATCAATGTGTCTGTGACGGTCAGACCGGTGATCAGTGTTGGTGGGTAAAAGCACCCCGTCGAAGGAATCTGCACGGCAGCCTTATGCATTTCACCTGCGGTATTTTCTTCAACCAACCGTTTGATCTCGGCCAGTTGTACCGGATCCACGATGCATCCAACATCAATGCACTTGTCCAGCGGATTACCAATGCGCAAACCGTCCATTCGCGCGCGCAATTTGACATAAAATGCTTCGGCAACGTTTTCCTGCACCAACAATCGTGACCCGGCGCAGCAGACTTGTCCCTGATTGAACCAGATCGCATCAACAAGCCCTTCAATGGCTGAATCCAGATCGGCGTCGTCGAACACGATGTAAGGGGATTTTCCGCCCAGCTCCAACGTCAGCGCCTTGCCCGACCCTGCGGTCGCCTCGCGAATTTTGCGCCCGACAGATGTCGATCCGGTAAAGGCAATTTTGTCGATGTCCTTGTGCGCGACCATCATCTCGCCAACGGCACCATCTCCGGTCACGATGTTGACCACGCCTTTGGGCAGTCCCGCCTGCACGCAGATATCAGCAAATAACAGCGCCGTAAGCGAGGTATACTCAGCTGGCTTCAACACGACAGTATTGCCCATCGCCAAAGCTGGTGCGATCTTCCATGCCAGCATCAGCAGAGGAAAGTTCCATGGGATGATCTGGCCGCAAACCCCCAGCGCAATCCGGTTGGGCAACTCGTCCTGCATCAACTGAGCCATTCCGGCGTGATAGTAAAAATGCCGCTGCGCCAGAGGGATATCGATGTCGCGGCTTTCGCGAATGGGTTTGCCATTGTCGAGGGTTTCCAGAACCGCAAACAGACGCGCGTGCTTTTGCAGCAAGCGGGCAAGCGCATAGAGATATCGGGCTCGGCCGGGACCACCAAGGTGTTCCCATCTGCTTTGTGCTGACCGCGCGGCGGACACAGCTGCTTCGACGTCAGCCGCGCTTGCCTGACTGACCATGGCAAGGGTTTCGCCGGTTGCGGGATTGCGGCTTTCGAACCCATTTGTCGGATCGGTGAAGGCACCGTTGATAAAATGCCCGAACTGATCACCCTGATCGACCAGCCACGCCAGTGCCTCGGCCGCACTTTCGGGGGCCGGGCCATACTCCATCGTTTCGAATATTTCTTTTACAGTCATGGTCTTACCCTATCGGATGACGGTAGCCCGCCGAATAACGTCCAGTTACATGATGCTCCAACTGCCGTTCGATATCCCCCAGCAGGGATGACGCGCCAAAGCGGAATAGGTCCGGCTCCAGCCAGCGATCCCCCAGCTCATCCTTCATCAACGCCAGATAGACCAGCGCATCCTTGGCTTTTGAAATGCCACCAGCGGGTTTGTAGCCAACGCGATACCCGGTGCGCTCATAATAGTCTCGAATGGCGCGCACCATGACCAGAGTTACCGGTAGAGTGGCATTCACAGGCTCTTTGCCGGTCGAGGTCTTGATGAAATCGGCCCCGGCCATCATGCAGATCAGCGATGCGCGGGCAACATTGCGCAGGGTACCCAATTCGCCTGTGGCCAGAATCGCCTTCACGTGGGCCTCGCCGCACGCCGCGCGAAACGCCACCATCTCGTCATAAAGCGCCTGCCAGTTGCCGCCCAGGACGTGGCGACGCGATATGACGATATCAATTTCCTGCGCGCCTGCTTTCACGCTTTCCCTGATCTCTTCCACGCGCAAATGGAAAGGAGACAGCCCAGCGGGAAATCCGGTTGAAACAGCAGCGACGGGGATGCCGGAGCCTTGTAGTTTGTCCACTGCAGTTGTGATCATATCGTGATAGACGCAGACAGCACCTGTTGTGATCTGCCCCATACCCAAAGCCTCGAGCAGGTCTGCGCGCACCGGCTGGCGGGCCTTGGCACATAGTCGGCGGACCCGTTCCGCTGTGTCATCCCCGGACAATGTTGTCAGATCAATGCAGGTGATGGCGCGCAGAAGCCACGCCGCTTGATAATCCTTTTTGACCGACCGGCGCCCCGGCAGGGTGGCCGCACGCCGTTCAATCGCGGAGGTGTTGGCCTGCACATTGCGGACCCATTGCATATCGAGCGGCATGCCGGGATTGCGCGGTTCAGTTACCTGCGGCAACTGGTTGCTGCGCGTTTCTGTCTGGCTCAGCATCATTTATTCCTGCCAAAAGAGTCGTAGCCAGCGTGTCACGCAAGCCGCTCCAAGGCAAGGCGGGCCATCACCGCTCAGAGTACGCAATACCTGCACATGTGGCGCGCGGTCTGCACAAGATCGGAATAGAACGTCAGGTAACGCAGGCCACCAAAAAGGATACCAAAATGAAAATGTTTCTAGTGAGGGGTGTGCCGCGTTCGGTTCAGCAAGACGGTTGGTAAGATGTCTGCCGGTGTGCCGCCGCGCGCGCCGGATATTACCGGAGTGTCCGCAATGGGCGACGATGCGCCTCGTGTTGTTATTCTCATTGGTTTGTTGGCTTTTGCTGACGTGCTGTTTTGGCAGGTCTTTCCAGGGGTGTCACTGGCGGTGTTTGGGGCTGCGGTTTTGGGCGCGGCCTGGCTGACATTGGATTGGCCGGTTGAAAACCGCCAAGGCGCTGCTGCGCTCGCCTGCTACGCTTTGGCAATTTCACCTGTTATCGAGCTGGTTCAGCCGATTTCTCTGATGTTCTATCTGATTGGCATGTCCATCGCTCTTGCCTTGCTGTTGTCGCCGTCAAACGCGGTTGGTGGCGCGGTGCGATTTTGGCAGCATGGCCTTACCGCTACCATCTTTGATCTGGCCGCTGCGATGCGGGGGCACAGTGCATTGCCAGCACCGCCTGTAAAACAGGTCGCCCTGATGTGGGGCTTACTGGCGGGGCTGGGCCTGATATTTGCGTCGCTGCTGATCAACGCCAACCCAATGTTAGAAAAATGGGCCACGGAACTGATCGACTTTGGCCCGGCGCCTTTCGACCCCGTCCGGCCCCTATTCTGGGCCGGCATGGCCGTTCTTATTTGGCCGTGCCTAACGCTCACTAGACTGCGCGAACCCATCCGCGCGCCCTTGCAGGTTAAGACGGCGATCCCGGTGCCGTCATTCATCAATGGGGCATCCATCGCACGCTCTCTGATCCTGTTTAACGGGCTTTTCTTGCTGCAAACGGGCACTGATGTGCTGTTTCTTTGGTCAGATTTGGCTTTGCCCTATGGTTTGAGCTATGCCGCATACGCGCATCGTGGAGCTTACCCTCTTGTCGCAACAGCGCTATTGGCGGGCCTGTTCGCACTGATTTCGCGGCCTTTCACCGACGGCAATACCGCGCTTCGCGCCGCGCTGCTGATCTGGGTCTTCCGGAACGTCGTGCTTGTGAGCTCTTCGCTCTATCGCCATGACCTTTACGTAGAGGTTTATGGGCTGACACGCTGGCGCATTGCCGCTGCGCTTTGGATGGGAGTGGTTGCGGCAGGCCTGACGTTGACGCTCTGGCAAGTCTGGTGTGGTCTTGCTGGTGGTCGGCTTTTGACTCGCACTGCAGTTCTGGGCGCTGTGGTCTTCTACACTACGGCATTTGTCAGCTTTCATCGTGCAATTGCGCACTATAGCCTGACACATGATACAGCGCTCGACTGGTATTATATCTGCGGCCTTGGCCCATCTGCGCTCCCGGCAATTCATGACTTTGAAGTCAACAACGCGTAATTATTATGCGCTAGTGGCCACAGACCTGTGCTCGAGGAAATCGAGGACTGGCGGGAATGGGGGTTTCGGCACTGGCGTGTCCGGGTACCCTTGAAGCACAAGAACTTTCTTTGAGTTCTAATTTTAGGGGGCACTGATTTCCCATATACTGGAGGCCCACACCCGGTTCTTTAATGCCCTCAGATCAACACCATTGGCACCCTTCACACCGACCATCACCAACACGCCACTAAGAGCCACCACCACACTTAGGTGATCCATGATCATGCTCTCATCCCATAAGAACAGGGGCTCTGGTGTCCTATCGTGTCACATCGGTGTGACATTGCGTTAAACAGAAGGTGATCTAAGGCGCGACTGACGGTGCTACTTGAGTGGACTGTAGGTCATCACAGGTGCGGCTGAGAGTGACCGTGGGTGCCGCTGCTGCTGGTACGCCTAGAGTATCTGTACCCCTACCCCCTGCCTTGCGTTCACACGCTGGGTGTTACCGACGGGCCACGGGGGGGGCGGGGAAGGATCACGTATATAGATACCTTGACAGATTTCTTTGGTGAAAATGAAAAGCCAACACAAGCACGCTCAGGTGGGTATGCTTTTGGTAATTTCGCGGAGATGCCGACCCGCAATACATTTCAGGAATGTAAGCACCCAGTCAGGCGGTGGACTAGCACCTCCTTCCCTGTAGGTACCGAAAGACACCTTTCCGATATACCGGCCCTTTGGAAATAGTCTGTTGCGAGATGGGCAACACTGAGGTGAATGGGGGTTTCACAAAGGGTTGAACTGAGGGTCACCAAACCTCAGGACCTACGAAATCCGGATGTCTACCGAGCAGGCCTAAATACGCTTTCGGCCCATTGCCGCCGTTTGTTCTTTCCGCAGCGAACTTCCAGTTTGAGCCCATTCTATTGAAAAACTCCGAAACCTGGAAATTACGAATTTCTGACAAAGACGCATTATCTGCGAAAGTCAGATAGGATTGTGGTCCAGACGTCATCAGATCGCCTAGCGGCCCTGGCAGCTAAATTTGGCCGACCCTGTCGCCAAAACCAACTGATTGGCCTGTATCGCAGAAAAGTCCGTTGAACAGGCCCGAATGTGGAGTCCTTCAACAGAATAAACCCAAATCGACCAAATTGCTTGTCGGTTTCTCAATCGTGCCACGTAGATGTATACACTGCCGACTTCAAACAGTTACCTGTCTCCAAACATGGGAAAAGCAAACCGATGATTACTTTTGATAAGCTGATAGCGCCAGCGATGGTCTTGGCGCGAATCTTTGTTGGGGCGCTGGTTGTCAGCCTAGTAAACTTGATTGGAATTGCGGGTTGGATTGCCGGTGTAGGTTTTGTGCTGTTGGTCTTGGCAATAGTATATTTAGATGAAACGCTTATGAAGTTAGAAATGAAGTATGTTAGCCCACTATCTGGCACTTAGGCCCAGCGCCGCGAACGGCCCCCTGAAGGCAGAAACAAGATTATGCGGCTGATTACCGCTCACTTATTTTCCATATGCAAAAAAGTGCATACGTCCTATTGAAGGTGAAGAGTTGGCTCGTTACCTCAGCGTAGCAAAAACGCAAAAGCGTGATCGACTGTCGCAATGGAGACCGCAATGACTTTCAAACCACTTCTCGCTCCGGCATTTGCCGCATATTGGTTCTTGTTTTGGCTGCTCAACGGGCTGGACAAGTTTTTTTACGGTGTCTCGTTTGACATCTTCACCTGGCACGGAAAGGACCGTCACGAGCAGTTTGTCCGCTATTTTGAAAACATGGGGATGGAAGATGCCCCAATCGATGGGTTGCTTTACTTCGCAGGCGCCATCGAACTTGCTGTCGCCATTCCATTCTTGATCTGCGGTCCGATGCTGCTGTCGCGTAGTACGGTTGTCTGGGAAAAAGGCGCGCGTATCATGCACATCGGTCTCGCAGGATCATTCGCGATTTTTCTGGGGTTCATCTCAATGGACGTCATCGCCGGTGACAGGGCAGAGTTGTTAGAGCATTCGATCTACCTTGCCGTGATCGCTGCATCTTATGGTGTGACCTATCTCGAATTTCTTTTGCGGCAGACAAACGGGATCGATGGCCCAACTGGCCGGGTGCAGCATATCTGAGCAGGAATTTGAGGCAGATATCGGGGCACGCGCAGCGAAATGGCGCTTTGTCCCGCATTGCTGACCTCCATGCTCGGCGCAGCGAAAATCCGCTACCCGCCCTTAACGACTAAAACGTGCTTTCCGCAGCATCGATCACTAAGGCCTCAGATCCCCCACCTAACGCCCACTCTCAATCCAGCAATCCCCCCTTACCGCCCACCACCGCCAGGACCCAGCACATATGGGTGCGACTAAGAATGAGATACCCCGCATCCGAGAAACTGGAGATTATCCGGCTGTTCGAAGGACCGCATCTATCGGCGCGTCAGACATTGGCCAAGATAGGCATCCCGCGCACCACATTCTATCGCTGGTACGACCGATATCTGCAGCGTGGTGAGGCTGGCTTGCAGGACCAATCCCCCCAAGCCCAAAGGCATGAAGCACTCGCGCGGCGCACCCTATTACCCCCAAACCCAAGGCAAGATCGAGCGATGGCATCAAACCCTGAAGAACCGCATCCCGCTGGAAAACTACTACTTGCTAGGTGACCTCGAAGAGCAAATCGAAGCTTTCGTCGATCACTACAACTACTCGCGCTACCACGAGAGCCCGAACAACGTCACTGCTGCCGACGTTTACTTCGGACGTGACAAAGCCACTCTGCAACAAAGGGAAAGAAGCAAACGAAACACGCTAGAAGCGCGGCGCTTGCATCGCCGCCAGCGCGCCGCATAATCGAACAAACCAGATGAGCCAGACTATTTCTTAGATTATGCCGCTTTTGATTCCAAAAACCCTGACGACGAACAAGATGGGCCATTCAAAAAGGCGCTTGACCGGACAAAATACCAAACCCGCTATCCAGACTCCGACCCGGAAGAACAACGCGGACTGGCCGCCGCGTTTTTGGATGAGCTGGACCGGCAGATCAATGGCCGAATGTTTGAGCGGCCCACGATAGCCGATTATGCAATCCTTCCTTTTGTCCGGCAGTTCGCCTTGGTCGACAAAACCTAGTTTGAGGCTCAGCCGTCGCCGGACCTGCAACGCTGGCTTGAGCGTTTTCTGGCCTCGACGCAGTTCGACGCAATAATGCTGAAATATCCAAAATGGGTGGAGGGGGATTCACCTGTCATGTTTCCGCAAAGCCATCGCAGCGAAGCTTTAGCGACAGGCGAGGGATCACCTCTTGGCGTCATCGGCGGTCGGTGATTGCCCGGTAGCG
>RCNF010001796.1_pt1 | contig 11415 bp, 14 predicted proteins | sample 2041311 | NCBI WGS metagenome assembly RCNF01 (sample SAMN09708228, study PRJNA481090) | Marine sediment metagenome, whole genome shotgun sequencing project. | biome: marine sediment; feature: ocean; material: sediment; isolation source: Sewage treatment plant 2 marine sediment (STP2) ... | reverse complement strand
AATGGTCGCAATGGTAGAGATACCCACAAAGAGCATAAACTTGCGATCTTTTAACACCAGGCCGTATCCAATGAAAGTCTCTTTGAATCCGGACTTTTCAGTTTCTTCTTTTGCTTCCGGCTTGCTTTCTTCAATAACCAGATAGACAATCAATGCCGTAATCAAGCTGGTAATTGTATCCGCAATAAAAAGAATCAGATAGGAATAAGAAGCAATGAATCCACCAATTGCCGGTCCAATAGCGACAGCCAGGTTGGCAGCGACTCGCATAACACCAAAGCCTTCTGCGCGCTTTTTATCCGGCAGGATGTCAGTCAGCATAGCCTGGTGGGCCGGACCAGCTGCAGTAGCAAATAAACCCGATACCGCACCCATGACATAAAACCATTCCAATTTCTGCACCAACCCCATACCCAGGGCAGTAAGGGCGCTGACAACTAACCCGAAGATAATCATGCTTTTCCTTCCCAGGAAGTCAGTCATGGCACCACCAATCATGTTGCCAAACATATCCGAGATCGAAAACAGGGCAAACAACAACCCTACTTCAGTCATACCTACATCAAATTGCTTGGTGATATAGAGCGCAAAGAATGGATAGATCATGCCTCCACCAATACGATCAATAAAATTGGCACCGACAATAGTCCAGAATTGACTGGGGTATTCCTGGTAAATATTCTTTACTCGTTGAATTGAATTACTGAACAACATTTTTTATTCCTTGTTTGTTACATTTGGTACCTGTATAAAAAACAGGCCGCGGTTTTTACCCGTGACCTGATTCGTTAAAGTACATATAAGAAAAAAGCCCCGGGTGAGTGGTCGCCCAGAGCTTTATGCATGTCAGTTATTAAACAAGCTCAAGCAGAGGGAACCCTCCCTGATAATTCTGCGTATCCGCAGGAGAAACCTTTTTTGTTATTAAGCATGTTCATAATTCCTCAGTTATCTAAATTGATCGGACGTAGTGTAACATTGTGCAAGAAATTGGTCAAGACACAAATTGACCTTTATTAGAAATTTGTACTAGATGTTTGAGGCATAATATTTATCAATTTCTGCGTGGTATGATACTGTTCAAACAATCACCATATGGGGCATTAATGGACACAATTAAAAACAGAAAAGAAGCATCCGCCTGGCAAAAAAACTATGACTCAAAAGCACCCAAACCCGGCGATTTAGCTCCGGACTTTGAACTCAGGGACATCCAAGGCGAACACCCAATCCGGCTTTCAGAATTCAAAGGGAATAAACCAGTTGCCTTGATTTTTGGCAGCTTTACCTGACCACCTTATGTGAACGGGACCGTGAGTCTCCATGATCTGTACCAGAGATATAACAAACAAGTCCAGTTTATAAAGGTTTACATCCGTGAGGCTCATCCAGTGGACGGCTGGTGGTTTGGAAAAGGGTTTATGAATTCCTTATTAAGGTTATCCAAATCCAAGGTGTCCTGGAATATCTATGATCCAAAAACCCTTGAGGAACGCCGCGCTGCCGCCGGGGACTGTGAAGAATCATTGCAATATGGTATTAAGACCTATGTGGACGAGATGAATGATCTGGTAAATAAAGCTTATGCTGCCTGGCCAACCCGACTTTATCTGATCAACAAAGAGGGAGTTGTGATTTATGCCGGAGGATTAGGACCATTTGGTTTTAAACCAGCCGCATTACAGCAGGCAATTCATAGTTTTCTCGCCAAGGAATAATACTATGAGTGACTTCATCATGAATGAGGATCAGGCACCATTGGAAAGACGGGCGGATGAACTCCGCTCAGATTTACTCGCTGCTGACAACCATCAACTGGCCTTTGTTACTGACACAACTTTCCATAAGGGATCACCCAATCAGGGATTTTTTGAATTCCTTTTTTGGGGGAAACCGGTCCAGCTCTCCAGTGAAAATTTCATCGCCAGGGATCCAGAGTCGAATCAGGCACTCCCACCCATCCACCAGGCGATGATATTATATTATTTCTATTCCTCAAAAGGATCTCCTCCTGCGGGAAGTTGGATCTCATTTTCTGAGTTAGCCGATGGACAGTTTTACAACGCAGCTTTCCAGGGATATACTTCAAAGAAACTTCTGCAGTATTTTAATTCTGATTACCAGGCTTTTGAGGAAAGCTGTCTGGCACTTTGCGGAGAAAAAACATCTTTTGGAGATGGTGCATTCCGATTTCAAATCCTTCCCAGGATAGCAATTTTGACAGTTTATTGGATGGGAGATGATGAATTCCCTCCCTCCTATAAAATCCTCTTTGAGGACACAACAGATTATCACTTACCAACCGATGCCTGCGCAATCCTGGCAAGCATGCTGACTGGAAAATTAACAGCTGAGTAGGTTTTATCGATGATAAGGAGCAGAATATGAAAATTGCGGTCAGTGGAAAAGGCGGCGTCGGAAAAACTACACTTTCCGCCCTCCTGGCGCAATATTATGCAGATCAGAAACTGGATGTCTTAGCAGTTGATGCCGACCCCTCACCTTGCCTGGCCGGCGCCCTGGCTCTTCCTGGAGATCTGCGTAAAAACCTTCATCCAATCGCTGAGATGGATGACCTAATCGAAGAGCGGACTGGTGCCAAGCCTGGAGCTTCAGGCGGATTTTTCACCCTCAATCCCCGGGTGGACGATATTCCAGAACGCTTTAGTGTCACCCATAGAGGTGTCCGGCTGCTGGAAATGGGAAGCGTGGATTTTGGCGGAGGGGGCTGTATCTGCCCCGAGAGCGCCATGCTGAAAACACTCTTTACTCATTTACTGTTTAGAGATGATGAGGTACTGATAATGGATATGTATGCCGGCGTAGAGCATCTTGGTCGGGCTACAGTTGATTTTGTGGATGCCATGATCATAGTTGTAGAACCCACTCAACGCAGCCTGGGCACAGCTGCCCAAATTAAAGAATTATCCAAGGATATTGGATTAAAACGATTGTGGTTGGTTGGGAATAAAGTGAGAACTGAAGAAGAAGTCAAGTTTCTAGAGCGAGAATCCCCCGGACTGCCTCTTCTAGGTATTCTTCCAATGGACCTGGGAGTCCTGGATGCTGACCGGCTGGGTGAGCCTGTTTATGATCATGTTCCATCCCTGAAAGAAGCTACCAAAAGCATCGCCGAGAAATTATTGGAACCCTATCCCGAAAATTGATTTAGAGGAGAAGCTCGTTTATGACTACCACAATTGCCCTGGCAGGAAAAGGCGGCACTGGAAAAACTACCATTTCTGCCATGATCATCAAATACTTAATGAAAAAACAAAACGCCCCCATTCTGGCTATTGACGCGGACCCCAGCGCCAATTTGAATATGGTCCTGGGTGTAGACCTAGATAGCACAGTGGGAGGGATCCGTGAGGGTATGTTAAAAAAGGTTCAGGATTCAGTGACTGCGGGAGGGGCGGCTCGCGGAACTATGTCCGGCGGCTTGTCCAAACACGAATACCTGGATTACGAAATTCATTCATCGCTCATTGAGAGTGATCGATTTGATCTAATTGCGATGGGTCGCTCAGAAGGCCCAGGCTGTTACTGCGCAGTTAATCACAACCTGAGAGATATTCTGGATACTCTCAGCGACAATTATCCCTATGTCGTGATGGATAACGAGGCCGGGATGGAGCACCTCAGTAGACGTACTACACAGGATGTCCACCATTTATTTGTGGTCAGCGATCCGACCTTAAGGGGAATTGTGGCAGCAGAGCGAATTGTGGATTTGAAAGATGAGCTTGAGATCAATATCGAAAATACTTATTTAATTCTCAATCGTTTATCCGGCGAAATCCCTCCACTTCTCAAGGAAAAGATCGATTCCATCGATGTCACCTTCCTGGGAGTAATTCCCGCGGATGAGGGTGTCACCGAAAATGATTTCAGCGGTACTCCCCTGGTCGAACTTGAGGATGATTCGCCGGTATATCGAGCTGTAGAAAAAATGCTGGACCAAACTCTGGGTTTATAAAAAATCCTAAGTGTTGACAGCTTTAGAATCAAAAAAGGGTTTCGCAGCAATAGCGAAACCCTTTTTTGTAAAATCTTATTTCTTTTTTTCAGGTTTCTCTCTGGTCTTTAGTAATCCAAAGAAAATCATTGCGCCGGCAGCACCCACCAAATACGCACCAAATGCTCCGGGTGTCAGGTATTGGACCATCAGGGCAGAAAAAACCAGGAATACACTAAATACAATGCTTAAAAGCTGCCAGTTCTTTTCCGGCTGATTAATTACATGGAGTGTAAACCATCCTGTGGTCACTCCAAACAATATCAACCCCAGAACCTGCACAAATAATCCAATTACGCCTAGAACATCATAAAATGTGACCATTACAGAAACTCTCCTTTGGATTTCGTGATTTCAGCCCCTTTAGTCGGCAGCTTCTACTAATACTTCCGGAAAAAACTGGTGAATTGTTCCCTGCACCCAGCCTTTTAAAGTGGAGGTAGAAAGTGGGCAACCAAGGCAGGCCCCACCAAGTTTTACCTTCACCACATTTTCTTCAAATGAGATTAACTCGGCCGATCCGCCGTGATATTGTTCTATATATGCGCTGATACTTTGAATTAGCTGTGTCATCTGCTCAGCTCGAAGATTTTTTTCTACATCTTTCATCTTTTCCCTCCTTCGCTTTATTTGTGATTCAATCCCCGATTGAGCAGGTCAACTACCTGTTCATGGGTGCCTCTCAATCGCTGGGCAATCACACCAGCCAGGCGGTTCAGTATTAGTATACCTGTTTCGGGATGATCTTGACAGAGAGTTTTCAATTCCTTTCCTTCTATCCGGATAAAAACTCCACAATCCGTACAAACGGCGCTTGAGGTATAACTACCGCTTCCCATGGCAGATGACCATCCGAACACGTCCCCCTCCTCTACTTGGGCAACTGATAAAACAGGTCCATCTTCAGGGTTAAAACGAATTGACACTTTTCCATCCAGAACAAAATAGAGGAAATCTGCTCGATCTCCCTGGTTGAAAATTACCTGGTCCACCTCATATTTAACATCATCAATTAATGGACTTAATAAATTAATTTGGTTTTCAGTAAATCCTTCAATCAATGCAAAACGATCCAATAATTCTTTATTCATAATTAACCTCATTATCCAGGCAGTCGTGATTCTCTCAGATTAAACCGGAAAAATCCAGTCATGGACCTGATCGTTGCTCTACTATACTCAATAAATGGGATGTTTTTTAGTGGAAAAGCTCACAAAAGAAGGGACAATAATCACACTCGATAGTATTTGGAAATTTGGTAAAACTAACCCAAAAACCAAAGAGCACCAGGGGAACCTGGTGCTCTTTAGTGTCACGCTTGATTTTGGTTTAACCACGCATCATCTGCGCTGCAGCGCGGCGACCGATTTCTACAGCAAAATTAGTCCCTCTGTCCCAAGGATAAACCTGGCTCATGCTCGCAAAATATAATCCAGAAAGTGGTGTTTCAATGGGAGGTATTTTTTCTGAATGATTCAATTCCGGAACAGGTTGAGCGTATTTTGTCCGATACAACCAGGATTTTTTTACCCAGCCTGGATCAAAATCCGGATTGATCTTCTTAAGAGCTGGTAAAAATATCTCTAATAGCTCTTCTTTCGAGAGCGAAAAATATTCGTGATCTGCATCCCGGTAATCCCCGCAGTAAATAATATGATCCCCGCCAAAATATTCAGGAGAGAGATAATTGGTATGGTCCACTACTGCCAGGAATGGGAACCCTTGATCCTTGGGAAGGTTGTACCAGTAATACCCTTCGCTAGAGAGCTGGTTATTGAGGGAAAGGGTTAATACAACAGCACCCATGCTCTTTAGATCCCGCAAATCTTGATGGTAAGACTCCGGAAGGGCTGGTACTAACTTTGATAATAGGTCGGGTGAGGTGGATACAAGAATCCGGTCATATTTTTCCCGATCATTTTCTGTTTCCACAATTAAATCTTCCGAGATTGCCTTCACGCTTGATGATAATCGGATATCCACGCCTAGGTTCTTTAGTTCTTGGGAGATATCATCTGCGAAGGCTTGAAAACCTCCCTGATAAGTTCCTAACCTGGAGGTCCGGGCGTGAATCCTGGCCCACATCCAGGCCATATTAACATCTTTATAATGTGCGCCAAACTTGCCTTTCAGCATGGGCTCCCACATGGTTTCATAAACTTTATTACCCGCCCATTTTCTCATCCAGGAATCCACGGTGGTTTTTTCCATCGCCTGCCAGTTATTTGTCAAACGCAAATACAATCCCACCAATCCGAAGCGAATCTTATTTATTCCCCAACCCAACCCGGGGAACAACAGCGCCTGGATAATTGAGTCAAAGGGATAGAATTTTCCTTTATAGAGCATCACAGTAAATGGTCGGGGGAAACGAACTTTATCTGAAAAACCTAATTCTTCTATCAATCCCAACATATGCTGATCAGAAGCAAACCAGTGGTGATAATAGGCCTCAACCGACCAATCCCACTCCGGCTCCTTAAAGCCTATCGCCAATCCCCCCGGTCGGTCATTGGATTCATAAATCACTACTTCGTGCCCTGCACGGACAAAATCATACGCGGCAGATAGACCAGTATATCCAGCGCCGATTACTGCAATCCTCATTAATGGTTCCTTTTTAGTAGGGGATTATCCAAATTGCCGGGCAAGGCGTCCCGACAAAACCTGGAGCCTAGGCCAATCCTGACGAATGATATACAGCATAGCCAGGGTTCGCAGCCAGCGCAGTTCACAATGTGGATTTGCTGCCAGCTGTTCGAATACCTCCAGGGCTTCATCGTCTGTTCGTCTTGATTTTGTGTATTCTTGCGCTAATTGGAGTAAATATGACGCTCGCTGCTTCCGCAACCGTTCCGCTACATCTGATTGTTCGCGTTCCTTCTTCACGATATCTCCCACTCGTTTTACAGCATTATTCAACTGATAAACAGTGAAGGGCTTGACAAGGTATTCCCTGGCACCAACATTCATTGCAGAACGGAAAGATTGATTGTCATCCTCAGCGGAGATGATTACACAGGCCATGGTAGGAAATATATCGTGCATCGCCTGGTAAGCTTCAAATCCATTCATTTCCGGCATATTTATATCCATAAGGGCAATATCCGGTTGATGTTTTTTAGCCAACTCAACAGCTTCCCGACCATTCTGGGCAATAGCCACTATATCAACCATCGGGTTATCTGCCAGCATTAACCGGGTGTTCCGGCGTGTTTCCAGGACATCGTCTGCAATGATAACTCGATAGGGTGATCTTTTTTTTACCTGTTCCATAATCAGTACTCCTTAGGCTAGACACAATCACGTTTTCAGAGTATGCCTTGCAGTTATTATAACGCCAAAATCAACCGTCTTTTTCGGAATCAGTTTTTGAATCAAGGACTTCACCAGCTTGCCAGCGGATTCCCTCTCTCACCATAAAATACGCTCCCAGGAGTGTGATTGGGAGCCAAAGAGCTGCATGCAGAACCAATGTATAACCGGCAGCTATTCCCTGTTCAACACCATAGGCGGTTAAAACAGCAATACCTGGCGCATCAAATGTTCCCACATATCCAGGAGCTGATGGAATAGTAGTGGCAAGGTTGACAATTCCATTCATCAGCATTAATGCAAAGAAACTGACCTGGAAGTTAAATGCCTGCATCACAAACCAGTATTTTCCGGTTTCCAACAGCCAGATCACAATGGAAGTTAATAAAACCATAATTGCTTCACGGGGAGATTTGAGGGATTCCAGGCCGTTTAAGAACCGCAATACTATCTCTCTTGTTTTCTCCCGGAATTTTTCCGGAACCAAAATCTGGATCAATTTCAAAATCACTTTTTCAGCCCAAGCAGGGAACATGGCGGCTGCCAAGAAAACTCCCAATACACCTAAAAACGCAGCTGCACCCCAAAGTGCAAGGGTTTGAATATTACCAATAAAGCCGGATGTGCCAGTAAGCGTTGCCAATTCAGGGAGGTTTAGGAAAACAAAACCCAGCATGACCACCCCGTCAAAAACACGCTCTACCACTATTGTCGCTAATGAGGCCGAAATTGAAATCCCTTCTTTACGTTTCAGGATCACAGCACGAAGGATCTCTCCAGCCCGGGCGGGATAGATATTGTTGCCCATATATCCGATTGCTACAATTGGAAACATTTTTGGTGTAGATATAGCTTTTAACGGGCGAAGCAGGTAATGCCATCGCCAGGAACGAACCCAGACGCCAATAAAATATACCCCCACGCCTGGAATCAACCACCAATACCGGGCGGTCTTTAATGGGTCCCATATATCTCTGATCCCCAAGCCCCGAAGAGCCAGGTACAGAAATCCCGCACTCAAGGCTACTCCTACCCAGAATTGCCAGCGTTTCATGGCAATCATTCTACCATGAAGTCAACCCCGATAATCTCGCCTCTCAAACCTGTAAAATTAGGGATTTTAGCCATTACAAATTCCTCTTTTCTCTAAAATGACCACTTCGGAGATGTCGATTATAATTGGATTGATGAAATGGAAAATTGCCCCCTTTCTGATTGCGGCTCTTCTGCTAGCTGTTTTATTAACTGGCTGGTTGTTGGCTCCACGCATAGATGATTTTGAGCCAGCAGAAAACCCATTACATGGGGTGCAGCCTCTCTCAATTTCATTTTCACGCCCGATGAATCCAGATACCGTGGAATCCAATATCCAATTCCAACCTCCTATCCAGGGTAATTTTTCCTGGAATGAAAAACTAAACAAAGTTAGTTTTGTTCCCCGTAAATCCTGGCCTCCGGGTGAACCAATAACTGTTCAAGTAGAATCCGGAGCTCGATCCCGATTGAAACTGCCATTATTGGGGGAAAAATCCTGGACCTTTACGGTAAGCCCGACCCTTCTTGTTTACCTTTGGCCAGCAGATGGGAAAAGCAATCTTTACCAGGCAAATCCAGATACAGGTGAAAACCATGCCCTGACCTCTGAAAAGAATGGTGTGCTTGACTATTCTGTAACCCCAGATGGTTTAAGTATTGTTTACAGTGTGGTGAATGAAGAGGGAGAGGGTCTGATTGTCTCTCTGGATCGTCTTAGTGGAGCCACAACTACCCTGATCGAATGTTCTCCAGGGCTTTGCCGGACTCCCCAGATATCACCGGATGGATCAACCCTGGCGTATAGTTTTATCTCCCAGGATGCCGGGGTTCAACCGGGGGTTCGTGTTTACGACCTGGATAAAAAAAGGGGGATTTTCCTCGGAGAGCCAGAAGATTACCTTGATCATTTAATGTGGTCTCCGGCAGGTTGGCTCTCATTCTACAACTATACTCAACAGCGATATGTATTCTGGAATCCTGGTTCATCCCAGGAAATCACTCTACCCAATGAGACTGGAGGGGACGGATCCTGGTCTGGAGATGGCAAATATTTTGTTTCCTCGGAAATCCTTTTTATCAGTGAAACTTTGGCACCCAGGCACTTGCTGTTATATGATTTATCGGAAGAGACTCTGCTTGATCTATCTCAAGGAAATTTTCTGGAAGATCTTAACCCAAGTTTTTCTCACCAGGATTTATTTCTAGCGTACAGCAGGAAATCTCTAGATCCCCAGGAATGGTCACCTGGTCGACAGTTATGGATCATGGATCTTGGGGCAGAAGAGGGAACTCCCTTGACAGCTGCAGTTGATTATCATCACACTTCATTTAGCTGGCACCCCGATGATACAAAGCTGGCATATGTGCGTTATAACCAGGCTAAACTTTCCGATCCTCCGGAAATCTGGCTGATAAATCCTGACGGCACTGAAAATATGCGGTTGATCATCAACGGTTTCGCGCCATCCTGGATTCCCTGACATAATGGATAAGAAAATTCTCACACAAAAGATAATTAAAGAAGCTGCCCTGTTGGGATTTCCACTGGTTGGAGTGACTTCGCCGGATCCCCCTGATCACCTGGATTTTTTCCATGATTGGATCAAATCCGGATATTTTTCTTCCATGGACTGGATCGCAGAGGAACAATCCCTGGCAAGGCGGGCTGACCCCAGGAAAATTCTGCCGGAATGTCAATCTATCCTGGTTTTGGCGTCTCCCTATCCTGCACCTATGGGAAATGTGAATGGGGGTAATATAGCATCCTATGCCCTGAACAAGGATTACCATGATGTGCTAAAAGACCGATTACAGCTGTTAGTGAAATCCCTGGAAGCTTGGGTTGGTACCACAGTACCCAACCGTTGCTATACAGATACCGGACCGATCCTGGAAAAGGAATTGGCCATGCGGGCTGGTCTGGGCTGGATTGGGAAAAACACCACTCTGATTAATAAAGAAATCGGCTCCTACTTCTTTCTGGCAGAGATCCTGCTGGGAATTGAATTGGTACCTGACTCTCCGATCACTGAGAGTTTTTGCGGCAGCTGCACACGCTGCCTGGATACCTGCCCCACCGGTGCTCTCCGAGCACCATACACGCTTGATGCCAAGCGCTGCATATCTTATTTGACCATTGAACATAGAGAGGAAATACCCCTTGAACTGCGTCCCCAGATGGGGGATTGGATCTTTGGCTGCGACATTTGCCAGGTGGTCTGCCCCTGGAACAAACCCGGCGCTGAGGCTCCCGCTATACTGAGTGAGCTTCTGCCCCGGGAGGAATTCTTAGGAATTGATTTGATTAAGGAACTGGGACTGAGTCAGGCGGAATTTAGTGCCCGTTATAAAGGCAGCCCGGTCAAGAGGGCCAAACGTCGGGGATATTTAAGAAATGTGGCGGTTGTGCTCGGAAACCTCAAGGATTCGGCAGCCCTGCCAGCGCTGGCGGTTGCGCTGGAAGACCCGGAACCCCTTATCCGCAGCCATGCTGCCTGGGCGCTGGGGGAAATTGGAGGAAAGGAAACTCTCCTATTGTTGAATAACAGAGCAAAAACAGAAGTAAACCTCCAGGTTCAGCTAGAGATCCAGGGAGCAGTAAAAAAGTTATCAAAGATAGCTATTGACTCTTAATCAAAGGGGGAATGCCTGCCCCGCGAGCAATGGTCGTGTCGAAGGGCAAATTGTGTCCGCAGGGCTTTTTTTTATCCAAAGTGTCCGTCCTGCAGGGTGAAATTTGTCAATAATGTCCCTTGTTTACATAAATTCCCCCCGAAATAAGTCTAAAGTTTTGAACCTTGTATTGTTATTATATAATACAGATAAGCAGATAAGGCGAAAACTTTCGCGTTTATCTCCGTTAATCGGGAATTATTGCGCATTATCAAAAGGTTGGGCGGCAAAAGCAAGAGATTATATAAACGAGAGCGAACTTCAATGGAAAATTTGAGAATTGGCCTACTGAACAAGAAACGAGGAAACTTTGCATTTCAAGAAAAGCTCATCGGTGCCGACAACGTTGTCGATGAGACAGATGCCGAGGTGGA
>RCNF010002304.1_pt1 | contig 11420 bp, 9 predicted proteins | sample 2041311 | NCBI WGS metagenome assembly RCNF01 (sample SAMN09708228, study PRJNA481090) | Marine sediment metagenome, whole genome shotgun sequencing project. | biome: marine sediment; feature: ocean; material: sediment; isolation source: Sewage treatment plant 2 marine sediment (STP2) ... | reverse complement strand
AAGTATTGCACAAAAATAAAATTTTTGACAATTATAGAGTGAGTAGTCAATCTAATTTTTAACAGTTTAAAAAAAGTGGCGCTATTCAGAGAATGCCTGATACCCGGCTGGTTCAAAGTAGTTTATATTGTAGAACAGCAATAATCAGCTGGATTATTAGGTATATAATTATAATTTTGGGGCTTCTATGAAGTAGGTCTAACCAATACTTGCCAAAATGAAAAGAATATTGCTAGTAATTACGGCCACCACTTTAATGGTAGCCTCTTGTAATCAAACAGGAAAAGAAATGAAAGATACTGCGAATCCATTCTTCAGTGAATACACCACTCCTTTCCAGGTGCCACCTTTCAATGAAATACAGAATGAACATTATCTGCCTGCCTTTGAGAAAGGCATTGACATGCACAAGGAGGAAATTGAAGCGATCATAAATAACAATGAAGAACCAGACTTTGAAAATACCATAGCTGCGCTCGACAGATCCGGTGAACAACTTGGCAAGGTCCAGTATGTTTTCAATGGTGTCCTGTCATCCAATACCAATGAACAGCTACAGGAGATAGCTCAAAAAACGGCACCTATGGAATCTGGTCATTTCGATGATATCAATTTGAACCCCGATTTGTTCAATCGTGTTAAAGCTGTTTACGAGAGTCGCAAAGAGATGGATCTTAGTGTAGAACAAAAAACCTTGCTGGAAGAAACTTATAAAAATTTCGTGAGAGGGGGAGCAGAGCTCGGTGATGATAAGCAATCGCGCTTTCGTGAAATCAACCAGAGAATTTCTGTATTATCACTTCAGTTTGGTGATAATATCCTGGCCGAAAATAACGCCTATAAACTCTACATCGAAAACGAAAAGGATCTTGCTGGATTGCCAAATGGTGTCATTGCCGGAGCAGCTGAGGCTGCCAAGGCATCCGGACAGGAAGGCAAATGGCTGTTCACAACACATAAGCCAAGTATGATCCCCTTCCTTCAATATGCTGAAAACCGTGAATTAAGGGAAAAACTTCATAAGGCATATTGTGCCAGGGGAGATAACGGCAATGATCAGGACAACAATGATATTCTCATCGAAATAGTCAGGCTCAGATTGGAAAGGGCCCAGTTGCTGGGTTATGAGACCCATGCAGATTATGTGCTTGAGAAACGAATGGCCAAAAAGCCCGAAGATGTTTACAATTTGCTCAACCCCATCTGGGAAGCAGCTCTTCCTGTTTCCAAAAAGGAAGTTACTGAGATGCAATCTCTTATCAACCGGGAAGGAAATAATTTCAAACTGGCTGCATGGGACTGGTGGTATTATGCAGAAAAGCTCAGGAAAGAAAAATATGACCTTGACGAGGAGGAACTGCGTCCTTATTTCGAACTGGAAAACGTCCGGAACGGATTGTTCCAGGTATGCAATAACCTCTTCGGAATTACTTTTGAAGAACTCAATGATATCGCCAAATATCATGAAGATGCCCAGGTATTTGAAGTGAAAGAAGCCGATGGTTCACACCTGGGAGTGTTGTATATGGATTTTCATCCCCGCCCCAGTAAACGTGGTGGTGCCTGGATGGAAGCCTACAGGAAGCAATACAAAAAAGACGGTAAAAACATCACCCCGGTGATCACCACTGTCTTTAACTTTTCAAAACCAACCGGAGATAATCCTGCACTGATAAGTTTTGAGGAGGCAAGCACCATGTTTCATGAAATGGGACACGCCCTGCATGGACTGTTCTCTGATTGTACATACGAATCAATCTCCGGAACTTCTGTGCCCTGGGATTTTGTTGAACTTCCTTCTTCCATAATGGAAAACTGGGCCTCAGCACCCGAGGTTATGAAAATGTATGGCAAGCATTTTGAAACGGGAGAGACTATTCCTGATGAGCTAATACAAAAAATTAAAAACGCCGGCCATTTTAACCAGGGTTTTGTCAATGTAGAATATCTTTCTGCTGCATTCCTGGACATGAACTGGCATACCCTCAAAGATACCAAATCAGAAATTGACGTGGATCAATTTGAATCCAAAGCCCTTGCAGACATCGGATTGATCCCAGAGATAGTAGTTAGGTACCGCAGCTCCTATTTCAGCCATATTTTCAGTGGTGGCTATTCTGCTGGTTATTACAGCTATAAATGGTCAGAGGTGTTGGATGCCGATGCATTTGAGGCGTTCAAGGAAACTTCATTGTTTGATAATGAGACAGCTGCTTCCTTCCGCGAGAACATACTGGCCAGGGGTGGTACTGAGGATCCCATGGTTCTATATAAGCGCTTTCGTGGCAGGGAACCTTCCATTGAACCCTTGCTTAAGCGCAGCGGGCTTTCCAAACCACAATGATCTGCATCTTTAGGGGATATTAAATCGCTGCTGAATATACAGCCCAGCTAAACCCAGAATAATTAATAAGGGGTAGTAAAACGGAGCCTTACGTGTTTCGCCTAGCGACAGATCTAGCTCCATTCGAACAAAGAAATATTGATAAAGGAGCAGTAGAACGAGGCCTTACGTGTTTCGCGAAGCGGAATATGCAGCTCCGTTCTACTGCTCCTTTATCAATAATTCAAAAAATCTTTTTATCTTCGTATCCCGCATTTTTGGGATCCCCTATGCTTGTTCCTCTCAGGATACGAATAATGCTCCTTTTTGGGAGAACCTCCTTTATCATCGGTTTTTTATTTACGTTGATTGGTCTGGCTTTCATAATCTATTTCAGCATGCAGCTGAATTGGAATATTCTATTTGCAGGAAAAAAGGACCTGGTTACCACCTCCGGATTTATCACCAGCCTGAATGAAACATTGTATAAAGTAGATGAGAGTCCCCTCTACGAATACAGGTATCGGTACTATGATGATTCTGAAATTCTTTATTCAGGGTTTTTTCTTGAATATGCAGACTTTTATGAACAAGGGCAGGAAATAACGATTGAATATTTAAAAGAATCCCCTGAAGTTTCCAGGTTCGCCGGAAAGGACAGGCAGAATTATGACCAGATCATGTTTCTCGCCGGTGTGGGAAGCATCATCATAGGTTTCCTTTTCTTATATCCTTCATACAGACGTACCAGAAGAGAACGAAAGATCATTATGATGGGCCGCCCGGTGGAAGGTAAACTGGTTTATGCTGAACCTACCAATATGCGTGTCAATGAGCAACCAGTCTATAATCTCACCTATGAATATAATACCAACCGGGATGATGTTCAAAAATTTTCAGTCCGATCACATATGATCAGGAATTTGTCCGATGAACGTTCTGAAATACTTATTTATGATCCCAGCAATCCTGCAAAAGCAGTAGTCGTGGATACTCTTCCAGGACCGGTGGCCCGCTATATACTCAATAAACTGAATCCTTCTTATAATTAAGTATATGTCTGCAGGAATATCCCTCTTCATGGTTTGCTAATTGCTATATTTGCATCTTCATGAAGAATCACCCCAACATACCTTTCGCACCTTCCCGCGTTCCCATATTCTATGGTTGGATCATTCTGGTTGCTGGTACCATTGGTATGCTTATGAGTATTCCAGGTCAAACCATGGGTGTCTCCGTATTTACAGAAAACCTGCTGAATGACCTTGAAATCAACAGGAATAATTTGAGCCTGGCCTATCTGATTGGAACTGTGGGATCCGGACTACTGATAACACGCGCCGGAAAACTATATGACAGGTATGGAGCGAGGTTGATGGCTTTCATTGCAGCAGGTATGCTTGGTTTAATGTTGCTCTATCTTACCAGGGTTGATTCCCTGGTAAGTTTCTTTCTTGATCATGTCAACCTGATAAATACAGCGCTTACAACATTTATATTAATGTCATTCGGGTTCTGGGGAATTCGTTTTTTTGGCCAGGGATTGCTTACCATGGTGTCAAGAAATATGGTCATGAAATGGTTTGATAAAAAGCGTGGATTGGCCAATGGTATCATGGGCATTTTCGCTGCTTTCGGTTTCTCTCTGGCTCCTAAAATTTTGAATCAGTTCATTGAGGATCTCGAATGGAAAGGGGCCTGGCTGCTACTAGCAGTGGTGATTGGAATTGGATTTGTAATTTTTGTGTTTCTATTCTATCGTGACAATCCTGAGGATACCGGACTCGTTGCCGATGGTCAGCGTATTGCTAACAAAAAGAGTAAAAGGCCTCCGAGCTTGCCCCCGAGGGATTATTCCCTGGCAGAAGCAAAGAAAACAAGGGCCTTCTGGTTATTTACCCTCGCCATGATGATCAGTGCATTGTACATCAGTGGTCTCACTTTTCACGTGGTGTCGGTCTTTGATTCCGTGGGAATGGACAAGGGAGTGGCTATAAGAATCTTCGTTCCTGCATCAATAATCGCAATTATTATACAGTTCATAGCCAGCTGGATCAGTGACTTTATAAGGCTGAAATACCTGTTGATTGTCTTCCTGATGGGTATGATCGGTACTACAACTGCATTGATATTCCTGGGAGATAGCAAATTTTTCTACTGGTTACTTATCAGTGGAAACGGGGTTACATGGGGATTGTTTATTGTGTTGGCAGCAGTTACCTGGCCGAGGTTCTTCGGCCTTAAAAACCTTGGTGCGATCTCCGGGTTTTCAATGAGCTGGCAGGTTATAGGAAGTGCCCTGGGACCATATTTGTTCAGCCTTTCATTTGACTTGAATGGTACATATAGTATGGTGGCCCTGTTCTCCCTGGTGGTTTCGATTATATTATTTATCTTATCTTTTCGTGCCAATAACCCCAGTGAATTATGAAAAACATACGTAAAACTATTCATATCAAGGCCCCCAGAGAAAAAATATTCACCGCCATTACAAACCCGCTGACCATTGAACTATGGTCTGGTTACCCGGCTGTGATCGAACCTGTACCCAACACGCCCTTCTCCATGTTTGATGGAGATATCACAGGCACAATGCTGGCCATTGAACCTCCATCAATGATAGAGCAGCAGTGGGATTTTGAGGAACAACCCCTCCCCTCCGTGGCCCGGTTTGAACTGTCTGAGGAAGGCAATAAAACCAGGATAGAACTAAATCATAGTAACGTACCAGACGAGGCCTATGATAATATAAACACTGGCTGGAAAGAATATTTTTTCGGAGCTCTAAAATCATACTTCGAGGATTAATTTTGGGGAGTCCATATTAAATCCACACCAGATGCAACCCCTCTGGTATTCTTCTGTCTTTCCATATAAACAGACAATTACCTAAATTATAGTCCTATGAGAAAAATGTTATTTACCATAATGCTGGTTCTTTCAGTTGCAGGATTGAAAGCCCAGGAGAACGGTATCCAGACTCTATTTGGTAACGGTACCCGGATCAGTGGATTTGGTGGCCCGATTATGAGTTTTACAAGCATCAATGGTGAATTCGCCCATATGATGGGTGGCGGTGGTTGTGTCCTGCTCGGAGATTACTTCATTGGTGGTTATGGTGAAGGATTAACCAATTCCATTATTGCAGGTGGCAACAAGATCAGTTTCGGACATGGCGGATTCTGGACTGGATATTCCTTTATGGCAGACAGGGCCCTGCATCCCAGCATATCCACTCAAATTGGATGGGGCAATATCTCACAACATGATGAAGGTTATTATAACCTTACCAATGACAATGTATTCGTTGTTAACCCTGCCATTGAACTGGAGATGAATTTCACAAAATTTTTTCGCCTCGGCGTTGGCGCACATTACCGGATTGTAAGTGGTGTAAATACCAGCACGCTAACAAATTCTGATTTCTCAGGCCCGGGAGCTTTCCTGAGTTTTAAATTCGGCTGGTTTTAGGATTTTCTGATCTCTCCATCAGATATTGTGATCAAGGCCGCACCGGTAAATTATTCATCCGGTGTGGCTTTTTTACCTTAACTTGTCATTAACAACAGGCATTAAAACTCTTTAGAAGCTTCATGGGGATGAAAAACAATAAGCCAGGTTGGGGCTGATTAATGATGAATTTTTTATTGATACTTATGATAAGCCTCCTGACAGGAGTAGTTACCGCCCAGGAATTAACTTCTACCCTTCAGGTGGGAGATATTGCCCCTGATTTCCATGGGATAGATCAAACAGAAGATCTGGTTAATCTCAGTGAATCACTTTTAAAAGGACCGGTTGTCCTGATATTTTTCCGTGGTTCCTGGTGTTACTATTGCAATAAACATATTTCAAAATTCCAGGATTCACTTGAATATGTGCTGGAAAAAGGAGCATCTGTCATTGCAGTCTCTCCACAGATCCCGGAATACAATCATAAAACCATTCGTAAAACCGGTGCTACATTCTCTGTAATACATGATGAAGGATACCAAATCATGGATGCCTATCATGTTACATTTACCATGGACGAAAAAATCATAAAGAAATACCGTCGATTTGGAAGACATATCGATCGGGCCAATGCAAATGAGGAATATATTTTGCCCGTCCCAGCTACCTTCATTATCGGTGAAGACAGGGTGATTAGATATATACAGTATGATCCCAACTACAAAAACAGGTCTACTGTAGCAGAAGTTCTGGAAAACCTCTGATTCCTGTCTTTGCCATTCTTTTTCTATATTTATCATCTTTCTCATATCTCAACCCGCCTGATGAAAAAGGTGTATGATTACATCGTTGTTGGATCTGGTTTCGGAGGGAGTGTTGCCTCTCTCCGGCTGGCCGAAAAAGGTTATTCAGTATTAACCATTGAAAAAGGAAAAAGATTTGGCCCCGATGATTTTCCAAAAACTAACTGGAATCTTCGAAAATATCTCTGGCTGCCAATACTTGGATTTTTTGGGTTACAAAAATTAACCTTTAACCGTAAAGCCAGTATCCTTTCCGGGGTCGGTGTTGGGGGTGGAAGCCTGGTTTATGCCAACACTTTGTTTTATCCTCCGGATAAATTCTTTTTACATGAAGCCTGGAATAAATATGGCAACTGGAAACAGCTATTAAAGCCTTTCTATGACACTGCCGCATTCATGATGGGAAGAACGCTCTATGAAAAAATAAATCCCGAAGACAGGTATCTCAGGGAAGTGGCAAAAGATATGAATCGCTCAGATAGTTTTGAAAATGTATATGTTGGTATCTATTTGGATGAAAGGGAAGAAGAGCGAGACCCCTATTTCAATGGACAGGGCCCCTTAAGAAAGCCCTGCATTGAATGCGCTGGCTGTATGGTTGGTTGCCGGGAAAATGCGAAAAACTCCCTGGATAAAAATTATCTCTACTTCGCAGAAAAAAACGGTGCAGAGATCCTGGCGGAAACAAGGGTAGTCAGGATTGAGTGCAACCACACACAATACACTGTTTTTACCAGCTCATCGACCAGGTTGTTCATGCGTAAGGCCTGGAAATTCAAGTGTAAAGGATTGATCCTTGCAGGTGGATCCCTTGGTACACTCGAACTACTTCTGAAACAGAAAAATAAATACAAAACCCTTGTCGGTCTGTCAGATACCCTGGGATCTTCCCTGCTTACCAATTCAGAAACACTTTGTGCGGTTTCCAGGATCCCTGAAAAAACCAACAATGGCCTGGCCATTACCAGTGTTTTCAATCCCGACGAAAATACCCATGTCGAAGTAGTCAAATATTCTGATGGATCAAATGCTTTAAAATGGTTTTTTGCCCTGTCTTCCCCTGGTAATGTTTCTAATTTTAAAAGAACTCTCCGGATGATGTATATCTCACTCCGGAATCCGATGAAATTTCTGAAGGTGATTTTCAATTTAAAATGGTCAACCAACCTGGTAATATTCCTGGTTATGCAGCATATTGAAAATTCCATGAGTATGATATGGAAGCCAGGGTTATTCGGGGGAAGAATACGCTTAGATAATTCAGGCTTTAAAAAAGTACCGGCCTATATTGGAGTTGGTCAGCAGGTAATGGAAGAATATGCCAGAAAGGCCAGTGGAATTGCTCAGAATATTATCCTTGAAGTGATGTTTGACCGTCCCACTACCGCCCATATCCTGGGTGGTTGTCCCATGTCAGAAAGCATCTCGGATGGGGTTGTAAATCCTGATCTGTCGGTCCATGGATATCCAGGTATCCATATTGTAGACGGATCCGTTATCCAGGGTAATATCGGGGTGAATCCCAGCTTTACCATCCTGGCCATGGCAGATATGCCATGAGTAAGATCCCGGAAAAGAAGGAAAAATGAAAATATGATACACTTTTATCTAAAGAATATACTTAGGTTGGTCCTGTTACAGATGATTGCCATCACATCAATTGCTTGTGTAACAGGACCGGAAAACAAGCTGGATCTACCAGCTGACATCGCCCGGCCCATCCCTTATCTTCCTGGGCTTGTTGCTGATGGGGTATCGGGGGACTGGAACCCAGAGTATACGCCCCTGAGAATCCTTTCTGATGTCTGTGGGAATATCCCTGACACAAATGATTTTCAGGCTTCATTCAGGATGGCCTGGGACGAGAAAGGAATATTTCTCCTGGTAGAAATCAAGGATGACAGTTTATATGAAGACCCGGATCATTTCTGGAATGGGGATGGACTGGAATTATTCCTGAGTCAGGGCAGGGGTTCCCCTGGTATTCTGCAGGTCTCTGTCAGGCCGGGATTTGACCTTCCAGACTCCTTGGCAGTCATCAATGCTTATGATCATTTAAGATCGGTTTCAATTAATACAACAGAATCTTCCATTGTTTTTTACAGCAAAAAAACCAGCCAGGGTTACCTACTGGAGGGAATGGTTCCTTTTGAGATGATTAACATTGATCCTCAGCAGGACCTGGTTATGGCCACACAACTTTACCTGAATGATGCCGACCGGAAGGACGATACGAATAATTTCAGCCTGCCATGGTATTCTGTTAGGGAATCTTACCAGAATCCCTATGCATTTCACAGTGTTATGCTCACTAGTGGCCGGTATCCTGAAATGTCACCTGAGCTCAGGGCCTGCATCGTTGATGAAAAAACAATTCAACTTAAGTTTATCAATTACGGGAATTACGAGGGCCAAATATTCCATATCATTTCCGGATCCTTCAAACAGCGATTTAAGAATACACCTATAAAGGAATGGTCCCTGCCTGTGGATAGAATTTATGCTGAGGGAGAATTTTTCGTGGGACTGCTACAGGATGATCAAGTCGTGGATGTGTTAGATCTTGGAATGGCACAGCATGTTTATGAAAAAACTGATCCTCCGGAATGGTATGAAAACGAGATCAGGATTTTTGAGATAATGGACAGGTATGATCCACCTCCCGACAGTGCGGTCCTGTTTACAGGAAGCTCAACGATTCGCCGCTGGTATAACCTTGCTGAGGATATGTATCCACAGATCGCAATTAACAGGGGATTTGGAGGGTCAGTGATGAAAGAATTAAACCAGAACATTGAAAGAATTGTCTTCCCCTACAATCCTTCCAGGATTTTTGTTTACGAAGGGGATAACGATATTACCAGGGGTATAAAACCATCCACATTCCTGGAAGATTGTAAAGCATTTATCAGCAAATGCCAGCAGCGCTTGCCCGGCACTGAAATCATCTTCCTGTCCATTAAGCCCAGTCCATCAAGAATGAGGTACTGGAAACGGATGGACAGGGCCAATCAAATGCTCAGGGATCTTTGTATGACCCATGATAAGGTCATTTTCATTGATATCTCAACGCCTATGTTTCAGAAACCGGGAATCCTGAAAAAAAATATCTATGCCGAAGATGGTGTACATCTGAATGATAAGGGTTATTCCCTTCTCAAGCAGGCAATAATAGACAGCTCTACTAAATTATCAAATTAGATAATGCCATGGATCAAATTGGAATTCAAAATATTATAGAAAGGCAAAAAAACTACTTTGAATCTGGTACTACCCTGGATGTCAATTTCCGGCTGGATGCTTTAAGGAGAATAAAAGCAGTACTTATCAAACATGAATCAGATATTTATGAGGCATTGAGGGCAGATTTTAGCAAACCTGAATTTGAAACCCATGCCAGTGAGAACGGGTTGGTGCTGCAGGACCTCGGGATCATGATCAGGAACCTGAAAAAATGGTCACGTCCCAAACGCGTTTACACTCCTATGTTGCACTGGCCAGCCAGGAGTTATTTTTATAAGGAACCTTTCGGAAGGGTGCTGATCATCTCGCCCTGGAATTATCCTTTCCAGCTATTCATGCCGCTGGTTGGTGCCGTTGCCGCAGGTAACTGTGTCCTTGGAAAGCCATCACGGCATGCCAAGCATACTTTTGAACTGATAACTCGCATGATCTCTGAACATTTTGATCCGGATCATATCTCTATCATTGAAGGGGGTAGTGAGGTCAACCAGCTCCTGCTGGAGGAACAGTTTGATTATATCTTTTTCACCGGCAGTACAGAGGTCGGGAAAAAAGTTATGCAATCGGCCGCCAGGCACCTTACTCCTGTATCCCTTGAACTGGGTGGGAAATCTCCCGTTATCGTAGAACCTGAAACCAATCCACGGCTCGTTGCCAAACGAATTCTCTGGGGCAAACTCCTGAACGCCGGACAATCATGCGTGGCCCCCGATTACATGTTTGTTCATGAAAATATCAAAGATGCACTTCTGGAGAGTATGAAGGATTACCTCCAATCTGTCTACCAGGGCAACATCAAGGGAAGTCCTGATTTTGCCAGGATCATAAACCAGGCCAATACGGAAAGGTTGAAAGGATACCTGGAGGGGCAAAAAATCCTGGTGGGGGGAGATTCCGATCTTGAAGAAAGGTATATTGAACCTACCATCGTTGAGGTAAATGAAATGGACAATATCCTAATGAAAGATGAAATCTTCGGCCCAATCCTGCCTCTGATCACATACCGGTCCCTCGATGATGTCATCAGTTATATCAAAAGCAAACCCAGGCCTCTTTGTTTATATATTTTCAGTAAGTCGAGAAAAAACCAGCGGATGATTATTGACCGGACCATGTCCGGTTCCGGAGGCATCAATGAGACAGTGGTACATTTTATTAACACCTATCTTCCTTTCGGCGGGATAGGATTGAGCGGAATGGGCAGGTACCACGGGAAATATAGTTTTGAAACCTTTTCCTATAAAAGGTCATTCCTTGATAAAGCAAACTGGATGGATTTTCCCTTAAGATACCCTCCTTATAAAGGAAAACAATGGCTTGTCAAAACCTTAATAAAATGATCATATATCCAGGTCCACCCAAACCGGACAGTGATCAGAATGAGTAGCATCGTTCATGATACCCGCATCTTTTATGCGGGCAGCCAGTGGTTCGGTGACCATATTATAATCCAGCCGCCATCCCAGGTTTTTCGACCTGGCATTTGAACGAAAACTCCACCAGCTGTATTTAACAGTGTCCGGGTGCATATGCCTGAAAGTATCCACAAACCCACTCTCCAGAAATTTATCGACCCATGTCATCACCTTTTCTCCCTC
>RCNF010001795.1_pt1 | contig 11420 bp, 12 predicted proteins | sample 2041311 | NCBI WGS metagenome assembly RCNF01 (sample SAMN09708228, study PRJNA481090) | Marine sediment metagenome, whole genome shotgun sequencing project. | biome: marine sediment; feature: ocean; material: sediment; isolation source: Sewage treatment plant 2 marine sediment (STP2) ... | reverse complement strand
TTCCAACGATCCAACGTGACATGGCTACCTCCGGGCGCATTTGCCGGCGGCAGTCTACCGCGTTTTCTGTGGCGATGTGACTACGGGAACGTAGTTGCCCATGCCCCGGTTCCGCCACTCTCGAAATCGTCTCTGAATAGGGTGGTGGTGGAGAAGTCGAGATCGTCGAGTCGGGTTCGTACGGGTTGGCCGGTGAAGTTCTGCCAGGTGACGAAATACACCAAGGCCGCCATGGCTCCCGTGGGTGCGATCGACTCGTCGGTCTCGAGGTGATACCAGGTATCCAATAGGGGATGGCTGCCCGTGACGTCCGCGCCGACCTCGATTAACAAGGTGCAACCGACGTCGCTGTAGTAGTAGACCGACATGCGGGTACTCCCGACCTGCATGACATCGGGATCGTCCGGCCAGTTGTGCCACGCAGAAGCGACATAGCCCGTCAACTCGGTGACCGGGACGCATTGACGGCACCAGACCCTGGCATTGTTTGCCACGCCGTCGACGTCGTGTTGCATCGATCCGGAAACGGGCGATTCGGATCGGTCTTCGGTGCTCCATGATGCGAGACCGTCGCTTGAGGTGCAGGTCCAGCCGGTGAGTTGATCGGCTGTGTCAAGACCAGGATTGACGAGCAGATTCTGCGCGAGGACCGGCGGGGTGATGATGAGAACGATGGAGACGGCGATCGTGAGTCTGGCCATGGGCTGCTCCCTCCGGTTGGTCATGGTTCGCAAAAAAACCGTTGCGTTGAGATTCTCATCTCAAGGTATGCGTTCACCGCCGGAATTTCAAGATGAGTCTCAAGCGAGATTACCTGCGCGTGAGTCGTCTTTTTGATGGTACGTGGTCTCTGTGCCGGCGAGACGCCAGCACTACAAAGGGCTGAGGTTTGTTGTAGAGCCGGCGTCTCGCCGGCTTGATGGTGAGGAGGGTAGGAAGACCTCAGTGTCCGATTCTCAGTTTTTGCAAGAGGATCGTTTGTTATCCGTTGACGGCGATGAATTCACGAACGCCGTGGCGAAGGAGAAAGGAACGTTCGACCCGAAACGGTTTAAGCCAGCGTTCGACCTTGGCGGGGGGGAGATCGGGCGCGGGCGTGCGTTGGGGGGTGGTCGGTCGATAGGTCAGACGACCGGAATCAAGGAGTTCGTAACGCGATGGTTCCGCCGGCATGGTCTCCGTGGTGATGACCATGACGTGGATCCTGGCGCCGGGTTCGGACACGGTTGCGAGATGGCGGGCCAGAAGCGTCGGCTGGTCATCGACAAGGTAGTCGAGGAGATCCCACATGAGAATCAGGCCGAAGCCGATGTCGTCCCTTGGCAGCAGACGGTCGAGCATGGCGGAGAAGGCCTCTGGCTCGAGCGAGCGGAGGCCCTCCAGGCCGTCGGTGCGAAGCAGAGGGACGATTCTGACACCGGTTCCGATGGTGGCGTAGTACTCCAGATTGGTCTGCAGGGCGGTGCCGAGATCGAGAACTCTGACCGGTTGTTCCGGATCCAGGGCGGCCAAGATCTCGGTGAGAGCCGGCGAGTCGTGGACGGCTGGTTCGCCGTCCTTCTCGGTGACGTCGACATCTCCCCCAAGGGCGGTCGGCGAGACCGCCCGAGCTTTCTGCAACCAGCGCATTCAGACTTTGGCGGTGCTTGTTTTCTCAGCCTTGGACGACGGCGGCGGCATGGGATCGGTCTTGGTTCGCTCGGCCGAGGCCGGTTTCGATTCCTGACGGTGGGCGGGCGGCGTCTTTCCCGACATATCGATGCTGCCGAGGAAGGTGGCGCCATCCTCGAGCACAACACGCGGGGCGGTGATGTCGCCGGTGACCTTGGATGCCGAACGCAGGGCGACCTGCTCCTGGCCGCGGACGTCGCCGTCGACTTCGCCCTCGATGGTCACCATCCGCGCCTTGATGTTCGCCTTGACGCGGCCCTCGGGACCGACGGTGACGTTGTGCTGTTTGAGATCGACGGTGCCCTCGATTCGTCCCTGAATATGGAGATCCTCGTCACCCGTCACGTCACCGCGGATGGTGATGGATCTGCCGATGGTGGCCGCTTCGTCGGATGCGGAAACCGCGGGTGCCGCGCTTTTTGATCGCGGCGCCGTGATCATGCCTGCTGATGTATTGGTTGTCGGACTCGACTCATCGTCTTTCTTCCACATGGGCCCTCCCGGAAGTCGATGGTTGAACGTAGAGTTAACCGTACCGTCGGGGATCCCGCCCGGAAAGTGCCCGGGGTCACTCTTTTGGAGGATCGGCGACGCCGGCCATCCGGTGCGGTCGTACCCACGAGTCGAACTCGTCGGCGGTGGCGAGACCGAGCGCCACGGCCGCCTGCCTGAGGGTGATCCCTTCAGCGTGGGCCATCTTGGCGACCCGGGCGGCGTTGTCGTAGCCGATATGGGGATTGAGGGCCGTGGCCAGCATGAGGCTCGACTCGACGTGGGTGGCGATCCGCTCGACATCGGGTTCCATCCCGGCGACGCAGTTATCGGTGAAGCTCCGGCATGCATCGGTGAGGAGGCGGCTCGACTGCAGCAGATTGAAGATCATCACGGGTTTGAATGCGTTGAGCTGGAGGTGGCCTCCGGCGCCGGCGATGCCGATGGTGACATCGTTGCCCATGACCTGTGCGGACACCATGGTCAGCGCTTCGGCCTGGGTCGGGTTGACCTTGCCCGGCATGATCGACGAGCCCGGCTCGTTGGCGGGCAGTCTCAGTTCACCGAGGCCCGCACGCGGGCCGGAAGCCAAGAGTCGAACGTCGTTGGCGATCTTCATCAACGACACCGCGGTGGTGCGCAACGCGCCGCTGGCGGCGACGATGGCGTCGTGGGCGGCGATGGCGGAAAAGCGATCGCCGATGGCGGTGAACCCGAGACCGGTGATGGCGGCGATCCCGGCCGCCGCTCGGGGGCCGAAGTCGGGGTGGGCGTTGAGGCCGGTCCCCACAGCGGTGCCGCCGATGGGAAGCTCGAGGAGATCGTTGACCGCGGCGTCCAGTCGGGGAAGGTTGGCATCGATCTGTTGAGCCCAGGCGTCGGCCTCCTGGCCGAGGGTCAGAGGAACCGCGTCCATGAGGTGGGTGCGGCCGATTTTGACCACATCGCGCCAGGCATCGGCTTTGGCCCGGAGTGTCTCGCTCAGGCTCACCAGAGCGGGGCGAAGACCGTCGGCGATGGCCCCTGCGGCGGCGATGTACATGGCGGTTGGAAAGACATCATTGGATGACTGTCCGCGGTTGACGTGGTCGTTGGGATGGACCGGGTCTTTGCTTCCCAGAACACCGCCGGCAAGTTCGATGGCCCGATTGGCGATGACCTCGTTGGCATTCATGTTGGTCTGGGTTCCGCTGCCCGTCTGCCAGATCACCAACGGGAAGTGGTCGTTGAGTTCGCCCTCAATCACCTCGTCGGACGCGCGGATGATGAGCTGGGAAACACCGGGCTCGAGCTCGCCGAGTTCGGCGTTGGCGGCGGCCGCGGCCCTTTTGACGATGCCCAGGGCTCGGATGAGTTCGGCGGGCATTTTCTCCCCGCCGATTTTGAAGTTGGCGAGCGACCGCGCGGTCTGCGCGCCCCAGTAACGGTCGGCCGGGACTTGGATCTCACCCATGGTGTCGGACTCGATTCGCTGAGACATGGTCACTCTCCCAATGAGTGCAACGCGGGGAAGAGGCCGGGCGTTCCCACCGGCACATGTCCAACCCGCACATCTCACCGGATAATCGACCGCGGTGGACATCGCCGTCATGGCGAGACCCGTTGAGAAGTACGGGTCAGCTGGAATCGCGGTAAACTAACGGCTGTCATGCAGAGACTCGGAGAAATCCTCATCGAGCGCGGTGTTCTCTCGTTGACCGAACTCCACACCGCTTTGGAAACCTGCCACCGGACGGGCGGTCGACTCGGCACCCAACTCCTCGATTTCGGTTATGTCGAGGAGCGGATGCTGCTCGATGCTCTGTCGAAGCAGCTCGGAGTGCCGAGCACGATCAAGGTCAAGCTCCTCCACGCGCCGCTCAGGGTCCGTAAGATGCTTCCGACCCAGATGGGGCGGCGGTTGCAGGCGGTCCCCTTCGAAGTCACCAAGGCCGGGATCAAGGTGGCCATGACCAACCCCAGCGATCGGGCGGCCATGGATGAGATCGCCGGCCACTTGAAGGAGAAGGTCCTTCCCCACGTGGCCACCGAAGCTGCGGTGCTCGCCGCCCTCGGTGGGGCCGAGAACGATGATGCCGATTGGTCGCCCGGGGTCGAGCCGTCGGTCGTCAAAGCCCGGCGCAGCGGCGATGTCGAAGGATGGAACCGGTTGTGGGAACAGCCGAGATTCCAGGTGGGGTCGCTCTTTCGACCGATTCCAAAACGGACACGGAGGGTTAAGGTGGCGCTCGCCTCCTTCCCCGATCTGACCGCTGTGACATCGCGGCCGGCGGTGCGGTACGAACTGCGGGTTGACGAGTCCAATTTCTCCGAACTCATCTTCGAGGCGGACAGCCGCGACGAGATCGGAAGCCTCCTGGCTCGGTACGTCGCCTCTCGATACGATCGGGTCTGCGTCTTTTCGGTTCACAAGGGGACCGTCAGCGGATGGATGACCCGCGGCCGTTCGGTGGTTCTCGAAGATCTCCAGAGTTTCTCAGTTTCTCTGGATGAACCGTCGATCTTTGCCGATGTCGGTCATGCGGACAGCTATGTCGGCGCCATTCTGGAGAATCGCGCAAACACGGATCTGATCCGGGCAATGGCGGACCCTGCACCCATCGAGGTCCTGGCGGTCCCGGTGCGGGTCAAACAGCGTCTGGTCGCATTCGTGCTCTGCGATGATCCCGGGCACCCGGCATCGCAGGAGCACCTGAACGAAGTCGTGACCGCCAGCCAGAAGGCCGGGGTTGCGCTCGAAGTCCTGATTCTGCGCAAGAAGCTCCTGAGCTGAAGGGGAGTGTGAGGAAGTTAGAAGGTGAGGGAGTTAGAGGGTCAGGTGAGAAAACCCTTCAGACTTACCTCCGGTCCTCAAACCCCCGATGCTCCTCACCCCCTCACCTCCTAACCTCCTAACCTCCTAACTTCCTCACTATTGTGAACCGATGAACGAGTGAGCATTCATCGGTCGATACCGGGTGATTCGGGCGTATAATCCCGGTGAGCTCTCGTCCGGAGTCACCGGATGAGAAGCGATGATGGAGGTGCCGATGCCGGCCTATGACGATCTGGTCGAGACGTTTGTGGAGTTGATCCGGAGGGCTTCGACCCAGTTGCCCGATGATGTGGTCCGCGCCCTGGAGCAGGGCAAGGCCAAAGAAACTGAGACCGGGCTCGCCGGCAAGGCGCTCGGCACCATTCTCGAAAATGTCGATTTGGCGCGCTCGATCTCGGCGCCGATCTGCCAGGACACCGGAACACCCGTGGTCTGGATCCATCATCCGGTTGGTGTCTCGACCCGCGCCCTCGGCGCCCAGTTCCGGGAAGCCGTACACAAGGCGACGGAGCAAAGGTACCTTCGGCCCAATGCCGTCGACACCCTCACCGGTCGCAACACCGGGAACGGTGCCGGCAGGGGTATCCCGTTCCTCCATTTCGAGGAGTGGGACGAGCCCCGGGTGGAAGTCCGGATGATCCTCAAGGGCGGCGGCAGCGAGAACGTCGGCGCCCAATACAGGCTGCCTGATTCGCAGTTGAAAGCCGGCCGCGATCTTGAAGGCGTTCGTCGCACCGTGCTCGACGCGGTCTTCCAGGCCCAGGGCAAAGGCTGTGCTCCAGGCGTCCTTGGAGTCTGTGTCGGCGGCGACCGGGTTTCCGCCTTCGAGATGTCCAAGCGCCAGTTGCTTCGACCCATCGTCGACACCAATCCGATCCCCGAACTCGCCGAGCTCGAGGAGCGGTTGCTGCGCGAGGGCAATCAACTCGGTGTCGGACCCATGGGATTCGGCGGCAAGACAACCTTGCTCGCAGTCAAGATGGGCGTGCTCGATCGGCTCCCCGCGTGTTACTTCGTCACGGTGACCTATATGTGCTGGGCCGATCGTAAAGCAACGGTGAGCATTGACGAAGGAGGAGAGGCGACATGGCTGAACTGAAGCTTCCGGTGAGCGAGGAGGAGATCCGCAAGCTCAAGGTCGGTGATTTTGTCGAGCTCACTGGGCGGATGATCACCGGTCGCGACACGGCCCACCATTGGCTGATGCAGGATGTCCGTGAGGACGTCATGCCGTACATGAAGGACACAGTCATCTATCACTGTGGACCCGTGATCGCCACGAACGACGACGGCAGCTACGATTTTGTCGCCGCGGGGCCGACCACCTCGATCCGCGAGGAGCCCTATCAGGCTGATGTCATCGGTCGTTACGGTCTGCGTGGGGTGATCGGCAAGGGCGGCATGGCGGGTAGGACCCTCGCCGGCCTCGGGGAACACGGTGCGGTCTATCTCCACGCCATCGGTGGAGCGGCCCAGGTGCTCGCGCGGGCGATTCCCAAGGTGGAGCGGGTCTTCATGCTCGACGAGTTCGGTGTCCCGGAGGCGCTCTGGGTCATCGAGGTCGACAAGTTCCCCGTCGTGGTCACCATGGACTCGCACGGAGGATCGCTTCACGACGTGGTCGAGGCGGATTCGAAGGCCAAGCTCGACGAGCTGCTCAAGTAATTCGTCGGACGAATTACGGTGGCGCGTCTGACGCGCCAAACCGGACAGGCGCACGGGGGTCGAGCCGATAACGAACCGCCTCCAAGCCGCGCGGGCCCGGTGCCTGGCTCTCTTTTCGCCGCGAAAAGGTGCCTGGCACCGCTCCCATCGCGTTTCCGGAGGGGTAGGCGGCGACGCCGGCTGAGCTAGCATGGTGGCTCCCATGCGATTCCCCCCTCGCTCATCCGTCCCGCCGGCGCCCCGCAACCGCGGCTTCACCCTTGTTGAAGCTCTCGCGGCGTTGGGGATTTTCGCCATTGCGGTCTTGATTGCTACGGCCTTTCTTCAGGCCCACGTCACCGCTGCACGGCGTCTCGAGGTGCGATCGGCGCTCATCCACGCGACCGAGACCTCCCTGGAGGAGATCCGGGGCGGGCTTCGTCCTCTGGCATCGGCCAATCTCGATCAACGTGGAGGGTTCGGTCTGACCCCGGGCGCGGAACTGCTGACCAGCATCAAGGTGGATTCCGGCGGCGTCACCGATCTTTACCGCGTGGTCGTGACCTCGAGGTCGGCGGCCGCCGGCCACCCGATGGAGATCTCCATCGAAACCATGGTTTGGCGACCGTGAGAACCGACCGAGGGGCCACCCTCATCGAACTGCTGGTAGCCCTGGCGCTGTTGAGTTCAATCGCGGTGCTCAGCGCTCAACTCGTGATTCAGTCGACCAAACTCATCGACACAACGGCCCGGGCGTCCCGGAATCCCAATCTGGTCCTCGCCACCGAGTGGATCCGGCGGGATGTCTATGAGGCGGTGTCGGTGGTCGGTGAGAACCTCGGCTGGACCGAAGGCCCTCTCGTGCTCGTGCTCCAGAACGGTGGGTGGGTGGCCCTCTCGCCGTTTGAGGGACAGCTGCTGCGGACCAACAAGCCGCCGGGTGGTCTGCTGCCCGATAATCGGGTTCTGCTCCGGGGTGTCGTTGGTTGGCGCTGGCGTGTGACCGAGGGAGGAGCGGTTCAGATCGTCCTCGAAGGCTATGCCAACCCGCACGCCCACCAGAATCTCACGGGCGCCAAGAGCTTCCAGCTTGAACGGCGGACCGAACGACTGACGCTGGCGCTGCGCGGCCGACCGGGAAGAGCCGCATGGTGAAGAGTCAACGGGAGTCGGGGGTCGCGCTCATTTTCGCGATCGTCGCGTTGGCCATCGTTGCGTTCATGGTGGCGATCGTGGCGGCGTCGATCCAACCGCGGATCACGACGCACAATCATCTCGAACGGACCGTCAGGTTGACCGCCCTGGTCGATGCGGCCATGGCCACGACCCTGGCCAGACTTGCGGTCGACCGGTTCGACAGGGGTGTCCAGGAGCAGGCCATGGGCGAAGGCGTCATCAGCTCGGTTGTGACCCAGATCAGCCTCTACGAGGTCGAGGTCGTCGCCCAGGGGCAGACCCGGGGATGGCGCTCGACCGTCATCGCCAGGGTCAACGTCGAAAACGGGCCGAGGGTTATGAGGTGGCACCGCTTTCAGTCACCGGAGTGATGCCTCCCCGTCTCCGTAGCCGTACCCGTGCCCGATGGTTGCAACGCTGTTCCGTATCCGTACGATCGCTCCCTCTTCCTCTCGGATTTCAGAGTTCCGACTTTCGACTCAACACTGCATTTGAGAGATGGGTCTCGGTGCCGAAGCGACAAACAACTTCGTGGATCGGTTGAGGCAGCTTCAACGGCGCTTTTTGAAACGCAAAGAACGCGAAGATCGCAAAGGCCGGCGCAAAGCATCGCATTTGAGAGTGGGTTCTCGGTTCCGGGCCGCTGAACGACTTCGTGCATCGATCTTGGTTGCTTCGAGATTGATTTTGAAACACAAAGGGCACGAAGGGCCACAAAGAGGGCCACAGAGCATCGCTTCTGAAAGTGGGACCTCGGTTCCGGAGCGACAAGCAACTTCGTGGTTCTTAGTGTCCTTTGTGTTTCAAAACCCGACCGCCACGGCTGACCCTTCGCCACCGCAGGCTGGGAGTCGTACAGGGTCCCATTGGGTTGGGAGCAAAGCCTGCGATGTGTCCTTTGCGTATCGAGTGCGACGGCACCGTTAGTTCGATCGACGCCGCGTCAACATCTGATTGTCCGGATCCCGGCTCTCTCCGACCGACGAGACCCTGATCGCCGCTGATTCGCCGACCGGGCACCGGTTCTCGCACAGACCGCAGCCGGTGCAGAGTTCGGGATCGATGAACGGCTGTTGGACCTTGACCGTGCTTCCGTCCCTGGCCCGGACCTCGGTGGCCTCGAGCCAGATAGCCTTGGGTGACGTCGGGCACATCTCCTCGCAGACGATGCACGGAGTCGCCATCCCCCAGGGGAGGCACCGGCCGCGGTCGAGGAAGGCGGTGCCGATGCTGATTTTCGCAGGGCCGCCGATGGCCTGTTTCGCCTCCGATGTGACGATCGCCAGGGCCTCGGTGGGGCAGACCTCACCGCACCGGGTGCACGAGGGTTCGCACCAGCCGCGGCGCATATTCAGGATCGGGGTGAACAAACCTTCGACACCGGTCTTGCCGATATCGGACACGATCACATTGGTGGGGCACGACGCCGAACACGCGCCGCAGGTGACGCAGCGCGCGAGGAACGAGGCTTCGTCGAGGGCACCGGGCGGGCGGATCGCATCGGCAGCGCGGGCTTCGCCGCCACCGGTGGCCCTGAGTACAGGAGCGATGGCGGCCGTCGCCACCGCGGTGACGAGGAATCGCCGTCGGCCGACATCCAGGGGCGGCATCGAGGGAGCGGTCGTGACCACGGGCAGACCGTACTTCAGCGTGTCCTCGGCGCACGACGGCAAGCAGTTCAGACAGACGTGGCACTCGCTGACCCGGTGTCGGTCGAGCGGCTCATCGGCGCCCTGGCAGGCCATGAGGCAGAGAGTGCATCCGGAGCATGCGTCATCGGTGGTGCGCCGGATCCGCAGCGGCGCCAACCGGGCGGTCACTCCGAGGAGGGCGCCGAGGGGGCAGATCGCGCGGCAGTAGAAGCGCGGCATCCATGCCGAAAGCAGCAGAATCGTCGCCAGCATCCCGAACGCGACCCAGCCTCCGGGAGTGGTGCCGCCGAACCACAACGGCCGAAGCCCGGAGGCGACGGCGCGGTGGAGGAGAGGAATGGGATCGAGCCAGCCGGCATGATCGGCGCCGAGGGCGGCCCACACGAGGATCACGATCAGGATCACATACTTGAGGGAGAACCACTTGCGATACCGGTTGATCTTGTTTCGTTTGCGGCGCTCGGGCCCGGCAATCCACGACACCAGTTGCTGCAGGGTGCCCAGGGGGCAGATCCAGCCGCAGAAAAAACGGCCGAGGACGGCGGTGGCGGCGAGGATGATCAGACCGAGCCAGGTCCAGGCCGGGATGGTCCAGTCGGCGAGGGCCGTACCGACCGCGGTGAGGGGATCGAGGGAGAGCAGGATCGAGGCGACCCAACCCGGAATCCGATCGACCGAGAGCCCGAAGAAGAGGACTACGAATGCGAGGAGGAACAGGGTTTGGACGGCGATCCGCAGGTGGCGCGCGCGCGGCTTGAGATTCATCGGGTTCCCGTCGCGCGTACGGTTCCGTCACAACCACCAAGACACCAAGACACCAAGACGTTCACAAAGGAATTTTCTTTGTGTTGTCCTTCGAGTCTTCGAGTCTTTGTGGTTGCGACGATGGGAAAGACCCTTCGGCCTGGCAGGGACTCCATCGCTCACACCCGTTCGGTCACCGACTGCCAGTCGGTGGTGCCGAGTCCGAGCCGTTCCGCGATGGCGAGATAGGGCAGTTCGGCGGGGGTGAAATCGAGCAGGGTCGCGCCCCAGGTGTCGGCCGCGACGGGGTCGGTGGCGACCGCGATGAGATCGTCCTGACGAACGAGATCGAGGGAACCCCCGGTGGGCCCGCCCCCGGTGAGGACGCGGGTCGCGTCGATGACCGTGAGGGTCGGCCGGAACGCATCACCGAGCTCGGCGCAGACCTGGTTGATCCGTTGGTGGAGGCCGGGCCGACCACCGACGATGGCGCCGAACCAGTTCTTCATGCCCAGGGTTCCCCGCCCGAGTGAGTGGTGCTTGACCACCGGGACATTGACGAGCTTGTCGGCCTCGACGATGGGTTGCAGGACCTCCCATTCGCCGAGGACCGTGCCGCCGAGATCGAGTTTGACGGTGCCGGTGCTCTTTTGATGGTTGACGGTGCCTCCTGCCGCGCGGGTGGCTTCCGCGATGCCCGAACGCGCAAAGGCCCGGGCGGGATCGTGGCAGGTGTTGTCGAGCACCACCACCGAGGCGGCGCCGGCGGCAAGGCTCAGACGGACCAGCTCGCCGATGAGTTCGGGGTCGGTGTTGGCCGCCTGCGCGGCGGTCCGGTCCCACGCGCAGTTCGGTTTGATGGCGACCCGGTCGCCCTGAGAGATGAACCGATCGATCCCACCCATGGCCCCGAGGGCGCGCGCGAGGTTGGCCCGCGGACCTTCGCCCCCGGCAACGGCGACCCGCCCGGCGGTCGATGGGTCGACGCGCCAGTCGGGAGGCGCGGCCGCGATCTCCGATGAGGTTTGCTGGTGGCGACCCGGACGGCCGCCGAGACCGGCGCCGAGGGCGGTGATCGCCGCGCCTGCAAGGGCGGCGGGCCCCCAAGTCTTGAGAAGGTCGCGGCGGTCGACACCGTAGGGGGTGGGTTCATCGTTCATGGTCTCATCAGTGTATCTCGGTCGATGTGGAGTGAGTCGAACCGCGAAGGCATCGCTCCGGTTCAG
>RCNF010001792.1_pt1 | contig 11429 bp, 7 predicted proteins | sample 2041311 | NCBI WGS metagenome assembly RCNF01 (sample SAMN09708228, study PRJNA481090) | Marine sediment metagenome, whole genome shotgun sequencing project. | biome: marine sediment; feature: ocean; material: sediment; isolation source: Sewage treatment plant 2 marine sediment (STP2) ... | reverse complement strand
TCTGCCGTCCTCGGCCGCGATGGCCACGAACCCGCCGGCCACGGCAGGGCTGCTGAGGATGGCGGCGCCGATCTCATAGGACCAGAGTTCCCGGCCGTCCTTCAGGTCGACAACATAGAGCCAGCCGTCGATGGATCCAAACACGACCTTGCCGCCGGAAATGACCGGCGACCCGTCGATCTCGTGGCGCGTTCGGAATGTCCAGATCGGGGCCCCGGTCTCCCGGTCCATGCAGTGCAGGAACTCGTCACGCGACCCGATGACCACGCGGTCCCGGCCCACGGCGGGGGACGCGAAGAAGGCGCCGCCGTGCTGCTTGTCCTCGTATTCCCAGACGATGCTCTGGCTTGCGATATCGATGCAGGCCAGCTTGTTGTCGTAGTGACCCAGATAGGCCCGCCCATCGATCAGGGCGGCGGAGCCGGGGATGTAGGATCCGGCCCAGACCTCGCCGAGCTTGGTCCCGTCCGCGGTCGAGATCACATGCAGGATCTCGTCACACCCGCCGAAGATCACGTGCCGGCCGTCTGTGGCGGGAGCCCCGTTGATGTAGTTGTCGGTCTCGTAGCTCCAGTTGAGTTCCCCTGTGGCGGCGTCCAGGCTGTACACCCGGTTGTCATAGCTGCCGACATAGATATCGTCGCCCGAACCATCAGGGGCCGGAGACCAGTTGGCGGACCCATAGATGGAATTCTGAGCCTTGAACCTCCACTGCTCTTCTCCTGTTTCGGCATCAAGCGAGAAGAGCTCCCCGCTGAGGTTCCCGATGAAGATGGAATCCCCCAGGAGGAGCGGCGAGGCCTCGATGTCGTCATTGGACAAAAATTCCCACACCTTGCGGCCGTCCCCCAAACTCAGCGCAAAGACTCTCCCGTTGGTGGATCCGATGTAGATCTTCCCCAGGCCGATCACGGGTGAGGAGACGATCACGGCGCCGGTATCGAAGGACCACAGCAGGTCCAGCGAGTCCGGGATCGGGTCCCGTGCGACGCCGGACATGGCGGCGTCGCCGCGGAAGATCGGCCAACTGGCACCTTCGATATCTCCCATGGCCTTCCCGGTTTTCTCCTGAGGTGTGGAACAGGCGAACTGCAGGGCCAAGACACATACAGCCAGGAGCAGGACTCTCGTTTTAGACATGATCCGACCTCTCTCGATCCTTCCAGGCCAGGGCGGCCGTAGGGCAAGCAGCCACGCACTCGGATGCCGCTTTGGCCAGCCCGCGCTGCAGGGGCTCGTGGAACGGCGTCTCGACCCGGACTTCAAACCCGCGCCCCACGAAGGTCAGGCCAAGCTCCTCTCCATGTTTTTTAGTGAGCCTGACACAGCGGCCGCAGCGGATGCACTTCCCAGGCTCGTAGATGACGAGGTCGTGCTGCACGATCCTCTCGAATCCCATCCGCTCCTCAGCGGGAAACGGGAGCGGAGAGGCCCGGTAGACATCAGCGTACTCTCTCAGCATGCAGGTATCGGGTTTGCGGCAGTCACAGCCCAGGCAGCGGCCGGCCTCCTCCCTGGCCTCCTGTTCCAGGAAGCCGCTGCTGGGCCCACTACCGGGGATCAGGCGGCCGCCAGGCTCCGCTTCCTTGAAGAACTCCTCCATCTCCCCCGCCCGGGGTTTCCCCATCACGGAATTGAACCGCCTGGGGGGCCCGGTCAACGGCTTGGAATCCAAGTACAAAAGCGCGGATGATGCCATGGCCTTTCCCTGGGCCTCAGCCCGGATGGCCATCCGGGAGGGAGTGACGACGCTCCCTCCGGCGAACACGCCGGGCTGAGAGGTTTCGAAGGTCGCCTTGTCGGCTTTCAATCCTCGCGAGGTACGCTCGAGCCGCAACGTGGGGGGCAGGGCATCTGAGTCCAGAGCCCCCAGCGCCAGGAGCACGGCGCCATGGGAATCCCGGAGTTCCTTAAGGTCGAGTGTTTCTCCGAGGACCTGACCCTGGCGGAATTCCACACCCAGCGCGGCGATCCGTGCGATCTCTGCGTCCAGTACGGATCTGGGGAGTTCGTCTTCGGGAACGCCGTACCGCAGCATCCCCCCGGGCTCGGGATTTCGGTCATAGACGATGCAGGCCTGCCCGGCCCGGGCCAGGTGGAAGGCGGCCGCCAACCCGGCCGGCCCCGCCCCTACGATGGCCACAGAGCCGGGGGCGCGCTGCAGCGGTTCGGGGCGAAAGGGAAAATCCCGCGCCAGATCCACATCGGCGGCGTATCTCTTGAGCAGGCAGATCGAGACCGGATCGTCATGGAACCGGCGCTTGCAGGCCTTCTCACAGGGCGCGGGGCAGATGCGCCCCAGGACCGCAGGCAATGCGATGTCGTCCATGACCGTTTGCAGGGCTTCCTCGGTCCGGCCATCCCTGATCAGTCGGATCATGCGGGGGATATCCATGTGTGCGGGGCAGGCCCTCTGGCAGGGGGCCTGGCAGTCCCCCACATGCTCGCTCAGGAGGAACGCCAGGGCATGCCGGCGCGCATCCTGCACGGCCTCACCCCCGGTCTCGATCCGCATCCCATCCTGGGCGGGGGCGGAACAGGCCGGGAGGAGCCTGCCCGTTTCGGTCTCATGCACGACACAGATCATGCAGGACGTGAACTTTTCGGCTCCGTCCAAATGACAGAGAGTGGGGATCGTTATCCCCAACTCCCCGGCGGCTTCGAGGATGGTCTTCCCCAGGGGCACCCGGACCTCCCGGCCGTCGAGGGTCAGGGTGACGGCGCTCATGAGACCTCCACCGCCTCGGTGGGACACACCTGGCGGCAGGTGCCGCACTTGATGCAGCTGTCCTGGAAGATCTCGTGCTGCTGGTATGGAATGAGGGGGATGGCATTGGCCGGACACTTCTGCGCACAGATGGTGCAGCCGATGCAGCGGTCGGTGATGGTGTAGGTGATCAGGTCCTTGCAGCGCTTCGCAGGACAGGTCCCCTGCAGGTGCGCCTCATACTCCTCCCGGAAGTACTTGAGTGTGGTCAGCACGGGATTGGGGGCCGTCCTGCCCAGCCCACAGAGGCTTCCCTGCCGGGTCTGGGACGCGATCAGCTCCAGCCTCTCGAGGTCCTCCGGCTTCCCCTCCCCCGCGCAGATCTTCTCCAGGATGTAGAGCATGTGCCGGGTGCCGATGCGGCAGAACGTGCACTTCCCGCAGGATTGGCTGCAGGTGAAGGTCAAGAAATAACGGGCGATATCCACCATGCAGTCGGTCTCGTCCATGACCAGCAGGCCGCCCGATCCCATCATGGCCCCGACCTTGGTCAAATCCTGGAAATCGATCCGGGTGTCCGAGAGCGCTGCCGGGATACAACCCCCGGACGGGCCGCCGATCTGTACGGCCTTGAACTCCCGCTCGTTTTCGATCCCGCCGCCGATCTCCTCCACGACTTCGCGGATGGAGATGCCCATGGGGACCTCGATCAGCCCTCCCCGGGCGACCTTGCCCGCCAGGGAAAAGACCTTGGTGCCCCTGCTCTGCTCCGTTCCCAGGCGGGTATAGCTCTCGATCCCGTTGCGCAGGATCCAGGGGACCGTGGCCAACGTCTCGCAGTTGTTGACCAGGGTGGGTAGCCCCCACAGGCCCGCCTGGGCGGGATAGGGAGGCCGGAAGCTGGGATTGCCGCGCCTCCCCTCAAGCGAGGCGATGAGCGCGGTTTCCTCCCCACACACGAAGGCTCCCGCTCCCTCCATGATGTCCAGCTGCAGCGAGAATCCGCTCCCCAGGATGTCCTCACCCAGAAGCCCGCTCTCCCGGCACATGGTGAGCGCCGCGCGGACCCGCTGCACGGCCAGGGGATATTCGGCCCGGATGTAGAAATATCCTTCATGGGCCCCCACGGCCCGGGCGGCGATCGTCATGCCCTCGATGACCCGGAAGGGATAAGACTCGAGGATCATGCGATCCATGAAGGCGCCGGGGTCTCCCTCGTCGCCGTTGCAGATGACATACTTCAAGTCGCCGTCGGCCCTGCGCACGATCTCCCACTTGTCGCCGGTTGGGAATCCGGCGCCACCCCTGCCCCGCAGCCCGCTCTCCCGGATCATTTCCACGATGTCCGGGGAGGGCGATCCGGTCAGGCAGGTCTCAAGCGCCTGGAATCCCCCCCGCTTCCGATACTCGTCCAGGTCCAGGGGATCGATCTGGCCAGAATGCTCGGTGGCGATGTGCCGCTGCCTCCCCAGGAAGGCTTCGATGTTGGGATCGCGCGGGTGGAGGGGATGGCGCGAGAATCCGTTTTCTGGCGGATCGACGAACAGGTCCTCAATGAGGCCGTAGGCCGCGTTCCGGATCCGGTGACGCAGCCCCCTGGGTTTGTAGTGCCTGAGGACGATCTTTTTCACGTCCTCGGGCCGGACCTTGTCATACAGGACCGGCTCCTGGTCCGGGAGGCAGACCTCCAGGAGGGGCGTACGGTGACACATGCCCACGCATCCCACACGCTTGATCCGTGGCTGGATCCCGGTCTCCACAAAACTCCTCTCCAGTGCCTGCTGGACCCGCTCGCTCCCGCTGGCCACGCAGCATGACCCCAAGCCGACCCGGATCTCCCCGGCCGCGAGCGGGATCTCCTTTCTGCCGTTTCCCGAGTCCCGGCCCTTGCCCTGCTGCTGGAGGAAGTCCTCCAGGATGTGGGACACGGCATCGGACTGGACATGCCCGTAGGTCACGCTGTCGATCTGGACGACCGGAGCGATCGTGCAGCAGCCCAGGCAGGCCACACGCTGGAGGGTGAACAATCCCTGCGGATCCGTGTCCCCGGCGCCCTCGAGCTTCAACTCGCGTCCGAAGGCGTCGTAGACCAGCTCCGCGCCCTTCATGTGGCAGGCGGTCCCGGTGCAGACCTGGATGATGTGCTTCCCTGCGGGAGAGTGCCGGAACTGGGAGTAAAAGGTGGAGATCCCGACGATGTCGGAGGGGGTGATCTCCGTGAGCTCACATACCCTGCGGAGTGCGGGCTCGGGGAGATAGTTGAAAACGTCCTGGACGGCATGCAGGATGGGGATGACCTTCCCGGCCTCGGTCCCGATCTCCGAGACGATCCGGTCGACCTGCTTCAGGTCGATCGAGGCATCCTGTGTTTTGCTCTGTGTATCCGTATCCATTGTTCTCGTCCTGGGCTGTTAAAGGGGCGGGCTCATTCCCCGATGCAAAACAGGTGTTCCTCCCCTCGGATATAGATGCGGCCGTGCATGAAGGCCGGGATGGTCATGGCCCTCTCCCCCAGCTCACAGCGGCCGATCGACTGGAATTCCTCGGCGGCCAGGAAGATGTGAGTCACTCCTGCCATGTCCATGAGGTACACTTTGTCTCCCACCAGGATCGGAGAGGAATAGAATCCCTCATCATATTCCTCGATCCAGTAACTCTCACCGGTCACGGCATCCAGACACGTGACCGTGCCGTAGCTTGCCGGCATGATCAACAGCCCGTTGGCTGCGAGCGGGCTGGAGACCTCCGAGAGGTCGTCGATGTGCTCCCAGGCGATCTCAGGCTCCGGCCCGAGCCGGACAGCGGCCAGGCGGGCGTATTCGTTGACCACGAAGACCATGCCCTCACTGTAGGCCGGCGAGGGGGCGATCTCCCCCTGCATACAGCGAACACGCCACAGCTCCTGTCCGGTACGGGGATCGTGTCCCATCACAAAGGGATTCGAGTTGAGGATGACCTCTGTACGGCTCCCGGTGTCGACAACGATCGGCGAGGCCCACGAGATCTCCACGTCCCGCGGAGCATCATAGACCAGGTTCCCGGTGGCGGACTGCAGCCCCAGGAGCCGGCCCCCGATGTTCTGGTCGAACTGGACAAGGAGCAGGTCCTGATAGGTGATCAGGGAGGAGGAATGCCCGTAGTGGTTCTCGGGTACGCCGAGGTTCCGGCCCCAGATCCGTTTTCCCTCGAAATCCAGGCATACGGCGTCGCCTGTGGCAAACAGCGCGAACACGCGCTGCCCGTCGGTCGTCATGGTGGGCGCGGCAAATCCAGTGTCCTCGGTGGGGCGCGGCCGCTGCTCGGGAGATCCCGGGATGTCGTTCGCCGCAGCCTCCCACAGGATCTTACCCGAGTCGGCGTCGAGGCAGTAGACCACCTGGTTCTCACGGTCCCCCCCGGAGAGGAATACCTTCTTGCCCCAGATTATGGGGGAATTGTAGCCGGGAAGGGGGATGGGGGTCTTCCAGACGATGTTCCGGCCCTCTGCCCCGTCCCAGTCCGTGGGCACGTCCGTGTGATAGGCGATCCCGATACCCTCGGGGCCGCGGAAGCCCGGCCAGTTCTTGCGCATCTCTTTGAGGCTGGCATAGTCACCGGATCCCGCTCCTCCCCTGGCCCCCGGCACTCCGATGCGTTTCAGGTCGCTCTGGGAGAGGAGCCCCAGCACAAAGGCCAGGAGGAACAGCCCCAGCCCGCCCACCATAATTGTTCGGCGGGAGAGCAGCTTGTTTTCCCAGGTGTCGTCCGGCGGGGGGCCCTCCTTCAGGTCCGGCAGGGAGGTCCGGAACGAGCTCATGTACTTGAAGGCGATCAGAAAGACCAATACGAAGGCAAACAACAGATATCCGCCGGTCCGGAGCTGCCACTGATGCGTGAAATAGGCCCGCCTGGCCAGCAGGTCGAGCGCGCGGATCTGCTCCTTCAGGGCCTGGTTCCGGGGATCGTCCTGAAGCTGCTGCATGAGCTGTGCGATAGCCTCTGAGTTCAGGGGATCGACCGACTTGGTCTGTATGAAGTTGGCGATCAGCAGGAGGCTGAGGATGGCGGCGCAGAACACGGCCACCACCGCCACCCTGCGGGCGATGAAATACATCCATGGGAACGGGACATTCGGTTTGGGTATACGCGTATCCATGATCCTCTTCTATTTGACGTCCACGGGGGGCTCGCCTTTCGTTTTTTCTCCGGCCCGGGCCTTGATCTCCTCCAGCTCTTCCGGTCCGATCAGGCCGCGCCGTTCCTGTTCATAAGGACAGTAGAGGAAACAGCGGGCGCAGCTGAGGCAGTTCCCCGTGTCCACGTCATACTCGAGCTGCCGGCGGCGTGTTGACAGGCTGATCATCTTTAATCCCAGGAACAGCCCGATGAAACCGCCGAAGAACCAGCCGCCCGTCCGGAACCGCCTCTGGATGATCCCCGCCTCGGCATAAAGCTCAGAGATGGGCTTGCCCGATGCGCGGAAGGCCGTGATCGGGTCGGTCAGGTCCGAGGGGTGCCCAGGCTCGCCGGCCATGATGTCTTCAGCCAGGGACACGGTCACATGCGCCCTGGACAGGGGCACATGCAGCCGCGAGCCGATCCAGCCGCCGCCCGCTGTCAGGACCGGAAGCAGGAGAATCAGGACGGCCAGCCGCTTGACCTGGTTATTCCGGCTTTCCTGTGGGGGCGCTTCGTTGGCCCTTTTGATGGCCCCGAAGGGACAGGACTCCTCACACAGCCGGCAGTTGATGCACTCAGAGGGTGTGATCTTTACATGCCTGCGGGAGATGCGGGACATCCATCCGAGCAGCACTCCGTAGGGGCACAGAAAGCGGCAGTAGGGGCGCGCCACGACAGTGCCCAGCAGCAGGATGCTTGCGCCCAGCAGGATCATGTCGAAACTCGCACCAAACCGGAAGAAACCGATAAAGGGATCGTACCGGCAGATGATGAATCCCGTGCCCGTGGCGGCGAACAGAACGGCCAACCCCAGATAGAGGTAGGGCAGGACACCCAGGACCTCGGCCAGCCAGGCCGGGACCCGGGTCGGCTTGAGTACCATCACGTCCTGGACCGCCCCCAGGGGGCACACGGCCGCGCAGAAGGTGCGTCCGAAAAACAGGGCGAATCCCAGCGGCAGCAGGAAGAACAGGATGACAGACAGGGGGACGGCGTAGGCCGAATCAAAGAGGGCCAGGCCGATGTTCTGGACGGCACCGACGGAACAGACGCAGCCCTTCCGGAAGAAGCCGAAATACGCAAGGCAGAAGACCATAAGGACAAAAAGCAGGCGGCGCGAGCGGAGTTTGTGCGCAAAATAGGTGGCAAGGACCAGGGCGGCAAGCAGTACGATCAGGTCCAGGTATTCCAGGGCCTGCGCGCGGGGCAGGGGTGTGTTCAGGTCGGGACGCGTGTAATCCGTCTGGAAATCGGGCTTGGGGAACCGCTCCTGGACCTGAGGGGACTGGCTCAGGAGCGGGAGACAGAGAAGGAACAGGAGTAAGAAGGCCCCTGCGATCCTTATCTGCATTCGCATGGTCAGCTCCCCAGGAAGCGGCTGCTCTCGTCCCCGCGCAGGTTGTAGGGCCGGCCGGCAGGGACCCTCTTCCAGGCCTGGGAGGGGCAGGAGCGCGCGATCGAGCACTCATTGCAGTTCAGGCAGCGGTCGTGACGGGCCTGCAGGTAGAGCGAGCCGTTGCCGAAGGAGTTGCAGCCCTTCACACACTTGCCGCAGCCGATGCACAGCTCCTCATCGATGGTGTACTCAAAATAGGGATCCTCCACGAAGGTCCGCTTGATGGCTCCGGAGGGGCAGAGCTGGCTTTCCGCGCCGGTGTCCCGGTCCTTGGTTCCGGGCTGCAGATAGCCGCTGCAGAGGTCGCAGTAACCGCACATCGAGTAGGAATGGACACACTTGACCGCGGAATGCGGCAGCACGCAGTTGACCGAACATTTCTCGCACTGAATGCAGATGGCCGGATCCAGCTGCCAGACCATTTCTTCGCGGGAAGATTTCCCCAAGAGGCCCGCGGCGATCCCGGCCAGCGAGAGACCGGCCAGGGTGTTCAGGCCTTTCCAGAGGAATTCCCTCCGGCGGAGGACATCGAGGGGCTTGCGCTTGATCACTGTGTCTCCTTCCTTTCCGGGGGGGCCGGCTTACCGACTGCCGTTTCGTCTTCTTCCTTGATCCGGGTGGCCCTGGGTTCGGAGCATCCAGCCAGCAGCCGGCAGCGGCGGCAGGGCAGCTCGAGCGCGCAGCCCGAAGATCCGGCATCATGCGAGGCCGTCCTCAGCCCCAGAACGGTCCCGGTGAGCGCGAGCCCTCCCAAAGCACAGGCCCGCAGCCCGGCCTTCAAGAAATCCCTCCGGTTCCCGGAACCGGAATCGTGTTTATCTCGCATAGGTCACTCTTTCTTTTCGCCTCATTCCGTGTCCTCCATGGCGACAAAGATGCGGACCGCCCGGCGGGCAGGATCCAGGACGAGGACCCGCTGTGCAGAGTCCAGCGCCAGGTCCAGGCCCACCGTGCCCTCATCGAAGCTGTCCGGCCCGGCCACGACCGAGGCCAGCCGACCCAACCGGTCGTAGACCTTGATCCGGGGTATCCCCTTTTCGCTGGTCACGAACGCACCGTCCTCACGGATGGCGAAGTGGCTGGGATTGCAGCACCCGCAGAAGCCCTCGATCTCCATGGAGAACTCCCCCCAGGATGACCTCAGGCCCCCGTCCCGCGTGTAATTCTCGAGTGTATGCCGCCCGGTGTTGGCCGCCCAGAGGAATCCGTCCGGATCGACCGCCACATCGAAATACGGGCTCGGGATCACGAAGCCCGGGATGTCCAGAGCATCATCTTTGTCCCCGATCCTCTGAGGCCGCCTCCCGGTCCGATCGAACCGCCACACGATGCGCTGGCCCGCGTCGGCCACATAAACATAATCGCCGCCCAGGGCGATGGACGTCAGGATAGCCTCCTCTCCTAGAGAATCCCATACAACGTTAGGGACTCCATCCCGGTCAAAGACCTCGACATGATCGTCTATGCCGGCATAGAGGTCGCCGCTGCCATCCACGGCCAGGCACCAGGCTTTCCCAGATACGGCGATCTCGGACCTCTGAGCGCCCCCGCTGTCGAAGACGAGAATGGATTCCTCCCCCGACACATACAGACCATCCTCGGGCCCCACGGCGAGCGCATAGGCCTGGGCAAAAGGAAGCTCTATGCCCGGGACTTCGGCATAGCGAACCAGATCCGACCCGCTCCGCTTGTAGCTCTCGATATCGTAGGCAAAGGGATTTTCTCCTCCCTCACTGGATCTGTCCGTCACGGCTCGGATCCCGAAGTAGAGGATCCCCGCGACCGAGACGGCGATGACGATCGCCTTCAGCAGCCGGTCTTTCGGATTCCTTTCTTCTCCCATTCTTTTACCTGGCGTTTCTGTTCCTTGCTGTGCTAACGGGCCCTCACATCGATACAGACCAGGCGGTGGGAGTCCCGCAGGAGCAGCCGCCCCTGCACCAGGGCCATGGGCCCCCAGGCATCCACTCCAGGAAGCACCTTGGCCTGCGCCAGTTGGCTGTATTCCCGTGTGCTCGCCCGCAGCACCGTGAGCACACCGTCGTCGCTCAGCACAAATATCTTGCCGTCTGCGACCAGGTAGGGACCCAGGCCGAAGCGGTTGGTCTTGCCGCTCGTCCACACGAAAGTAGCGGGATCATCGGGACGGCAGCACACGAGCTGGCTGCGCAGCGGGCCGGCATCCTTGGGAAGGATGGAGAAAAGATGGCCGTCATAGAAGACCGGGGTCTGCTGTTCCGAGGCCATTCCCTCACTCGGCTTCAGGGTTTGCAGCGTCTCTACCGAGTAGGTGCCGCTCCCATCTTCCCGGAGCTGGATCAGGATGCTGCCCGCACCGTACCCGGCCGTGATGAAAAAGCGCCCGTCCCCCAGGTAGACGGGCGAGGGGGCGACGACATTCGGATTCCATGTGTCTGTAGAGAACAGAACCTCTCCTCGGCTCCCCTCCTCAGCAGACACGCCCAGGATCCCGCCGATCGCGCAGTACACGTACATCTTCCGGCCCAGGACCGTGTGCGGCAATACTGAGGAGTGGGACATGAGCCATTCCTGAGGATTGGGAGTCTGCCAGACGATATCGCCCGTCTCACAGTCCACGCCGACGAGCAGCGCCTTGCCCCCCACGGCCAGGACGGCGGTGTCGCCGTCGATCAGTGGGCACTGTCCCGTGTACCACAGCGGGATCTCGCCTCCGTATTCCTGGATCAGGTCGATCCCCCACCTCAGGTCGCCGGTCTCCGCATCCACACACATGACGTGGCACTTGGGCCCGATGGTCACGACATATTTCTCTGTGGCCGCTGGGATGGTACGGGACATCCCGTGGTTCCGCTTGATGAAAAGCGCGTACCCCCGCCGCCAGATCTCCCGCCCGTCATCCAGGGAAAAGCAGCGCAGGATGTCCGCCCGTTCCTCCTCGTCATAGTCCAGCAGGTAGACACGTCCATGGGAGACCACGGGCCCGGCATGCCCCTCACCCAGGTCCACGGACCACAGGACGGGAGGGCCCGCCGCACTCCAGCGCTCGGCCAGGGGAATTGTCTCCTTGCTGATGTTGTCAAAGTCCGGCCCCCGGAAACGGGGCCAGCCGGCCTGGATCTATTTTGGGACTCGCCGCAACGACGACGGCTTCAGGATCAAGATCGCGCGCATGCGGCGGATCTCCGC
>RCNF010001790.1_pt1 | contig 11443 bp, 8 predicted proteins | sample 2041311 | NCBI WGS metagenome assembly RCNF01 (sample SAMN09708228, study PRJNA481090) | Marine sediment metagenome, whole genome shotgun sequencing project. | biome: marine sediment; feature: ocean; material: sediment; isolation source: Sewage treatment plant 2 marine sediment (STP2) ... | reverse complement strand
TTCAGCGGCCACCCCAAGAGCTACTACTGCGACCAGTTTCTGGCGAGTGAGAGGTTTCTCCTCGAGACCTGTATGTACTTCCCGTTTGTCACCGCCAAAAACCTGATCGGCTTTGGCGCCGAACACTCAGAACTCATGCGAGCCTTTCCCCGTCTCCAGATGATCCTCGTCCTGGCCGCCGACAGAGCGCTGGCTGAGAACCGCATCACCCTCGACAGAAAGGGCGATCCGGTCGTGGACTACACCCTGACCCCGGAGGTTCTCAACGCCCTCCACGCCGCCATGATCGCGAGTACCAGAGTCTTCTTGGCAGCCGGCGCGAAGCGGGTCCATGCCCCGGCTGGAGAGACCTTCTTTATCGACGCCGCAGATTCGGGCAGGGTCGAAGAGCTCATTCCGCGCGACAACGTCAAACCCGGCAGGATCTCGATAACATCCGCCCACCTGATGGGTGGCTGCCGGATGGGACGCAACGCGACTGATTCGGTGACCGACGGGTGGGGGAGGGTGCACGGCGTCCCGTGGCTCTTCGTCGCCGATTCGAGCCTTTTCCCGGAGTGCTCCCGGGTCAATCCCTACATCACGGTCATGGCTCTGGCCGATCGTGTCGCGGAGGGCATTCGCGACAACGCAGAGGAGTTGCTGTCATGAAGACCCGAGCTGCGAAAGAAATCGCCCGCGCCCTGGTTGACGAGGGTGTTCGCTTTACCTTTGGGATTCCCGGAACCCACAATATCGAGCTCTATGACGCCCTCGCCAAGGTCGACGGCATCGAGACGGTGTTGGTGACGTCGGAGGTTGCCGGCGCCTTCCTCGCCGACGGCTTTTCCCGGTCCTCGGACGAGGTCGGGGTGATCAACGTGGTTCCCGGCGCGGGTGTGACCTACAGCATGTCGGGGATTGCCGAAGCTTGGATGGACAACGTGCCGATGGTTGTTCTCGCAAGCGGCATCCGCTCCGACACCGCGGCCGCCTATCAACTGCACGCCATCGACCAACTCGCGGCTTTGCGGCCGATCACCAAAGAGGCGGTGCGGGTCGAGCGCGCCGACGATCTGTATCCCACCATCCGCCGCGCTTTCCAGATCGCACGCTCCGGTGCGCCGGGGCCGGTGGCGGTGGAAATCCCAGCCCAGTTCTTTTTGCTACGGCAGGAGATCGGTGAGGTCCGCTACCAGCCCGAACCGGAGGCAGGGACCGTTCCGGAGCCCGAACTCGTCGAGCGCGCCGCGGCCATGCTGGCGGATGCCCACGCCCCGGCTCTCTATCTCGGCAAGGGCGCGGCCGGCGCCGCGGATCTTCTGGTCCCGTTGGCCGAGCAGCTCGGAACACCGGTGGCGTCGTCGTTCAGCGGCAAGGGCGTCTTCCCGGAGAGCCATCCACTGTGGTTGTGGAACGGCTTCGGACGCCAGGCACCGGCGTTTGCGCGAACCGTCATGAAAGACTGCGACTGTCTGCTGGCCATCGGCTGCCGCTTTGGTGAAGTGACGACCGCTGGCTTTGGCATCGAGCCGCCCGAGAATCTGATCCACGTCGACATCGCGCCGGAGGTCTTCAACCGCAATTTTGCCGCCAAGCTTACGATCGCTGGTGACGCACGACTTTTTGTCGAGGCTCTCGAAAAATTGATGGAGGGGCGCCGCCCGTGGGAAGAACTTGCGAATGAGATCGCACGGGGGCACGCCGAGGTGGTGGCGCGTTGGCGGCGGCGGGCGAGCGAGACGCGGGTGACGCCGCAGTTTCTGTTCGAGGCTCTACAGCGGCACTGTCGCGAAGACGCCATTTTTGCCACCGACAGCGGCAACGGGACCTTCCTCGCGGTCGAACACCTGCGGCTCGAGGCGCCGGGGCGTTTTCTCGCGCCGACCGATTTTTCCTGCATGGGCTATTCGGTTCCGGCGGCCATCGGTGCCTGCTTTGCAAACTCCGGGCGCGATGTGGTGGCGCTGCCGGGTGACGGCGCATTCCTGATGACCGGTCTCGAACTGATCACCGCCACTGCGTACGAGGCAGCACCGCTAGTTTGCGTCCTGCGCGACGGCAAGCTGTCCCAGATCGCGCAGTTCCAGAAGATGCAGGTCAACCGTGAGACCTCGAGCGTCCTGCCCGACTATGACCTCGAGGGTTTCGCGCGCACCACGGGGTGTCGCTACTTCCGCATCCTCCGGGACTCCGAGCTCGACGCCGTTCTTCCGGCCGCCCTCGAACTGACTCGTGCCGGCATACCGGCATTGGTCGAAGTAAACATCGACTACTCAGAGAAGACGTATTTCACGAAGGGTGTCGTCAAGAACGTCTTTTCGCGTCTGCCGTGGGGCGATCGCGTCGCCAACATCCTGCGCGCCGTTGGCCGGCGGTTGGTGTAACTGCAAGGATTCTGGATGCAGGGGGGACTCATTCCTTATCGTGTTCGGATAAAGAGGATGTCATTTCGACCGAATAAGGGAGGGGTCGCGCCACCGAGATCCCTCGATTCGTTCGTTTCAATCTCTCACTCGGGATGACATTCTGGCTGGGCTGCCAAGGCCAACCCTCCATCATGTCATTTCGACCGAGCATTAGGTACGGCGAAGTCCGGAGGACGAAGCCGGAAGCGAGCGGAGAAACCTCTTGAAAGGCGGCCGCCAAGGGGATTCGCTCCGGTGACGTCCCTCCGGGTTCGATATCCCGATTCTCACCGCAGCATTGCCCGTGAGTGCCCCCTTAGAGGATGTTTGCGCCCGACACACCCACCCGAGTCAACGATGGTTGATCGCAAGATCATCGGAGACGGCACGTCCGGTGAACGTGAACGGTTGGGCCGTTTTCGGGCGTTCGAGTGAACCCGCCTTTCAGAGCGCGGTCCCCGGGAGGAGCCACCCATCGCATTGTTTGCCCGAGCGGTGTCGGTAGACTGATGAAGCGAGCCCAAACAATGCGATAAATGGCACCTCCGCCGCACGCGGATTCCTCCTGAGATGGAATCCAGCATCATCCAGGATCCAGCATCGAGTATCTGCGTTCATCTGCGTGATCTGCGGTTTCTCCGGATGGGACGGTGTGACAGGCAAGCCCTAGCGGGGCTTGAAGCACGTCAGGTGGCCGTCTCCGTAGACGATCTCGTAGCGATCGTCCGAGAGGAAGTCCTTGAGGCAGTCGGCAATGGAAAAGATCACCGGCGGTTGGTCCTCTGATTCGACCTCTTTCGCGAAGCGGGTGTAGAAGTCCCGCCCGGGGCCCTCGGGGCGGACCGGCCGGTAGAGGTAGATGAAGTCGTAGCCGTCGGCCGGGACGTTGAGGACGTCATCGACGATCCACTCAACCCGCTCCGCCGGGATTCGTAGCCAGTCGCAGATCTTTCGACCGATCTCGACCGCCTGTTCGGAGATCTCGATCAGGACCGTCTTCCGGTGCGGATACAGAACCTGCAGCAACAGCCCCTGGAGGCCGTTTCCAGCGCCGAAGTCGGCGCTGACCGTCTCGGGCCCGATCCATGGCCCGGCCTTGAGGATCGGCCTGAGACCGCCGGCGTGGTTCCAGTAACCACCGGCCTCGTCCAACCGTCGGCGTTCGTCCGAGGTGTAGGGGGCATCGTTCATGTGAAGGTGGGCGTAGAGCTCGAGAAAGGCATCTTCGAGTTCCTCGGCCCCACCCGTCATGACGACCGACTCGAGGCCCCGTCTGAGTTCCACGAAGCGCGGAAACAAAGTCGCGCAATCTGGAGGGTCGGGGAGGATCAGGAAGAGCAGAATCAGTCGCGCGAGACGGTCGGCCTCTCCGGGATCACGCCCCGAGGAGGCGAGGCGGCGCGCCAATTCGAGTTCGGCCGCGGTGTTGAAGTCGTCGACCATGCCTAGTTTGTACCACGTTCACACTGGCGTTGCCCGTCATCGAACAGACTGGGACGTCGAATCGACGACTCTCCGATCTCAATCCACTCGAATCGACCGTGTGGCGAGGAGCGAAAAGACCGCGCCAAAGGCGGCAAGGGCCAGCAGTTCGGGCCCGAGGTCCGTGAGGTCCCGGCCAAAGGAGATCATCCCGTGGAGGCCCCTCATCGCCCAACCCGAGGGAATCGTCAGGGAAACGATTTTGAGCGGCTTCGACACGATTTCGATGGGCCACCAGCAGCCGCCGAAGGCTGCCATCGCCATGGTTGCCATGACGCCGATGTTGGCGGCGCGGTCGGGGTCCTTGAACCATCCTCCGACGGCGATACCGAGCGGGGCCACCACCAGCCCGTAGAGCAGCAACAGCAACCACATCTGGAATGGGCTGTCACCGACCTGGACACCGAAGAGCTTGTTGGCGATGACACCGACGAGCACGAATACGGTGATCTGGGCGGCCGCGACAATCCACCGACCGCCGATCTTGCCGGCCACGATCTGTGTCTTCGTCACCGGAGCCGTGATCAGACGCCGAAGCTGGCCGTTGGCGCGCTCGGCCGAAATGGTGGCTGCGCCGTAGGTCAGAGCCACCAGCATGACGAACATGACCGCCATCCCGGGGATGGACTGTGCGAAGCCGTCGGGATGGGCCGTCGCCTTTCCTGCAAAACTGGATTCCACCGAGACCAGATCGTCGGAAACAACCACGTCGGTGAAGGCCTGACTCGAGACCGGGTCGGTTGACTCCACCCCCTGTGCTGCTTCGACGGTGCGGCCGATCAGACGGGTGATGGCAGTGAAGATGCGGGCCTGCACAACCAACGCTGCTTCTTCAGACGTACCGGGCTCCTTCTCCAGACGCAGCGTCTGCTGCTCGCCGGCCAGTACGCCTTCGCTGAAACCGGCGGGAATGACCAGCGTTCGCACGAGATCCTCGGAGGCTTCTCGCTCCCCGGGCGACAACTCCGTGATGGCGACGCCCTGGCCTGCAAGATCTTCGAGCAGATCGCGCGCTACCACGCCGCCGTCGTTGTCGACCACGGTCAGGCTGGCCTGGGCATCTGAGGGGTTGGAACTGCCACCGCCGGTGACGAGACCGAAAAAGGTCGCGAAGACCAGTGGAAGCAGAAACATCCACATCACCGCCCCGCGGTCGGCGAGGGTCCGGCGGAGATCGTGGAGGGCGATCGCAACAATCTTGCGCATCACACCACCCCCCGTGCCAACTTGCGTTGGAGCAGCAACGAACCGAAGACCATGCACAAACCGCCGACTCCGATCAGCACCGCGAGGTTGATGGCAATGTCAGCAAACCCTCCACCGCCGATCGTGAGCTTCGAAAAGCCGTCCACCGACCAGAAGACCGGGGTCGAGGCCGAGATCGGACGGAGGAAGGTCGGCATCTGCGAGATCGGAAAAAAGGCCCCGCCGAGCATCGACGACACCATGATGACGATGGTGGTGAGCGTGTCGCCCTGACGTTCGCTGTTGACGAAGCTGGTGATGAGCAACAGGACTCCGCTGGCCATGACAGCCGACGCCACGATCATGGCGGCCGCGGCGGGGGCGTACCCCCACTGAACTCCAGCCGCAATCCCGATGGCCACCAGGACGGCAAACCCCGCGGTGGTCACCAGGAGGACCGAGAGGCTCTTGCCGCGAACGTAGTCGGCGGTCGTGACCGGAGCTGTCAGGAGGTGGCGAACCAGTCCCTGCTCGCGGTCGCGGAGGATGTCGCGGGTCGCCGACTGCGCCAGAAAAAGGATGCCCATGACCGAAAAGCCCGGCAGGAAGTAGGCGAGGATATTGAACTCGGGCGCATCCTCATCTTTTGTCGCCTCGCTGAGGGTGAGGGTCTCGAGTTCGACCACCGGCGGCATCAGGAAGCGCTCGACACTCTTCAGTTTCTGGTTGAAACCGGTGCTCACCGACGCGACCGCGAGGTCTGTTGGAAATGTTTCACTGCCCACGAAACCGCCGATCGTCTCGAGTTCGCTCCGGAACACACGGGATCCCGCCGACAGCGCCACCGCGCCAATTCCGACGCCCTCGTCGACAACCTTCGGGAGAAACGTCTCGGATGGATTCTTGACGACGTCGATGGTGGTCGGCCGGCCCATCAGGTAATCGCTGGTGAAAGATTTCGGCAGGTGAATGAGCGCGGATGCTTCGCCGCGCTCCATCATCTCGTAGCCCTCCTCACCGACCGGAATGACCTCGAGTCGTTGGTCCATCTCCGACGAACCGCCGGCGCCCTCGAGGAGTTTCGACAGCAGGCTCTCGTCCTCGTCAAAGAGCAGGACCTTGATCGAGATTTGGTCGGCGCCGCCGCCGCCGAAGACCAGGGCGAAGATCCCGGACAGCATGAGCGGGACCGCAAACAGCATTGCCGTGCGCACGGGGTTGCGAAGGTAGCGGATGAGGTCGCGGCGGACGATGGCGAGGGCCGCCATCAGTCGCGAAGCTCTTTGCCGGTGAGGCTGATGAAGACGCTCTGCAGGTTGGGTTGTTGGATCGAGACGTCGTCCACCTCGAGATTCGCTTCGAGGATCTTCGGCAAGACCGCCAGCAGCCCCGGTCCGTCGGCATCCACCGACAACACCGCCACTCCGTTGTCGGCCTTGAGCACCCGGACGCCGGCAACGGCATCGAGGCGCTCGCGGGCGACGTCATCGTCGAAGTCCCCGCTGAGCCGCAAAACCTCCGCCTTGCCGGCCAGCCGGGTGAGCTCGTCCAGGGTGCCGACAGTCAGTATCTTGCCGTGGTCGATGATGGCGATGCGGTCGCAGAGATCTTCTGCCTCGTCCATGTAGTGCGTTGTGTAGAGCACGGTGGTGCCGGCAGCTGCGACTTCGCGAACCACCGCGAGAATATTGAGCCGCGCCTGCGGGTCGATGCCCACCGTGGGCTCGTCGAGCAAAAGGACCCGCGGTCGGTGGAGGAGACCCATACAGAGGTTGAGCCGCCGCTTCATGCCGCCCGAGAAACCCTTCACTTTTTCTGTCGCGCGATCGGAGAGGCCGACCCTGGTCAGCGCTTCATCCACCCTCGACCTCAGGTCGGCGCCCCGTAGCCCGTACAACGAGCCCCAAAAATTGAGGTTGTCGCGGCTGGTCATGTCTTCGTAGACGGCGATCTCCTGCGGCACGACGGCGAGGCCCTGCTTGACGGTCTTCGATTCGAGCCAGATGTCCTTGCCACCGATCAGAACGCGGCCGGCGTCCGGCTTCAGCACGCCACAGATCATGTTGATGGTCGTCGTCTTGCCGGCCCCGTTGGGGCCGAGGAGGCCGAAGATCTCACCCTCGCCGACGGTGAACGAGACATCGTCCACGGCCACCAGAGTGTTAAAGCTCTTACGCAGTCGCTCGACCTCGATCATGAAATCCTCCCTGTTGAACTATCTGAAGACATACTACCCGCACCCTCTTTCTTTTGTTCCCGATCATGCGCTAAACTTATGTGATGGTTTCATTTGTGCAGTCGACACCGGCTCGAACCGGCCCCTTTCGGGTGGAGTGATCGGTGGAAGACGCGAAACGGATTCTTGCTGTCGCACTCGACGCTGAGACCCTCGATCGGATCGGTCCGGTCCTCAAACGAAGCACTTTGGCTATCGAAGCGGTTGCACAGGGGGAAGAGGCCGCGACTCGCGCAGTTCGCGAGCAGTTCCACCTCGTCATCTGCCGATATCCACTCCCTGATCTCAAGCTGCGGGAGTTCGTGGCCATCATTCACGGAGGCAACAGTTCGAGCAGGGACGCGTCACTGCTTCTGCTCACGATCCCTGAAATGATGACCGAGGCGAAAACGGGGGCCGAGGGCAGTCCTCATCTGGTCTTTTCGGGACAGGAACACCTCGGGGTCATCGGGCAGGGAGCCGCTCACCTCCTGCAGGTGGCTCCGCGATTCTCACCGAGGATCTCGGCTCGGGTCCGGGTCAGGATCGAGGACGAACAGGCGTTCAAGGGGTGGGTGGTGAACCTCTCGAAGACCGGGATGTTGGTGACCGACTCGCCGATGCTGTCGATCGGCAGCGACTGTGTCTTCGAGTTCACGCTGCCGAACGGCGATGCTGTTCGAGGTTCGGGCGTCGTGGCCCGCCACGCCGCGCCACGTCGCGAAAAGGTTACCGGGTTCGCGGTCCGCTTCCTCGATTTCGAGGAGAGCTGCCGGGAGTCTCTCGAGAGCTGGTGTGATTCAGGGGCCGTTTGATTTCTCTGCGATCGCGCGCTGCGCGTCGCTCCTCAAGGATCGTGCCGACGTCGCCTGCGGGCCCTCGGGCTGTGTTGCCAGAAACTCGTCGAGCAGGGAGATAGCGCGGTCGAATTCCTGACGGTTGTAGAACTCGACCGCTGCGTTGTAGATCTCGACATAGTCGTTGTAGTCGAGGGTACGCTGCAGCTCGAGGATTTTGTTGTCGATCCATCGGTTCCGAGCGCCTGACGACCGGTCCGCGATGGCCCGGAGAAAGTCGATGGCATCCGCGAGGTCGCCTGCGGCGAGCATTCGATTGAGCTGGTTGATCTCCTCTCCCGTCGGCGACATTCGAGGCTCTTCAGGAGGGGCGTATTCTTCGGGGTGGTCGATGACGTTCATGAGGTGTCGACAGGACCTGGTGACCGGTCCCTCTTCGGGCAGGTTCTCGAGAGCCTGTTCGAGGAGGGACCTGGCGGCCTGTAGATCGCCGCGCTCGTACTCCGCAAACGCCAGATCGTAGATTCGGGCGCCTTCGTTCTGGCTGATCGATGTTCTGACGTCGGCGATGCCGCGCGCGATAATTTGCGATCGAGCCGCGCGGTGGACGTCCTTTTCGGCCGCATCGATTCGAGCCGTCGCCGCGTCCGCACGGTTGTCGCTGAGGAGCCCTCGCGCACGGAGGAGATCATTGTGCAACAGCGCCATCCACGCCTCGCCGCGCGCTCCGGGGTTGCGCAAGAGCGAGTCTTCGATGAGCCCGACGGCCTGGTCGCGGCGGTCCAACCGCAGATAGAGCCGGAGCAGGCTTTGGGTGGCATCCTGGTTAGCCGGTTCGAGCCGATGTGCCGTTTCGGCCGCGACGATCGCCGCAGGCGACGTCTCTCCCAGCTGCGCGTACACGCGAGACAGGGCGACCCAGGCCGGCGCAAACGAGGGTTTCAACCGGGCCGCTTTGGAGAGGGCGGCAACCGCCTGCTGGCTGTCGCTGCGTCGCCTGCTGAGGAATTCTCCCCAATGGAAAAGGGCTTCAGGGTCGTTGGGGTGGGCGCGCACAGTGCGGGAGTACAAACCGGCGGCGGCTTCCCAATCGCCCCGTTCCTCCGCCTCCAGGGCGAGGGCGGTCAGCGCAGGGCTGTGGTTGGGATCGGCCTCTAGAGCCGCCTCGAAATAGGCGGTGGCTTCGCGTCGCTCGGGTATTTGGCTGGCCAGGAGGTCTCCGAGACGGGAGAGCACTTCGGCGTACGACATCTCCAGAATCGTCATTGAATTGTCGATGTCGATTTCGGTCCTGGAGCTCAGGAATGGGATTCTGGGGCCGCGGAGGTGTCTCCGGATCTCGTCTTCGAGGGCCCCGAGGTCCGGCCCGAAGGCCTCAGTGAAGGCGGTTTCGGCCGGCACTCCGAATCCGATGATGGCGAGGTAACGCCCGAGTTGTTGCCGGCGCTCTTCGTCCCCAAGCAACAGGGTGTGGGTCAGAGCCCAGCTCTCGGCATAGAAATCCGACTTGCGGTTCTCTTCGTTGTACAGCGGAGACTCGTGATCGACGGTCAAGAGCTCGGAGAGGGGAATGCGGGTCGAACCGCGCAGCCTCGCGAGGTGGTTTGGAGGAGGGAGACCGATGAAGGCGGTATCGTCCACGACTTCAAAGGTCTGGTAGAACTCCGCCAGACCTTCGGACAACCACACCGGGAGCCACCAGAAGTTGTTGGCCATGACGTAGTGGACGTATTCGTGGTAGACGATCGCCGACGCGTCGCGCGATCCAGCGTCGATCGCGATGTAGTTGGCGTGCTCGCCGTTGAGGAAATAGCCGTTCATGGCGCCGGGACGGCCTTCATAAAGGAGTTTGTAGGGGGTGAACGAGCGGTCGCTCTTGAATATGTAGATGGAGGTCGGAACCGGCGATTGCAGTTCGAAATCTGTGAGCTGCGCGAGAACGGCGCGCAGTTCTTCGAGATCCGCCGCGACTCGCCTGGTCGCGCCCACTCCCGCGTTCGAGAAGATCCGGAAGTTCGCCGTCTGAACATCGACCCAACTTTGGTTGGCCTTGGGCAGCTCCGGGTGCTCCCCGAGGGCGGTCGCCGCCGGCAACCATGCGAAGAGCAGAACCGCGGCCACCGCCCAAACCCTGCCTCCGTGTCGCCGAAATCCACACCGGTTGTGATGCCCAACCTTCATCATAGTAGGGAGAACGATCAGGTCGGGAGCGCGATTCCGCATCTCTGGTCAATACGACCCCGAGGGTCAACGGGTTCTGGTTCGCTGGTCAATGCGGCAGCAATTCAGGGCCGCTGACTCCAGCAGCGGCCCTGAATTGCACGCACTCGTCGAAGGCCCGTGTGCAAGGTGGGTTGTTATGGATGGTATTTGGTAGGAATTTTAGGTGGGCACTTTTTAGGTGGGATGAAAAGATCACGGGCGTATTCGAACGAGTATGCGATGGTGAATTGTTAATCCCCATCTGGAAATTAAATATATAAGCATAAGGTTAATTTGTCAAGCCTTGGAGTGGTTTAGAGAGCTCGTCTCATCAGTTCCTGAACTTATGACAGGAAAATCTCCGGCCTTTTCGGGTCAACAGACCGCCGCTTTCAGCGTACTGTCGCCAATGCGAAGCCGGAGCAACAGCAGGAGATCGTGAGCGGAAACCGGTTTCTGGAGAAAGGTCAGCCTGGCGTTGCCGAAGCGGGCCCCGATCTCGAAGACCGGGTGGTTGGTGAGCGCTACGATATGGCACTGCGAATCCGAGAGATTGGCGAGGGTGATCAGATCCATCGGTTCGTGTTCGAGCAGACCGACATCGATGATCAGGTAGGTCGGTGGATCGGCTGCGCAGATCTGCCGGGTCTGCGGCAGGGTGGAGCACCCCGTAACGCGAACGGTCGGCAACTCACAGAAGCCGTCAAAAACCGCCCACAACAGATCCTCTTCGCGGGTCGCCACCACCACGTGCACCATATCCGGCGATGTGGCTGGGTCGCGCAGGTCGTCATGCTCGAAAATGCCTGTAGGTTCTGTTGAGTTGCCCATGATAGCTCCCCGACCGTTGTCGTCCTCCGGTCGGTTCACTATCGAGCAAGGCGCGTGCCAGAATCAGGCCAGCATTTCAAGCTGCAGATTGTCCCACCCTGGAACGTTCAACGTTCGAACGTTCAACGTTCTAACGCTGTCAGGGGCTGACCCTTCGGGTGGGGCGCAGCACCGAGAGCTCGGGTTGGCCACCGGCCACCACCTCGAGCGTGTCGATAAACCACCCTTCGGCCCCGCCGCAGCCGTCGTTTCCGAAATCGAATCGCAGCCTGATCGAGTCACCGGGCGCCGCGAGTGATTCGAGGTCGATCTGCGACTGGCCCCAACTGCCTTCCACCGAGCCC
>RCNF010001789.1_pt1 | contig 11445 bp, 7 predicted proteins | sample 2041311 | NCBI WGS metagenome assembly RCNF01 (sample SAMN09708228, study PRJNA481090) | Marine sediment metagenome, whole genome shotgun sequencing project. | biome: marine sediment; feature: ocean; material: sediment; isolation source: Sewage treatment plant 2 marine sediment (STP2) ... | reverse complement strand
AAGATAGGATTTACCTCTCATGCTCGCCTGTGCCAGTCCAGCCCGGGCAAACCTTAATAGTTTCTCCTGCACATCTTCGGGGATGGATTCATCATCTCCGTCCTGTACATCATGCCCATAAATGGAGAAGGCCGGAATTCCTTTCTGGTTATGCCCTGCCAGGGCAGCAGCCAGGTAGACAGCCCCCGGCCTTTCTGTCCCATTGAATCCCCATATGGCTTTCGGCAAATGAGGGTCCATATCTATGGTTTCGGAACCATAACACCAGCAGGGGGTAACTGTGAGGGATACCCCTACTCCTTCCCTCCTGAATAGTTCAGCTGTTGCAGCTGCTTCAGCCACACCTCCAATGCAGGTTTCTGCAATGATACATTCCACAGGGCTTCCGTTCGGATGTCTGAGATGGTCTTCCAGAAATTTAGCAGCCCTTTTTGCCATGCCCATGGTCTGTTCTTCGAGCGATTCCCTGACACCGCCAAGACGGCCATCAATGGTCGGGCGAATGCCAATTTTAGGAAGGTTTTCGAGTCGATTATTTGTTGCCATAATAGTTCTGCATTTTATGTAGCATAAAAATAATATCGCCCCTTATCTTACAAAATGTATGGATGTAGTAAATTTGTGTATTATTTAAACATATATTTAAATATGAAATTCAGGGAAAATCCCGTTTCCGGTGATCCTTCAAGCATTCAACAATCATTTGAGAACATTAATCTAAATGTGCATTGTTGTCGATACTGGTGGATGAAACAATGGAAACACCAGCGCTTGTCATTTCCTTACTGGCGGCTTTACTGGAACAAAATTCCGGGCGCATTTGTATTCTTTGAGGATCAGGTATTCCTTGAACCCGACAAGATCATCCTCATCCCTCCCAACACCCCATTTTACACGGGCATACTCAATGATAAATCAGGAGACCTTGAGCCTTATTGTATGGAAGGTGGCTGGATCCAGAGCCAGGAAATGGAATCTTTTTCCATGGATAAGGGATACATTCCCCACTTCTTCATTCATTTCAACCTGGGATACCAGTTTGATAACATCCATCCAGGGATTTATCCTCAACAGATCGGAGATATGCAGAAGGAATTGATTTCACTTATCACTGGAAATTTAATGCATGGCAGCAAATCTTTTAACCTGAAACATTCCCTGGCCATTTATAATCTCATATTATCCGCAGTGATCACAATCCCGGAAGATAGTTGGCAGGAATTCACCATAGGCAGCAAGATCATCAAGGTTCTGAATTATATCAATCAGCACCTTGATGAATCACTGAGTAATGAAATGCTGGCCGGGACAGTCCATATGGCACCCAATTCATTTGCAAGGCTGTTCAAGCAGCAAACCGGACACACACCTCAGGATTTCATCCGTAAGAAACGAGTCGAAAATGCCAGCAGGTTGCTTTACCATTCCGACCAGAGCATAAAGCAGATCTCCGACGAATGCGGTTTCAATGACCGGTATTATTTCACCAGGGTATTCAGCAGGGAAATGGGTATCTCTCCGGCCCGGTACCGCAAGAACCTCTTATTGAACCGGATCTGATCCAATATGGCAAAGAGGTTGATACGTGTTGTGGTATTTCAATTTATCATGTAATTTTACTTCAGCAAGGCCAATATTTCCGTATTAATTGGTGATTCAGCAGTGATAATACTGCCATTAAAAATACAAACCTATGAAAACAGCTGTTGGTTTATTGATCACATCCCTAATGCTCCTTTTCTCCTGCACTAAATCAGGAGAGTTTTACGAAGATTTTGACAAATACCATGACAGGGTCTGGGTCTCGAGGGACTTCTGGTCCATCCCCCTGGAAGATTGGAAAATAAATGATGGAAGGGTGGAAGCCTCAGGGGATCATCCTAAAAGAAAGCTGAACCTGCTGGCCAATACCCTGGGAGGGGAAGGTTCCTTCCATGCACAGGTACGCCTCGGGTCTTTGGACAATGCCGATACCAAAGGGTACGCCGGGTTTGCATTTGGACTGAAAGACGATACCGACAATGACATGAGGTCTGTTTGTTATTTCGGGAAAGGGACACTCGCAGGGATACAGGCCGATGGAAAGATCTTCATAGGCGACAAATCAGTCACCCTCCCGAAGTCGTTTGTATATGCGGACCTGACCCTTGACCTGACGGTTTTTAGGTATGAGGGCTCTTCCAAGGTTCTCCTTGAATGCAGCGATCTCAGCGGAAATAAAACCAGCGTTGAAGTAGATGGCCTTTCTGATACAGAGGGAATGATCGCACTTGAATGTACAGGGGATTACTGGTTCGATGATTTCAGATTGAAAGGAAGCATGGTAAGGCCTGGATCCGCCTTCGGTCCCATTCTTTTCACCATGTACACCCTCAGCCGGGGTACCATGAAATTAACCGCCCAGATGCCGCCACTTGGTGAGGGTGATAACAAGGAAGTGGAATTACAACTATTGAGAGGGCGTAAATATGAGTATGCCGGCAAGGCAACCATGATGCCTGATGCCAGGATCGCAAGCTTTCGCATAGATGACTGGGATGCTTCAGAAGATGTCTATTTCCGGGTAGTTTACAAAGAAACCTACCGGGACGGAAGTCCTGAGGAGTATATCTACGAGGGACTAATACGCAAGGAACCGAAAAAAGAAGAACTGGTTGTAGGGGGCTTGACGTGCCAGTATCATTATGGGTTTCCATACCTACCACTCAGGGAAAGTCTCAAGGAAATGGATCCTGACCTTTTGTATTTCTCGGGGGACCAGCTCTATGAAGGGAACGGTGGCTATGGGATCATAAGGTATCCGGCCGACAGGGCCATACTCAATTACCTGGGAAAGTGGTACATGTTTGGCTGGGCCTTTAGCAAACTTATGGATGACAGGCCAACTATTTGCATTCACGATGACCACGAAGTCTTCCAGGGCAACCTTTGGGGAGATGGTGGAAAACTACTTACAGAAGAGGAATGGAACGAAAAACGGGATTGTATCTCTGGATTTGTGGAACCCGTAGAAATGGTTAATGTGGTCATCAAAACCAATAGTTCCCACTTGCCGGATCCCGTTGATCCAAAGCCCATGAAAAATGATATCATGGTCTACTATACTGACCTGGTCTATGGCGGGGGGAGTTTTGCCATCGTGGGGGACAGGGTTTTCAAATCCGGTCCGGAACAGGTGGCTACCTGGGAGGGCAGACTCGACCATCTGAAGGAACCATTGAAGGATGCTTCCAGCCTTGATAAACCCGGACTCACACTATTGGGGGACAGGCAAATGAGATTCCTGGATAAGTGGATACGGGACTGGAAAGGTGCCAGTATGAAAGTGCTTCTCTCACAGACGATATTTACATACTCCTCTACCCATTCCGGCAACGATTCATCCTTCCTTGAAGGTGACCTGGATTCTGGTGGCTGGCCCAAGCGTGGCCGGGATGAAGCCATAGGGCTGATGAGAAAAGCCTTTGCCTTCCATATCTGCGGAGACCAGCATCTGCCATACCTGATCCAATATGGGGTAAAGGATTACAGAGATGCTGGATGGGTCTTCTGTACACCTGCCATTGCCGTTGGTTACCAGCGTTATTTTCTGCCGGATAAACTTGGTTGGCCGGTGGTCGACCGGCCTGCCCATGGGAATCCTAACACCGGCTCCTACCGGGATGGATTTGGAAACCTGAATTATATCTATGCCGTCGGAAACCCGGATGTGATAAGCAGACACAAGAACCGGTACACTCAAGCGGATCTAAAGTCATCCGGTTATGGCATTATCCGGTTTAATCTGGACAGCCGCGATATTACAGCAGAAGCATACCGCTTCCTCTCAAAAAAAGCTGAAGGCGAATACCTGCAGTTCCCGGGCTGGCCCCACACCATTAACCAGCTCGATAATTACGGCAGAGAGCCCTTAGCCTATCTGCCCACACTCGAGATACGAGGGATTGAAGATCCGGTCATTGAGGTCAGCAATGAAGTGACAGGTGATCTGGAATATATCCTAAGGATCAAAGGAAATACCTTCAATCCCATGGCCTTCTCCATGGATCTCCATACCGTTAAAATAGGTGACCCGGAAAATGAGGAGTGGAAAACCATCGAAAACCTGAAGCCCATACCGATGGCAGGATCAACTGAAGCAAGTAAGATAATAGTCGAATTCTGAATCATCAGAGGAGGATAAATATTAAAAGAGGGACCTATGTCCTCACCAACAATGGTGCGTAGACAAGGGCAGAATACCCGACATATTTTACATTTTTATTTATTACTTTCACATCATAGATTCTGTTACCCATGAAATTTGAAGGATCATACAGATGGAGGATCCTATCCCTCCTGTTCTTTGCCACGACAATCAACTATATCGACCGCCAGGTCATCGGAATCCTGGCTCCCTATATCAGTGAAGAGCTGGGTTGGTCAGAGGTTGATTACGGATATATCGTTACTGCCTTCCAGGTTGCCTACGGCATAGGGTTGGTTACCACGGGGAGGCTGCTGGACAAAATAGGGACCCGGATAGGGTATTCCCTGTCCATTACGATCTGGAGCATTGCAGCCATGGCACATGCACTGGCCAGGTCTGTCTTTGGATTTGGACTGGCGCGCTTTGCCCTGGGTTTAGGTGAATCTGCCAACTTTCCTGCCGCTATAAAAACAGTGGCAGAATGGTTCCCTAAAAAAGAACGGGCTTATGCGACCGGTTGGTTCAATGCCGGTTCCACAGCCGGGGCAATTACTGCTCCGCTCATTGTTCCGGTCTTTGCATTGCACCTGGGATGGAAATGGGCTTTTATCATCACCGGGGCTCTGGGTTTTATCTGGCTGATATTCTGGCGGTTATATTATCATAAGCCTGAACAACATCCAAAACTATCCAAGCAGGAGTACCAGCACATCCGGCAGGATGGAGAGGACCGTACAGAATCAACCCCATGGGTTCGCTTACTTCCATTGAAATCTACCATTGGACTTGCACTTACAAGGTTAATATCTGATTGGGTCTGGTGGTTCTTTCTCTTCTGGCTCCCGAAATTCCTGAATGATGCATACGGTATAACCCTGAGTAAGATCGGACTGCCACTGATTGTTATATATTTAGTATCCAGTGCTGGGGGAATTGCTGGCGGCTGGCTCTCCTCGAGGATGATCCGTAATGGAAAATCCCTTGACGCTGCTAGGAAAACCGTGATCCTGATCTGTGGGATATGTGCCCTGCCAGTGATCCTGGCGCCCTTTAGCGGCGGACTCTGGATAGCGGTGGCATTGATTGCCCTGGCTGCCTCCGCACACCAGGCATGGGCAGCTAACATGTTCTCCATTATCTCGGATGTCTTTCCACGGAATGCTGTTGGTTCTGTAACAGGCTTGATAGGTACTGCTGGAGCGATTGGTGGTGCACTGGCTGCTACCTTTGTGGGCTATATCAGGGAAGGGACCGGCAGCTATACGATTATATTCATTATCGCCGGTTCGGTATATCTGATGAACTGGCTCGTCATTAAATTATTCATCCCCAGGATAGCATCCATTGACCTGGACTAAAAAGCTCCATACATGTCCAAAGAAGACCATTTCGATATCACAAAACGCGACAGCCAGTCCACAGCAGTTCTTCCAGTAAGTGTAGAAGCATTTGATTTTGATGCTTACAGGTCATACGAGAATGAAACAATGCAGTTCTGCCGCGATTTCCAACAAAGGGATTCCGGTGTAGCTGTCTATCGGCGGATGAGGGTGGCAGCCGTATTTGCTGATGGCTGTGCCGATATGAAGAAATCATTTGAATGGCAACTGGGCGGGCTCCAGAAAAGCATGGATTACCGCATGGATATCCCGAATTTCATGGAACCATGGTACGGGATAGGACCCACCGCCAGTGCATTGGGACTGGAATACCTTTGGAAGGAGAACCAGGCACCAGCCATCCGTCCTGCATTCCAGGATACTGAATCTGCCCTCCGATATCCTGATATCAAACCAATCCGGGAAACAAATATCGGTAGGCATACCCTGGAAATGGTAAAGTATTTTAAGGATCAGTCTCAGGGCAAGCTTCCCATATCAGTATGCGATGTACAATCCCCTCTCAACGTGGCAGGCAATATTATAGAGATCAATAATTTCCTTATGGATACCATGATCAGTCCTGACCTGGTAGGAGAGTTTCTGGAGCTGTTGGGGGGATTGATTGCTGATTTTACTGCAGAACAATTGAAGATCCTTGGGGACCAGGTAGTATGGCCGGGGCATGGATTCCCATCCTCAAGGGTTTTTACCGGATTCGGATCATCTGATGATAACATTCTGATAATCACTCCTGAGGCCTACCGGGATCAGGCTATCCCCTCCCTTGTTAAAATGACAGAAGCATTGCAGGAACCAGTATTCCACTCCTGCGGGAACTGGTCAGAACGGGCAGATGTTGTCAAGCAGATACCCGGGGTAAGTATGGTGGACGGGGCATTTACCCTTCAGACAGACCCGGATCCCAACCCGCCGGAAGCCATCAGGGATGCTTTTGCCGGGACAGGAATCGCTGTTTGCGCCCGTATGGTGGGGGACCTGGAAAGCATTAAGCCAGCCATTCACAGGCTCTGGCACCCGGACTTAAAACTCATAGCCGTCACCTATTGCCAGTCCCCCGACGAACAAAACAAAACCTATGAGTTCATCCACCACCACTGTGTATGATGGTGTTAACTATTGAGATTTCTCCACTATCTCACCTGTGTTCACATCCTTAAGGATCCTTTTTGTCTGGCCGTCTGGCATCACCTCATCTTTGATAAGCAGGTATTTACCCTCGATAAGGGGCCTGGAGGCTCCTTCCCCCTCATCTCCTTTCTTCCCCCGCCAGTCAGCGAGCTCAACTGGCTCCCATTTTTTCGTTTTGGCAGACAAATAGCAGGCATCAATGATGGCATTCACCACGTATCCATCATAAAACGTTTCCATCGGGCTGGTCCCCTCTTCAAAGGCCTTGAACATATCCTGGAACATGTGGTTATAACCAAGGGCATTCACCTCATCTCCAACCGGGAAGAGCCAGCCTTTGTCGGACTCTGCCTTCTCAGCAACATAACCTCCCATTCCTCCTGAAGTGAACATCTCAAAGCCAGTCCTCAGCCAGTGATTAAGCCAGATGGTCCCTTCCGTTCCGGAAACTTCATCACGCAAATCCATACCACCTCTGAAAGTCCAGTTAACTTCGAACTGGCCAAGGGCACCATTTGAAAATCGGATGAGACCTATCCCGTGATCTTCTGCCTCTATAGGATGCACCATGGTATCGGAAGTACAGATTACTTCTACCGGGCGAATATCTTTCCCAACAAAATTACGGATGATCTCAATGCAATGGCAGCCCATATCCACAATAGCACCCCCACCGGCCTTTTCAAGATCCCAGAACCAGTCTGAATGTGGACCCGGATGGGTTTCGCGTGACCTGACCCAGAGGATCTTGCCCAGGGCCCCTTTTTGAACAGAGTCCACTGCCTTTAATGTTTTAGGCATATAAACCAGGTCCTCCAGGTATCCAGCAAAAATGCCTGCCTTCTCCACAGCATCGAGCATTTCAATGGCTTCAGCCGTATTGCGGCCCAATGGCTTGGTACAGACCACAGCTTTTCCTGCTTCTGCACACATAAGCACTGCTTCCTTGTGCAAATAATTTGGGAGGGCGACCACCACAAGATTAGTTTCCGGATCATTAATCGCCTCATTCATGTTGTCAGTTGCTTTGGGTATATCCCACTTCCGGGCAAATTGTTCTGCCGATTCCAGGGGCAGGCCACAAACTGTCTTGATGCGGTCACGTCCGCGTATGCCATGAATGGTCTCGGTGTAAAAGCTCCCGATAAAACCGGTTCCAAGCATGGTAATTTGATGTCCGTTTTTCATGAGTTATATTTTGTAAGTTTTTACTATCTTAAGGTAGAAATCTTTTAGCATTGGAGCAATGATATATCTGAAAACAACACGAAGAATTTTTTTTCATGCTTGCTTCTGCATCCTGCTCACTCCCTGCATCCTATCTGCCCAGGACAATCAAAGCATGAACAATCAGAAGGTAAATGGCTACAGGGGCATCTGGTTTGAGCTCAACCAGAAGTTCGAGCTTGGGGATAAATATAGCGGGGGACTCGGCACTTATACAGCCAAACATATTCCCCTGGCGATTTATGCTCCAGCAGTCGATAAGACATTTTTTGTTTACGGAGGTACCATTGACAGGGATCAAAGGCATCTGCTATGCATGATTGGTGAATTTGACCATAAGAGCCAACAGGTTTCCAGGCCAACCGTAGTTTATGACAAAATGGGTGTGGATGATCCACACGACGACCCAACCATAATGATAGATGATGAAGGTTATATATGGGTATTCGTCAGTGGCAGGGGCAACAGCAGGAAAGGCATCAAACTGAGGAGCAATGAGCCCTATGAGATCGATGAATTCACAGAGGTCAGTATGGAGGTATTTGCCTATCCCCAGATATGGAATACTCAACATGGTTTTTTCCATTTTTTCACCAAGTATACAGGCGTCAGGGAGTTGTATTTTGAAACAAGCAGCGATGGTTATCACTGGACAGATGATGCTATGCTGGCAGGGATTAAAGAAAGTCCGGATAAAAAAAGCGGACATTACCAGGTCAGCAATCATTACAATGACGGGGATATCATAGGGACATTTTTTAACAGGCACAGGGACGGGCACCCTGATACAAGGACCGACCTGTACTATTTGCAAACCACGGATTTTGGCAAGACCTGGGAAGGCATACGCAGGGAACCGGCCAGCCTGCCATTGACCGCGGTTGACATCAGCCAGCGGATCATCGATTACCAGTCATTGGGTAAGAATGTTTACATGAAAGACATGGGCTTTGACAGCAAGGGTAATCCAGTTTGCCTTTATATCACGAGTGGAGGGCATGAACCAGGACCTGAAAACAAACCTTACCAGTGGCGTGTAACACGCTGGACTGGAAGAAAATGGAAAACCCACGACATTTGTGAATCGGATCATAATTATGACATGGGAAGCCTTTTTGTAAGTGATAGCACCTGGACCATTGTTGGTCCCACAGAAACAGGTCCACAGCTATGGGGCACAGGTGGGGAAATTGCCATATGGACCTCCAAAAACAAAGGGAAGAAATGGTTTAAGCAGAGGGATGTCACCATGAATAGTGAATTGAACCACTCCTATGTCAGACGACCCTTGAATGCAAAAGCACCATTCTGTTTCTTCTGGGCTTCGGGACATGCCCATGAATTCAGTACCTCGGAATTGTATTTCGGGGACTTTAACGGCCGGGTATGGAAGCTGCCCTATACCATGAAGGAGGATTTCGAGAAACCAGATAGAATTGAATTTTAATGCTTAATTTCAAAAAAAAATAAAACATGAGGATTTTCTTATTGATACCGGCAATCTTTGCCATATGCCTTGTTTCCTGTTCACGGGAAGAAACTGATCAGCAACCCAATATTGTAATTGTATTCCTTGATGATTCCGGATGGGCTGATTTCGAACCCTTTGGAGAGGTGCATGTTAAAACACCCAATGTCACCCAATTGGCCGCTGAGGGCTGCGCATACCAGAATTTTTATGTCCCCCAGGCTATTTGCTCTGCTTCCCGTTCCGCCCTGATGACCGGCTGCTTTCCTGGGAGAACAAAGGTCTTTGGAGCACATGGTCCGAATGCACGGGGACTCGAAACCACGTTCGCAACCATGGGTGAAGTTTTTGGATCAGCAGGCTATGCAACAGCCGTCTTTGGGAAATGGCATTGCGGTGACCAGCCAGAGACCCGGCCCCAGGCACGCGGGTTTGATGAAACCTGCGGACTGATGTATTCAAACGACATGTGGAAATACCATCCCGAGAACCCGGAATACTGGGGGAGATTTCCATTGCAGTTTTGGGAAAACGGGGAAGTCACTATCGAAGAAGTAAGCCATGAGGACCAGAAACACCTGACAAAGTGGTATACTGAACATGCTGTGGATTTTATTAATCGCCATACCGACCAGCCTTTCCTGGTATATGTCCCCCATTCCATGCCTCATGTTCCGATCTTTTGCAGCGATGAATTTGAGGGAAAATCCGGCCAAGGATTGTATGCAGATGTGATGCTGGAACTGGACTGGAGCGTCGGGGAGATCAACAAGGCGCTGAAAAAGAATGGATTGGATAAAAACACCATCATTATTATGACCTCAGATAATGGTCCCTGGATATCTTATGGCAATCATGCGGGTGATACACCTTTCCGTGAAGCCAAAGGCACATCTTTCGACGGGGGTGTCCGTTCTGCCTGTATCATCAAGTATCCGGGGCAGATAGAAGCAGGTACCACCTCAACATCGACATTCTCCAGCATAGACCTGCTACCCACCCTCTGCCACCTGGCCGGAGTTCCCCTGCCTGGAAATGAAATCGACGGGAGGAATGCCTGGGGACTCATACATGGCAAACCAGGTGCAGAGAATCTGCGGGAATATTATGCCTTCTCAAACGGCAGCAGGTTTGAGGGAGTAATGAGTGGTGATGGCAAATGGAAACTTCACCTGCCTCATCCTTACAGGACCCTTGAAGAGGCAGGGAATGATGGTATGGCAGGAAAATATGTACAGGAAGCGATTGACACAGCCCTTTTTGACATGGAGAATGATAAATATGAAACTACAAATGTCCTCGGCGAATATCCAGCCATTGCCAGGGAACTGATAAACATGGCAGAAGAACACAAGAGCAGGTTTTATACGGAATAAACCGATTTAAAATACCTTACTGTTTATACAGCTCCATCGTCACCTCACCTGAAGGCTTGATCACTGCTTCCCCTTCCAGGTAACCATTCTTCTGAAGGAACTGGTCAGTCAGGTAAAGGGTCCATTCAAACCAGGGGGCCTTATTGAAGAAGCTATGGCCTACTCCATCAGCAGTCCATAATTCTAGATGAACACCTTCGGACGCTGCTATAGGTAAGGATCGATGGGCCAGCTCAATTAATTCATCATCAGTACCGAAAAACATGATCCCCGGAGGTGAATCTTTCCTTATCCAGTGATTTGGGGAGATAAGTTTGGCTATTTTTTCATCTCCAAATCTTTCGACGAACCTTTCAGAGGTGGTCTCCATTACCGGATTAAACAAAACCATTAAGTTGGGCCTGGAAGAAATGGAATGGTCCTCCCCGGCTGCTTCCAGTCCCACGATAAGAGCCGCACAGGCTGCCACATGACCACCAGACGATCCCCCTGAGCCAACGATCATATCCGGGTTAACACCCTGCATTCCGGCATTTGCACGAACCCAGCGTATGGCGCTTTTGCCATCTTCCACACACTTGTCTGGGGATGTCCCGTGTCTCGATTTCACCCGGTAGTCAGCCCTGACGGCCACCATTCCCCTCCCGGCAAGGT
>RCNF010001788.1_pt1 | contig 11445 bp, 10 predicted proteins | sample 2041311 | NCBI WGS metagenome assembly RCNF01 (sample SAMN09708228, study PRJNA481090) | Marine sediment metagenome, whole genome shotgun sequencing project. | biome: marine sediment; feature: ocean; material: sediment; isolation source: Sewage treatment plant 2 marine sediment (STP2) ... | reverse complement strand
GAGGCGATAGTTAAGGAGCTCAAGGGAATTAGCTGCCATAGGATCGTATGGCAGGGCGGCAACAGGATTCTATCGTGTGCTGATGCTATTGGGCAGACAATTGAATGGTATATCGATGAAAAATTGCATGTATCATCAATGAATAATATGGACACCATTCAATCCGTTGAACCGGTACGGGAAATAGAAATTGCCCATATAAGTGATGCCGATCTGGCCGATGAAGAAGTTGCAGAGAACCTTGCCGGAGCATGTCCCATGTGTGGAGGACCCCTCAAATACGAATCAGGGTGCGTGGCCTGCGCTCTCAATTGCGGCTACTCGGAGTGCGGTTAATAACCCTACACCTTTTCCAAGTATTATCAGACTACAAAATGATCTTCACGTTTGACCGGCAGCGATTCTCGAAATAAACTGCAGCCCTGCACCGGGCTTGCATTTCACCTGCTCTTTTCATTAGACTTCCGGTTCAACCGGAATCATAGGTTTAATCGAATATTGAATGGAGGAACTGTGGAGAAGACGATCAAGGATATAGAAAAGGGAGAGGATCTGATCAGAGTTGAACTCTCCGAATTCAAGGGGAATCAGTACGTAGGTGTCAGGATTTATTATATGGACGACAGGGGAGACTGGAAGCCTACTCGTAAGGGACTTACACTGGTTCCCGAAGTGATGGTCCAGGTGCGTGATGCGTTAAATCAGGCACTTGAAGACCTGGGGTAGATATCCAGTCTGACGATTCAGGATACAAACAGTTCTGAAAGAGTAACAATGAAGAACATTCATTTTGAGAAGATATCCTTTGAAACAAAACTGAACAGGACGCACATAGCCGCCGTTGCATCCTTACTTACAGACGGTGCTACCGTACCATTTATCGCAAGGTATCGAAAAGAAGCTACCGGAAGTATGGATGAAGTTTCTGTCATGACTGTCCGGGACAGACTGGAACAGCTTATAAAGCTGGATGAGAGACGGAATGCCATACTGCGATCACTGGATGAGCGGGAGCTTCTGACAGCTGAGTTAAGTGAAAAGATCGGCAATGCAGGTACTTTGGCCTCTCTTGAGGATATCTACCTCCCTTTCCGCCCGAGAAGAAGAACCAGAGCCACAAAAGCACGGGAGAAAGGGCTAGAACCCCTGGCACACAGGATACTGCTTCAGAAGGGTGATGATCCTCTTCTGTATGCCATCGATTACCTTGATTCAGAGAAAGGTGTTGACACGGTAGAAGACGCGATCTCCGGCGCCCGGGATATTATTGCGGAAGACCTTGCGCATGACGCCCGGATCAGAGACCGCATGCGAAGACTCTACTGGGATACCGGCAGTTATGAATGTCGAGTGATTTCGGGAATGGAACAGGATGGATCAAAATTCAGAGATTATTTTGAATGGACTGAACCTGTGCGCACTGCTCCTTCCCACAGGGTTCTCGCAATGCGCAGGGGAGAAGATAAAAAAACCCTCTCACTGAGAATAACCGTTTCACTCGAGAAAGCGCTGGATATTATCCTGTCGACGGCATGCTTGAATCCTGATACTCCTGAAGGGATAGTAATATCTGAAGCTTCATTGGATGGTTTTCGCAGACTTCTTGCACCATCGATGGAGACGGAGACCCGTTTGAGAAGTAAGGAAGCTGCCGATGATGAGGCAATAAAGGTATTCAACTCCAATCTGAGAGAACTTCTGCTGGCTCCGCCGCTGGGTCCGAAAGGTGTTCTGGCTATTGATCCGGGTTTCAGGACAGGCTGCAAGCTTGTATGTCTTAATTCACAGGGGGCGGTTCAGTATAACACGACGATCTTCCCTTTTATGTCTGAAGCTAAGAAGTCAGAGGCTGTGAAAACCGTTATCGGACTGATAGAAAAATTCGGACAGGAATTCGTTGCTGTGGGAAACGGTACTGCGGGAAGGGAAACCGAAACATTCCTGGGAGAGGCAGGTCTGCAGGAGAATGTTAAGATCATCCCGGTAAACGAGAGCGGGGCATCTATCTATTCAGCCTCCTCCGCTGCGCGGGAAGAATTCCCCGACTTTGATCTTACAGTCAGGGGAGCTATCTCAATTGGAAGAAGGCTTCAGGATCCCCTGGCGGAACTTGTCAAGATAGACCCGAAGTCTATCGGAGTTGGTCAGTACCAGCACGACGTGGATAGCAGAAAACTCCAGAAGGCTCTTGATGACACAGTTGAGAGTTGTGTGAACAGTGTTGGAGTCGATCTGAACACCGCAAGTCCCCAGCTTCTGTCATACGTATCCGGTATTACTGAACGGGTTTCAAGGAACATCGTTAAATGGAGTGAGAAGAACGGGGCATTTCTCAACCGTCGGCAATTGCTCAAAGTTTCAGGTCTCGGTCCCGTTGCATTCGAGCAGTGTGCTGGTTTTCTCAGAATCAGAAACGGTCAGAATCCGCTGGATTCAAGCGGTGTTCATCCCGAAAGCTATTCCGTGGTGGAACGGATGGCCGGATCGAAAAGTCTGAGTGTTGCAGAATTGATGCGGTCACAGAATGTGCGGAAATCGATAGATCTGAAAGATTTCCTGGACTGTAAAACAGGCCTTCCAACCCTGCGTGATATCATGAAAGAGCTGGAGAAACCAGGCAGAGATCCCAGGAAATCCTTCCAGGTGTTCAGTTTTGGTAATGTACATGATATTAAGGATCTTGAGGGGGGTATGATACTTCCAGGCATAGTTACAAATGTTACAAATTTTGGTGCTTTCGTAGATGTTGGAGTACATCAGGACGGGCTTGTTCACATCAGTCAGATGGCGGACAGATTCGTCAAGAATCCAGCAGATATAGTTTCTGCAGGCGAGAAACTCATGGTCAGGGTTCTGGAAGTGGATATTAAGAGAAACCGTATATCCTTCTCTATGACCGGAATTGAAAACAGCCCGGCCTTGAGCTAGAATCGGTGGGGGAGCAATTCTGCAAGGGTGTATTGTTTGATCGAGTGGGGTGTTGCCAGCATCACTGGGAAATCATCATCGCAGAACTCGGCAAGCACTTGCCTGCAAGCCCCACAGGGAGAAGGATCACCGTCAGGCGAGTATATCAGAATCCTTCTGAATTTCTGATAACCGTGTGAGACTGCTGAGAAAACTGCTGCTCTTTCGGCACAGATAGTCAGTCCGTAGGAGGAATTCTCGACGTTGACTCCCCAATGCAGCCCTCCTTTGTCATCCTCAATAACAGCGGTTACATGAAAGCCTGAATATGGACAGTAACAGCTCGAAACCGCTTCCTTCGCTTTCGCCAGAAGTTCTTTGGAGCCATCGTCCATTTTCAGAAGGTTCTTTCGATAAATGGCAGTGACCTGAGTTTATCGTTGGCGTTACGCAGCCGAAGAGAAATAACCTCCGAGAAAGCGCGAAGTACTTTCAGGCCGATCCTGGGATTTTCATTCAGTATGCCGGCCACCTTGGAATGCTGGATCCTTGCTAATTCCACCCTTGTGTGTGCGTATACGGAGGCGCTTCTGCTCCTGCGGTCAAGAAGGACCATCTCACCGAAGAAATCCCCTGTTTCCAGGATTCCAAGTATCTGCTCGATCCCCTCGTAGGTTCTTTTTGTGACACGGACTTTGCCTGAAAGGATCAGATAGAGGTATTCACCCTGGTCATCCTCTCTGATCACCACACTGTTGGGAACATGGTCTGCATACTGGGTGTTGCTGACAAATAAGTCGAGTTCTTCAGGTTCCAGGTCTCGGAAGAGGTAAGCGGAACTGAATACGTCGAGATGCTCCTGTGTAAATTCACTGTTCATATTCTCTTCGCTTTCTAATTGGAGTACAGAATACTAGTCATTCATATCAGGACAGTTTGTCCAGATCCACAAAAACAGTTTTCTCTCTGGTATATACAACCTGCCCCGGTTTTCCCTTCCTTCTGCGGTTAACATACTGAACCCTGGTATAGTCAACAGGTATCACACCGGAGGATGCTCCGCACCTTCTTGCAGCCTCAACAGCCGTTTCAAGTATTATCTCTCCAGGCGGGTTGTCCGCCCTTCCATCGAGTTTAAGAACCACATGAGCGCCCGGATAGCCCCTCGCATGGAACCATAGATCACCTCGTTTTCCAGTTTTGAAGGTGACTTCTTCATTCCCCCGGGCTTTTCTTCCCGCAAAACATCCCCCCCCGCCACTGAGCAATATAGCCTCTATCCTCTTCCGCCGATCATCCTGATCGCGAACTTTCTTTCTGTGGTTCCGAAGGAGTGCTTCAAGTTCGTCAACCGTAAGATCAGATGCCGCGGAGAGGGAGAGCTCCAGAGATTCTATTTCATTCAGCGCATTAAGCTTATGTTCTTCGAGATTGCGCTTTTCTTTCCCCGAGTTGGATGCCTTCCTGAAGAATCTGGCGGCGTTGGATTTGAGTGACCTGAAAGGTTTCAGCGGGATCATATGCACGCAATCGTTCCAGTCTTTCAGCTCTATCTCTTTGAGGCCTTTTCTTGAATTATTCTCTGCACTGAGAAGCAGGCTGCCCCAGGTTCTGTACTTTTCAGGGGATACGAGTCCATCCAGAGCGGCTTCTACACCTGTCAGCCTCTTGCGCAGGAACGACAGCCTTCTGCGGAGAATGTTCGTCCATGTTTCAAACCTGTCCTCCCTGATATCTGTGGAGTCCTTTTCCGCCGTCTTCATGGAGAGGGGATCTTCTATAGGTGTTCCCTCGGCAAGCTCAATGGGGAGCGGGCCGTCGGGACCCTCCCATGGGCTGAAATTCTGTTCCAGTAAAGCTTTTTCCAGTTCTGCCACCGCTTCAATCAGCGGTGTCTCATTGGCCTCCGCATGACGCATCAGGGCTCTGGCAGTAACCGGACCGACACCTTCAAGCAATCTGTACAGCAAAGCAGGAGAATGTTTTTCATTCTCGATTGAATTCTTCAGTTCGGCTGAAGAACCCCATGATCCCGGAGACAGGCCTGATGAAGGCGGTGGTACGTATACCTGTCCCGGAGCAATGGTTCTGTACCTGCTTCTGGCTGAGGGCACCTTCCTGTGACAGGCAAGAATCCTCCTGTCGGAGCTCCTGACCAGGATAACGTTTGCATTTCGTCCTGCAGCCTCGAAGATGAGCGTAACATCGGAGTTCCCGTAAAGGAGCCCGCTTTTGAAGCAGATATGCAGTATCCTGTCTGCGCCCGGCTGGGTGAGATCCAGAACCTTCGCTCCATCGAGATGGTGGTTCCATGCCGGAGAGGGCAGCTCTGCCATGTTTACAGCATTGTTCCATGCGAGCCCCGGAGAATCCGGTCTGGCATTCAGGACAAGAATGCCTTCATCGAACATCAGGCCGAAAGCATCCTTTGAGGGACACCCGATCTTCCTGCATTTCCTTCCCAGGATCAGGTCTTTGAGGGGCGGCAGCAGCGCGCTCAGGAAAACACCGTCCACCGAAGACTCCTTTCATGAGAGATGACTGGTGATACCTTTGAATTATGTTTAATATACTTCCTACTGTATGATGTTGTACGAATCGCCGCATTTTGGGGGTATATCTAATGGAATCGATGACAGGCTTCGGTCGAGCTGAAACTGCCGGTGATGGTTTTACCGTGACGGTTGAGGCGAAATCACTGAATCACAGGAGCCTCAGTGTTTCTCTGAAACTGCCCGAGGTTGTTTCCGCTATGGAGCCTGAGGTAAGAAAGACCATCGGCGGCATGTTCGACAGGGGACGCATCAGGCTGGATGCTTCAGTTGAATTGAGCGTTGATGGCGGTTCCCGCATATCGGTTAATATGGAAACAGCCAGACTGTTTATTGCCTCCGCAGAGCTACTATCGCGGGATAATGAAAGCATCAGCATGATATCTGCCGGGGAGCTTCTCAACCTGCCGGGAGTTGTGGAAAGAATTGAACCCTCAATGCTGGATAGCGAGGAACTGACAACAGCGTTCGAGGCATCCATATCTCTGGCGCTTACTGAACTCAGAGAGAACCGGCGCAGGGAGGGAGCGGCTCTTGCACCTCTTTTCCGTGTAGGATTTTCGAATATCAGAGAAATGACTGCTCCAGTTCTGGCGCAGCAGAAGGAAACCGTAGCGGAAAGATACGAACGGCTCAGTGTAAGAATATCCGATCTTCTGGATGATATCAAGCTGGACAATGACCGCTTAATGCAGGAACTGGCTCTCCTGGCAGACAGATCCGATGTAACGGAGGAAGTACAGAGATTGTTGTGCCATCTTGACTATGCTATTGAACTAGTAGATTCTGATAACGGCCCCGCCGGACGGAAGCTGGAATTTCTAATCCAGGAAATGCATCGTGAACTGAATACAATGGGAGCAAAAGTTGACGATCCGGAACAATCACTCAAGGTTATAGAAATGAAAAATATTCTTTCATCACTAAAGGAACAGGCAGCGAATATTGAATAATCCTCCCGGTCAGCTGATAGTACTTGCAGGACCTTCAGGGGTTGGTAAAACCACCCTTGCTCATCACCTTATTGACAAATTCAAGTTTACGGTGTTCTCCGTTTCAACAACTACAAGGCCGCTGCGCGGCTCGGAGATTGAAGGTGTGGATTACTTTTTCGTACGCAGGGAAAAATTCCTGGAGATGATAGAGAAAGATTATTTCCTTGAGTATGCGGAGGTTCACGGGCATCTCTATGGAACCTCCCGAGACTGGGTCAGAAAAGAGCTTGCCCGTGGCGGAAGCGTGATTCTTGATATAGATGTTCAGGGGGCACTTCAGATAAAAGAAGCTTTTCCATCTTCCATACTCATCTTTATTCTGACTCCTTCTCCCGATGTATTATCCAGCAGACTTAGCTCCAGAAATACTGATGATCCGGATGTTGTTAAACTACGGCTGGAAATGGCGATATGGGAGATCAGCTGGATCGGTTCATTTGACTACTATATATGCAACAGCCGGCTTGAGGATTCCCTGCTTCAGGTCGAATCAATTCTCCGGGGCTGCCGGCTGAAAATGCTCAATACCAGCTTTCCTCCGGAAGTTATTGCCTTTACGCCTGAACGTTTCATTGGCCTTGAACACTGGCAAGGGAAAAGAGTGATAGTTACATCAGGCCCTACAAGAGAGGCTCTGGACAGCGTTCGGTTCATTTCCAACAGATCCAGCGGTCTGATGGGGTGCAGCATGGCGATGGCCCTCCGTGATGCCGGTGCCGACGTTCTGTTTGTTACGGGACCGGCCTGTATCTCCGGGCCGTCCGGAGTGGATATTATTCCCGTGGAAACTGCTAAGGAAATGTTTGATATTCTGGCCAGTGAGGCCCCAAAGGCTGACCTGCTGGTAATGGCAGCTGCAGTTTCGGATTTCAGACCTTCCGCCTTTCATGACGGGAAAACTGAAAGGTCCGGAACCGTCCGGCTTGAGCTTGAGGCAACTCCCGATATTCTGAAGGAGCTTGAAGGAACGATAGACCGCATGTGCCCGGTGATGGCTTTCTCCCTTGAATTCGGACCCGATGGAGAAAAACGGGCACTTGGGAAAATGAAACGCAAGGGAGCAAGTGCCATTTTCTACAATCCCGGCGATGTTCCAGGAGCCGGGATGGAGACATCATCCAACCAGGGAATACTCTTTTTCGATGATGGTAGTCACGTTGAAGTTAAACGATCTTCAAAAAGGTATATTGCAGAGCTTCTGACCGCTGCCATGGGTAGATATTTAATGAAAGGCAATGAAGGTTAATGACTGAAAAGAGCGATACCTCCACTGGAACGGGCAGGGATGATCCATTCTGGAATTCGGTAGCAAGTTTCGGCCTTGATGATATTTTCGTACTTCCCGAGTGGATTTCCGAACTTAAAGGTGATAAAACCACCCCGGTTGCCGTAGAAGATAGCGGAAGCATACCTCTTGAACTGGCCGCACTCACGCAAAGAGTCGGCGACTGTCGGGGCTGCAGACTCTGCGAAGAACGGAATACGATAGTTTTCGGGGGAGGGAACCCTTCCGCGGGGATAGCTTTCATCGGTGAGGGGCCCGGAGCCAACGAGGATATTCAGGGAGTACCATTCGTAGGCCGCGCAGGGAAACTTCTGGATAGAATACTGGCTTCCATCAATCTGGATAGAGATTCTGTGTTCATCACGAACATCGTCAAATGCAGGCCACCGGGAAACAGAACACCTACAAAAGATGAAGTCGCTGCATGCTGGTGGATACTTGAAGAGCAGATAAGAATTATGCAGCCGGGAGTTATAGTTGCTCTGGGAGCTCCCGCCAGCAGGACAATGACAGGAAGCAGTGAGGGTATAGGTAAACTCAGAGGCAGTATTCACAGGTATGGTGATATACCGGTCATCCCGACCTATCACCCGGCCGCCCTTCTTAGAACCGATGCCCTGAGAAGACCCGTATGGAATGATATGAAGATGCTGAGACAACTCCTTGATAAACTGGGTCTTCCCAGAACCGGTAAGGAATGAGCATGACGGAGGAAAAGGGATTCAGACCTCCCCAGAGCCTGAATGCCGAAAAGAGCGTTTTAGGAGCCATGCTTCTTGATCAGGAATTGACCGTTGAAGCCCTTGATGCCCTTAACACAAAGGATTTCTTCGACCGCAAGCACAGGATGATCTTCCAGGCATGCCGCGACCTTGACTCGAAGAACAGCGTAACGGATATGGTCACTGTAGGTGAGGAACTCTCAAGGAAGAAGACCCTCGAAGAGGCGGGAGGTATAGACTACCTCGCATCCCTGACTGATGATATTCCCCTGCTTTCGAATGTGCTTCAGTACATAAAGATCATCAAGGATAAAGCCATGCTTCGTCAGCTCATCAAGGTGAGCAGGGAGAATATCAATGAAGTCCTCGAAGGGACAGAGGATGTCGAGATTGTTCTTGATACAGCTGCCAGCAAGATCATGGCAATCACGGAATCAAGGGCATCAGGTGATTTTAAACCCATTTCGCAGCTTGTTTCCAGGGGTATTGAGGAGCTTGAAAAACTCCGTAACACCAAGGGTTACGTGACCGGTCTTTCCACCGGTTTTACCGAACTGGATAAGATGACAACAGGATTCCACCCCGGTGAACTTATTATTCTGGCCGCCCGGCCGGGAGTAGGTAAGACAAGTATGGCTCTGAATATGGCTGCCCATATTGCGAAGGAAACGGAGAAGGCTGTAGCCATCTTCAGCCTTGAAATGTCCGATGCGATGCTCACACAGAGGATGCTGTGTGCTGATGCCCATATCGGAACAAAACCTATTATCGAGGGCACCCTTTCCCAGAAAGCCTGGTACGACCTTCAGGCTGCAGCCGACAGGCTCCAGAGAATGAAGATCTTCATCGATGATAAAGCCAGCATCGGCTCGATGGAGATAAGAGCAAAGGTCAGGAGTCTTAAAAGACGGGAAGATCTCTGTATGGTCTTTGTCGATTACCTTCAGCTAATGCGCGGTGACGGAAGCACCGAGAACAGGCAGCAGGAGATAGCACGCATATCAGGGGATCTGAAAGCGCTTTCCAAGGAGATGAAACTTCCTGTGATGGCACTTTCCCAGCTGAGCCGTATGGCTACTAAAAGAAGCGGCGCTCCCAAACTCAGCGACCTCAGAGAAAGCGGAGCCATCGAACAGGACGCCGACCTTGTAATGTTTCTTCATCAGCCTGAGATCCATGCTGACACCGATGGTGAGTTTGAAGATCAGATAGATTATCTCAGAATCAAGACTATGCTGAAGATAGGAAAACAAAGAAATGGCCCGCTGGGGGTAGTAAACCTGATCTTCAGATCTGACATTACCCGGTTTTTCCCTGTTGATCCAGACGAATTCAATTAGTTAGGAGAAGGTTGGCCAGAAAAAGAACACTATTCATCTGCGGTGAGTGCGGAGGTGATGCGGCAGGGTGGTCCGGCAAGTGTCCGCATTGCGGGGCATGGAATACCATGGTGGAGGAAGTGATCCAGAAGCTTCCTGGAAAACCGCTTTCCAGAGAGCTTTTATCTCTTCCGGTTTCCCTCACTGAGATACCGGAAATTTCCGGTGAGAGGCTCAAAACAGGTATCGAGGAACTGGACAGGGTTCTCGGCGGCGGTGTTTTGAGGGGATCGGTTAACCTTATAGGAGGTGAACCGGGTATCGGAAAGAGTACTCTGATGCTTCAGCTATCCTCAGAGTATGCGCTCAGAGGTGAGAAGGTTCTGTACGCTACCGGTGAGGAATCCCCCGAACAGGTTGCCCAGAGGGCGCGCAGAATCAATTCTCTTCAGGATAACGTGATAATCCTTGCGGCAACGGATCTTGATACCGTTCTGAATAATCTGGTGAATTCAGATTCTTCTATCGTAGTTGTCGACTCCATCCAGACACTCTATTCTACCGATCTGTCCAGCGCTCCGGGTTCAGTTTCACAGGTTAGGCATTGTACTTCGGAATTGATAAGAGTGTGTAAAACAAAGTGCTTAACCGCCTTCATAGTTGGCCATGTAACCAAGACGGGTTCACTCGCGGGACCGAAGGTTCTGGAGCATCTTGTTGACTCCGTAGTATATTTTGAGGGAGAGGGTGATCGACTGTATCGTCTTCTCCGGGCCGCCAAAAACCGTTTTGGTTCAACAAACGAACTGGGTGTTTTTGAAATGACAAAGGAGGGATTGAAGAGCATAAGTGAAGTATCATCCTACTTTCTCAGGAGGGATAATGCCTGCCGCAGCGGCACTGTAATTACTGCGGTAATGGAAGGGACGAGACCATTTCTGGTTGAGGTCCAGGCCCTTACAAGTACAACCAGGTACGGTTACCCTCAGAGAAGTGTGAATGGGATGGACTCCCGCAGGCTGCCGATGCTCCTGGCAGTACTGGAGAAAAGGTGCGGGATGGATTTAGGCAATCAGGACGTTTACGTGAACGTTGCTGGAGGCGCAAGCCTGACCGACCCCGGAGCTGATCTTGGGGTTTGCCTTGCCGTTGCATCAAGCAGACTGGAAAAACCGGTGAGAGAGGGTATTACCGTCAGCAGCGAGATCGGGCTCGGCGGAGAGCTCAGACCGGTAACACATTTTGATCTCAGATTGAGAGAAGTTCTCCATCTGGGATTTTCAGGGCTGGCGGGAGCCGCGGAAGACGCGTCGAACGCCGGCAAAGGAGCAGAGGGCTTCAGTAGTTTAATTGATTCAATAGGAAGCCTTCTCTCAAGTCGAAAAGAAAAAGGAGGAAATTGGTTATGAAAACTTCGGGCTGGGAAGTACGTATACTTTTCATTCTTGTTCTCGGCCTGCTGGGGACATTCGCATTCGATGGGCTTGCGCCCTCCCCATGGTACGGACTCACAGGTCTGGGGATCGGCATCTTCGCCGTATTCCTGCAGATTGTATTCGTTAAAATTCCTGCAGATGAGATTATTTACACGACTGTGGGCGCGATTATCGGACTGATAGCAGGTATTCTGGTTATGCTGGCTCTGCGTATGGGAAATCTCCCAAC
>RCNF010001783.1_pt1 | contig 11453 bp, 9 predicted proteins | sample 2041311 | NCBI WGS metagenome assembly RCNF01 (sample SAMN09708228, study PRJNA481090) | Marine sediment metagenome, whole genome shotgun sequencing project. | biome: marine sediment; feature: ocean; material: sediment; isolation source: Sewage treatment plant 2 marine sediment (STP2) ... | reverse complement strand
ATATTACTTGGCAAACTTGAGGCTGCCTTTGAGATCGAAAAGAAGGGAAAGGAGATACATAAGCCGAATGCGCTGCATAATTTTGGCTTATATCTCTCAGGCAGCTGGTATTCCCTTACTGCCAGGGATGGGACCTACGATGACAGTGATCCAATTGGCCAGCTCGACGTAACTGTGTTGTCGGAACATGTTCTCGCTCCATTGCTGGATATAACCGACCTCAGGAAATCCAAACGAATTGATTTTGTGGGGGGTATTAGGGGACTCAAAGAGCTGGAACGCAGGGTGGATTCCGGAGAGATGAAAGCGGCCTTCGCCCTTTACCCGGTGAGCATGGAACAATTAATGGAGATTGCCGATACCGATAATATCATGCCTCCTAAAACTACCTGGTTTGAGCCTAAACTAAGGAGTGGACTGGTGATCCATAAGCTGGAAGACTAACAAACTGATTCCATGAGCATATCGGAAAATATCAGGAAATTAAAAGCGGTAATACCCGATCATGTAGAAATAATTGCGGTCTCCAAAAGGAAACCCATAGTGGATATCATGCAGGCTTATGAAGCCGGGCACAGGATATTCGGAGAGAACCGGGTCCAGGAACTGATTGAAAAGCAACCCCTTCTTCCGGAGGATATCAACTGGCATATGATAGGCCATTTGCAAACCAATAAGGTAAAGTATATTGCCCGGTTCGTAGATATGATCCACAGTGTAGACAGCCTGAAATTGTTACTTGCCATAGATAGGGAAGCGGCTAAAAACGACCGTGTCATCCCTGTACTTCTGCAGGTCCATATTGCTGACGAAGAAAACAAGTTCGGATTCTCTGAAGATGAGTTGGACAGCCTGTTTGATTCACCGGAGTTCTCATTCATGAAAAATATCAGCATAGATGGCCTCATGGGTATGGCGACCTATACTGAGGATATGGAAAAGATCCGTTCGGAGTTCCGATGCCTCGGAGAAGTTTTTTCAAGGGTGAAAAATGCTTATTTTGCAGGATCAGATCATTTCAGGCATATCTCCATGGGTATGTCGGGGGATTATGAGATCGCCATTGAAGAAGGCAGTACGATGATAAGGGTCGGAACTGTTATCTTCGGAGCAAGGACTTATTAATCATTTAATACATCAATATGGCGGACCTTAGTACAGATTTTGCAGGACTAAAGCTGCGTAATCCGCTGATTGTCAGCAGTAGCGGATTGACTGATTCTGTAGAGAAAATCCAGAAACTGGAAAAAGCCGGAGCCGGTGCAGTCGTGTTAAAATCCCTCTTTGAAGAGCAGATATTGTTTGAGGCAGGACATTTGTCTGAATCCAGTGATTATCCGGAGGCCGATGATTACATACAGAATTATACACGCTCCAACTCTGTCGATAAGTACCTGGACCTGATCGAGCAGGCAAGTTCTGTTGTATCGATTCCTGTTATTGCCAGTATAAATTGTGTCTCATCATCAGAATGGACAGATTTTGCTTCGAAAATTGAAGAAGCTGGGGCCTCTGCACTGGAGCTGAACGTCTATTTTCTCCCGGCCAGCAAGGATGCCAGTTCACAGGTTTATGAGAAGCTCTACCTCGACATTGTTGAAAAAGTAAAACGCCAGGTCAATATCCCCGTGATCATAAAACTTGGCATGCATTTTACACACCTGGTAAGCCTGGTGGATTTATTGTACCACCGGGGGGTGGATGGTGTTGTGTTGTTCAACCGTTTCTACAGTCCTGATATCAATATCAGGGACATGAAGATGACATCATCCGAGGTATTCAGCTCTCCAGCTGACCTGCGGTTTTCCCTGCGCTGGGTGGCCATTGTTTCGGCCATGGTGGATACTGTTCATATTGCCGGTTCTACAGGTGTGCATGACGGGCAGGCCATGGTGAAGCAGATCCTGGCAGGGGCACAGGCCGTTCAGGTTTGTTCAGCCATCTATAAACATGGCCAGGAGATTATCGGTACCATGCTGGATGATTTAAACACCTGGATGGATCAAAAAGAATTTTCCGGTCTGGATGCTTTTCGCGGTAATATGAATTATAAGAATCTGCCCGAGCCACAGGTTTATGAAAGAAGCCAGTTCATGAAATATTTTTCTGGTCATCACTGATGATCAGGTCTGCAGGAGGTTGAGCAATTCCCGGGCCAGTGGTTTTTTATCCTTGCTGATATTGACCAGTCCATCTAGTAGATGATTCTGTTTTTCGACCATTTCCTGTTCATTAAGATGTTCAATGGATTGCTCTATTACGGTAAACGATTCAAGGGCAACCAGGTAATCTCCCTCAAGGAACAATTGTATAAAAAGATTCATGTACCTGCTATAATCCAGTCCGCTCTGCCAGATGGCTGAGAGCATCCCTGTGTGGGCCTTCTTCAGTCCGGGTTTCTTCAATCCTGCCACAACCAGCGGAATGACGCCGGGTTCCTTAGTGTCTGCTAGGAAGCTGATCAACTCTCTTTCAATAAGTTCATTTTTACACTGGCTCAGGAGCTTGAGAAGTTCCGGGATATAGGTGAGATTTCCGGCAGATCTGAGTTTATGAAGGGTTTTCAGGACAAGGTTATCATCTGCAGACTGCAGAAGTTTCAGTATTTCCGGATCTGGTTTTTTTTTCTGGGTCCCCTGGTTCATAAGATTCTTTTATTGCCTGATGGAGAGCTCCTCGAGCTTTTTTGCTGCCTTTTCTGACCCATACCGGGTCGCCCTTTCCCAGTCATCTATGGATCCCTCCCTGTCATTGGAAAGCCATTTGGCCATGCCCCTCTGGAACCATACTTCATGGTTTTTGGGATCCAGGTCGAGTGCCATTCCGAAATCATTCAGGGCATAAGGATAGGTGCTGGTTGCCAGGTATGTTTTTCCACGGGCTGCATAGAACCTGGGGTCATCTGTTTCCAGTTCGAGACAATGGTTAAAACTGGAAAGGGCTTTCAGGTACTTACCTGATTCAAAAAGGATATTGCCATGCATGTAATGAGCTTCTGCCTTTTCCGGGTAATATGCGACATATTCCTGGATAACATCCACAGCCTGGTTGAAATCCCCGGCAGCAAGATTAGCCTCGCTCAATTCTCTCAGGATTTCAAGTTTCTCAGGTTGCAGTTGTAGGGTCCGCTTCAGGTCAGGTATGGCATCTTTGAATTTATCCAGGGCAATATAAGATGCTGCCCTGCCGTAGAAACTTTCTGCATTCATCCGGGTAAGCTCAATGGCTTCTGAATATGCCTGGATGGAATTATTGTAATTACCCATTTCGTGGAAGACTGCTCCGCGTGCACTGAGCAATAAAGACCGGTCCGCCGTCCCGCCAAGGGCCTGTTCTATCATTTCCAGGGCATCCAGGTAATCTTCCGATGCAGTCAGGTAGGCTAACTCCTGGAACAATATTTCATTTTCTGAATACCAGTCGTTTTTCCAGAGGGATTTCCACTCCCTACTGGTCTCGAGCGACGAAAATGCCTCATCAAGCAGGATGGTACTGGATGGGAGTTTATATTCGGACCTGAGGTGTTTTTCGAGGTAAAGTGTGGCCATCCCGGCATCCCCCATTTTTGCATGGGTCCTGGCCATCAGGTAGGAGCCCATATCTACTTTCCGGACTTCAAGTTTTTCCAGGTAGGCTAAAGCATTCTGGTAATCTGCAGTCAGGTAATATGTTTCAGCAATTTTTAAAAGTCCCTCAGGATCATTGTTTTGTGTTGCCAGTACCTGCTCAAAATGAATCCTGGCCTGTTCATATGATCCTTCATGCAGCCTGGCGATGCCAAGGAGGTAAGGGTCCTGGCCGAAGGCGGTGAAATGTGACAGCCATGCGAGCAGGAGCAATACCGGCAATTTTCTATTTTTCCACAGGATTAACAGCATCTGATTCAGTAAATACATATACAAAACCGGACAGGCTCCTGACCTCAAGTCCACTTAGCCTGTTCTCAAAAACATCGCAAACATAGTAATAAACACCCGGTGGCACAATATGGTCGGTGTTCATGCGCTTCCCATCCCAATTGATATCCGGATCTTCTGTCTGGTACACCAGCACCCCCCATCTGTTATATATTTTCATATCCACCTTCTCAATGAATGCATAATTGTTGGGCCTGAAAATATCATTCATACCGTCTCCGTTGGGTGTGAATACATTGGGCAAGACATAATTAACGCAGTTGTCGACGCAGGATATGACCGAGTATTTGCTTTCATTATTGAATGAATCTACTGCGGTGACGGCATAACAACCGGCGAGTGATCCCTCTGGAAAGTGCATATACGTTGTAGCATCGGCGGACAGGGTGCTGTCAATCAAAATAATTTCTCCATCCATCACCTGGGTGTAATAGATATTGTATTTCACAACGTCATCTGCACAAGAGTTATTGGGATTGGTCCAGGTAAGGAAATTATATGAGCTGTCGCATAATGATTCCACGGTAAGGTCCGGTGGACAGGGAGGAACGGTATCAAGGGGTGTTCCGCAGGCAAAATGTGTCAGGTTGATAGAAACGTAGATGATATTGTTTACACTCCGCCGCCCTATTGTTTTCACCTGGTAGCAATATTCTACCCCGTTCTTGAGTCCGTCATCAACATAGGAACTGGCATCTGAGGTGCCGATGGAATCATAGTCCGGGCTACCTGGTCCCTTCCGGTATATAATATATTCATGGTTTACCCAGGGGGTATTTTTTCGGACCCTGATGATGTTGGCATTGTCTACTTCATCAATTTCCAGCCATGTGCTCGATACAACTTCCTGACGTCCTATCAGGAACCTGTTCCCTGGTTCATCATTATAAAGCTCCACCATGTAAGAATAGGGGAAGGCAATGGTGTTGACCGGAGTATCAATGTAGGTCGTATCATCCAGATCTGTGGTGGTGAACCTGTGAATCTCCTGAAGAGTATTTCCCAGCGGATCCAGGTCTGAACGGTATATGATATATTCATAAGGACCGGGGGCAGGGATGGTATCCAGTTCCCTAGGCCTGGCCCAGGACAACAAAATGCTTCCCTGTGTATCCAGGTCTGTTACACTGGCCTGCAATACAGCAGGATTTCCAGGTGTAAGTACACCACAAACTTCGGCTGAGGGGAATCCGGGTGTCCCGTCATCGAATATGGCCACGATCATGTAACAGTATTCGACCCCCTGTATCAGTCCCTCTCCATTATTGTCATCAGGGTACTGTGTGCTGTCCCTCCTGTCAATGATACTGACCAGCTCATAGTCAAGGTCAGAAGGTATCCCGTTTGTACATGTGTCGTGTATGTATCCAAGCCGGCCCTCCCTGCGGTATATTTCATAGGAGATGACATTCGGGCAGATTGATTCATCCCATTCAAACAGGATTGAATTGGCTGTGGCTGTGGTCCGTGGATTTTCCGGGGCCGGACCGATTACCTTGACTTGAAAATTACTGATGTCTACCAGCTGTAGAATCGGATGATCATCTTCGGCCTTGACAATGATATTATATGGCTGGTTCCTTACATGGGTGCAGTTTGTCTGCCAGGAGAACCTCGAAACATTGAATCCCCGGCCTGTCATGACGGTGTCGAATGTCGCGGGACTGTCATCAAATAAAAACGGACCACCGGTGGCAAACTGGGTAATCCTGTTATTGTCAGCGTCGGTGGCACGTATATCATACTCGAGCAGGTTCCCCGCCTCCACGCAGAAATTCCGCAGGGGCATGATTTTAGGAGGATGGTTATCGGTACTTTTGACATCTATCTGCATGTCCCTGTTAATGCTCCCGATCTTTACGCCAAATCTCCATTCTTCTATTTCTATGGCGATATTGTAGGCGCCTGTATCAACCGGTGTGTTCCAGATCAGGTCTCCTGTTATTTCATCGATATAAAGGCTGTCACTGGCCAGGGGCAGGGTATAATCCTCGATGGGTTCCCCGTTTTCTTCAGTACAGACGGTCAGTTTATATGATATGCTGTCACCATCCGGATCATAGGCTGCCGGGTTATGGACGAATATCTGGCCGACAGCTGCCCTGTCAATAGGGGGATTGAGGAGCACGGGTGTACTGTTAGGTCCAATTCCTGTATTGATGACAATGGTCGTCTTGATAGAAAAGATCACATTGACAGAATTGGGAATGTTCAGGATACCAAGGTTTCTGTTCGGGTCCTGTACCACTATGGTGTAGGTACCCGGACCGGGAAAGGTATGTTTTGTCTTATACTGGTTCCAGAAATAAAAGTTAGGGAGGGAAAGTTTCTGTGTCCTTGGTGCTATGGAAACGCTTTGGTCCCCCCATTGTACCTCAAGCTCGTTCCGGTCAGCTGCTGACCTGGAGTAAGTAAAAGTCTGGATCAGGATATTGAAGGTAAAAGGATCATTTGGGTCCTGGGAAAGGGTGATCTCACCCGCCCTGTTATGCGTGGCATATGTCCAGCTGACAGTCAGAAATCCGCTTAGCAATATGATGAGTATCTTTCTTAACAAAGGCGCTTTATTTCTTTATATTAAATGATAATTCAGTCGTTTTATTGTCCAGCCGGTATCCATTTTGTTTTTCATTGAAGGTTATGATCATCAGATTGGTCTGATCACTGAATTTCTCCAACATTATTCGGTTCACAATATCAACCTTCCGGATTTTACCAGGATGTTCATAACTGTAAAACAACCAAATAGCTTCTTCGTTCAATGCTGCTTCCACAAATTGCAGATCTGCTGTCTCTTTCCCGTTGAATACAAGTTGCAGGGCCTCCTCTATGTATTCATTAACCGCCGATATCTTGTCCCCGGGACCCTCCTGTTCAACAATATTCAATTGAACCCCATACTTATGTAAGATGAGATCCTGGAAGTCATCTGCAAATATTTTTACAGATAGCTCAACCTTTCCCCCAACAGGATCAAGGTCTACATTGCTTACCGATACATGGATCGGATGAAGCCAGGAAGAACATAGCAGCCAAACCGTCAACCCCGTCAATCTTATCATCAATTTCCTGCCTCTCTTAAGTATTCGTAACAAAATTACAATATTTTTGTTTTCTGAAATGTTAAATGTATGACAACATTTGGACTATACCTCTCTCTTGGGTTCGATCACATTGCAGATCTTGCCGGTTATGACCACATCCTGTTCTTAATGGCACTCTGTGCCGTGTACAGCATCAAAGAATGGGCCAAAGTGTTAATTCTGGTTACGGCATTTACCCTGGGACATACCCTCACCCTTGCCCTGGCTACATTGGATCTGATCCGGATATCCACCAGCTTGATAGAATTTCTGATCCCACTAACCATTATTATTACGGGAATATGGAATATTATTCAGCGGTCGGATTCGGACCAAACCCTTTCGCACCGGTTCAAATATGCTATTGCCATGTTCTTTGGTTTGATACATGGACTGGGGTTTTCAAACTATCTGAGGAGTTTGTTGGGCAGCGAGCAGGATTTGCTGTTGCCATTGTTTTCATTTAACCTGGGCTTGGAACTGGGGCAGATAATGATAGTTTTGGCGGTTTTGATGCTTTCCTTTGTCCTGGTGAAAATTATTGGTTTGAAAAGGCGGGATTGGAACATGCTCCTTTCGGGAGCAGCCATTGGAGTAGCCCTGATCCTCTGTGTTGAAAGATGGCCCTTTTAGGCTGGGTGTATCGTCGGGAATACTTCGTAAATTTATGCTGTGAGTTGGCAGCCATACATAAAGGATTTCAAGATCTTCCTGCAGCTGGAGAAATCTCTCTCCCCTAATTCCATTGAAGCCTATGCCCGGGATATTGATAAACTGTTAATATTTATGGAGTTACAGTATGATTCCTTACCACCAACCCGGGTAGAGCTTCATCACCTGACTTCTTTTCTTGTCTGGGTAAATGAACTGGGTTTAAGCGCCAGGTCGCAGGCAAGGATCATCTCCGGTATCAAGTCATTTTACAAATTCCTATTGCTTGAAGATGTCATTGAAACAGATCCCACAAGCCTGCTGGAGCCCCCCAGGATAGGGAGGAAGCTCCCGGAAGTCCTGAATCATGAAGAAGTGAAAGAGATCCTTGCACAAATTGATCTGTCGACCCCGGCAGGCAGAAGGAACAAGGCCATGCTGGAGGTACTCTATGGATGTGGATTGAGGGTTTCCGAATTAACGGAACTGAGGTTGTCCCATGTTTATTTTGACCAGGAATTTGTAAGGGTCACAGGAAAAGGCAACAAGGAACGCCTGGTGCCCATTGGGAGGATTGCCCTGAAGGAAATCAGGAACTACTTACCTGATCGAAATTCCCTGCCGAAGATAGAACGGGATCATGAAGACATACTCTTCCTGAATAGGAGAGGACGGAGATTGTCGAGGGTGATGGTATTTACCATGATCAAGGAGCTGGTCTCTGCTGCCGGCATAAAGAAAAATGTCAGTCCACATACATTCCGGCACTCCTTTGCCACAGAGCTGATTGACAGAGGGGCAGACCTTAGGGCTGTACAGGAAATGCTGGGACACGAATCCATCCTGACCACTGAAATATATACCCATCTTGATCGTGAATTTCTGAGGGATGCCATCATCCGTTTCCACCCCCGGAGCAAACACTGATTAGAACTCCTTATTTGTCACTTATTTAGATTTGATTTAAGCATATTTTAAATACATTTGTACTTTCAAAAATTTAGGGTACTAATTGGTTGAATTATAAATACATTAAAATGTCAAAAGTCAAAAGAATTTACAAATTCGGGAACAAAGAAGCAGAAGGAAAAGCTGATATGAAAAACCTGCTGGGCGGCAAGGGTGCCAACCTGGCTGAAATGAACCTGATAGGGGTTCCGGTTCCTCCCGGTTTTACCATTACAACTGAAGTTTGTAGAGAGTATAATGAGTTGGGTAAAGATGCCGTCATCGGACTCCTTAAGGATGAAGTTGCAGATGGGATCAACAACGTTGAAAAACTGATGAATTCAAAATTTGGGGACAAGGAAAATCCCTGCCTTATGTCTGTACGTTCCGGTGCTCGTGCCTCCATGCCGGGAATGATGGATACCATACTGAACCTTGGTTTGAATGATGAGGTTGTAGAGGGTCTGGCAGTAAAGACTGGTAATGCCAGGTTTGCCTGGGATTCTTATCGCCGGTTTATCCAGATGTATGGTGATGTGGTGATGGGGATGAAGCCCGAATCCAAAGAAGATCAAGATCCTTTTGAAGAGATCATTGACGTTATCAAGGAAGAAAAAGGAGTAGAAGATGATACCGACCTGACTACAGATGACTTGAAAGACATGGTCAAAAGGTTTAAGTCCGCCGTCAAAGAAAAAACCGGACAGGATTTCCCGACAGATGCATGGGAGCAACTCTGGGGATCCGTGGCAGCGGTTTTCGACAGCTGGAACAACGACCGTGCGGATTACTACCGGAAGCTGAATAATATCCCTGAAGAATGGGGAACTGCCGTTAATGTCCAGGCCATGGTTTTTGGTAACATGGGTGATACTTCTGGTACAGGAGTGGCCTTCACAAGGGATGCCGGTACAGGAGAAAATATTTTTAATGGAGAATACCTTATCAATGCACAGGGAGAAGATGTGGTCGCAGGGATCAGGACCCCACGGCAGATCACACTGGAAGGCTCCAAAAGATGGGCAGAACTGGCCCAGGTGAGCGAAACAGATCGCGCAGCTGATTTTCCTTCATTGGAAGAGCAAATGCCTGAGATCTACAAGGAACTTTTTGACACCCAGAATAAACTGGAAAGGCATTATAAAGATATGCAGGACCTGGAATTTACCATCCAGGAAAATAAACTCTGGTTGCTCCAGACAAGGAACGGGAAACGGACAGGTGCATCCATGGTTACTATTGCCATGGATCTGTTGGAAGAGGGCATGCTTGACGAAAAGGCAGCCTTGCTGAGGATTGAACCAAACAAACTGGATGAATTGCTACACCCCGTTTTTGACGGTGATGCCATCAAAAAAGCCAGGGTCCTTGCCAAAGGCCTCCCCGCGTCTCCGGGAGCTGCATCCGGACAAATGGTGTTTTTTGCCGATGAGGCAGAAGAATGGGTTGAGGCAGGTAAGCAGGTAGTACTTGTCAGGGTTGAAACATCACCTGAAGACCTTCGTGGTATGAATGTTGCCAAGGGGATACTGACCGCCCGAGGCGGGATGACATCTCACGCTGCAGTGGTAGCTCGTGGTATGGGAAAATGCTGTGTATCCGGTGCAGGTGGACTGAAGATCGATTATAAGGAACGGACAATGACTGTTGATGGTCAGGTTTTTAAAGAAGGGGAGTGGATCTCTCTGAACGGTTCTACCGGTGAAGTATACGAGGGACAGATAGCCACCAAGGATCCTGAATTGAGTGGCGATTTCGGGAAACTGATGGACCTAGCTCAAAAACACACTAAGATGAATGTACGGACCAATGCCGACAGTCCTAAAGATTCATATGTAGCCCGCAACTTCGGTGCCCAGGGGATAGGTCTTTGCCGTACCGAACATATGTTCTTTGAAGGAGACAGGATCACAGCCATGCGTGAAATGATCCTGGCTGACGATGAAGCAGGTCGCCGCAAGGCACTTGATAAATTACTGCCCATCCAGCGTGCTGACTTCGAAGGCATTTTTGAAGCCATGCATGACCTTCCCGTCACCGTAAGGCTGCTCGATCCGCCACTCCATGAGTTTGTTCCACATGAAGAAGAGAACCAGCAGGAAATGGCCAAGGAAATGGGCATTACAGTTGAGGAGATCAAAAACAAGGTGGAAGACCTCCATGAATTCAATCCTATGCTGGGACACAGGGGCTGCCGTTTGGGTAACACCTATCCTGAAATTTCAGAGATGCAGGCACGCGCCATCATTGAAGCCGCATTAAACCTGAAGGCAAAGGGTATCAAAGCCATCCCGGAGATCATGGTCCCGCTTATCGGGACAGTACAGGAATTCAGGATGCAGGAAGATATCATCCGCTCAACCGCAGATAAGGTCTTTGAAGAGCGTGGTGACAAAATTGAATACCTTGTCGGAACCATGATTGAGATTCCACGTGCGGCTCTGACTGCCGACAAGATAGCAGAACATGCCGAGTTTTTCTCATTCGGTACCAATGACCTGACCCAGATGGGCTTTGGTTATTCCAGGGATGATTCCGGCAAATTCCTGCCCATCTACGTAGATGCCGGGATCCTCAAGCATGATCCTTTCCAGGTACTGGACCAGGAGGGAATTGGTCAACTGGTACAAATGGGTACTGATAAAGGACGTTCCACCAATCCGAATTTGAAGGTCGGGATTTGTGGTGAGCATGGTGGTGAGCCCAGTTCAGTCGAGTTTTGTCACAGCGTCGGCATGAACTATGTAAGTTGTTCACCTTACAGGGTACCCATTGCCAGGGTTGCTGCTGCACAGGCCGCAATAAAACAGGGCTAAGGGAAGCAGGAATAAAACCGAAAAGGAAGAGGCTCCAG